>Ga0181602_10004526_pt1 | contig 10691 bp, 7 predicted proteins | sample 041ome_14_FD_148640 | JGI IMG/M metagenome (GOLD analysis project Ga0181602, IMG submission 148640) | Coastal salt marsh microbial communities from the Groves Creek Marsh, Skidaway Island, Georgia - 041408US metaG (spades assembly) | ecosystem: Environmental > Aquatic > Marine > Intertidal zone...
TGGCGACGCCCAGCGATGTCGCCATCGCCCGCGACATTCGCTCAGCCGTATGGTTTGCGAGGGCGTGGGAAATTTCGTGCCCCATGATTTGCGCGAACTCATCATCGGTTAGCTCGAGTTGATCAAATAGACCGGTATAGACCGCCATTCGCCCGCCCGCCATGCACCAAGCGTTGACGGTATCGGTATCGTCGACGATCGCCACACTCCACTTCCAATCGGCACTCTCCGGATAATCTCTGACCGCTTTTGACACCAATTGACCGGTGATTCGGGCGACTCGCGCCACCGTGAGCGGGTCGCTCACCAGCTTGTCCTCTTCGTCGAGCTGACGAACCGTATCGAGGTAAGCCGTCTCCGATTCGATGATGGCGGCGTCGGGAGAGATGAGAATAAACTGGCTTCTCCCGGTCGGGCTGGTCGCGCAACTGATCAGGCAGGCGCAGACAGCGCCAAGCGCGAGTTGCTTGAAAGTATTCGTAACCACGGATGCCGGCATCATCTATCAGGTCCCTCTGAAATAGCGTAGACAAAATGGCGGGTTCTCGCCATGGCATTAGTCACAGTCGATAGTCCCTACCGCTATCGGTTTAACCCGGCTCCGACTCCGCTCCCGCAGCAACCCGCAGCAAACCCCGGTAGACGCCACGGGCGTTGGATTCTCCGATGATGACCCGATACACATCCTCACTGATCGGCAAGCTGATGTCGTTTTCACGCGCCAGCTCGATAACGGTGGGGGCACTCTTTACCCCTTCAGCCACCATGTGCATGCTATCGATGATGTCGTCAATGCGTCGGCCTTTGGCCAGTTCCATACCCACATGGCGATTTCGGCTCTGGGGACTGGTACAGGTGGCAATCATGTCCCCCATGCCCGCCAGCCCCGCAAAAGTCTCCGCTCTTCCCCCGAGCGCTTTGCCCAGGCGGCTCATTTCGGCCAGTCCGCGGGTAATCAAAGCGGCCCGGGTATTGTCACCCGCGCCGAGCCCATCACCCATGCCCACGGCAATGGCAATAATGTTCTTCAATACGCCACCGAGTTCGCAACCAATTACGTCATCGTTGGTGTAGACCCGAAATAAACCCGCATTGAGCACTCGTTGGAGCGCCAAGGCAGCCTCGTGGTTCTCAAGCGCCAACACACTGGCGGCTGCCTGGCCTGCAACAATTTCCCGTGCCAGGTTGGGCCCGGTAAGCACTCCAGAAATACTCGCGGGTGCCACTTCGCGGATAATCTCCGTCATCCGCATACGGGTGCTTTTTTCCAACCCCTTGCTCAAGCTGATGACGGGGACGGCATCAGTAATATTGGGCAGCGCGTTACTGAGGACTTCCCGGAAGTGGCTACTGGGTACCGCGATGAGTACTGCATCAGCCCCAGTGACAGCCTCACCAATATCTGTTGTCGCCCTCAGCTTAGGGTTGAGGGCAGCATCGCCCAGATAACGTGGGTTGCGATGTTCCTCGTTAACCGCGTCGACGATGGCGGCATCTCGCGCCCACAGCACCGACGCGCAATTGCGACTGATTACAGAGGCCGTGGTGGTGCCCCACGAACCACCCCCCAGTACAGCGATTTTAAAGGGCTTCACGAGCAGCGTCCCGTAAGGTGCCGGCACCGCGCTGGGCGATACTCAGAGCGCGAATGACCTCAAGCCGCCGGATCACCTGGTTTAGGGCCTCCGCTTGAGCGCCTCGCCCCTCACCCGAATCGATCAAATCGCGGCTGGCTAACATTTTCCAAGCGTTGGCAAACAGCAGCTTTCCAATGGATGCCTCACTACTGATTCTTCGTTGCAAGTATGCCTGCTTACCATAGCTCATGCATCGACTGATAAACGTCTCCTCATCAAAGCCCGGTTCGTCACCGAACCGCAGTAATATGTCGGCGCCAATACTGTAGGCCTCGGCAAAAATCGTTAGCGTGACGTGCCCTACTTTTGGTGACAGGGCGTTCAACAAGGTTCGGGCGTAGTCGCCGTCCGCCGCAAGAAGCGCCTGCCAACGCGGCGCTTCGCGACTCAGTTCTTCGTCGATCTGCGCATCAAACTCCCGGGTTTCGGGGTAAAAGAACTCGAATTTGAACAGGTCCCTGAGCTCCCGAACCTCATTCCAAAAGCGCTCTATTCTGGGCGCCTCGGATGTTTTCTCGGCGACGGCGAGCAGCGCCAGCTCCGCCACAGCGCGATGCAGAAAAAAATGGACAAGGGTATTGCGGTAAAAGCTGGCTATGGCGGCTTGACCCTCTGCAATGCCGTAAACCGTCTCGGACCCGCCGTCAAAACGGGTGATGATGCCCTCATCGATCATATTGCCCAGTAGTGCTGGCATCTTGTCTGCGAAGGTCGCCTTGAAATCCGGAGACAGCCTGAACCCGCGGTTCGTTGCCCACTGGGTGATATCGCTTACCTCACGAATCACTTCGGTCTCGGTAAGCGCTCGCGGAAACGCTCCGAGCAACGAAGCCGACACCACGGCGGGGAGGGTGGCCGGTGTCACTCTATTGGCTTCAACGGCGACCTGAAAAGCAATTTTGGAAATGGCGAGCAAGTCATCGGGAAGGGGTGCTTTGTCAAGCTTAACCGGTTCGCCAAAGTCGACATGAATGCGGCCCATGGGTCGCGCCAGACTGCGTAAATATCTCACCAACCAGCCAACAGACTCAGGTGCCTTGGGAACCCCCGCTTGTTCACGAGCGTATTCCTCCGCGTCCCGCACCAGATCGTAAGAGACTGAAACGGGAATGATATGGATATCCTGGGCCCCCGCATGATGCGCGCCCTCCAGCACATATTTCAGCAAGCCATATTTGGGAGGCATCAGTTTTCCCAGCCGCGAGCGAGTGCCCTCGAAAGACCAGGTCATGGGAAAGCGTTTCTCCATGAGATACCCGATGTACTGCTTTAGGCTGAGTTTATAAACCTCGTTGTCCTGAAAGCTACGACGAATAAAAATTGCGCCTGCGCGCCTGAGGAAGAATCCCAGTACAGGAATATTCAAATTAGCGCCGCCAAAAAAATGCGGCATCGGGAAATCGTTGTCGAAGAGGATTTTTGGCACAACGAAGCCATCGATGTACGTTTTATGTGTCCACAAGAGCGCCGAGGGATAGTTACGCACGATGTGTCTGACTCTCTCGAGGTCCTGAGCGTCGTATTGCAGTGTTTTGTCGTAGCCCAGACCCAGACCGAGGTTGCACAGCGTGGCCCAGACGTCGAGCCAGAATCGCGTTGGGATCGAAATCATCTCGCGCAAATATTCCTTGGCCTCGGCCTGTACCGTCTTGATTGGCTTGCCGCTCTCGTCGGCAATCTTGACGAGGTCGGCTCTAAAGCTTCGGCTGTTTCGGATACTTTGGCGCACATAGCGTGGAACTTTATAGCGTCCGCCAATTAGCTGGCGCTCGGCAATATCCATGACGATGGCCGCCTGACGTGCGACAAAGACGGCAAAAGGTTCAATTGCCGCACTGGGAGCCAAGTCAGATGTAGCTTGGAAGCGTTCACCTAACGCGACCAATGATCCGGGTTCGCCCAAAGTCAAATGTAGCCTGTCTGGGTGACGCCAGGCGATGCTGCGGGCCAGCCATCGCGGCGGACTCCCGTCGCTACTCGAAAAGATATCCGTCAGTTTTGGCCCTTTTTTGGCCGCCTCATCGGGACGTGTCCAACACAGTCGAAGCGGTGCCACGATCGCTTCTGGGTAACGCGTTATTGCAGTCACGAGTTCCTGCACCAAAAGTGACTTACGGTCATCGCGAAGATCCAGAGAAACGATTTCGCTGGTGCGGCCCGGGGTGCCGTGCGCTGCGATACTGGCTTCCAGCTGGCGTTTGTCAAAGTTGCCGCGAGCGTCGAGAAGAAAAATGACGGGGGCATCACCGTCCGGCCAAGGGTTAGAACCAGTGCGCATTAGATAACCAACGGCTTCTGTGATGGGCGTGCTCCCTCTGCTCGAGCGCGCTCACTCAATGCCTCGTGACCGGAGCCTCTTGCTCGTCGAGGTTCAGAAAGTTGTCCAGCGCCGAGGGGCGGGGTGCTTCCTTTTTTTGGCCCTGTTCGGGGTCATGGCGCGACCCGGCCATGACCTTCTCCGCGGTATTCCGCACCTTAGTTCGCTGCCCGCGCACTTCGGGCTTCAAATCATCGGGTGTGCTGCGTTGCAGCTCCGCTGTCTCCTGCACCGAGAGCTCAGGTTGTCCCAGTGTTCGTGCAAAAGCATTGCGCACCAGGGCCACGTGTTGATCAATGGTCTCGACAGACCAGGATAAGGTATCGATGGCGGGTAAGACATCGACATGAACTGTCCCGCTGCGGAAGATAGGGTCACCTTTAGGCGAGATGTCGCCAGAGTTATGGATGACCACCGGTACAATAGGAAGTCGCGATTGGATAGCAATGTGGAAGCCGCCTTTTTTAAAAGCACCCAGTTTTCTTGTCGGGGCCCGGGTGCCCTCGGGCGCAAGGACCAGGCTTTTGCGCTCCTTGTTCATGGTGTCAACCACCGGCGCCATGGCGTCTATCGCCGCCTGACGGTTACTCCGATCAATGAAGACGACTCCCGAGGCCCCCATAAGCGGGCCGATGATGGGGAGATTTTTCAGTTCGCGTTTGCCAATCCCCACGATATCGCGTCGGACTAGGCTGGCCATCACCAACATGTCGGCGTTGCTCTGGTGGTTAAACATGAAAATAGCGGGGCGGTTATTCCAGAGATTTTCGCGTCCACGGACATCGATTTTCATTCCAATGAGTGCACTCGCGGTATCGGCGAACAGCGAGATAGAGAAATTGACCGCGTCGCGGCGGGAGCCGCTGAGCGCATAGAGGGGCAATGCCATCATAAAACTCCCTACCAGGGACCCCGTGGCGGCGAGTGATCGAAGGACCTCACCGCCGGTCGCATTGCCGCGGCTTGAAAAGTCAGCACTCGGCCAGCGCTGCTCAACAGCGATGGCTCTCAGCTGCTTGCTGCCGTTGAGAACGACCGGATGGCCGACACTCTCAAGAAGTTCAATATCGTCGGTGCTGTCGCTGTAAAAAAAGCTGCGATCAACCGTGGTGCCGTGCTTGTCTGCAAAAGTCTCGGCGGCGTGGACTTTACCCTCACCAAAGCACGTGGGCGTGACGACGCCACCGGTGAAATATCCGTCTACTACCTCTAGGTCGGTGGCGTACACCTCGTCTATTCCAAGGTCTCTCGCTGCCGGTAAAACCTGATAGGGCGTGGCTGAGCTGATAATCGCAATGCTGTGCCCCTTTGCGCGATGTGCATCAATGAGTTGCCGCGCTTCAGGATAAATGAGTTTGGCGATCGCGCGTCGAAACAGCCGCTCGCTGTTAGCGGCGTATTCGCTCTCAGAGCGACCCGCCAGATATTGCGCGTGGACTGCCATCAGCGCTGAAAAGCCCAGCGAGCCGATACCAAAGCGGGTCGCCGCCTGTGTCAGCTGAATGAGATCCGCGGGAGACAGCTCCCCTCGAGAGATCTGGTCTTTCAGAAAGGCGGTCGCGGAGTAGCCCGAGATGATGGTCCCGTCGAAGTCGAACAGCGCACAGGTCTCGGGACCCGACTCTGACTCAGCGATCTGCTTCAGCAAATAAGAGAGTGACACGTGCAATAGCCTTGGGCGAAGGGTCAGACCCTTTCAAAGGACGCACATTACACGGTTGAAGCCGCGAGAACCAAGCGTAAAAACCCCCAAAACTGCCGCTCTGATCGGTCGTTTAGGCAGCGTTTTGATGCCTTAATAATGTCATCGCCCACTTACGGGGCGAGTTTGATCAGGATCCCTTGGCGATGGATTACGGCTTAGTCACTTTACTTCCCACGTTACTGGTACTGGCGCTGGCCATCTGGAGTCATCGCACGCTGGAGTCAGTGCTTGCGGGAGCGCTATTCGCCTTCTTTATTTTGGACGGTGCTTCGTTTCTTGACGCGATGGCGGGGGCAACATTGCAGGTGCTCATGACCGAGGATGTTGCCTGGGTCATGCTGATATGTGGCCTGTACGGTGGTTTCATTGGACTCTTGGTAAAGGGTGGTGGTTCGCACGCGTTTGGGCGTGCGTTGATCGACCGCATTGAGACCAAGCGCGGTAGTTTGTTGGCCACCTGGGGATTGGGCTTGGTGATCTTCCTGGATGATTATCTCAATTCCCTGACTGTCGGTGCCACCATGAAGGCAGTGACAGACCGCTTTCGTACCTCCCGGGCCATGCTCGCCTATGTCGTTGATTCAACCGCCGCGCCGCTCTGTTTACTGATTCCCCTGTCGAGTTGGGGCGCTTATTTCGCCAGTCTACTCGAGCAAAACGGTGTGGCTGCCGAGGGGGAGGGGTTGCAGGTCTTTGTCGAGGCCATCCCTTACATGTTCTATCCGATAGTGGCCATTCTCATCGTACCGTTGGTGGCAATGGGCGTCATTCCTCTTGTCGGTGCCATGCGCCGCGCCGAGCAACGGGCCGAGACAACGGGTGACTTGGGCATCCATGAGGACCATGCGCTGGCGGTTGAGGAGGGTTCACGCGGTAGCATGATGGCGTTCTTTTTTCCGATCATTGCACTGGTGTTCTTTACCGTATTCCCCAGCATTGATTTGTTGCGGGGAGTCATTGCCGCCATCCTGGTCACATTTGTGCATTACGCGCTGTGGCGGGTAATGCCACTGTTCGATTTGTTCGATACCTGCGTAGACGGCATCAAGTCGATGGTGCCAGTGCTCTCCATGCTCCTGACGCTCTTCGTTTTCATAGAGGCAAATGATCGCTTGGGGCTAACACCCTACGTAATCGAGGCCGTGTCACCTTTTATGACGGCCGATTTATTGCCGGTCGTGGTCTTTGTCACGGTATCGTTGTTGTCCTTCACCACCGGTTCTAACTGGGGTGTTATTGCGATTACCATGCCTATTGCCTTCCCCTTGGCGCAGACTTTTGATGTCAGTATTCCTCTGGTAATGGGTGCGCTTTTCTCGGCCAGCGGTTTTGGATCCCACGCGTGTTTTTATTCAGACTCCACGGTGCTGTCAGCGCAGGGGGCAGGGTGCAAAACTCACGAACACGCGATAACGCAACTGCCATACGCATTGTTGGGTGCCTTAATCACCGCTACCCTATTCGTTATGGTTGCTTGATAGAAGGCCGGCCAAATCCGCCCGAGTGCTCATAACAGTGTGAGGTGGCGTGGCAACACTGCCAATGCCAGAGAGTGAGGGTAGTGGTTAGTGGCTAGTGTGCAGTGGGTAGAGAGATGCGAATGAGACGATTGAAGGCGATATGGGCGCGTCAGCGTGTTGAGCCCCTCAGGGCTTGGCGCGCCATGCGAGAGCTACTGAAAAACCCGGACGATACGACGCAAGTCTTTCACATAATCGAGGCGCTTAAAGGCGACAGTCTCGGGGCTGCCGTAAGGAGGCTTCGTCGCTCGAAGGCGGGCCAGACATTGCTTCGGGAGAAACCCGATATCGTCGAGTGGCTCAATAACCGCGAGTGGCTGCTAAGCCTGCCGGAAGGGTCCATCGGACGGGTCTACTACGACTTTGTGCACGGCGAGAACCTATCGGCAGACGGTCTGATCGCGTCCAGCGAGACGCCCTCGCGCTACGATATTTATCGCGGGTTATCCGAGGACGAGATCTGGCTGGCCGACCGGCTCAGGGATATTCACGACTTGCAGCATGTGATGACAGGTTACGGTCGCGACCCCGTTGGGGAACTGAGCTTGTTATCTTTTATGAAAACACAAACGCCTAATCGTGGTATCAGTTTTATTGTCAGGATCGCCCAGTGGAAGTATCTCCGCGAGGTGCCGCAGTTTGATATCCGGTCGTTAATCAAGGAAGGCGCGGATATTGGCCGAAACGCGGTGTGGATGGTCGAGATCAAGTGGGAAGAGAAGCTGGCGCAGCCTCTCGATGTGGTGCGTGCCGAGCTGGGTTTCACAGCGCCGCTCCGCTATCACCGTTTGCAGGATCGGATACCTCATTTATTAGCCGCGGCGTAAGCGCAATGCTGAGCTTTTGCTAATCTATCGGTCAAGCACCGGGACAAAAATATGAATTTCGAATTTTCTGAAGAACAGCAGATGCTGAGAGAGCAGGCCAGGGGGTTTCTGTCGGAGCATTGCACAACTGCGGTTGTCAGGGCGGTCCTCGACGGTGACTCGGGGTGGGATCAAGCGCTGTGGCAAAAAATCGCCGACATGGGCTGGACGGCAACAACGGTTCCCGAAGCTTACGGTGGATTAGGGTTGAGTTATTACGAGCTGGCCATCATTGCGGAAGAGCTGGGTCGTGCGGTGGCGCCAGTGCCCTTCAGTAGCTCTGTTTATCTGGCCTGCGAGGCGATCAATCGCTTCGGAACAGAAGGGCAGAAATCCGCTTGGTTACCCCGATTGGCTAGCGGCGAATGTGTGGCCGCATTTGCCATGGCTGAGCACCCGGGCCGGCTGGTGCTGCAGCAATTACAGACCCAACGCACGGCCGATTGCATCAGTGGAACCAAGACCACAGTGGCTGATGCGGCGGTGGCCGATGTTGCGGTCGTGTTGGCGCGCACGGGTTCAGAGCTTGAACTCTGTCTGGTGCCGCTTAAGCAAGACGGGGTCACTATCGAACCGGTATTGACGCTGGATAGCAGTCGAGGCCATAGCAACCTTGTTCTTGATGAAGCGCCAACTGAGCGTCTGGGTGATCAATCGGTAACTCCAGTCCAATGGAATCGTTTGCTAGACGGTGCCGCTGTTTTGTTTTCCTGGGAACAACTGGGTGTCGCGGAGTCGGCTCTGATGCAGGCTCGAGATTATGCTTTGCAGCGTTACGCCTTTGGTCGGGCAATAGGCTCTTATCAAGCAATTAAGCACAAGTTAGCGGCGATGTATGTCAAAAACACATTGGCGAGAAGCAATGCGTATTACGGCACTTGGGCCTTGGCCGAGGGCAGTGACGAACTACCCCTTGCGGCCGCGACTGCGCGAGTTGCCGCTATTCAGGCGGCGACTTTTGCCGCTGAAGAAAACATTCAGACCCACGGGGGCATGGGTTTTACCTGGGAGTTCGATTGTCACTTTTATTATCGACGGGCCAAGCTGTTGAGTCTGGTGATAGGCAGTGAATCGGTCTGGCAGGACAGGCTTGTCGATGCATTAGCCCGTCAGTCAGCCGCTGCAGCGTGAGGAAATAATCATGGACTTTAATGACACGCCCGAAGAAGCGCGCTTTCGCGAGGAGGCTGCCGCTTGGCTAGCCGAGAACGTGCCTACGGATGACACGTTTCGCGCGCTCGCGCCTTTGCAGCAAGCCAAGATGTGGCAGAAGCGCAAATACGATGCCGGCTGGGCCTGTATTGGTTGGGCGCCGGAATTCGGGGGGCGGGGCGCCTCGCCGATTGAGGAAGTGATATGGCGGCAGGAAGAGTCGCGCTACGAGTTGCCTGCCACCTTCTTTTTGATTGGCCAGGGCATGATTGCCCCTACCTTGATGGCGTGGGCCAGCGATGAGGACAAAGCCCGTTTTCTGCCCCGCTTGGCCAGCGGTGAGGAGGTCTGGTGCCAACTGTTCTCGGAGCCAGCGGGGGGCTCCGATCTCGCGGCCTTGCGCACCCGGGCGGAGCGTGATGGTGACGATTGGGTTATCAATGGTCAGAAGATCTGGACCTCGGGGGCGCACTATTCCGATTATGGGGTCATCGTGGTGCGGACCGATCCCAACGTGCCGAAGCATAAGGGCCTCAGTTATTTTTATGTCGACATGAGGGCGCCGGGTGTCGAGGTGAAGCCGATCAAGCAGCTGACCGGCGACGCGGATTTCAATGAGGTTTATTTTACCGATGTGCGTGTTACTGATAGCTGTCGACTCGGTGAGGTAGGTCAGGGGTGGCAGGTGGCGCTGACGACGCTGATGAATGAGCGTGCGGCCATCGGTGGTGGATTTGGCCAAATGGATGTTTCACTCGCACTGTCGGTTGCACAAGATCTTGAAATAGATGGGCAGCCGGCGCTGTATAACGCCGCGGTGCGCGCGAAAATCGCCGACTGGTATGTGCAGGAGGCAGGGCTTAAATACACGGGGTATCGATCGCTGACGGCACTGTCGCGGGGCGCACTGCCCGGTCCAGAGAATTCCATTGGTAAGCTGGTGGGCGCACCGAAAATGCAGGCAATGGCGTCTTACCTCATGGATCTCCTTGGCGCGAGTGGCGCCATTGCAGATGAAAAGCTGGCGGTTAAGGCAGGGATTATCCAGCGGGCGTATATGGGTGCGCCCGGTCTGAGAATTGCCGGCGGCACCGACGAGATTATGGCCAATATCATCGCCGAGCGCGTACTGGGCCTGCCGCAGGAGCCGCGCCTCGATAAGGGCATTCCCTTTAACGAGGTGCCGACCGGCTAGCCCTTGCGGTGCGGCGATTAATTGCTTGATGTACTGATGTGTGCCCCGGTCAGTGGGGTGGGGCGCTGATACATGCGGATGGCATGGCCAGGATGAAGTTAGGCTCGGCTTTGGTGTGACCGCGAACTGCATCAAGCGCGGGTAGCGCAACAGTTCGCTGTGTTATGGGTGCAGATCGAGGCTGAATTTTAAAAAGACTTCGTCAAGCCGATAACCGAGGCTGCGATAAAGGCCTTGCCCGGGGTAATTATCTCTGGCTGTTTCCAGATCCAGTCGGGCAGCACCGTGTTGTGTTGCCT
>Ga0181602_10004529_pt1 | contig 10689 bp, 10 predicted proteins | sample 041ome_14_FD_148640 | JGI IMG/M metagenome (GOLD analysis project Ga0181602, IMG submission 148640) | Coastal salt marsh microbial communities from the Groves Creek Marsh, Skidaway Island, Georgia - 041408US metaG (spades assembly) | ecosystem: Environmental > Aquatic > Marine > Intertidal zone...
TCGGGTATTTCCTGAAAGGTGAAAACACGGGCTGGAAGAAGCAGCCGAAGGTGCAGTTGAATATCCGGCACCCCGGTGAGGTCTTTGTGCCGCGCGCCGAGAAGGAATGGCCGCTCAAGCGCACGAAATGGACCAAAGCCTATCTGGAGCCCGCCACCGGTGCGTTGGCGGCAAAGGTGCCTGCCAAAAAACAGAAGAGCACATATGCCGGGCTCGGGGACGGGGTCACCTTTCTGATGCCAGCGTCTGAAACGGCTATGGAAGTGACCGGACCGCTCGCGGCGAAACTGTATGTGTCTTCCGCGACCAAGGATGCCGACCTGTTTCTTGTGGTCCGTTTGTTTGCGCCGGATTTGAAAGAGGTCACCTTCAAAGGCGCTCTCGATCCGCACACGCCGATCGCGCAGGGATGGCTGCGGGCTTCTCATCGGAAGCTTGATGCGAAAAAATCACGTCGTTACAAGCCCCATCACACCCATGATGAGGAGCAGCCGCTCAAACCGGGTCAGGTCTATGAATTGGATATCGAAGTCTGGCCGACCTCAATTGTCGTGCCGCCGGGCTATCGCCTTGGCCTGACGGTGCGCGGGACGGATTATGTCTATCCGGGCGGCTCGGGCGGGAAACTGTCCAATATGAAGAACGAATTCACAGGCGTCGGACCTTTCATTCACGATGGCCGGGATGCACGTGTTTATGGCGGAAATGTAACGCTCCATTGTGGGCCGAAGCATCCGTCGCATCTGTTGTTGCCGGTGATACCGGCACGTTAAGGGGAGAGAGATCATGGACGGCGAAAACTACACAGATATCGGGCAGAACTACGACAAGGTCGTTGCTGGTATCCGGATCGACTGGGATGTGCCGCTTGAGATGGATGATGGTGTTGTCCTGCGTTGCGATGTCTTTCGTCCCGACGATGACGGGCAATACCCGGTCCTGATCAGCTACGGCCCCTATTGCAAATGGTTGCACTGGAAGGACGGGTATCCTTTTCAGTGGAAACAGATGATCGAGGATTATCCCGACTGCCTTGCTGGTTCATCAAACCGGTACCAGAACTGGGAATTGGTTGATCCGGAGAAGTGGGTGCCGGACGGTTATATTTGTATACGCGTGGATTCCCGTGGGGCGGGGCGCTCGCAGGGCGTTCTGGATGTGTGGTCGGCGCGTGAAGCAAAAGACTTTCACGACTGCATCAATTGGGCCGGAACCCAGCCATGGTCGAATGGCAAAGTCGGGACCACTGGCATTTCCTATTACGGCATGAACCAGTGGCAGGTGGCTTCGCTGCAGCCCAAACACCTGGCCGCGATGTGCGTTTGGGAAGGTGCGGCTGACTACTACCGCGACCTTGGTCACCATGGCGGCATTGCCTGTCGTTTCCCATCTGTCTGGTACAACAGCGCCGTCGTTCCGCGTCAGCACGGCAAGGGTGAGAACGGCATCAAGAGCCGGATGAACGGCGAATGGATCTCCGGCCCGGAAACCATGACCGAAGAAGAACTGGCGGAGAACCGTCGCGACTTTGGCAGGGATATCCTTGATCATCCGCTGGTCGATGACTACTGGAAGGCCCGCATGCCGGACTTTTCCAAGATCAATGTGCCGTTGCTGTCATCAGGCAATTGGGGCGGCGTGGGTCTGCACCCGCGTGGCAACACCGAAGGCTTTGTGAATTCTGCGAGCGACCAGAAATGGCTCGAAATGCATGGGCTGGAGCATTTCACCCACTACTACACCGATTACGGCATCGATCTGCAGAAGCGTTTCTTCGGGCATTTCCTGAAGGGCGAGGATACCGGCTGGGGCGAGCAGCCGCCGGTTCAGCTGCTGGTGCGTCATCCCGGTGAAGAGTATGTCCAGCGCGCTGAAGACGCCTGGCCGATTCCGCGGACAGAATGGACCGAGATGTATCTCGACCCGTCGGACAATTCCCTGTCCGACGCGCCGTTGTCTGACGCGACCAGCGTGACCTATGACCCGATGGGCGATGGTCTGGTATTTCTTACACCGCCGCTCGAGAAAGAAACCGAAATCACAGGTCCGGTCGCTGCAAAATTGTTTGTCTCTTCAGAGACAGAAGACGCTGACCTGTTTCTGGTGTTGCGTGTGTTTACGCCCGATATGAAGGAGATCGTGTTCAAGGGAGCCAACGATCCTCACACGCCTGTCGCCATCGGTTGGCTGCGCGCATCCCATCGCAAGCTGGATGCGGAACAGACGCTGCCTTACCGCCCCTATCACACCCATGATGAGGTCCAGCCACTCACGCCCGGTGAAGTCTACGAGCTTGATATCGAAGTTTGGGTGACATCCATCGTGTTGCCTGAGGGATACCGTCTTGGTCTTGCTGTGCGTGGTCGAGACTATGTCTGGTCAGGATACGAGCCGGGTTCACCGGAAATCGCGGGCCGCGTCCAGTATGGCGTGGGGCCTTTCAAGCATGAGATGAAAGGCAATCGTCCGCTGGATGTCTATGGCGGCAAGGTGACGTTGCACACCGGGCCGGATCATCCGTCCCACGTGCTCCTGCCCATTATTCCAGAGAAGTAGGCGGGCCTATCTGCGGCTGGCGTCGAACCTGTCTTCGAGGCCAGCCCAGCAGTCCTGGTAACTCTCCTGCCGGAGCGGTGACTCCATCGCAAACTTCGTGGGCCGGACCACGTATCGGGTCTCGAACATGAAGGCCAGTGTGTCTTCGATCTTTTCGGGCGTGAGGGTGGCGTTGCTGGCTTTCTCGTAGGTCTCGGCATCTGGCCCGTGGCCGGACATGCAGTTGTGCAGGCTGGCCCCGCCGGGCGCGAAGCCCTCGGCCTTGGCATCATATTCACCGGTCACCAGACCCATAAACTCGTTCATGAAGTTCCGGTGGAACCACGGCGGACGAAATGAGTGTTCGGCGACCATCCACCGGGGCGGGAAGATCGCGAAGTCTACGTTTGCGATGCCGGGATCGGCGGTCGGTGAGGTCAGGACTGTGAAAATAGACGGGTCGGGATGGTCGACGCTGACGGTCCCGATGGTCATGAAATTTGCCAGATCGTATTTGTAGGGCACGTGCGTGCCATGCCACGCGACCACATCCAGCGGCGACCGGTCGGTCTCGCACGCCCATAGATGACCGTCGAACTTGAAAACCAGTTCGAATGCGCCGGTGCGGTCTTCGAAGCTGGCCACAGGTGTCAGGAAATCCCGGCGGTTGGCCAGCCCCTGACTGCCAATGGGGCCAAGTTCGGGCAGCCGCAGGGGCGCGCCATAGTTTTCACAGATGTAGCCTCGTGTTGGGCCATCGGGCAGTTCGGCGCGGAACTTGATGCCGCGCGGGATGACCGCGATTTCTCCCGGGGCTGCATCCATCACACCCATTTCGGTGTGCAGGACGAGACGACCCTGCTGCGGGACGAACAACATTTCCCCATCGGCATTGTGGAAGAAGCGATCTGTCATGGAGGCATTGGCGGCATAGAGATGGATGCCGATGCCGGCTTGAGTTCCTGCATCACCGCAAATGCCGTAGGTCACGATCCCATTAATCAGGTCCGTGGGCGCATCGGGTATCGACAGCGGGTCCCAGCGGAGCTGGTTCGGTGTTGTGGGGATATTGTCCGTTGACCGGGTGAGCCACTTGCCATTCTTGACGGCATAATAGGGCGGGTGTTTGGCCGTTGGACGTATGCGGTAACACCAGGTTTGCCGGGATTCCTCGCGCGGGACGGTAAAAGCCGACCCGCTTAGTCCTTCGGCATAAAGACCAAAAGCGACCTTTTGTGGTGAATTTTGTCCCTGCGGAAGTGCACCCGGGAGTGCCTCGGTCGAGAAATAGTTGCCCAGGCCACTTTGGTATCCCGGTTTTGTGGCTGGCGGAGCGATTGCCATTGTCCATTCTCCATTAAAGTCTGAACAATATTAGTTGCAAATGAAACAGTTACAAGAGCAATGCAATCGGATGCCTGTGTGTCTGACGTCAGCGCCTATGGAACAAACTAGCCGGATTTCATAAGGGAGGATTTCTGGCTCATCGTAGTGACCGAAGGGAACGAAGATGAGACAGAAATCGCAGACCCGCCAGACGGGTGCCGCCAAGGCGATCAAGGACATCCGCCGGGCAACGCGCAAGCAATATTCTGCTGAAGAGAAGATCCGCATTGTGCTGGACGGATTGCGTGGTGAAGAAACGATCGCGGAGTTATGCCGCCGGGAAGGCATTGCGCAGAGCATTTATTACAAGTGGTCGAAAGAGTTTCTTGAAGCTGGCAAGCGTCGACTTGCGGGTGATACGGCTCGTGCGGCTTCTACGGGCGAGGTTCAAGCCCTTCGCCGTGAAGCACGTGATTTGAAGGAGGTTGTTGCTGAGCAGACCCTGGAGCTCAGGTTGCTTAAAAAAAGCATGACCGCGGATGGGGGAGACGACGAATGAGATACCCCGCATCTGAGAAACTTGAGATCATCCGCCTTGTCGAGCAGTCTCACCTGCCCATCAAGCAGACGCTGGACAAGCTAGGTATCCCCCGCACCACGTTTTATCGCTGGTATGACCGCTATCAGCTTGGTGGTTCGGAGGCCCTGGAAGATCAATCGCCCAGGCCATCGCGGGTCTGGAACCGCATTCCTGATGACGTTCGCCGGCGGATCATTGCCCTGGCCCTGGATGTGCCGGAACTGTCTCCTCGCGAACTGGCAGTACGCTTCACTGATACAGAAAGCTACTTTGTCTCAGAGGCTTCCGTCTATCGCCTGCTTAAATCCCTTGATCTGATTACCAGCCGTGCATTCATCGTCATCAAGGCTGCTGATGAGTTCAAGGAAAAGACGACCGCGATCAATCAACTGTGGCAGACCGACTTCACCTATCTGAAGGTCATCGGCTGGGGCTGGATGTACTTATCGACGATCCTTGATGATTACTCTCGCTATATCATTGCCTGGAAGCTGTGCACGACCATGAAGACCAGCGATGTGACCGAGACGCTGAACCTCGCCTTGCAGGCATCGGACTGTGATCAGGCCCATGTTGTGCACAAGCCGAGACTGTTATCGGACAATGGCTCCAGCTACGTCTCTGGTGAGCTGGCGGAATGGCTGGATGAAAAGAAGATGAAGCACGTCAGGGGTGCACCGTATCATCCGCAAACTCAGGGTAAGATCGAACGATGGCATCAGACGCTGAAGAACCGCATCCTGCTGGAAAACTACTTCTTCCCGGCAGATCTTGAGGCGCAGATCGAGGCGTTCGTCGATCATTACAACCATCAACGCTACCACGAGAGCATCAACAACCTTACCCCTGCAGACGTCTACTTCGGGCGGGGCCAAGCCATTTTACAACAACGGGAAAGGATCAAACGGAAAACGATGAAGGCCCGGCGCTTGCAATACCGCAAATACGCCGCCTAACATCTTAAACCAGATGAGCCAGATCCTCCCTTGGATCAGCCCGCCAGTTGTTCCAATTTATATGACGACGGACAGACTTTATGATCACCAGCAAGCTGGGCATCGGGACCCGCGTAAAGGTTCAGTTCCCGGGGAGCCGGGCTTGTGCCGCAAACATGGATGCAAAAGATCCGGAAGGCGCTGTAATATTTGCGTCGTAGGTTTCGAGCAGTCTTGTAAAACCGGACCATGTTTGGGGAGGATCATATGCTGTTTACTCTGGTGCGAACTGACAAACCCGGACAGGCCGACCTTCGTGCGCGCCTTCAACCCGAACACGCGGCCTATCAGGCGCCGTTCCTGCCGATGATCACCTTCGGGGGCGGATTGGTGCGCGATGGCGTAGACACATCAGGTGATGTGGATATTCGCGATGTCACAGGAAATGTTCTGGTCTTTGAGGCCCCGGACCGCGACACGGTTGCAGCATTCCATGCGAATGACCCCTATACCCGCGAAGGCCTCTTTGAAACGGTGATCATCGAACAGCTCTGGCAGCGCGTTCCCGAACCGAACGCCTGAAGCGGCGAACTGCGGGGGCATAAAGCGTTGTTTCGAAATCCCTCAAAGTCAGAGATCATATAATATTTTCAACCGGTTGTGAGTGATTGTGCTGAGCCTACGGGCTTGGCTGATCACCGAATTGGGGCTCAGGGGGCATTATCTTGGCCGGATTTGTGATTTTGGCAGTGGCGCCAAGTTCGGGGTTCTTTGAAGTGGGACGAAAAGTCCACTTGGCGGGCACGATCACGACCTGTATGACCGGCACTAACATTACCCTAATCATTTCGTAATTCTTGTCGCAGTAGTGTCATCAAAGCATTCGCTTCGTGATACACTCACCCGCAATTCTTTAAAGACGCCATAGGTGTACCAATTAACGACGCACGACCATTCGACGAAGCGGAACGAAAACGCTTCCATAACCTGCTGTTGCTGGCCAATGAGAGCCCCTATGAGGGTGAACGCACGGCGGCTCTGGCGGCTGCCGAACGCATGGCGAAATCCCGTGGGATGACGCTGGAAGAAGCCGCTTCAGGTGGTCCGGTACCCGAACTGCCCAAGGCGCCGCGCAAGCGCAAGCCGTCTGGACGCGCCCGCGACCCGGATACGGAAACGCGGATGACAGAAGGTTGGGTCGACGAGGATAAGATCCGCCGTGATGCGGCCCTTGAGGAAGCGCGCGAGCGTGGCCTGGACGGCGACGAACGCCGTCGCGCGGCCGCAGCCGCGAACCGTGTGCAGCGGCGGAACGGGCGCAAGCGCGAACCGAGAAGCCACGCACGTGTGTTGCTCGAAGAAACCTCTTTGCCGCTCGAAGAAATCAGCTCCATGACCGGGCTCAGTATGTATGAGCTGGTGGGTATGAAGCTTAAAATGCGCGCTGCCGGCTAATTATCTCAGCCAAACAGATTGTTTGTTGACGACGTCCTATTGACGTCGCGCCGCCTTCCACGTTGACTCTCCCTCTGAATGGGCACCAAGCCTGAACGAAGAATGCCCCTTGGGGCAACCAGGGGGTATGCGGTGAATTACGACAGCTATGAAGCCATCAAAGTTGAACGGAACGATCGAATCCTGACGTTGACGATGTCGCGTCCGGGAACCCTGAACGCCGTTGATGCGGTTCTCCATGAAGAGCTCTCGCGCATATTCTATGATGTCAACGCCGACCATGATGTGGATGTCGTTATTCTGACCGGAGAAGGCAATGCCTTCTGCGCTGGCGGAGACCTGCAATGGCTCAACGACATGCATGGCGACCCGTCGGGTTTTGCGCTGACGGTCTGGGAAGGCAAGCGTCTGGTGAACGGGCTTCTCGACCTTGAGAAGCCCATCATCGCGCGTCTGCCGGGGCACGCGATTGGTCTTGGCTGCACCATCGCGCTCTATTGCGACATCATATATGCCGTTGAAGAAGCCAAGCTGGGCGATCCTCATGTGGCGGTTGGTCTCGTCGCCGGTGATGGCGGGGCCGTCATCTGGCCGCAGCTGATTGGTTATGCCCGGGCCAAAGAATATCTGATGACCGGGGATACCCTGAGCGCTGCCAAGGCGGCCGAAATCGGTCTGATCAATCACGTTGTTTCGGCCGATGAGCTTGATGATGCTGTGAACAATATGGCCGCGCGTCTCGCAGGTGGCGCCATAAATGCCATCAAGTGGACCAAGGCATCGGTCAATGCCGGTCTCAAGCAGGCTGCCAACGCCGTTCTGGATACAGCCTTTAATTTCGAAGCGATGTCCCAGATGACTGATGACCACAAGATCGCGACCCAGGCCTTCCTGAATAAGGAAAAGCCGAAATTCACCGGCAAGTAGGTACGCATTCGCTATGGAGCATTTCCAGGAAGCCGAACACGTCACCATGCTGCGCGACACGATCCGGCGATTCGTGGAGAAGGAGATGCCGCGTGAACTGGCGCAGAAATGGGATCGCGAGAACGAATTTCCGAGAGAGATTTTCGATCAGTTGTCCGCCCTCGGCGTCAATGCGCTGACTGTTCCCGAAGAATATGGTGGGGCAGGTCGCGATATCACGGCGACCATGGTGGTGATTGAGGAGCTTGCCCGGCGGTCGATGGCCGTCGCTGTGCCCTTCATCATGTGTTCGTGCTACGGCGCGATGAACATCGAGGAAGTCGGGAGTGAAGAACAAAAAGCTGCGCTGCTGCCGAAAATGGCGGAAGGCAAATTGCTGTTCGCTTATGGCATATCCGAACCCGATGTTGGCGCGGACGTCGCGAGCGTGCGTACGACCGCGGTCCGCAAGGGTAATGGTGCGACCGTCACAATCAATGGTTCGAAACGGTTCTGTTCAGGCGCCAATATCGCCGACTATATCTACACCGTCGTGAAGAGTGATCCCGAGGCGGGTCGATACAAGAACCTTTCCATCGTGATGATTCCACCCGATGCACCGGGCGTAACCATTGAGCTTCAGAACTCCATGGGCATGAAGGGTGCGTCGACCTGCGATGTCACATTTGAGGATGTTGAGATTCCTGCCGAGAACATCGTCGGTGGCGAAGACGGCTGGAATGACGGCTGGAGCCGTATTGTGGGACCCGGGCTCGATGTTGAAAAGATCGAAGTCGCCGCACTCGCGCTGGGCAATGCGGCGGCGGCGGTCGATGACGCATGGGAATATGCCCAGGAGCGCAAGCAATTTGGCAAGCCTGTGTCGGCCTACCAGTCGGTGCGGCACATGCTTGTGGATGCCAAGACCAAACTGCACGCCTGTCGTCTGATGACCTATCACGCAGCCTGGCTGCTGGACGAAAAGAAGCCAGCCTCTGTCGAGACGTCCATGGCCAAACTCTATGTCAGCGATACCGCCAAGGATATTGTGTTGTCCTGCCAGCAGGTCATGGGCGCTTACGGCTACATCAAGGAGTTTGATATGGAGCGCTACGTTCGTGAAGCACTCCTGATGCCGATCATTGGCGGGTCCTCGGCGATCCAGAAGAATAACATCGCCAATCGACTGCGGCTTGCGCGCGAATAGGATCAGAGCATGCGCCAGGATGTGAGTGGGTGGAAAACCCGGCTGACCGATGAGTTGATCGCCGAGAACACAGCAAGCGGCATCTGGCGCAATCTGACACTGGCTGATCAACTCGCCGAGGTGCTGGCGCAGAACCCGGAAAAAGTCCTGTTTGTTGAGGATGCGCACCGACTCACGGCTGCTGAAATTGACCGACAGGCCCGCGCCCTCGCGAGTGCCCTTCAGAAACGGGGCCTGGAGACCGGCGACGTGGTCAGTTTCGAATTGCCGAACTGGCCGGAAACAGTGGTGATCGATCTGGCCTGTACCATGCTGGGGCTGGTTTGCAATCCGATCATCCCGATCTACAGGGATGCCGAAGTTTCTTACATCCTGCGCGATGCGGGCACCAAAGCGGTCTTTATCCCAACCTCGTTTCGAAATTTTGACTACGCCGAGATGATCGCCCGCCATCGCGAAAATCTGCCTGATCTGGAACACGTCATCACGGTGCGTGGAGAGACCGAAGGTGCGACAGGGTTTGAAGCTCTGCTTGCGGAGGGTGACCCGGAAAGCTTGCGGCTTCCGGATGTGGACCCGAATGCGGTGAAGCTGATCATGTACACCTCGGGCACGACGGGGCGTCCCAAAGGTGTTTTGCACAGCCACAACACGATCGACACCGAAATTCAGGCAATCTCGAAGTTTCTGTCACTCGGCGCCAGCGATGTCATCCTGATGCCTTCTCCTGTCTCCCACATCACCGGATACCTCTATGGGATCCAGATGCCGTTCACGCTGAACGCGCCGGCTGTGTTCATGGAGACATGGAACGCGGTCGGGGCAGCGGATCTAATCGACGAATATGGCGTGACCTTCACCATTGCAGCGACAGTATTTTTACAGGAACTCACGGACTTTGCCGAGAACAACGCCCGGTCTTTGCCGAGCCTTCGCTATTTTCCGTCCGGTGGTGCACCGGTGCCACCGGAAGTGATTTACAGCGCCCACAAGGCTTTTGCGCAATGTGTGTGCTCGCGTGTTTACGGGTCGACCGAGGCGCCAACGGTCACATTGGGTGTGAACAGCCGCGATGAGGAGCAACTCGGCGCAACCACTGAAGGCTATATCGTTGGTCACGAGGTCAGGATCGTCGACCCCGAAGGGCGCGATGTTGCGGCAGGTGAGGAAGGCGAAATTCTATCCCGCGGGCCCGAGATGTGTCTGGGCTATGCATCTGACGAACACAATGCGGAAGCCTTCGAAGATGACGGTTTCTTCCACACCGGTGATTTGGCGACCATCACAGCGGATGGCGCCATGGTCATCACGGGGCGCGCGAAGGATCTCATTATCCGGGGCGGGGAGAATATCAGTCCGCGCGAAGTGGAAGACGCGCTGCATGAGCACCCGGCGATTCATGAGGCTGCCGTCGTGGCGATGCCTCATCCGCGAATGGGCGAAACAGGCTGCGCTTACCTGGTGCTGAACGAGGGCGCAGAGCTGGCATTCGATGATCTCATCGCATTTCTGGGAGAGACCGGCATGGCAAAGCAGAAATATCCGGAACGGATTGAAATTATCGAGGCTTTTCCGCGCACAGCCGCAGGGAAGATACGGAAGAATTTGTTGCGCGACGAGATCGCGGGAAAGGTCGCTAAGGAGGCTGCTGACAAAGGCGCAACGCCCTAGACGATTCTTCTGAACAGTTGACAGGATTGGTCTCAGCGCACACGGTTACAACAGGGAAAAACCTGTTTCATATA
>Ga0181602_10004557_pt1 | contig 10656 bp, 10 predicted proteins | sample 041ome_14_FD_148640 | JGI IMG/M metagenome (GOLD analysis project Ga0181602, IMG submission 148640) | Coastal salt marsh microbial communities from the Groves Creek Marsh, Skidaway Island, Georgia - 041408US metaG (spades assembly) | ecosystem: Environmental > Aquatic > Marine > Intertidal zone...
ATTCTTGCCGCATCATGAATAAAAACATATTTTGCTTTAATATTAGAATTATTAAGAGCATTTTTAACACTAAGAGACCTTGTTTTTCCACCTTTTATAATTTCTAATCTTGAAGTATCGATATTTTTTAAAATATTTTTATCATTGATTACTAAGGAAATTTTTTTAAATCCTATTTTTTTTATTTGTTCTATATTATGTTCAAGAATGGTCTTGTTGGATAACTTTGATAAAAGTTTATTTTCTTTAGATTTGAATCTTGAGCTTTTTCCCGCTGCAAGTAACACAAAATGAATGTTAGATAATATAAATGTCAAAATATTTTAATAAATTCTCAGCTATTATACTTATATCAATATTTATAATTCTTTTTTCACTAACTGTATATTCTCTTATTTCTTCTAATGAAATAGTAAGGAATGCTGAATTAATTCAATATTTAGTTATAGCTGATTTTACTTTTTTATTAATTTTATTAATTTATTTGATTATATTTTTAGTTAATTATTTCAAATCCAAAAAAAGAGAAATAGTTGGTTTGAGATTATTTAATAAATTTTTTCTTTTTTTTGGATTATTTTCAATTATTCCAAGTGGAATAATATTATTATCCTCAGCAATTTTTTTTAATATTGAAATGAGTACCTGGTTAGGACCTGCTTTTAAATCTACTGTTAATAATTCTTATCAATTAGCTCAAAAATACATTGATCAGACTGAAAAAAATTTAATTACCGATTCTAAATTTATAAGAAACTATGTATTGACTGAAAGATTGATCGATAGAAATATCATTCAACGTTTTGATATTATGTCAGTATATAATATAGTTAATGATCAAAAATACATTGAGTATTTTACAGAAGAAAAAATTGAGTTATCTGATGAGAATTTAAGTTTAGCTTTAGAAAACACTGAAAATGATATTACTATTTTCTATCAAAATAATCAGCTATTCTCAAAAATAAATATATCAAAAAATAAATTTTTGGTATTGTTGAAATCTATAGATTTAGAATTACTAAATTATTATCAAAATATTGTTGAGTCTTACAACGCAATAAACTCAATAGATCAAAACAAAAAAAATATTCAAATAACTTTTTTTACCATTTATATCATTTTATCAACTAGTTTAATTCTAATTTTTATAATTATTGGAGGCAATTTTAGTTTCAAATTAGCCAAACCTATTAGGCAATTAAACGCATCGATTATCGCTTTAAAAAAAGGTAATTTTAAAAATCTTAAAATTTCTAAATTAGACGATAAAGATGATATTTCTCAATTAACTAATTCTTTTTATAGTATGAGTAATACAATAATTAATCAAAAATTAAATTTAGAAAAAACTAATATCACAATGAATGACCAATTAAATTTTATTAATAATATTATTGAGAATTCTCCATATGGTATTTTTGTACTAAATAAAAATAATCTTATTTTTCAAAATTCTGCGTCAAATATATTATCTCAAAATAATTTAACTTCATTTGAAAATTTTAAAATAATAATAGGTCTAAATGTTGGAAATTCAGATTTAGATAATCAAAAAAATTTTGAAAAAAATTTAAATATCTTAATTAATCAAACTGAAAAATCATTCTTTGTAAAATCGATATATATTCCTAATAATTCTTTATTTGATCAATTAATTATTTTTAATGACTATACCAATCTTTTAGCTGCTGAAAAAAATAATGCTATTGCAGATTTAGCTCGTAAAATTTCTCATGAAATTAAAAATCCTCTAACACCAATGTTGCTCTCAACAGAATTTCTTGAAAATGAAATTGATGATGAGGATTTAAAAAATTCTATTCAATCTATTAAAAGACAAATTTTTTTAATTCAAAATCTTGTTAATGAATTTTCTAATTTTGCCAGATTACCAAAACCAATTAACAAAAAGATCAATTTATCTGAAATTTTATCTATTTATGTAGAAGAGTATAAAAGAAATTACCCCAAAATTAATTTTAGCCAAAAAATTGACAATGAAATATTTATATATTTTGATCAATCTTATATTGATATAGTTCTTAATAATTTATTTAAAAACTCTATTGAAGCTCTTTCAATAACTTCTAGTCCTTCTATTGATATTAATTTAAAGCAATTTGATGATTGTATTTTATTTACTTTTTTTGATAATGGTCCTGGTTATGACGAGGATGTTAATAATTTATTAAAACCTTATTTTTCGACAAAAAATTCATCAGGTTTAGGTTTGTCTCTAATTAATAAAATTATTACAGAAAATAATGGTAGTTTGCATATTAAGACCAATAAATATTCTGGATTTAAAGTTGAAATTAAACTAAATGTCTAAAATCTTAATAATTGATGATGAGTTAGAAATTTGTAAACAAGTTTCTCTTATTTTAAATAAAAATTCTTTTAAAACATCTTATGTAAGTTCTTATGATGAATATTGTAAACTTAAAAATACAAATTTTGATTTTGATTTAGTTTTAGTTGATTTATGGCTTAAAAATAGTTCTAAACAAGGAATTGATATAATTAATGAACTAAAAAATAATTTTAGTAATCTTGCAATAATATCTTTTAGTGGTCATGCTAATATCGATAATGCGATTGACTCCGTTAAGGCTGGAGCTAATGATTTTATTGAAAAGCCATTTGAAACAAAAAAACTCCTACACACTATTCAAAAAAATCTTTTAGATTTAAAACAAAAAGTTACAATCAATAACTATCGTAAACAAATTTCATTTCACACTAAAATAAACAATATTGGTTTTAATGATTATATTGAAAATATTTTTACTAAAGCAAACAAAATAAAACCCAACTCATCAATTTATTTGTATGGCCCTATGGGCACTGGTAAGAATTACTTTGCAAATTATATTCACATGAAGTTATCTTCTAATAATCCTGATACCTTTATAAACATGAATGAAAATTTAATAAATGAAAATGATTTATTAAAATTTTCTTCCTTACATGATTATTTTACCATTTATTTTAATGATTTTGAGAATTTTAATCAGATTGAAATTTTAAATTATTTAAATTTAGTTAAATTTAATAAGATTAATGCATCAATAATTCTTGACTCTAAAAATTTAGATTTAGATGAAAATATAATTAAAAATATTGATTATAAATTTAAATTTATCCCATTGATTGAACGTAAAAATGAAATTTTCCCGTTGTTTGAACATTATTTAAATATATTTACAAAGAAAAAATTCGATAAAAATGCGAATATAGATCCTTTAATTGAAAATTTTCTTATTAAATATAATTGGCCTGGCAATATATTTGAAGTTATGAATATTGCCCAAAATCTTGTTAACGATATGATTTCTCTACCCGAAATTTTAATGATTGATGATATAAAAAAGATAATTGATAATTCGACTGTTAATTCTGATTTATATGATTTGAATTACAAAGAAGCAAAAGAGAAGTTTGAAAGAGATTTTTTAATTCAAAAACTTAAGAATAATAACTGGAATATGACTTTAACTTCTAAATCATTGAATTTAGATAGGGTATCTCTTTACCGAAAGTTAAAAACACTTAATATAAAAATCGACTAATGAATATTCTTATTTTGGGATCTGGTATAGTAGGGGCTAATCTTGCTAATAAACTTTCAGAGCAAGGAAAAAGTGTCTTTCTACTTGATGATGATGCAGCAGAGTTAAAAAGACTCTCAGAAAGATACGACATAAAAACAATTTTTGATGACCCTTTAAATCCTAGTTTTTATTTAAATTTTAAAACAAAAATTGATTATTTTATTGCTGTTACTAAAAGTGATGAAAAAAATATTATTACATGTAAATTTGCAAAAGAATTTTTAAAAGTTGATAAAACAATTGCCAGAATAAGAAATCAAAATTTAATATCTGAAGAAAATAAAAAAATTTTAATTAATTCGAATAACTTTTTAGATCACATTATCTCTCCAGAATGGGAAGTTGCTAATAATGTTTTTGAAAAAATACATATGCCGGGCGCTTTTTTCAGTGAATCACTTATCTCAGAAAACTATTTATTAATTGGTATGCAGTCTTCTGATTTATTTAAACACCAATCATTTGAAGAGATAAATAATTTTTTTAAGATGAATAACCTTTGTTATATAGGGCATAGCTTTGAGGATGAATCTTTTTTTGATTTTAAAAATATTTCTAAATCTGATCAACTATATTTATTAACTAAAAAAGAATATTTAAAAAAACTTATAAAATTTTTCGGTTATAAAGATTATGTACTAGATATATTAATTATTGGCGGCGGCAATATTGGTCAAAATTTATCAAAATTAATAGAACAAGATAATCAAAAAATTAATTTAAAGATATTAGAATTCGATAAAGATCGATGTGATTTTTTAGCTAGTACTTTAAAAAATACATCTATTTTTCACGGCGATGCTTTAGATCAGTCCTTATATGATGAAATAAAGTTAAATACTTCAGATTTAGTTATTACGGTGACTGATAATGATCAAATAAATACTATTTTATCAATAATATCGAAAAAGAGAGGTTCTAAATCAGTATTTGCCGTTGTTAATAATGAGTCATTTTCATCATTTGCTAATGATCTTGGAATTGATGTAATCATCAACCCAAGAGAGTTAACTACATCAAGAATAATTGAAAAAATATCAGAGGGATCTCTTTTATCATACCATTCTATATTAAAAGAAAAGTTCCTTATTTATGAAGTTAAATATAGAAATGAATTATTTGAAAACATAAAAAAATCTAAAGAAATCCATCATGTTTGTACGATATCAAAAGATAACATTCACCTTTCTAATGACGATCACATTCCAGTAAATAACGATGTTTTAATCCTTTTAATTGAAACAAAAAATTCTCATATTTTAGAAAAATATATTAATGATTATTGATAAAAATTTTTTTAAACAAACACATTCTTTTTTCAAAGATATATCCAAAGAATATTTATTACCAAATTTAGGTAAACTCAAAAATGATGAGATTGTCGAAAAATTAGACAAATCTTTAGTTACAAAATTTGATTTAATTATAGAAAATGAACTTATCCAATTTTTTAATGAGAAGGGTTTTTTTAATATCATTTCTGAAGAAAATAATTCTGATCTATTTGAATATGATGAATATTTAACAATCGATCCCATCGACGGTACTAGAAATTTTGTTAATGGAATCAATAAAGTTGTTATTATGGTTTCATTTATTAAAAATAGAAAAAGCATTTTTTCAATAATTTACAATCCAATCCAAAATGATTTTTATTATTCTTTTAATGATGAGATATTTAAAAATCATGATCAACTAGTTCTCAAAAATTACTATCAACATACTGGCTTTCTTGGCTTGAATGCAAAAGAATATTTTAAAAATGAAATCTCTAAATACATCGAAAAAAAAAGATCTAGATCTATCGGTTATGATGTAATTGAAATATTAGAGGGTGATAGAACTTTTATGACTATTTATGGTTCTAAAATTTGGGATTTATTTCCCGCAATGTCTTTTTTGAATAATCTTAATTTTAATACTAATCTTGATAATTTTAATTTTGACTTTGATATTTTAGATAAAAAAATTATTTTTTATGCAAAAATCTAAAGTTTTATTTATAGGTTTAGGTCGTATGGGATTTCATATTGCGGCGCATTTATCGAAATCAAAAAATATTGAATTATTTATATACAATAGATCCAAAAAAAAAGAAAATGAATGGCTAAAAAGATATAGTGCTAAAAAATTTGATTTTAAAAATCTTTCGAACTTAAAGTTTGATTTTATTATAACTTGTCTAAAAGATGATTTATCCATAAATCAAATTACTAAAACTTTGATAAAATCGTTTTGTTTTCATCAAAAAACTATTTTTATTGATCATTCAACAATTTCTTTAGATCAAGTTGAAAAATTAAATAAAATGTTAAGTGTTTATCAAATTCAGTTTTTAGATGCTCCAATAACTGGAGGAGAAGAGGGCGCTAAAAATGGAAAGTTGTCAATAATGATTGGTGGCATTGCTTCAAAATTCAAACTATCTCTTCCTATTATTAAACATTATTCAAAAAGTGTTGTTTATATGGGTAAGTCTGGTTCCGGACAATTAACTAAATTTACAAATCAAATTTTAATTTGTGGTATTCTTTACTCAATATCTGAAGCTTTCATTTTTAGCAAGAAACATAAGATTGATCAGAATAGATTATATGATGTAATCAAAAATGGTGCTGCAGGATCGTGGCAGTTTAGTAATAGATATTTAACACTTATTAAAGATAAATTTAATTTTGGTTTTTCAACTGAACTTATGGAAAAAGATCTTCGTTATGTGTTAAAACAATCAAAAAAATCTAAACTCAATCTTAAACTTACCAGAGAGGTACATCATAAATATAAAGGATTAATTAAAACAAAATATAAAAGGCAAGATACTTCTAGCTTGATTAAAACTTTTATTTAAAAATTGTTACCTTATTGGAAAACTGGATGTCAATATCTATTAAAAAATGATTTTCATTTTAAAAAATATTATAATAAAAATCATTTTTTAAAACTTAATAAAAATAAATTTGATATTCTCTTTAAATCTATTTGCTCACAACAAATTTCTGTATCTGCCGCTATGGCTATTTATCAACAATCCAAAAAAATTATGGGGACTATAAGTTACAGTACATTTAAAAACCACATTTCATTAATAGAAGATTTACCTTTAAGTAATAATAAAAAAAAATCTATAATTTCATTAATTAGCAATTATGATCTTGTTCAGTCCATTAAATTTGATGATACTTTTCAATCATCTCCCCCTTATGAATTAACAAAAATCTTTGGTATTGGACCCTGGACTGTTCAAATGTTTAGTATATTCCACCTAGGTATTTCGAATATTCTGCCTATTGGGGACCTTGGATTTATTAATGCTTACAAAAAATATTACAAAGATGAAAGTTTAAAAAAATTGAATAATAATTCAAACAAATGGTCAAAATATTCCACTATAGTTACTTGGTATTTATGGTCTTCTTATGATTCAGAACCTCTTTACCTTTAGTTTTATTTGATATGATTGAAAATGGAATTTATAGAATCTCTATTTAAATTAAAAGATCATAAAACATCTTTTAAAAGGGAAGTTTTAGCTGGACTAGCTACCTTCCTTACTATGGCATATATAATGGTTGTAAATCCTGCCATTCTCTCTGAAACAGGCATGGATTTTGACTCTGTATTTGTTGCTACTATTTTAGCTTCATTTGTTGCCTGTATGTTAATGGGCATTTTGGCTAACTGGCCTGTCGCATTGGCTCCAGGTATGGGTTTAAATGCATTTTTTACCTATGCTGTAGTTTTTGGTATGGGATTTACATGGCAGCAAGCATTAGCTGCTGTTTTTTGTTCTGGTATTCTATTTCTGTTAATAAGTATATCGCCATTAAGAGCATATTTAATCAACGCAATTCCAAGATCTTTAAAATTTGGTATTGGCGCAGGTATCGGATTATTTCTTGCTATTATAGGATTAAAGAATGCTGGCATTGTTGTAGATAATCCTGCTACTTTAGTTGGATTAGGAGATTTGAAATCTGCTCCTGTTTTGTTAGCTTTATTAACATTTACTTTAATGATCGCTTTGGATAAATTAAAAATACCTGGGGCAATTGTAATTAGTATTCTTTCTACAACAGTATTAGGATTTATTTTTGGGGTAGCTCAATTTCAAGGCTTCGCCTCATCAATACCTTCTATGTCTCCAACATTTATGCAATTAGATTTTAGCAGCATCGGTAGCTCACTTTTCTTGATTGTAATTTTTACAATCTTATTTGTAGATTTTTTTGATACCGCAGGAACTCTAACCTCTGTTGCAAATTTGTCTGGTAAGGTTGACAAAGATGGAAATGTTGAAAATATTCAAAAAGCTGTTTTCTCTGACTCTATTGCTACTATTGTAGGTTCAATTTTTGGTACTTCAAATACTACCTCTTATATTGAGTCAGGCGCAGGAATTAAAGAAGGTGGAAAAACTGGATTGGTTGCTGTTTCAGTAGGCATATTTTTTCTTTTATGTCTATTTTTAGCACCGTTAGCTAAATCAATTCCAGCATATGCCACAGGAGCTGCGCTAGTTTTTATAGCAACTTTTTTCTGCAAAAACTTAGTTAATATCGATTGGGATGATATTTCCGAATACTCTCCAGCGCTATTAGCTGCTTTTATTATGCCGCTTACTTACTCTATTAGTAATGGAATAGCCCTAGCTTTTATTGTTTATGTAGTTGCGAAACTTATTAGTGGAAAGATGAGTGACTTGAACCCTGCTGTTTTAATTATTGCGGGCGCTTCTTTATTACACTTCTTGTTGTAAGTTAGTCTTGTTCCCAGGGAAAAACGAGCCAATCCGAATCTTTAAAGTCATATAGATGAAGATCGGCTTGTTTTTTTCCTGAAGTTTTAGCGTATAAAGTAACAAACTTTGAATTCGGCATCATCTCTTTAACTATTTTTGCAGTATCGCCACTATCTACCAAATCATCAATTACTATTAATTTCTTCTGAGACTTTATTCTTTTAAAAATTTCAATTTTATTTGTTCTTTTTCTATTTGCATATGTTTTTAAAGCAATGACATCAATATCTTGAATGCCCAGATAATTTGCAATTATTGATCCTGGAATAAGCCCACCTCTGGAAATGAGAATTAATTTTTCTGGTTTAAACTTTTTTTTTATTATCTTAGCTAATTCTATACAATCTGTATGAATATCATGGTAGCTTAAGTAGACTTGTTTCATTATGGGATTATATTAAATAATTTATGAAAAGCAATTTAGCAGTCCTTAGCTCTGATAATAAAACAATTAAATTTATTGAAGATAATAATATAAATGATTTATGTTATCTTTATGCAAATTCTTCAAGAAATATAGATAATGCGCAATCATTTTGTAATTCTAATGGCTTTCAAAAATATTATGGTTCTTATGAAGAGCTGATTAACGATGATGAAATTGAATTTTTGATAAATTTTTTACCTACGGGTATAAAATTTGAATATACATACTTAGCTTTAAAAAAAGATAAAAAAATCATCTCTAACTATCCAATTATAAGTAATAAAAACGAATTGAATGCATACAAAGAACTAATAGATTTGGGATTAATGTCTAATTTATTTTTAATAAATGACCAAGATTTTGAGCAATTTTATTCAAAATGCATCAATAAAAAATATGCAACCTATCTTCTAACTTTAAAACAAGATCAATATAATAACTTATCAAGCAATGATATTTTATTTGACCTGACGCCCGATCTATTTTTTTTTATAAATCAATACAAGGAAATAAAACCAACAATTAATTCTTTAGTTTATAAAAAAAATAAAATTACAAACAGAATTTCTTACTTATCTTGTTTAATAAATTTTGAAGATAATAGGACCCTTTCAGTCGTTTTAGATAACGGAGATCCTAAAAACTCACATCATTGTGAATATTTTTACTCAAATTCCATAATTTCAAAGGAAATAGTCAATAAAAACGATTTATTTATGTTTATTCAAAAAAAATCCTTTGATAATAGGTCTGATTTTCAATACTATCCCTTCAAATTATTTCAAGAGGTTTTATTAAATGAGTGAAAATATTACATTCTCAGTTTCTGGGTCTGAGACTTACTATCATAAAGATTGGCTTAAATCGAAGGGTTTCAAATGGGTTTCCTCTAGCAAAAAATGGGAAAAATTAAATATATTAGAATTAGAAGCCGATCAATTATCAGAATACTGCAGAGAGTTTGGACTTTATTACGAGCGCTCAGATAAAGGTATGCCAAAATTTGATTACGAAAACTATTTATGGGATGGAAATATTCCTGATAAAAATATCTGGTTTGAGGAAAAGAGCTTACCTAACTCAACATCAAAAGAAGATTAGTGAAGCAAGACTGAAAAAATTCCATAAGCAAAAAAAATCAAGGCGATAATTAAAGCAACGTAGTATGGAATTTTATTACTTTTCATAAATGAAGCCATTATTACCAAATACTTATGTATTAAACAACAAGTATCTTCAATCTATACTTTCGCCAAGCACGGATATTATTGATTATAATTTTACTTCAGACCAAATTCACAAACTCAATCTTTTGCAGATTTTAAGACCAGATATTTATTTTAACAAAAAATTAAGCGATGAGGAATTTTATGAGTTGTCAAGAAACTATTATCAAAAACTCATAAATGATAAAATCATTTATAAATCTGATACAAACTATTATCTATATAGAATTGACTCTGATGACCATTCCCAAACGGGCCTAATTTCTCTTTTAAATATTCAAGATTATGTAAATAATAATATTAAACCTCACGAAAAAATTTTAGTAAGCAAAGGAAAAGAAAGAGCAGAACAACTCTCTAAAGTAAAATTTCAACTTTGTCCTATTTATTTATTTTATGATGATCAGAATATCGATTTAGATTTAGAAATTCATCATGAAAAAAAACCTATTATCAAATTTAAATCTGGTAAATATGTTCATTCTATTTATAAAACTGAATCAGATTTCTCGAGTATTAATTTCAAAGAACTTTTTGTTGCTGATGGTCATCATAGAATTGAAGGTTTCGCTCAATTAGATGTAAAAA
>Ga0181602_10004565_pt1 | contig 10642 bp, 7 predicted proteins | sample 041ome_14_FD_148640 | JGI IMG/M metagenome (GOLD analysis project Ga0181602, IMG submission 148640) | Coastal salt marsh microbial communities from the Groves Creek Marsh, Skidaway Island, Georgia - 041408US metaG (spades assembly) | ecosystem: Environmental > Aquatic > Marine > Intertidal zone...
CGAGAAGGTGGAGAGCGATGTTTGAAACGTACGAGCAGATCATCGCGGATGATGATGATGATGATAATGATGATGATGATGATGGAGAAGACAAAGAAGAAGAAGAGGAGGAGAAAGAAGATGCCTTCTGAGCCGTCCTTCTCGTTTTTTGTGTGTATACATAGTACCCTTTTGCTCCGCGGGCGGACGACCCCCGCGTTTTCTTTTACGCCGCCGCGTCGTAAGAAGAGGAGAAGAAGAACGAGGACGAAGAAGACGCCTTCTCTGAGCCTTCCTCTACTCGCAGACGATCATCGCGGTTGCAGACGCGCGTTGTTGTTGTTGTAATATCTACTACTGTACTCTATTTAATACATATATATATCGCTCTACTAAACTGGAAACTTTCTCTCTCTCTCTCTCTCTCTATTGCACTCTCTCCCCACCGGGCACGATCATGCATATGTTATTCCCGTTCAACAAAATGCTCTCCAACTTTTTCTGAGTCTCTTTCCCGGTCTCCGCGTCTCGATCGTGTTCGATCGCGTCTTCCAGCACGCAGTTCACGTACACGTCGAAACCTTTCAGCGTGCCCGTGAACTCTTTGTGTCCGCTCTTCATGATGATCCAAACTTTCTCGTTGACGCATTTGTCGACCAGCTCGGAGGGCAAGAGGAGCGAGGGGTTGTTTTGGGAGGACGTGGAGGTTGGCAGAGCCATTGTTATTATATGTTGGTGTTTTTTAAAGTGCGTTTTGAGTGGTGCGATGCGTGTGTGTGTATCGCGTCCGCCAAAACCTCTTTCGTTATGACGAACGCTTTTCGGGAAAACGATTCGCCTCAGAAATAATACTCGAGAACACGAGAGAGAGACTTCGCTTGGGCGTCGCTTACCGAGAGAGACAGACAGACAAAGAGGGGCAGAGAGGAAAGGATTCATTCCTTCATTCGGAGAGAGAGAGAGAGAGAGAAGCGCGGGCGGAGTACAAACACACATGCGGTCGAGTCGAACGGATTCGCGCGAGAATTCGCCGCCGAGTCGAAGTCGTCGCCATCGTCGGTCTCGAAGCCGCTCGAGAGATGCGAAGAGCAACGGCGGAGGTGGTGGCGGAGAGAGAAATAATCACAGTCGCAGTCGTCGTCGCGATCATCGTTACGATGATGATGATTACGATGATGATTACGACGACGACGATGACGAGAGACGACGCGGGCGACGACGACGAGACGAAGAAGACGAAGACGACGAAGAAGACGAAGGACGACGTCGAGGAGGAGGAGGAGGAGGAGGAGAGAGGAAGCCGGCGGAAAAAAAGAGGAAAAGGCGAACGTTTTCGTCCAAGTCGCCGACGAGGGAGGAGAATAATGCGCGGGAGAAGAACGTCGCCGAAGATCTTCCGAAATACGGATACCAACCGCGCGCGCCGAACCCGAACGGGAAGCAGAGCGTTCCGAAACATCCGCAGTCGATGGTCGCGGCGAAGCACGTTTCGATCAACGACGTCCCGACGACTGCGACGACGACAACAAAAACAACCATAAAAGCGGCGGCAGGAAATAACGGCGATGCTACGGGAAGACCGAAAGGTACAACTAATGAAGAAATTGCTGCGTACCAAAAGAAGAAACAACGCGACGCGAGAAGATGGTTGCTCTCGCAGCAGATTTCTGCGTACGAAAACCTATCGGTGCCGAATTCAGATTCCGAGAGGAAACAACGGCAAGTGTACGTTGGGAATATTCCACCGGAAGTGGATGCGGAGACTTTGAACGTATTTCTGTCGTCCACGTTGTCCGCGGCGTATCCCGAGGCGCTGGCGTCGGGTAAGTATCCGAACGACTCGTTGATCGAGGAGATCAGAATGAGCGCCGATCGCAAGTATTGTTTCGCGACCGTGGTGGATCCAGACATGGCGACGGCGTTGTTTGCCATCAACGGCGTCGATTTGTGCGGATACACTTTGATGATTGCTCGACCGAGCGGGTGGGTAGATCCGCAAACGATGAAGGAAAAAGCAGACATCGCGTACGAACAGATGAAAATTATACAAGCGGAAGAGAGAGCGGAATTAGGGGAGAATTTACCGGCGCATCTGGCGGCGGCGCAAAACGTCGCCGCCGCATCCGCAAAGAAATTAGAAGGAGAAACAATAGCATTAGCAGGAAAAGGAGGAGCAGAAAATCCATCACCATCAACGGCTACGGTATACGTTCGATTAAAGCATATCGCCACCGAGGAAGATGTAAACGATGACGAGGAATACGAAGATTTAAAGTTGGACGTCGCCGCAGAGTGCGAAAAGTTTTGCTCGCGCTCTTCGAGTGGTGGTAGTAGTGGTAGTACGTTAGCCCTTCCCAGGCGGGGACCGTTCCTAGGCTCGGCGTTTGCAAAGTTCAGAGATCAAGAGTCCGCCTTGAAAGCGAAGGAAGGAATGCACGGTCGCGCTTTTGACGGTAGAATTATAGAAGGTTCGTTCGCGAGCGAAAGCGAATACGAACAAGCAGTCAAGGACCAATGACGATGATAAATAATAAATGTGCTATGTAATCTCTACATTTTACCTACAAAAACTAATCGCTAGATATATACTATAATAAACAACGTATAAATAATACTACTGCGGTACGTGCTAGCACCATGCGGATACCAATTTACACTCTTAGCTTCTTCTTCGCCTCCTCGTCGTCGCGGCGATACCATCTCATAGTGACGCCCTCCACGTCCCCTCTTTCCAGCTTTTCTCTCAAAGCGTGCTGGATTTCGTTCACTTCTTTCCCGTTGAGCGGATGACGTTCGCAGAAATAGCGCAATCGAATGTTTCTAGCGACGGCGTTTGACCCGTCTTTCGGGTCGTACCGATCGATGATGAACGCATCCGTGAATTCGATATTTTTATGTACCTTCCACGTCTTGGCGATTTCCTCGGCGCTCTCCATCGCCTTGACTCTAATTTTTTCCAACAACTCTTTCTCCTCTGGTGTGGTGTCCTCGACCCCGTTCGTTTGCTTTTGCAACTGCAACGCTTTCGAAATCTTGACGTAACACTTCCCGCAGCACCACTTGCCTCGATACGCCGCGTCGAAATACCTCGACGGGACTTTTCTGTTCAATCGAGTGTACACCAACGGTTTCCTCTCCTTGTCGCATCGTTTTGCAAACGCGCACGTGCCATCTTTTGCAAACGCGCATCGCTCTCCTTCCGGAGCAAAAGTAGACATGATGCCGTTTTCCTCGTCGTCTTTAGTCGTCTTATCGTCGCTCTCTCCCGCGCTCGTGCCGACAAATCTTTTCTCCACCGCTAAACTCACATCCCTGGTAAACCTCTCCTCCGTCCGTTGAAACCTCGAACACGTCCCGTCCAATGCGGAAACTTCCTCCTCTCTTTTGTATCTGTGCACGACCGCGTTGCTCACGCGAAACGACCTGGAGTCATCCAACCCTCTCCAATGCCCGGTCGGCTTATACGACCTTTCTCTCCATTTCTCCTCGTTGAATCGTTCGCACTCGACCAACGCCATCCCGACATCCGCGCCCATATCGTAAGCCTTCCACGTGTCGCCGTACATCAACCTCGACTCGTTCCCATCCATAAACGTCCCACCTTGACCAGGCGCCAACGCCACCTCGCACGCGCCGTTCTTACGCATCACCCTCTCATCTCTCGCCGCGAGTAAAAAGTTTCGCAACAGTTCTCTGTTCTTGCTAATCTTCCCTTTCCCCGGTAAGTGCGGAAACGCGAATACGACCGCGTCCGCCGCTCCTCTTCTTCCACCGTCGTCATCATCATCATCTCCTCCATTTCCTCCTCTCAACGCTCTCATCATGTCTTCAACTCTCGTCGCATCGATCCCGTGCGCCACCCTCTCGACGTTCGCCATCTTCCTCAGCTCGAGAACGTTTTCCCGCCCTTTCCAATTTTCCTCGATGTCGCTCTCCGAGGACAAACTCGTCGCCACGATGATTGCACTCTTGCCTTTCTCCGTCCCAGCGAACGCTCGCGAGAGCGAAAAGTCCCCGTCGCCGACGAATAACACGCGCGTGATCCTTATTTTCTTCTTTTTCACGCATTCTTCGTCCCGCACATCGACATCATCATCATCATCATCATCAATAGTACCATCATTGAGGGAAGAAGAAGCATCCGGATTCCCGAGCAAAGTAACACCTACTTCTCCTCCCGCAACGACCATGGTGGTCGTCCTCTTCGTTACCATCACGGAAGAAGAACAACGAGAAGAAGCACACGCGGGAAAACTAAACCGCGACAGAGAAGAAGCAGCGCGAAATCGCGTTGACGTGCTCAGCAACCCCCGCGCAGCCGCCAGGCGCATCAAAAAGTCCTTCTCTTTATGTGGCGAGCAAATTGGAACTTTTTACGTGTAAAGATACGCTTTTTTGGCGGCGGCGGATTCGCCACTTTTTGATGATCGAATACCATCAACACCACCGGCACGCACTAACAGAATCTCGCGCGAAAAGACACGCACATGGACGAACACCGAACGGTTCTGGGAACTCTGCACCACAGGTTGGAGAAAGGACTGATCGATAAAGATTCTGGCCGGGAGATTTGTCGCCGGTATTTACAGAATCTTCCGTGTTATTTCCCGGGAGGGACGGACCAAAATGATGGAAACGACGACGACGAAGAGGAACGAGAAGAAAGCGCGAAGAAGAAGAAGTGTCGATACTTCCACCCGGATCCGAGACCCGCGTGCGAACAGTGGACGCTGTATGGGACGTGTAAACGGGACAACGGGAAGAAGTGTTGGTATGCGCACGAGAGTTTGAAGACGAGTCGTGCGTTTACGATTGCGTTTCACACGAGCACGGTGTTCGGGTTGAGGTTGTTAGGTGTGTTTTGATTAAAGTCTTCTTCTTCTTCTTTCTCTCTCGCGCGCGAATGGCAATCGGTCGTTTTTACACTCATCGAAACAGATTTTAAACTGACCTTTGCTTTGTTCTCGTGTACTCTCTATCGTTATTCGTGCATTTCATCGAAGAGCGATGCGCGGAAATTTACGGCGCGGAAAACGTCACGTCGGCGGCGCGAGAGCGACAAGAGAGCGTGAGCGGATGCGTCGTGTGCGTGAAGTGTCCCGAAGAAGAGGAGAACGAGGACGATTCTGGGAAAGAAACGAACGAGGTTAAAGTGATTAAATTAATCGAGAAGATGCAAAAAAACGAGCCGCACGGGTTTTCGATGTGTTCGAGGATATACGCGAGAGACGAACGCGCGAACGAGGATCAGGCGGTTGAATTTCACGGCGACGGCGTCGAGTGGAGGACGATTTTTGAAAAGGTCAAAGAGCGATGGTGCTCGAATAGTAATAGTAGCAGTAGTAGAAATAATAATAATCAAGAGGATGAGAAGCAAAAGGAGATACGAACGGTACGCATTCGGTGCTTTCCGAAAGAAATGGAAGTTGAGGCATACAGAACTTTAGACGCGCTCATTGAAGAAGCTTCAGGAGAGGGTACCGCGTACGGACTCACCGGGCCGGGTAAAGGAGTTTCCGCGCGCGAGTGCGACGTGGCGTTAGACGCCGTGCTCATAAGAGGACGTTTACACGTCTCCACGTGGAAAATTACCAAAAGACTCGACCAATGGATCAATCAAGCTTTGAACGATGCAGAAAGTAGACGAAAAGATATTCGGCCGCTGTGCAGAGCGTTTTTCAAGATGGAAGAAGCGATTTTGCGCTTTCGGTTGTCTGAATTCATCACGAGCGCGTCGATGGTGGTGGATGTCGGGTGCGCTCCGGGCGGATGGATACAAGCGCTCGGCGACGAGATGAAGAGGAATACTAATAAGACAGGCGATGATTCAGGTATAATTTTTGCGGTTGATCCAGCGCGTCTTGGTTTCAAACCTCCAAAAACGGTCGAACCGCCAACTAATCTCATCCATTTACAAAAGAAAATTGAAGAGTCCATCGACGATATTCGCGAAAAACTCGATGGAAAAAAACTCAGCTTAGTCGCGTGCGATGGAAACTCGTCGCCGCTGTCGGTGTATCGTTGGGTAGAGCCATTGTTATCGATGGTGGACGAAACCAAAGGCGCTTTAGTTTTGACGATGAAGAATTTCGTCGCCGGAAAACGAGCATTTTACGAAGCGAGCGAAGAGCTGGCGCAGAAGTTGAAGTCTGAGCATCAGTTCGAAGAGACGCATTTAGTGCCGCTGTTTTCGAACTCGACGGAAGAGATGACGCTCGTCGCGTTTCGGAAGAAGCGTTGATGATGATTTGTTGTATTATCGTTCTTTAAAAAAATTAGTGCATATTTACAAAAAGTGCCTACATGTTTTATTTTCTCGTTTTCTCTCTCTCTCTCTCTCTCTGTCCAAAGCTTCTGTTACGTGGAGACGTATCCATCGAAACTAGTCTCCCCTCCTTCCTCGTCTTCGTCGTCCGCTTCCGCCTCGTTATCCTCTTCCTTCCATTTCACGCTATCTTCCTCCGGGTAATCCAACTTTGCTTTTCTATTCAACTCTTTCGGCACTCTTAAAATTGTTTCTAACCGCCACTCTCCTTCCGTCAGCGCTTCCTCCCACGTCATTTCCCCAGCCTTACACGACACGAGCGCGCAATTCGACGTCTTCAATCTCACTTTTTTACTACTTTTCGTGATTAGTTTCACCACGTTTTCCCATCCGGCGTTGTGTCCGACCACGCACACCGTTTCCGCCCCTCTCATTTGCGCTTCTCTTTTGATCTTCTTCGTGATTGCTTTGCGTATTCTTTTCGCTTTCACATCGCTTCCGTGCGCCACCTCGTAAAACTCCGGCGCTAAAATCACCGTGGATTTACCAAACGCCTCCGGTTCAGCGATCGTAAAACACTCGACGGTGTCTAAACACCGCGTGGCGTCCGAGGTGATGATAATCGAAGGCACAAACTCCGGGTACTCCGCCACCAACATCTTCGCCACGGCCGAAGCGCCGATTTTCCCTCGCGGCGCAATCGACCGGTACTTATCCGGTAAATCAAAATTATCGTCCTCGTCCCCGTTAATCTCGCTCTTATCGTCGCTTTTATTGTTGTTCGTATCGTCAACCGCACCGTCGTCGTCGTCTCCGCTGACGGAAGAAGAGTACGCCCACTGCGAATAACTGCTCTTCGCGTGTCTCAAAAAAGCAACTCGGTACGTCTTTTCATACGGAACGAGCTTCGCGCGCATCAAGTCGTACACGTCTGGTTCTTCATTCGCCCCCGACGATAAAACGAGCGAGTCGTCGTCAAAGTTCAACTTCCGCGTGGAATCCTCCTCCTTGGAGGACGACCGAGGTGGCACCGCACCGCGACCGGGACGACGATAGCGAGCCCCTTCGCGCTGCTTCTCGGGAGAAAAAATATTCCAATTCTGACGTCCAAAAGTCGCGTCAAAATTGGATTTCGACGACGACGACGACGACGAAGAAGAAGAACACGAAGCGAGATTGTGACGAAGACAACGAAAACGCGCGGAAGAAGAAGAGGAAGAAGAAGAAGACGCGCGGAGGACGCGGCGATGATGCAAACTACCACCGCTGCTCGCGGAACAGGAGGTCATCATGGGTGCTTAAAAATGAGGATAGAGTTTTTTACAGATTTTTTTGCTGCGAAAACCGGGGAGAAACTGAAGGGGTGTGACATGTTCTTCTTCTTCTTCTTATCGTTATTATGATCTTCTTCTTCTTCTTCTTCTTCTTCTTCATCATCATCATCTTCATCATCTTCTTTGCAAAAATCAATCTGTACATATATACGTCTACATCTAAAATCATCTCCACTCTTTGTACAACAAATCTCTCGCGAGCGCTCTCCAGTGGATTTTCACGCCGAGCAAACGACACCGCAAGCGAGTCACGTCGAGAGTTTCTCTTCTGTCTTTACTACCGCGCGCGATGCCGCCGCCGCCGCCGGGAGAGGAGGAGGAAGGCGAAGAGGCAACGGATTCGGCGACTTCTCGAACGGTTTCGACTTTTCGACCGAAATTGAGAAGTCGTCGCGCGCCTCCGCTTCCTTTCCTGTTGGTTTTGGCCGAGGCGGAGATTTTGCCGCTGGTTCCTGGCGGCAGCGCGCGTCGAGAGGAAGAGGTATCGTCGGTATCGTAGGCGCTGGAGTAGTCGGTCTCGCTGTTGATGCCACTGCCGCCGCTCGCGGAAACGTCGTCGGCGGCGAAGCCGCCGCTGGTGCCACTTTTGTGCGCCGAGGATGGAGAAAAGTGCAAATGTTCGGCCGAAACCGCTACGGCGGCTTCGCCTTCCTCTTCGGTGCCTCGTCCTAACGTTACGACGGCGTCGGTTTCGCCGGCGCCTCCTCTAGACGGCGAGGCGAAGGATTTCGGATGTTGGCGGTATGGGGAGAGAAAAGAGGTACCTCTTCCTCCTTCTCCTCCACCGCTGTTACCGTGGTTACCACCGTCGTCGTCGTCGTCGTCTTCGTCCCGGTTCCCTTCGTGAGGAACGTCTTCGTCGAGACGTTGCGCTTCGTCGTCATCGCTATTCCCGTGCGCACCGTTTACTCGATACCCGTCGTCGTACAAACCGTTTTCTGCTACGCCGTTACCGCTAGTACTATTATTGCTACCACCATGCTTCCTTCTTCTACTTCTTCTATTATTTGAATCGCCGTAGTGCAATTTTGGTAAATCGAACCCAAATGTCGAGCTTGCAAACGCACGGAACGTAAACGCCTGCTTATACGCGGCTTTCCTTTCAACGTTGTACGCCCTCGCTACGTCCGACCTGGGTGCAAACCCGCTAAAAACTACAATCTTCTTTTCTTCCTCCGTCGTCGCGACTTTGTCATCGTCTAGATGCGTCTTCAACACGCCCCCCGTCGCAAATAACCTCACGCACAAACAATCTCCGTCGTATGTCAACGCGCACTTCTCCCACTCCTCGCTGTTGGCGTAATACGACTCAAACGACACCTCGGGTAACGTAGAATCTCTCCTATCGCTCTTCAAATTGTTCGACTGTGCCATTTTCGACGTGCTCGCAAAAACTTTCGTTTTATACGACGCCAACGGGTTCGCCAACGTTCCTTTCTGTTCGCGTTGAATTTTATGCGCATCCTCTCCTCCCTTCGCGGTGCTATTACCGCCATCACTCTTGTGTTGCTTCTTTTCCAACTGGTCCAACAGACACACGGAAACCTCCGCGGAATACGTCGTGTGTTGCACGATGTTCAGTAAAGTCGTCGCTCGCCAGTCCACGTTCTCGGTCGTCAAATCCTCCATATTACTGTTGTTGTTGTTGTTACTATTATTATTATCATCGTTCTTCGCCATATCTTTCTTCTTCCACCGGCGAACGAAGACGACGTCCTTCGCTCCTCCCGTACCTCCTCCTCGACCGCTACTACTACTACTACTACTCGGCGCGTAAAACAACAAGTCGTCTTGCATGCCAACCTCTTTAAACGTCTCCGCGTCGTCTAAAAACAACCGCTCGAACGCGTCGCGCCAATCTGAATTCGTCCATCTTTTTTTTCCCGCCGACGACGATGATTTCTCTTTATTATTCTTATCGTTACCGTCATCATTCAGCGACAAAGCGCTTTTCGCGCGTTCTTTAATCTCTCTCAGCGTCTCTCGTCTTCGCCTTCGCGCGTCGTTTTTGTTTTTGGTGTTGGCTTCCTCTTTTGTCAGAGACGACGAGAACTGATTATCACGCATGTTATCGTCCCGTCGTAATACCACTCACGCCGCGCGAGACCGCGACGAAAAAACCGTCGCTCTAAATCTCTCCACCACCACCCAGTGGCGGTGCTTTTGGCCTCTCCTTTCCCGTATCGTTCAACTTTTGGCGAAGAAGAAGAAGGCAAAGGTTTCTGTTATTAATCGCGCCCTCGTGGCGCGTAAAATTTCAGTCCAAAGATTTTACGCGCGAAATAGAGAGAGAGAGAGAGAGAGAGAGAACACGCGCGAGCTCTCTCTCTTCTCTCTCTCTCTCTTCAACGCTCCTCCTGTCGCGCCCGCCGGTCGTCTCTCGGAGGAAGAAGACGGAAGACGGAGAAGAGACGAGAGAGGTTAAGAAAAGACGAACGAAAACCAACCGACACGCACAAAAAAAAAATCTAAAACCCTAAACAAAATATATTTTTTTCTTTTTTTTTGAATTTTTTTTTGAAATAAATTTTCTCGGACCTTCCACACAAAAAAAAGAAACGTCGGAGTGTCGACGCACCAACACAACAAGTACACACAAACCGCAACGAATTAGAAGAAGAAGAAGAAGAAGAAGAAGAAACAGATAAAAAATGACGAACCACCCTACAAACACGGGCGACGCGAATAAAACGTGCATAAACGAAAACTGCAAGCGAACGTTACTCGCGCTGAGAGGAGGCGGCGGACAGAGGAACGAGAACGAGAAACCGATTCGGTGGAGGAAATCAAAAGGTGAATTTTTTTCCCCGTAGTTCCTCTTACGGGAAAACACGTTTTTCTTTTTTTGCGAGGAGTATTTGGATGATCGCTCTTTTAAGTTTAAAGAAAGAGAGAGAGAGAGTTTATGCTCTCTCTCGATTTTGAATACGCGCGTACGTACGTACGCGTGCGCACTTTGAAACGAGAGAGAATGAGAGAGAGTTTTATACACATACTGACCACAGTCACACGCGCGCACGCGCAAACACATACTCTTTGTTTTTTTTTTTTGTAACACACATAC
>Ga0181602_10004575_pt1 | contig 10624 bp, 6 predicted proteins | sample 041ome_14_FD_148640 | JGI IMG/M metagenome (GOLD analysis project Ga0181602, IMG submission 148640) | Coastal salt marsh microbial communities from the Groves Creek Marsh, Skidaway Island, Georgia - 041408US metaG (spades assembly) | ecosystem: Environmental > Aquatic > Marine > Intertidal zone...
TCTTCAAATTGGGATGCGGTTGGATTTAGTAACTTAACTAATTTACACTTCCAGGGTCATCCACAATTTTGGATTGGTGCTGGTAATGGTACTTGGTTTACAGGTACTGCTAACCAAAAATCACAAGCATCAGGTTTAGCATCAGATGCATCTTACGCACATGATTTACTCATTACTACAATGCAAGGTACTTCAACTTATGATAGAGGTATTACATTTGCGGTTGATAGTGGTGGAAATGGTAACGCAGGTTGGAGATTAGGTAAATGGCATAGTGGTAATGCTCGGGCTGCATCACTCTTAGCAATAGATGGACAGTTATTCGCAAAAGGTGGATATACCGATGAATATGATTACTACGCAAATGATTACTCATCGTACTACAATGATGGACAAGCTCATTGGGGTGGTGATGGTGGATGGAATAAACCATCAATTGTGGCATCATCTGCAATTCAAATTCAGAGTGGTAATGCAGGTACAAACTCCCGTAAACCACAAATTCAATTCCACCAATATGGTTATGGTGGACCATCTATCGAATACGATGGGCCAAATGATATCCTTAGATTCCAAGGTTCATCATCTCGATTAGATTGGGTTGAGTTTAATACTTCGGGTGTTACAAATGGTTTAAGAATCAACTATGACCAGATTTATTCACCATCAAGACCACTTCACATTCAACATTCGGCAAACCAAAATGTATATATGGTTTGTGCTAGTGGTGGTAATGTTGGTATCGGTTCAGATTCTGCTTCATACAAACTTCACGTCCATGGTGATATCTATGCAAATGGTGGATGGGTAAGAGTATCAGGAAATAACGGTCTATACTTTGAATCACATGGTGGTGGTTGGCATATGACTGATAGTACTTATATTAGAGTATATAATGCCAATAAGAGAGTTTATAACGGATATAATGATAACTATGCATTCTATACACCAGGTGGTGTAACTGCACGGGCATTCTACGATTATAATGATACAACTTACTATTTAGACCCTGCAAGTACTTCAAGACTTAATAATTTAACTCTTACATCAACAAACCAACAAGTAGTTCATGGTGGTAACCTACCTGATTATGTAGCAAACATTGAAAATGGTTCGTTCTACAATATCACAGACCGGATGACCGATGATGAGGTAAGAGCTCAACTTAATAGATATTCAGGTGCAATCACCAAAGTTGATGATAATTCCGCCCCTGCAGAAGGTTGTTTCAGAGTAGCCGGATATCAAGGATGGGATGATGGTAGATACATTAAAGTTGACCAAAACGCATCTTACATTTTTGAATGTTGGATTAAGGTAATTGATGGTGGTGATACTAACCAACGATTATATCTTGGTTGGACAATGTATAACTCATCTAAATCATCATATGGTAATACGCAAAGATATTGGGGTTCTGCAGGTACACAATTCGATACCAACTCAAATACCAATGGTTGGTACAAAGTAACGGGTAGAATTAAAGGAATTGGTAGTGGTACGGGTAATTTTATCAATGGTACTCAATATGCTAGACCAGTTCTTCTTATTAACTACTCTTCAAATGTTGGTGTAGTTCATATTTGTGGTCTTAAACTTTACAAAGCAGAACAGGCAATTGATAGATTGAGATTCCACAATGGTTCTCGGTTTGTTCATAACTTAACTGACCAAAGATATCCATACATCGAAGGTGGTGGTGGTAATTCATTAAAAGTACAATCCAATAGTGGTTATCTTGAATTAGGACCTCAAAACACTTCACATGCTCACTTACAAACCGATAGAGGTACTTTCTACTTCAATAAAGGTATGTATGTTGATACAGGATTTATCGGTTCTTATAATGAAGATTTAAATCTAAACAGAGCAGGTTCAGGTTCTGCAAGAATGAGAATCACAAGTGGTAGAACATATTCTGACCAAGCGATGACTGTTACTACTGATGTAAGAGCACCAATCTTCTATGATTCTAATGACCCAAGTTATTACATAGACCCTAATGCATATAGTACAATTAATAGAAGTAGTAGTTATCCTACTATCGATATTCGTAGAAGTGCTAGTGGTGGTACCGCTGGAAACGGTACTACGTTAAGGGTAATAAACAGCTATGCAAACCACTCTTGGGGTATTGTTGGTGAATTCCGTATTGATGGTAATAGTGGTACTGATAAACCAGGTATTCTATTCTCATCTGGTCAAACGGGAACAACTTGGACAACGGGTTATTACCAAACTACTTCAAACTTTGCAATTACGCAAGATAGAGGATATAGAAATGGTGGTTGGGGTACTCGTAGATTAGAAATTGACACTTCGGGTAATGTAATTAATCACGTAGCAACTTACTCACCGCGGTATTATGATAATAATAATGCCGCATACTATGGGGATTTTGCATCTACATCCAACATGAATACAGTTCAAATCAATGGAACTGTAAGATTTATGAATTATGGATTGGGTGTAACCGGTACATATACTTCTACTAGATTACAAACCATCTTTAATATGGATGACCAGTATTCGGTAAGTGCAGATGGTAGTGCTACTAATAACGCTTATGGTTTATATTGGTCTCACCCAAATGCAGGTGGACTTGGTGGAGCTAATAATTTGAATGACCACGGGTTATTGATTATCAATAATGGTTCATTTAGAGCAGCAATCTCAAGTAGAGCAGTATTTAGTAACGAAGTTCGTGGTACTCTATTCAGAGATTACAACAGTACAGGATATTATGTAGACCCTGCATCTCAATCCGTAATGAATACTCTCACCTTAAGTGGTAATAGGTTAGGATTTGTAAACTCATCGTTCGATGCTGAAATTAGAGTATCTGATAGTAACCCTGATGGAACTGGTGCAACCTTTGAATTCTGGGGAGATGGAGTTCAATATAACGCTGAAGTTTCTGCAGAAGTATTCCGTGCAACACGGCACATGAGGTCTCCAATTTACTATGATGGAAACGATGGTTCATATTACGCTAATCCAAATGGTCAATCGAGATTCAATCAACTTACCGTAGAAGCAGGACATGGTGATACAAGATTACAATTATTCTATAACCATAGTAGTGGTGCTAGTGGTGATGGACATTTATTACTTTGGGCATCAGAACCTGGTATTACTTACGATAACGTAGGTATTGGTGGTAACATCAATTATAGTGGTCAATACTATGGTAGAGCAAATAATAGTAATGCATATGGTGCATATCTAAGATTTGATGTAAACTCAGGACATAGTGAATTCTGGTCAACTACTGGCTCTGCGGGAACAAGTGGCGGACAAGGTACAAGACAATGGTACGTAAACCATAGTGGTAATGCATATGCACGGAGTTCATATAGAGCACCGATATTCTACGATTCAAATGATACATCTGTCTACTTAGATGGTAACTCTATGGCACTTAGAGGTAGTTCACCAACTATCTACCTTAGAGATACCAACCATCGTTCTGCGATGATTCACAATAACTCTAATATCTTCTATATTTTAAGAGGTAGTGGAAATGATAGTACATCTTGGAGTACTTACAATGGTTATTGGCCAATGGAGTTAAACCTTACCAATAACGCTGCTACATTTGGTGGTAATGTTACTGCAATCTACTCAATGTATGCAGAACGTTTCTATGATAGAAACAATGGCGGATATTATGGTGATTTTGCTTCTACATCTTATATGAATGATGTTAGGGCTAACATTTTCTATGATAGAGAAAATACGGGTTACTACTGGCACGGTGCTTCAACATCTCGGTCAAACTACCATAGAATTAACAACGCATACTCTTCTGAAGAAAGAAGATATACTAATCCAAACGGTGGTTCATATATTACAACAACATCAACCATAACGGGTGCAATTAGAATTTATCTTCCTGCAAATAGAAGAAGGTCTAATACCATGCATCGATTTAGAGTTGTTCTTTATGAATATAATACTGGTAGAAGTACATCATGGGAAATTGGTGGATACAATTATGGTACTGGTCAATGGTACAATGTCTTTGCAACTCAGTTAACTGATGCGGGTAAACGAGCATACACCGTTCGCTGGGGTGATGATGGTAGTAGACAATGGGTTACCATTGGTGAAAATAGTGATACATGGTCCTACCCTCAGGTTAATATAACCGATTTACAACTTGGATATAGCGGAGTTTCTACAAATTGGGGACAAGATTGGATTGTAAACTTTGGTAATGTGCCAGGTGGAACTAACCAAACGAGAAGTGCATCATTAGTTCTTACTACAAATAACTGGGACAACTGGGGAGGTCCGTTAAAAGCAACTACTATATACGCAGATAGATTAGAGGATTTAAACAATAGTGGTTATTACGTTCAACCTGAGAATACATCAAGAATGAATCAAATTGATTTGAATTTACTTCAATTCAATGATGGATTTGATATCTATGATGATGATTCTAATACCATGACAATCCGTTCAAATAACTCGGATAATGGTGAAATCAACTTTAGAGATTCAAATAGTACATTCTGTGGTAGAATCCGTTGGGATGATGATTCATCACCAAATATGAGATTGGATACTCGGAGTGATGAACGATTTGTAGAAGCAGTTCGAGATTCTCATACTTACATTCATTACAATGGTAGTTGGAAAATTAGAACCGAAAGTTGGGGTCTTAGAGTAAATGACCACCTAAGAGCAGAAGGTGATGTAATTGCATACTACTCTGATATGCGATTGAAGGATAAAGAGGGTGATATTGAAAATGCACTTGATAAAGTTGGTAAACTAAATGGCTTCTATTATAGAAATAATAAAGAAGCCAACATGATTGGATATCAAGGAAATGATTTACAAGTTGGTCTTTCTGCTCAAGATGTAGAATCGGTACTTCCTGAAATCGTTCATCTTGCACCAAGAGCAGAAAGAATGGGATATGATTACAAAACTATTAATTACGATAGAGTTGTACCACTTCTTGTAAACGCAATCAATGAACAAAAAGAGATTGTTGAATCTCAAAAAGAAGAAATAGAATATTTAAAATCAGAACTTTCAGAAATGAAAGAGATGATGAAACAATTACTAAACAAAAAGTAAAATGGCTATTACAAAAGAAGAATACTTAAACAAACTAGAAATTAATGTTCAATCTCCCAACATAGAGGTGGTACGAAGAGTTTCTTTTATGGAAGATGGTGTTGAGTTAAATAGAACTCATGTTAGTACCAACTATAATCTAAAAAATGAACACTTAATTGTATCAGAATCACAATTAGTTCAAGATATTTGGGCAATGGTTTCTGGTAGTGAGTTTGTATTATAAGGTTTTTAGAAAATAAGTAATACTTATATATATGAATCTCTCGTTTTGAGAGATATGATTATATTTATAATTAATTAAAAAGGAAAAACAAATGGCAGTATCGTATTCATGGAAAATTACTCAATTAACCAAAAAAGCTTCCTTATCTGATTTAGAAAATGTAGTAGTACATTGTAGATGGGAACTTAAAGGTACTGAGAGTACAACAGGAACAAGCGGAACGTTTAGTGGGGCAACACCATTGGAATTAGACTCAAGTAGTTCAGGTAGTTTTGTTGCTTTTGAGGATTTAACTTCTGATATCGTAATTGGATGGCTTGAAAATATTGTAGTTGATAACTATTGGGACCACGTAACGGGCGTTATTGCAGACCAAATTGCGGATGTAGATGACCCTGTTGATGAATTAGGTGAAGATTCTTTACCTTGGGCAGAACCTGTAAGTGGTTCGGATGTAGTAGAACCTGCGGAGAGTGGCTCATTATAATGTATGATTAACATATACGTTTCAGTTTTTAGGTTATATTTATAGATACAAAGATATTATAATCTATTAAATAATTTTATTCGGAGAAAAACATGGCAGAAAGAATTGTATCACCCGGTGTATTTACAAGAGAAAATGATTTATCATTCTTAGCACAGGGAGTCGGAGAAATCGGAGCAGCGTTTGTAGGACCATTTAAACAAGGTCCAGCGTTCGTTCCTACAATCGTTAGAACTCAATCTGAGTTTGAAGATAAGTTTGGTACACCTGATGGTACTTACTATACTGAATATGCAGTACAAAACTACTTAAGAGAAGCAGGTACTGTAACAGTAGTAAGAACATTAGGTATTGATGGTTATTCACAAGTAACACCTATTGGTATAGCAACTTCAGGTTCAGCAGGATTAAAACTTGTTGGTACATTACATTCAACGGCAAATGGTGATGAGGAAGTTGGGTTTGATACTTTCACAGTTACTGATTCAGCACTTACATCAGGTTCATTTGTAGTAAGTGGTTCGGGAATTGGCGTAGTTTCAGCATCTATCTTACCTTCTGCAGGTAATGATATTAGTGATGTATTTGGTGAATCTCCATTAGGACCAAAAGATGGGTACGTTTATACGTATTTCGAAAATACAGCAACAACATTAGCAGATAATCCTTATGTAGAAGCAGTATCATTAGCAACACAAAACTTCTCTTACGAAGCAAGTGTAGCAGCAACACCTTGGGTTAAATCACAATTAATTTCTGATGAAAGATATGATTTATTCAGATTCCATACGTTAGGCCATGGTAACGGTGAGAACACGAGATTTAAAGTATCTATCTCAGGAGTAAAAGCAGCAGGTGAAGATGGTGGAACTGATTATTCGGTATTTAGTGTAACATTACGTTCATTCTCAGATACTGATAAGAGAAAATCAGTATTAGAAACTTTCAACAATGTAAACTTAGACCCAGCATCACCTAACTACATCGCAAGAGTAATTGGTGATAGATATTATACAATCGATGATAATGGTAAGATTACTGAGAATGGTGATTGGGGTAATAACTCTAAATACATTAGAGTAGAGGTAGGAGCACAAGGTTCTTATCCTGTATCAGCAGCACCTTTCGCACACGGTGCATACACTAACCCAATTTTTGTGGGAAGTGATGAAACAATTGTACCTGCAGTAACTTATCAAACAACTTCAACAACTAACACAACCGGTAATCCATATCAGTTCTCTGGTATTAATTTAGAAACTGCAGTTGTTAAGATTGATAACCATCAATATTTAAAACCAATTCCAAATGGTGCAACTGTTGGTTCAAACGTAGTATTTGGATTCGATGGAAATATAACTGGTGTTGGATTATCATTAGAAATGACAGGTTCTGCAACTGCAGATATGGTTAACAGACAATTTACGTTAGGGTTCCAAGGTGGATTTGATGGTATGAGTCCAGCAAGAGAAATTGCATTAGGTTCTTCAATCTCTGCAGGTAACTCTCAAGGATTTGATTTATCATCAACTTCAGCAGATGGATATAAATCATACTCAAGATGTATCAACGCACTTTCTAACGCAGATGAGTGGGACATCAATATGTTGGTAACACCAGGTATCGTTAGAAGATTACACTCAAGTGTAACTACAAAAGCAATTGATATGGTAGAAGCAAGACAAGATGCATTCTACATCGCAGATTTCGTTGGTGAAACTGATACTATCTCACAAGTAACTGACCAAGCAAGTTCAGTAGATTCTAACTATGTAGGTACTTACTACCCATGGGTTAGAACGGTAGATACAAACACAAACAAATTAGTAAGTGTACCACCTTCGGTATTACTTCCAGCAGTATATGCAGCAAATGATGCTATCGCAGCAGAATGGTTCGCACCTGCAGGTTTAAATAGAGGTGGAATTGTAGGAGCAGCAAGTGTAGTAAATAGATTAACACACTCTGAAAGAGATACTTTATATGAAAACAAAGTAAACCCAATCGCAACGTTCCCTGGACAAGGTATCGTGGCATTTGGACAGAAAACTCTTCAAGATAAGGCATCTGCACTTGATAGAATTAACGTAAGAAGATTGTTGATTACTGTTAAGAAGTACATCGCATCTACTTCAAGATTCTTAGTGTTCGAACAAAACACTGCAACTACACGAGCAAGATTCATCAATACGGTTCAACCTTATTTAGAAGGAATCCAACAAAGACAAGGGTTATATGCATTTAAAGTAGTTATGGATGAGACTAACAACACTCCTGATGTTGTGGATAGAAACATTTTAGCTGGTCAGATTTTCTTACAACCTGCTAAAACTGCTGAATTCATTGTAATTGATTTCAACATCCTTCCAACAGGAGCAGCATTCTCGGCATAACTTTTGAAAAAAGTAAAAAGTAATATTTATTAATATAAATTAGGAGATAAAATGGCAGAAGTATTAGAATTCGACCAAATGTTCTACACCAACTTCGAACCGAAGATGAAGAACAGGTATATCATGGAGATTGATGGTATTCAATCTTACTTGATAAAAGCTGCAAATAGACCCTCGATTAACTTTGAAACTGTAACTCTTGACCACATTAACATCAAGAGAAAACTTCAAGGTAAGGGCGAATGGCAAACATTAGATATAACATTGTATGACCCAATCGTTCCTTCAGGAGCACAACAAGTGATGGAATGGATTAGATTAGGACATGAATCAATCACAGGTAGAAGAGGTTACGCCGATTTCTACAAGAAAGACATTGATTTCTATATGTTAGGACCTGTTGGTGATAAAATTGAACAATGGAAACTAAAAGGTGCATTCATTAACTCGGCTAATTTTGGTGATTTGGCATTTGATTCGAATGACCCTGCTGAGATTACATTGACCTTGGAGTACGATTACGCAATTCTCGAATTCTAAAATAAATTATATATCCGCTACCACAAGGATAGGAGGGGTTCTCTTAGTGAGAACTCCTCTTTTTTTTAATTTTTTTTCTTCTATATATTTATATACAAACGAACAAAATTAAGTTATGAGTCAATACGATTTTCCAACACAAGTGATTTCTCTACCATCGGAAGGTAGATGTTATCCAAAGGATAATCCACTTTCATCGGGTCAATTAGAAATTAAATATATGACCGCAAAGGAAGAGGAAATCCTATCTTCACAAAACCTTATTAAAAAAGGTGTAGTATTAGATAAACTATTCGAATCAATTATTGTAGATTCTTCAGTAAATCCTGATGATATTATCTTGGGAGATAAAAACGCAATTATGTTAGCAACTCGTATTTTAGGATACGGGCCAGAATATCAGATTGAGATTGAAGATGGGTATGGAGATAAAGAAAAGATTCAAGTAGATTTGGGTCAAGTTCAAACCAAGGAAATAGATTTAGATGTATTAAACGAAAATAATACTTACACATTTACCACTCCTGTGGGTAAAAATGAACTTGAATTTAAAATACTTACTCATGGTGATGAAAAGGCAATTGATGCCGATGTAAAAGCAATGAGAAAATTCAATAAAGGTGGTATTTCATCTGAGTTAACTACTCGTTATAGATATATTATCAAATCAGTTGATGGTAAAGATGATACCAAATCTATCGTAGAATTTATTAACAATAGGTTTCTTGCAAGAGATACCCGAGCTTTTAGAGATTATGTTGCATCTATCTCACCAGATGTGAATATGGAGTTCGAGTATGAGAATCCTGAAACGGGAGAGAAGGAGGAACGTCCAATACCGATGGGCGTAGGGTTTTTTTGGCCTTCCGCTTAACTACTCTCAAATCCTACATACACAAATTTTTGAATTGTGTTATTATGGGAATGGATTCACTCAGGAAGGAGTTTATAGATTACCCGTTCATTTACGAAGATTCTATTACAAACAGTTAATAGATGCAAAAAAGAAAGAAGCGGAACAAAGAGAACAACAGTCTAAAAAGGCTAATTCAAAAGTGAGGGTTAGGAAATAATCCTCACTTTTTTTGTGTCTTATATTTATAGATGATAAACTATACGTACATACTATCATGAAAATAACTAAAGAAGAATACGAATACCTAAAAAGCAAAGAATCGTATCAAAACGAAGGTTTTGTAAAAAAGATGTTTGCTAAGTTTTTAGTTAAAAAACTAAAAAATAATTCAAACTTCATGAAGGCGATTGATGATGCCGATAAAGCTACAAGTGATTTACAAAAAGCAATCAAAAACGCAGAGAAAGCAGGTGTAAAAGTACCTGATGGATTAAAGAAATACGCTGGATTATAATAGATGGCAAAGAAGACACAAGCTGAAATTGAAAAGGATTATCAGGATGCCTTAAAAGTAAGTCAATCCCTTGTAGGAGATATCCGAAAACTACTTGATAGTAGTGTGGAAGCTCAAGGGGAAATGACTGCAGCTGCTAAAGCATATAATAAAACCTTAGAATCTTCTTTGTCTGATGTTGAATCCTATGAAGATTTACTCGATAATATTGTCAAATTAGAAAGAGAAAAAAATGATTGGTTATCTATGGCCGAAGAATTCGGTGAAGAAGCAGTTAAACAAGAAGGGGCTAGGTTAGATTTAGCAATAACAGGTTTGAGAACCGAGCAAAAACGAATGGATGCAATTAAACAAGTAGATAATGTTGCATCTGATATGGCCGAAAATCTTAATAGTGGACTTGATACTTTTCAAGATAATATAAAATCTATACCTGTATTTGGTAACGTATTGTCAAGTATTACCAAAGGACCTGTTGATAAATTAAAAGGTGCAATAGGTAATACTGCAAAAA
>Ga0181602_10004580_pt1 | contig 10619 bp, 7 predicted proteins | sample 041ome_14_FD_148640 | JGI IMG/M metagenome (GOLD analysis project Ga0181602, IMG submission 148640) | Coastal salt marsh microbial communities from the Groves Creek Marsh, Skidaway Island, Georgia - 041408US metaG (spades assembly) | ecosystem: Environmental > Aquatic > Marine > Intertidal zone...
TTCAGACATTGACAGCGTTTTCACAGTTATAAGACGCGAACTGTTGTCTTTCTCGACATCATTTTTGTTTTCTTCTTCTCGTTTTTTCCTGGAGGAGAGAACAGAAAATGAAGATTTGTGATGTTGTTGGTTGCTTCTTTGCTTCTGAACTTTTCCTCCCAAGCGATAATCCCAGTGAAAAGGAATTTATCCACCTTTAAATTAATTATTACAAGTATTTGATCTTTTAAACTTGAGAATACCTGCCAAATTATGGGAATATTTTAAATTCTCGGTGAAATAAATAAATAAATAAAATATAATTTTTCAAAAATGGCATTAATCTGAATTAAATATGAATTTAAGTACACCTTGATGCATGGAAAATTAGTAATCCGTTAACTACTATGAGAAATTTTCCTTTTTGTGCATGAAAAAATGATCAGTGTGTTTAAACAATTCGTCGAATTAATTTTGGTTAAAATAAAAATAAAATAAAATCCCCGGAAAAATGAAATTCGCGCATTCAGTTACATATTTACACATATAATAAATTCAGAAGCTGTGAGACGTGAATAGAAGTTCGGGAATATCACATCTTCTCGAAAAAAGAAGGAAATAAAAATAAAAATAAACAGAATTACAAGGAATTTTCGTCATTTTTAAAGGAAGGTTTAGACAAGCGAGGGGAACCTCAATCGGGTCGTACCGAACCTGAGTGAGATCTAACAAAGTGCCGCGGAACGTCTGTTTGGTTGAATGATGATCGTGAGCGATGATGCCGAGGCGTTGGCTCTCGACGGAAAAGAAAATTTTGAATTTAAACCAAAGGAAGAAAAGAACAACAACGCCGAAGGGACGGGAGGCACACTGTGCGCCTATGAACTCGAAAGATTAACCCGAATACAAAGAAACCAACAAATCATGCAAAACATGGGTATTGATGTTTTAGGAAGTACGATTAATGGCATGAATAAGAAGAGTAAGAAGAGACCGTTATCATCATCATTGAGGACGCTGAGGAGGAGTGTTGAAACGAAAATACTAAGACGCTCAACGAGAACAAGAACAGCGAGACAGAACGGAAACGAAGGAGCAGACGGAGAGCAAAACAAATCATTAGAAGAGATACCAGAAGAAGAAGATCAAGAAGAAGGAGAAGAATTGTTTGAAACGTCCGCTGTTTGGTATTATTGTGAACAACGACAACGACAAGAACAACACAAGCCTCCTCCGACTTTGCCTTCTTCTCCTCCCTCTCCTCCTCCTCCTTCTCTTTCTTCTTCGGTGTTCCTCAGAGGATATAAAGAAGCCAATGAGAAGAAACTCGTCGACCAATCGATTAAAAAAGGGTACTATTCCATCGATGAAGGTAGAAATTATGGTTTGATCGCCGCAGCTGGAGATGGTGGAATTGTTTCAATCTTCTCGTCGGCTTCCGACTTACTCCTGTCTTACAAGGCCCATCAAGGGTGGTGCGCAAACGCGCAGTTTGTGAACAACCGCAACAATGTGCTCGCTACCGCTGGTGGTATGGATGGTACTATAGCTTTGTGGAACATCGCATCCGTTGAAGTCAAAAAGCAAACTCCGACCTTACAAACCAGAAACACAGACATGCACGAAGCCGGCGTGTTTTCGTTGAACGTCTTCAACGAAAACTCGATTTTTACGGCTTCAAAAGATAGGAGCGTGTGTTCTTCGAGAATAACCGAGGACGGTCAACTCAAGGTTTTGAGAAGATTCGATGATTTCCATTCTGGCGTGGTAAAATGCGTGAAAGCGAGGAGCGAGGACGTGTTTGCCACGTGTGGGAACGATGGCATCGTCGCCATTTGGGACACACGAGACTCGAAAGCGAGACCGGTGCACCACATCGAGAATGCTCACGGCGGCTGCGCGGTAAATTTCGTCGAATGGAACGTTGAAGGTGATATCAATCAAATTGTTACGTCCGCGTTTGATGATTCAATCAACTTATGGGACGTTCGACGCGTTGATGGAGGAAAGCTTCACCGATTCAATGCCCACAAACACCCGCGAGTTCAAAAACACAAGATGTTATATTGTCCAGCTTTTACATTCAACGGAAGAGCGATTGTGACAGCTGGTGAAGGTACTTCCGCTTTAACTATTTACGATATCGAGAATAAGAGTAAAGTGTGTTCGGGCGATATCGGGTTCGATTCAACCACTTTGACATGTCTCTCCGGCGGAAGAGTTGCTGCGGCTAACAAAAGAGAAATTTCCATATTTCTCCCCATCGTTTGTTGAAAAGTTTGTGATCATTCAGAAAGAAATTTAGCAGGTACCACAGTATCTTTAGAAACAATAGATGATAGTAGTAGCAGCAGTAGCAGCAGCGCAGAAAATTTTGTACAATACTTTAAAACAGGCAACAAAGTTGTTTTCATCTTGAATAATATTACATTTTTTATGCTTCAATCGACTTGATTCAAACTTGAATTTTTCAAACCCATTATGAGCGGCGGTAATTCTTCTTCTTCTCCTTCTTCTCCTTCAGGAATGACCTCAGCGGATACGTCTTTTGGAACCATATCGTCCGGGACCATCCCGTGTTTTAAGAACACGTCCCCGGTCTGTTCCAACGCGTCACAAACGTCCGATTCTTCTTCCAGCTCATAACCTTGCTTCAACAAAACGGGAGCATCGAGCTTCTTCATGATCTCTCTTCCCTCCGCCTCTTTAGCTAATAGTAAAATTGCACCCGCACAGCCGCGCCTAACGTTATCGGAAAGTTCTTTATTCACTTTGGCACCACTTATTGGTCGAAGAAGTGCTTTCACAATAGGCGTTTCTTCCGAGTCCAACGCTAAGAGTTTTTTTCTAGATTCCGAGTCGCAACACAAGTTTTGTATGGTCGCCGCGATACGCTCTCTTCTAATATCGCACGTGGATGCTAACATCGGAGTAACTAGATTGACTATGGACCCTTTTCGATCGAGAATCACTTTTCTTCCTATGGGATGCCTGGAGACGTTGCATAAAACGCTCGCCGCTTGCGCGTACGTCTCTTGAGGCTTCCCGCTGACTAACAACTGCACGAGTCTTTGGATGTAAAATCCTTCCAGTGGTTTACCTTCTTGAGAAAGAACGTGTACACCACCTTCTGCTTTCGTTATGTTGGCTAAGAGCGACAGGAGTAAATCCACGGGTGCGCACTCGCCATCTTTAATAAAATCTATGCATCTTTCTACGGCACCTTTGTTCACCGCCAACGAGACGACTTCCAAGGAGTGTCCGGTCAAGTTGATCAGCGCCTGAGCGGATGGGGTAGATTCCGGGGGATCTTTCCCTAACAAATGAAGCAAATGAGAGATTAAAGTTTCTCTTTTATCAGTCAAGGTTTGTAAGCCATCGTCCGTGCCGGTTAAGCCGGCGACGATGGTGGCGGCTTCTTTTCTCACATCCGAACGCTTGTCCGACAAAAACTCGACGAGTTCGTCCACTTCGTCTTTTTCTTTCTTCTTTTCTTCCTCGTTATCAGTCGCGGACATTGTTTATCAATCACTTCTTTCTTTCTTTCTCTCTTCTTTGGGTTTGCGTTTGTGTTTTGCACGTGCGCTATTTTGTGACGACGACCGAATGATGATTGAATTGTGGTTGATATGAATGGAGAATTGAAAGCGACGCCACACGCGTTAACTTTTCTTGTATCAAAATTACAACTATATTAAACAACAATATCAACAACAATATTAACAACAATAACTATTTTGTAAATGCAACACCATCTCTATGATGACTAAGATATACATAGATATTTCATTTCCTTAAACGCCGACGTAGAGCGTACCGAGCATCAAGGCGCTCCCAAGTATCACTCCTTTCGCTAAACTCAAATCATTTTTACATTTCTTTCCTTCCGGCCAAAGCTCGATAAAACACACCGCAGACATAACTCCACCAGTTGCAGCTAACATGTATTGTAATCGCAAAGGCGTCAAGTACGGCTGAATAAAAAATAACGCAAACAATGCTCCGAGCGGTTCGCTCAAACCCGAAGCCGTCGCCAACGCCAGTGCTTTCCTCCTTGATCCCGTTGCAGCATACACCGGTGCGGCGACAATAATACCCTCCGGCACGTTGTGTAAACCAATTGCGATGGCCATTATCGGCCCAATTTCAGTGAAAGATGAAAATGCCACGGCGAAACCTTCTGGAATGTTGTGTAAAGTCATAGCAACCGCCATTAAAATACCCAAGCGCATCAAACGACCGCGCGAAGCTTCGGTTTCGCCCGGCACAGGATTGCCCCGCTCGTTCATAGCAGAAGACATGGACGAGGACATTGATTTCGATAAAGATGATGACGTGTTCGATTCGCTGCTCTTCACTTTCCCTCCTCCCGATCCTCCCGATCCTCCTCCATTTTGTTTCTGTTTGGTTCCACCGGGACCATCTTTTTCAAACAAATCGACGTGAGGTAACAACGGCTCCACGATGGCGTATAAAACCGCACCCGCCATGGTGGACAGAGTGACTCCCCAAAATCCATTCTCCAGAACATTTTTCACGTATAATTCTACGAAAGATAACGTGGCCATAACTCCAATAGCCGTCCCTAATAAGAACGCTAACAGCTTCGCATCGGGTCGTTTCCATACGGCTAAAACGCCCCCGACGGAGGTGCTCAACCCGGCTAAAGTGGAGAGTAAAAGCGCGTAGTTTTCCTCCTCGCTGAGCATAATACTCGTTTTATTTATAATATATTGGTTCTTGTTGTTATAAAAGAGAGAGAGAGAGTAAAAGAGAGAGAGAGAGAAGAAGAAGTTTTTCTTCTTTTGTTGTTTGCGGAAAGAGGAGGAGAAAAGAGAGGAGAGAGGAGGAGAGATGTGAAGAAGAAAGAGAGAGGAGGAAAAACGGATGAGATGAGGGTGCACCATGGTTTTTTCCTCCTTTTTGCGTGTGTCCGCCGTCGTTTTTGGCAAAAACAGGAGGGGGTCTGTCTGTCTATCGCGATAAAAAAAAATGTTTGCATCCTCTGGTTGTTCATCGTTCTCCGTTGTTCGCGCGTCTGCCGCCTCGAGTCGTCGTCGTCGCTCTTCTTCGTCCTCTTCTTCGTCCTCTTCTTCCTCCTCCTCCTCCTTGACTTTTTATTATGCAAATAATCGAAACCAATCGAAGAAGACGACGGCAACAAATTTTCTTCTTCTTCGCGATACGAAAAGAAGCTTGATCGTATCTAAAGCCATCGAAGTGGAAGATGAAGACGACAACGACGCAGAAGTAGTAGAAGAAGAGGAGGAGAAATCGGACGATGACTCGTCTGCGTTGAAGGAGTCCCAGTTTACTTCCTATTTCGCGCAGTTGATGGAAAACTCGGATAACGACGTGGACGTGTTGGCCAAGTTCCAAACAGAAGTCATGGCTTTGGAAAAGTCCGTGAAGGATATGGAAGCGCAAGTCCAAGGCGAGCAAGACCAGAAAGCGGCGATTCAAGATCAATACTTGCGATCCGTGGCGGACTTCCAAAACTTCCAAAAGAGAACGGCGAAGGAAAAAGCAGACTTGGCGCCGGCGGTGAAATCGAAGATGGTCGAAGCTATGTTGCCAGTGTTAGATAACTTTGACTTGACGGCGAAGAACGTCAAGGGCGAAAACGAAGGAGAAGAAAAGATAATCAAAGGATATCAGCTGCTTCACAAGCAATTGCTCGAAACGTTAGAAGCTGAGGGATTGAAAGTTGTTCCAGGCGAAGGCGAACCGTTCGACCCGAACGTACACGAGGCTATTATGAGAGAAGAATCGGAGGATGTAGCGGAAGACCACATCATGGAAGAGTTCAGAAAAGGGTATTTAGTGGGCGAAAAGTTAGTGCGCGCCTCCATGGTCAAGGTCAGCAGCGGTAAACCGTAAAAAATTCACATTATGTAATGAAGAAGTTTCAACACGACAACACATTCAATGTTTTGTATTTCATCGCAAACAGTACACCTACTATGATGACGACAATGGAAACAATATCTTATTTTCATCACATTCGATGCGCGCATTAATCATTCGAACAACTTTTGCACAATACATATATAGGTTTACTCATTAAATGTCTAAAAAATTTATTTATATATAGTAATCGAAACCTCCGCTTAAACAATCCTTCATTCTTTTATCTTTCTCTCGTGCGTTCAGGTTCTCCTTTTTTATGCCGAAAGCGGCTTCTTCATGACGATCAAGTACATCGGAGAGAAGATACCCAAGTCACCAGACTTCTCGAGGTTCACTGCTGCTTTGAGCAACATAGTGTGAACCGCTTGAGTACCCTTCGGCGCAAACCCAATAAACTCTAACAAACCAGTCATGAGGTGCGTCAAATACGCAGCTCTGCGAGCAGATTTCATGGCTTGTTGCCACGGAACGCCACCCGTCGTCGCGCGATCAAAAGTTAAAGTAACTTCAAAACCAGCACCTTTCGCGGCTTGAATGCAATCTTCTATCGTGCGGACTTCTGGCAGAGCGTTACCTTCTGCGATACCGTCGACGATATCTACGTGAGTTTTGTTCGTAGGGTCGTATTTATCTGTTCGCAACCATTCGTACGAAGCAAAGGAAGCGCCCGGTTTCAAGACGGCAAAGACTTGTTCGTACAACGCTTGCGTGTTACTCGCGTGGCACGCGGCTTCAATCGCGTACGCGCCGTCAAACTTTCTGTCCTTGAAAACCTTTGTTAAATCCATGAAGTTACCTTGGATAATCTCCGTCAAGTGGTCCAACTTTGCCGCCTTGTTCAACGTTTCACATCTGCCAACTTGGTATTCGTTAATCGTGATGCCAGTGACTTTACCACCGGTTCCTTGGACGATATTTCTCATTGGGCCACCAACACCACACCCGAGGTCCAACACATTCATTCCTGGTTTCAAGCCGATATTTTCCGCGATGGCGAGCTCTTGGCGAATGATGGACTTTTCAAAAGACTCTCCTTTCTCTCTCGCCGCAAAGTGGAAAGATTCACCCCATCCATATTCGTAAAAGTCCGTGATTAAAGAGTAAAACTTGTTCACAAAATCCGGAGTGGACACGATTTTCGTCCCGACGCCTTTCCCGTCTTCTTGTTCGAAGAAGGCGTTGTAGGACTGAATCCCGGCGTCGACTAAACTCTTCGACATGGCGCCAGTTTTGCCAGAGAAGACGTGGAACGGGTTCTTACGAAACCAGGACATCTTCACGGCGATGTACACAGAACCAGAAACACCAATAATGGTCATGGCGCTCTTCATGTTGTCGTTGTTACTGCTCATCTTTCTCTCGCGCGTTTATTCTTCTGCGACGGGAGATTATACTTTTTTTTGGAACAAAAGACGATCGAAATGTTTTTTCACACGAAACGACGGCGACGACGACGATGCGTTTATTCACAAGCTCTTCTTTCTTGCGTGTTTGATGCGTGGGAAGGAGAGATACTTTCTTCTTCTTCTTCTTGTTGTTGTATGTGCTGGCGGCGTCTCTTTCTTGTCCACGAGTAACGTAATAATAGTGATGCTCTTCTTCTAATCTTTTTTTTTCGTGGTTGGAAAGGCCGCCAACCCCCTTTTAAGTTAAGTCCAAAAGTCGCCCTTTGTTGTTGGTTTGTGCCCTGACCTTCTGACACGAAACGGCGCGAAAACAAAACTGTTTGCTGTTGTGTTTGTTCTTTGTTTTTTTTCGCTCTTTTGGCAGTTGTTTGGCCGCCCTTCACAAAAAAAAGGTAGTGGTGAATGTTCCTGGCCTCCAAAGTGGGTGCAAGACTTCTGACCACCACGACCGGAGGAGGAGCTCAGCGTTATTATCGCGCTTTCCAGTATTCTCATCATCTTCGCGCCGCGAAAATGACGACGACGCATCAGCAGATCAGAGGCTGTGCTTTGGCAGCAGTGAGGTCATCAACAAGAACAACAACAACAGCGTACGACTCGCACTCGTCTTGGAAAAAAAATAACGACCAACTTCGTCGTCGTCCTACGAAACGGGAATGTAGAACAATAGTAATAACGGCTTCATCATCATCATCATCTTCAGCAGTAGCAGCAGCGGCTCGTGTGAAAGAAGTTGCGATTTTAGGCTCGGGCGCAGCTGGATTGACGGCGGCGTATTTCGCCGCCGTCACGCAAAAGGATGCAAAAACTGTCGTGAGAGTTACTGTGTACGAGAAGACGAAAGAGAGCGGGAAGAAAATTTTAATGTCCGGAGGAGCGCGATGTAACGTGTTACCAGTGGAAGCGACCATAGATGATTACGTCACGGACTCTAATCCTCGCCTAGCGAAAGCTATTTTACAAAGCTGGACGGTTCCAAAGTGTTTGAGTTGGCTTCGAGACGACGTGCGACTCGAGCTCGGCATCGAACACACGACGAACAAATATTTTCCTCTTTCCAACTCTTCGAGAGAAGTGAGAGATAAACTCGTCGAGGCGTGTAAACGAGAGGGGGTTACGTTCCAGTACGAAACAAACGTGAAGAAAATCACAAAAAATGAAGCGAACGATACGTACGTCGTGAATACCGAGGACGGAAAAGATATCGAAGCGGACGTCTTGGTGTTATCGATGGGCGGCTCTTCCTTCCCCGCAGTAGGGACAGACGGCACGGGATACGTCATCGCCGAAAGAGATTTGAAAGTTGGCGTGAACAAACCGTATCCAGCGTTAGTGCCGTTGGTAGGAGAGCATCCAGGCGGCGAGTATCTTCCAGGAGTATCGCTCGATTGTCAAGTAAAGATAAAAAAAGTTGAAAAGAAGAAAGCGAAGCAAGCCGCGAGAATGGGTTTCTTGTTTACGCATAAAGGGTATTCTGGTCCGTCGATTTTAGATTTAAGCCATAACGTGGTTAAGAGTATTGCAGATGGCAGTGTCGAGAATAATTCAAGTAGAAATAGCAATAGTAGCAGCGTCAGCAGTAGTAGCAGTAGTAAACTGGTCGTGAACTGGAACCCGTCCTGCGATTGGAACGAAGTTTTGAGCCCTGGAAAAAGCGGCTCGGACTTTGTCGTGAGACGCTTAAAGCCGCTCTTACCCACGCGTTTGTGCGAAGCGCTTTTGAAAGAAGCCGAAGTGGATTTGACTACGAACGTCTCAAACTTACCGAAGAAGAAAAGGGTGCATTTGATCGATATTCTTTCGAATTACGAAATCAAAGCGACCGGTCACCAAGGCTACAGAAAAGCTGAAGTCACCGGCGGCGGCATCGCGCTCGAAGGCATCGATACCAAAACCATGGAGCTGAAAGAGATGAAGAACATTTACGTGTGCGGAGAGATATGCGATATATTCGGAAGAATCGGTGGGTTTAATTTTCTCTGGGCGTGGACGAGTGGACGCTTAGCCGGCATCAGTTGTTCGTCTGGTTGTATAGAATAGTAGTACACTTTTAGGAAAAATGACTCTTTCGTATAGTTTGTGATGTGAGGCCTCCCTCTGCTTTTTCAAGCTCTTAAAGAAGAGAGCCGAGAGAGAAAAGAGAGAAATTAGGGTACAGCAGTACAGAAAATCGGGAAAAACCCGCGCGGATAATTATTGGAATATAACTACTTTAATTCATCTCGCGCGCGGATATAAATAGTATATTGAAAGATGGAGTTACAACCGCATCCGGTCATTCCAAAGAAGAAACCCGTTTTAGTCTGCATTCTCGACGGATGGGGCGAGAACGACATCAAAGACGAGTACAACGCCTGTCACGTCGCGAAGACGCCGACGATGGACAAATTACGGGACCAGGGATCAAAATACTACCGCTCCGTGCTCGCTCACGGAAAAGCCGTCGGTTTACCCACGAATGATGACATGGGAAACTCAGAAGTCGGTCACAACGCGTTAGGTGCGGGTAAAATCATCGCGCAAGGCGCTTCGTTGGTGGACATTTCTCTCGAAAAAGGTACCATGTTCACCGACCCCGGGTGGAACTACATAAAACCGGCGTTCGCGTCCAACACGTTGCACTTGATTACGTTGCTCTCGAACGGTGGCGTGCACTCGCGATACGACCAACTCTTAGGCGTCATGAAAGGAGCCGTGAAAGATGGGTGTAAACGCATGCGTTTGCACATTCTCACGGATGGCCGAGATGTCCCAGACGGAACGTGCCACGAGTACCTCGCGACTTTACAAAAAGATTTAGATGACTTCACGAAAGCAGGATGCGATGCGAAAGTTGGTTCTGGAGGTGGAAGAATGAGCGTGACTATGGATCGCTACGAAGCAGATTGGGGGATGGTCGAAAGAGGGTACAACGCGCACATTTTAGGCGAAGCTGAACATACGTTTACCGACGCCGCGACGGCTTTGAAAACGCTGAAGACAGCCGATGTTTCCGATCAATACATTCCTGCCTTCGTCATCGTCGACGAGGCCGGTGCTCCAGTTGGCGCTGTCCAAGACGGAGATGCCGTCGTGTGCTGCAACTTTCGCGCTGACCGTGTCGTTGAGATTTCAAAAGCGTTGGAATACGAAAACTTTGATTCGTTCAACAGAAAACGTTTCCCGAAGATGTTATACGCCGGCATGATGCAATACGACGGCGATTTGCACTTACCGACGAATTATCTCGTTCCACCGCCTTTAATCGAGAGAACGTCGGGTGAATATTTTGCTAAGAACGGTTTGCGAACTTTCGCGTGCTCGGAAACGCAAAAATTTGGACAC
>Ga0181602_10004583_pt1 | contig 10617 bp, 11 predicted proteins | sample 041ome_14_FD_148640 | JGI IMG/M metagenome (GOLD analysis project Ga0181602, IMG submission 148640) | Coastal salt marsh microbial communities from the Groves Creek Marsh, Skidaway Island, Georgia - 041408US metaG (spades assembly) | ecosystem: Environmental > Aquatic > Marine > Intertidal zone...
TGGATGGTTCTCGCGTGAATGCCATCATTCCACCTCTAGCGCTGCGTGGACCCTGCATCACTATTCGGAAATTTTCCGAGAAAAAACTTACCGATAAGGACCTGCTCGGCTTTGGGGCGGTTAATGAACAGATGGTGGAATTCCTCTCCATTGCAGTTATCAACAGAATGAATATTGTGGTCTCTGGCGGCACAGGATCGGGCAAGACCACTTTACTGAACATCCTGTCGAACTACATTCCCATGGATGAACGGGTGGTAACAGTTGAGGATGCTGCGGAACTCCGCCTAGTTCAGCCCCACGTGGTGTCACTGGAAGCACGACCCCCGAACCTCGAGGGGAGGGGCGCAGTCAGTATTCGCGATCTAGTTAAGAACTGTCTGCGGATGCGCCCCGACCGCATCGTTGTTGGGGAGTGTCGTGGTGGTGAGGCTTTGGATATGCTCCAGGCCATGAACACCGGTCACGATGGTTCCCTCACTACGGCCCACGCTAACAGCCCTCGGGATATGCTGAGTCGAATTGAAGTGATGGTCTTAATGGCAGGCATGGATCTGCCCAGTCAGGCGATTCGAGAACAAATAGCTTCCGCGGTGAACCTGATTGTTCAGCAGACTCGTTTCCCCGATGGCTCGCGTAGAATCACCAGTATCAGTGAGGTCACTGGCATTGAAGGCAACAAGATTCAGCTCTCAGAAATCTTTCGCTTTGCTCAAGAGGGCTATGACGAGGATGGTAGGGTGTGCGGGCGCTTTACCGCCACGGGTCTGATTCCTAGCTTCTACGAAGAGTTTGAGGAACGGGGCATCGCCATGAACCGGGATATTTTCAAGCCGTGAGCCCCGACGCACAGGCTTTTGCAGCTCAGATCATCGCAGTATTGTCCTTAGCGATAATGTCGGGCGCACTGGCGATGGCTGTTGCCGACACGGCCATGAATGCCGGTCAGCTGTTCTATCGACGTCAGGTTGCGGAGGCGGAAATGAACCGCCAAGACCTGTTTGTCACAGCCAACCCCGTCATACTTTTCTGGATCAATCTCGCGGCACTCGTAGTGTGCAGCGGCGTTGCCCACTACATGATTGGCTCTTGGATTGTTACTGCATTGGTTGCCACCTTCATCCTTATATTCCCTGGCATGTACTGGCGCAAATTGCGCAAACAACGCTTCAGAATGATCGAAGAGCAATTGCCCGACGCCTTTATGATGCTGGCGAGCAGTCTGCAGGCGGGTGCCAGTATCAATATGGCTTTCCAGAATGCGGCCTCCCAGATTTCCGCTCCACTATCCCAGGAGTTGAGCCTGGTGGTTCGCAAGGTGCAGATTGGTGTTTCCCTCGACGACGCACTGCTGGAAATGGAAACCCGCGCGCCTATCGACAGCGTGATCATGGCGAACTCCGCTGTGCGCATCAGTCGAGAGATCGGCGGCAGTCTGGTCGATACTATCAAAGGGATGGCAGAAACCCTGCGGCGCAAGTTCTCCATGGAAGGCAAGATCAACAGTTTGACGGCTCAGGGCAAGGCCCAAGGGCGGTTTATGGCGGCGCTACCCATTATTGTCGGGATCGGACTCAGTTTTTTGGACACGGAAGCCATGTCCAAACTGGTGACAACCCCCGTGGGCTACGGAGTTACCGCTGTAATGATCGTTATGCAGATCATGGGTTTCATTTTCATTAACAAAACCACGAGCATTGATACCTGAGGGCCTGTTTGCGATGGGGAGTTCCGTGACAATGATCGTCGCAGCCTTTGGCATTGGTATTGCTGTAGCCGGTGTTCTGGCGGTCTTTATGCAACTGCTGTTTATGATCTCCGATCGTGGGCGCGACAACCTCGATCCGCCGCCGCCTCTGTTCTTGCCATTTATGCCCCTTATCCGGCTGGTTGCGTTTTATGGCACCTCAAATATCAGTGATGAAAAGCTGATGGCAATGGAAGAGAAGCTCGCGCAAAACGGCGTCAGTTTTATGATCACCGCCGAGGAAATGTTCGCCGGACAGATCGTGCTCGCGTTTATGGGGGCGCTAGCTGTTGGTATTATGGGTGCTTCCGGCGGCAGTGTGAACATTGGCCTGATGATCATCTTCGCGACGGTTGCGTGGCACTTGCCTAAACTCTGGATGCGGGATTACAAACGGCGACGAGATCGCGAGGTGCTGCGTAACCTACCCATCTATCTTGAATACCTGACGATGTGTGTAGACGCGGGCCTGAACTTGACTGGCGCACTCCAGCAGGCAGTTGACAAGGGACCGAGGGGCGCAATTCGCAATGAATTTAGAGTAATTCTTCGGGACATCAACGCTGGCTATACGCGTTTCGATGCCCTCGAGCGCTTTGACCAGCGTCTCGGTCTCACTGAAGTGACCTCTTTGGTAAAGGCTGTAATACAAGCTAACCGTATGGGCTCGAGTCTTCATGACACACTGAAGTCACAGGCGGAGCAACGTTTAGATGAACGTTTTCATCGCGCCGAGAAGCTCGCTATGGAGGCGCCCGTGAAGCTCATCGTCCCTCTCGTTGTATTCATTTTTCCTCTGACGTTTATCATTCTGCTTTTCCCCATCGTAATGCGCTTCTATGACGGAGGGCTATGATTCTAGGATGCGTCATATCAAGGGGAGCTACATACCACCCGGTGGTGGATCCGAGCGGGCTATCGACGTCGCGATGGCGAAGACGTTTATTGAGCGACTGATTGGACTGATGGGTGAAAGGGAATTCGTACATGGCGATGCGCTGGCCCTGCGACCCTGCTCCTCAGTCCACACATTCTTCATGCGGATGAATATGGACCTAGCCTTTCTCAACCGCGAGGGCAAAGTGATTGCGACTTATGCAAGTATCCGTCCTTGGCGCATGCGGGCCTGCTGGGGCGCGGACACTGCCCTCGAGTTTCCTGCAGGTCGTCTGTCGGAGCTAGGTATTGAAGTCGGAGGGATTTTCCGGTGGTAAGAATGCTGTTGATTCTTGTGATGCTGTTGGCGGGCTGTGCCGAGGTATCCCCGCGGAAGCCCATCGTTGAGTTACCAGATGCAGCGAACCTACTGCGTGAAGGTGGCAAGGCTTACGCCGAGGGGAATTGCAAGGTTGCGATCGAGAAATACCTGCAGCTGATCGAGCAGGTACCCGATGACGTCGACAGCATGTTGAAGATCGCGCAGTGTACCTATCGTGAAGGGGACGCTACGGGTGCGATGGCCCAGTATCAGCGTATTCTGAGGATCTCTCCGTCCCTGCGCCCTGCCCATTATAATCTGCTCTACCTGCAACTGAATGCCTTGGTTGCGACTAGCAAAGGCGTAATCGAAAACGTTCCCCCAGAGACCGACGATGAGGTGGCTCTGGTAGAGCTTGCGACGCAGATCATGGCGGCGGTCACAGAACTGGTTGACGACCAGCGCGCGAGGAGACAGGTTAGCGATGCGCCGCCCTAGCCAAAGATCCTCGTATCGAACCGATATACGGCGCCACCGAAGTGGTCAAGCCATGGCGGAGTTTTTGGTGATCACTCCGGTTTTTATTCTGCTGATCTTTGGGTCTATTCAGTTAGCGTTGATTTTCTCTGCGAAGACCACCCTGAATTACGCCACCTTCCAAGCAGCCCGGATCGGCGCTCTTAATAATGCTACTTATAGCGGCATCCGCCAAGGTTTGATTCGTGGGTTAGCACCTCTCTACACAGTGTCGAACAGCCGTACCGGGCCCGACGTGATGCACGCGATCCAGGCAGGCATCAACAGCGACGGCGCTCGAAAGGACGCGACATCGGAGGTCGATGCCTTCACTCGAATCGTTCGCCTGAACCCCATGTCATCGGATTTTTCCACGGGCAACCGCGGTCATGGCGAACTCAACACCGACGGCATTGTTCAGATACCCAACAATCAGCTGATGTATCGTGATCCTGGAGTAAAGGGACGAATAAATGTGCAGGATGCGAACCTGCTGAAAATTCGGGTGCAGTACTGCTATGAGTTGATTGTACCGATCGTCAATAAAGTAATAGGCAGCTTGAGTGAACTCAACAACACTCGCAACTCGACGAGCCGCTACGAGACGCCCAACGATCCGCGTTTTGCAGACTTCAACCGGGGGTATGCCGATGAGATGGCTGCCGCGGAGTCGGCGTTGGCGTCATATGCGGAGCTCTGTGGCGGCCGTGGTCTTCGACCCGACCGCGCTGATAAATTTACTGGATTTGTTATCAGTTCCGAGGCCACCATAAGAATGCAAACGGCGGCTTATGATGAAGACCCAGACGATACCTTAGGTTCCTATATGTGCGATGGTGATCGCATGTCCTGTCCCTAAATCCGTTGACCTGATGGAGAAATAACCATGAACGACGACAAAAAACCTGAAGACGAAGTTGCTCCTGACGCCAGCAACCCCGAGCACGAGACTAACTCCATGGCTGAGTTCGAGGTGACAGATGCTGCTGCCGCCGAGGAAAGCCCAGAGACGTCAGACAGACCCGAAAAGGAAACACCATCTGCCACAGGTTCAGCAGAAGCTGAATCCACCGCAGCTGCGAAATCCTCGGGCGCGGTTTTTATCAGGGTTGCACTGGTTATATTGTTCAGTATTCTCCTCTACATTGAAGTGAAATACGGCATTCTGCTCGGTGTGCTCGTGACTCTTGTTACTCACCTCGCCATTGGCGAGCCCCCAGAGCAAGTACGGAAGTTCCTCAAGGCCCTATCCAAGGTTGTTTTCTCGACGGTGGCGTTTGTATTGATGCAGACGGAGGAGCGTCCCTGGCCCCTAGCTCCCTGGCCAAAGTCGGATGACGACTGATTAGCTGCTGATCTGATGTTCTGGCAGATTCGGGGAAACTTTTTGTTGCCGGTGTGTTTTTACCTATACTGAGTGAACCGTACTTATATGGGATTGCGATGGGACAGGACGCATCGATTCGATGTCGCAGACAGCCGGCTGTGGGTGCCGCGGGTGTTTAGAGCTCACCTTGACGAACCGGATCGCAGATCCCCACGGGAACGCCGATAACTCCACCGGCGTCAAGCAGTGCGATGTAGTTTTCGAGGTCATCCTTGTCTTCGTCGGCGTCCCAGCCGTTAGGAAGCACCACGCACTCGTCTATGCTTCCACCCGCGAAATCACCGTACTTGTCGGTATCATCAGGGATGTTGTCAATGTTGAATAGCACGACCTCACCGGATGGAGTTGGATTACCGAAATAGGAGGGGTAATAGATGCCGCCATATAGCACGGCAAGACTATCGATCTCTCCATCGGGTCTCGCCATTTGGACATAGTCGTCCGCAAAACAGCTCCCTAGATTACCCCTGGGTTGAAGCTGGACGGTATCGTAGATGACTTCGTCATAGACATAACCAAAGGAATCCACTTGGCCATTGCAGATAATAACGCTGGGGTTTACGACATTGCCCTTATCATCCACCACCGCGATTGCTAAGCTCGCCCCTGCCGCTGCGGCACCTGCTGCTGGCGTGAAGACTCCGTCTTCATAGGTACCCACCGCGTTGCCATCGCCATCCACCACAGTTAGGCCATCAGTACCCAGCAGATAGGTGCCACCGCCATCGACATTGACCACGGTTTGTGATGACAACCCCTCTTGACCTTGCAGCGGATCGATTGCACCGCCGCCTGAATTATTGTCTCCCGAAGCACCGCCATCGTTGAGCAGGGACAGGGTGGGGGAGGTGGGATAGAATTTATGGACTCCTGTTATCGCGTTGCTGTAGCCCTGGTAGCGGTTGTGAAGGGCGCCGGCTACCGCGCTAATACAGTTGTCGTAGCCGGGGCACTGAATGTTCTCAACAATAAAAAACGAGCTGACCAGCGCTCCTGCCACGACGAGATACTCAGGCATGGTCTGACCCGACTGACCACGTCGCATCAGTTGGGCTCTTCCGTATTGATGAGAATCTGTGTGAAATCTGCCGCTGGCGTGATCAGCACGTTGTAAAGTGCGGGGCCATCGCGGAATACCATGACGTGAGTCTCATCTTGATTCCATTCGTGCTCTAGGGCCCAGCCTTCGCTCCGTAACTGACGCGTGTAGAAACGGCTGACTTCATCTGGGGTCATTGCTGAGGCCAGTATAACTACTCTACCGGATTTCACACCGTCGTCCATGATGGTGTCTGAGGCCACAATGGCGTCGTCGGGCATAACAAGACTCTGACCCAACGCGGGCATGGAGCTTGACTGAGCGAAGTTACTCATGATCAGACGTCCTGTGGTACCCGTGTCCGTAGGTTGGTACTGCACTGTCATGAGACATCCTGTGTCGGTCATGAGCGACAACTGTTCCCATGGGGGCAGGGCACTAGGGATGGGAGCTTGCCAGCGACGCCAGTAGTAGCGCTCGAGGCTATCTTTCGAGTCGGGGGTGCGAAACTCCTTGGCGATAATTTGCTGGCGGTTATGGGTGGTATTACCCAGTACCGGTGCCAGTGTCATGGTGGACATGACTGGAAAATCCTCCCAGTCGCAGCGGGCATTGACATTGTCTGCGGCATATCCGAGGGCCAGCGCAAGCGCGTGCGGCCAGAGCGCTCGCTTACTCTTCAAATTCACAGATGCCGTCTCCACAGGATACTGGTGCGGGCTCCCCGTCCTTGAGGGGAATGGGATTGGTGGATGGGTCGCCGAAGTCGAGCTTGTTGATCGCGCTGTTAGCGGGACCGCCCTCCAGTAGGGAAGCGATTGTGATAGCCGCGTCGAAAAATGCATTATCAAAAACGTCCGATGGCATATAGTCGTCGACTCGGTCTTTGTAGTGGGCAATACTCTGCGCACTCCAGCCGTCGGTGAGGATTCCTGCGCGGGCGGTCAGGGAGCCATCCCAGTTTTGGAAAATGTAGCTCTCGATACCTTCGGACCACTCTCCGTTTTCACGGTCCCAATAGGAGTCGCCACCGCCATGGGCGGCAGTCACATTCAGGCGTGTCGTCACCTTCGGCGTGTAATAGCCCTTGGGATCGGTAAAGAGAGGGAAGCCAAATAGGTCCTCATTGTCATTGCCGATCACTCCAAGTAGAAAGTTCACCGGCGTCATGATGGTGTCGACGCCGTCGGCAAAAAGCTCCGTTGCCGCATAGGCAAATCCGGGCGTATCCTGCTCGCCCATCTGGGTGACCGTGACGTCCCGAATCATCGACTCACTTGACTGCATATAACGCCACTGATCTGGGTCGCCGGCTGCTCCAGTATCATCGGAGTCGACGAGTTTAATCGGGCCATTAGAATAGGTCTGGAAGAACCGATTCATCACCGTATTACTGACCTGGGATTCTTTGCGCACGGCAACGCTCTCCCACTCATTACCGGATTGCACGAAATCATCGCGGTTGTTGCCAGAGAGATTGTCGTACCAGACCGTGCGCTCCCAAGCAGCATAGCGAGCGGCCATCTGATTCTCATGATTGATATCGATGAGCTTGCCAATGGTCGGCACGATAACGAACAAGGGCAGCATTGCAAAAGCTACGGTTACCTGAAACTCAGCCATGGCTTGGCCGCGTTCACGATGGGTGCGAAGATAGTGATGCGCAGCGGTGATGTTTTGATTACCCAGCACAGTTGTCTTTCCCGATAACGCCGACGAAGTCAGTGAGTCCGTCTGTAAGTTTATCAATCACATCGCCCGATGCATTCACAACCGCACCCCCAGCAGAGTCTAGCGCCGGTTCAACCAAAATATCAAAAGGTGTTTCCACCTCCGCCAGCACCGCATCGATGGAGTCATCGACGATGCGCTCGACCATTTGTCCCATTAGCCAATTGGTCACCCCAATTGCGTCTCCGGGCACACCTGGCCCCAGAAGATCTTCGTACGGAATCTCGCCGGTGGCGATAAGGGTGGGCACCAGCGAGGGCGCCACTAGGCGGGCATCCCAGAATGGGCTGAACAGGCTGGCGGGCTCCTCGCTGCCGTCGTCATAGGACTGCATGGGGTTCGAGAAATAGGCCTCCGCTGAGCTGATGGTGGCCATGGGACGCTTTGATCCCCATACCGTCTGTTGATAAAGCCCCTCCATACTGGCTTCTTCCGAACGGGAGCAGGTATCTAAATCGAAGCGGTCATAACCGACTTCAAGTTGGCTGCTTTCGAGCCAGTCGTCCGAGGGTGTCTTGCTGCTGTTTCCAATATTGAAAGCGTCCTTGCTGTCAGAGGTTTCGACCTCATCTAGGTCTATTGCGAGTGCCACCGTGTATTCATAGCTTTTGCGTGCCTCTCGGAATTGCGGATCCAGGGACATAAAGGGGGGCGGGCCCCCATAGGTGGCAGTGAAGTTGCCCGGTCCGCCATAGATGGGCGGTGCTGTGACCTGTCCCCAGGCAAGGGTTTGTGCGTGGAACAGATCGAGGGGGCCCTCGTTAACATCGTCGTCTGGGTCACCTCCGTAGGGCCCGTCTACTGTGCCTAATGCCCCCCAATCGGCCAATATCTTCTTCGCATCGCCCTGGGATCCTTTTGATATGAGCTGATGGGTTGCTCCCCCTAAAGGAAAACCGAAGGGTAACGAAAAGTCGATATCAATTAATGTTCCGCCAGTGCAGCCAAACGGTGGCAAGCATATGCGTATGCTGACGAAGAGTCCGATATCGATCTCAAAACCGAAGGTTAGGACGTCGATGGCACCCCACCCGAGATTTTTAATATCGTTGGCATTGTCAAGCCCGCCGTTGGCCACGTATACCGCGCCACCATCATTCTTTATGCCAAACCAAAGCTCGAAGTCTAGATCGATAGTCAGCGCGACGATGCCGAAATCTAGTGTGATTTTAGGAATGAGATCCGGAATGGACGCCCCTACATCCCAATGTCTGTCTGCTGTGAAGTCATCTCGATTGAGATTCACGATAGAGGCGTAGTACTGGTAGGCCTCGAGCGTCTCATCCTTCTGCTCATCGGTATCACCGGTGCGCACCTTAGGAGAGTTCAGATGTGCCATCGACGTGCCGGGAAAATAAGATTTTACCATTTCGGTGGGACTTGACTCGTCCAGATCTTCAAGATCGAGGCTGGACGCTAGGGAATCCACCGAATCCGCAATATCGATGGTCTCTCCGGCATAAGTGAGCAGAGCGTTCTGAGCGAGAAAGTAAAAGCTTAAAAACGACGGGTAGATATCGTTGTTGTCGCTTTCGAGCTGATTCGCCTCGATAACGTCTTGGTGGGCCTCAAACTGCGCTACCAGCGTGGACAGGGTGAACACCGCCTGAAACACCCCTATTGCACTGTTGAACGCCGAAATTCCCTGTGGCCAGACATTGGCAATCACCGATGCAGCGGAAAAAGCGCCGGTACCCATGATCACATAGGGAATGGTGACGGTATCAAGCACATTGGCAAATGTCACCGGCGATGGTGGCGCAATCGGTGTTTGGTAGAGCGGGTATTTGGTGAACTTGTTGATGTCCCGATAATGCTTGCCCCAGGACATGAGCGCGACGATCTGGCCAATGGACACTTCGTTGGCAACCATCGCACGATTGGTGTAGGCCGCGAAGTTTTTGTTGCGCGCAGCTAGCTTGGCCACCGAGTAGACGGTGGCGTCGGCGGTATTCTCCAGCTGTACACGGTGCCGGATCAACTGGCCTTGGTTGTAAAGAACCAGCAATGCCATCATTGCGGTCGCCATAAACAAGAGGCCAAGCACAACAGCTTGGCCTCTCTGCTTGGTAAGGCCATGGTAGATCACAGCGTTAACAAGCCAGAATGCTTCGTCTCAAAAGCGTGAGACGAAGAGGGTATCAGTTTTCGTCCTGCCCGAAATTGCCCAGATCATAATCTTCCGCACCCTCTGACTGAGCTTCGCCACCAGCTGTTTGGCCCTCGTTATTTGATGTGCCGCCACCAAGTTCGGCTGCGAGGTCTCCGACTTGCCCCCGAACTGTATCACCGAACAGGTTATAGACAGTTATCGCTGCAACTGCCACGAGCGCCACGATAATTATATATTCGGTCATACCCTGACCGCGCTGGTTTTTCTTAAATGAATGCATATGCATGACTTTTACTACCCCCTTATTCGGTAGATGTTATGGCTGACGCTGGAAGCGATCTCCAAAATTCTATACCCAGAACAGGACTATTGCCACAACTTAAATCAAGAGCTACCCATCGGCCGATAACCTACTTTTCACGCCCCAACCCAGACAGCATACTAAAGATATCTTTTAATTATCAATTGCTTAGGAGGACATGCATCGTGGTTGGACAATAAATGCGAGAATCGTGACCCGTGCCTGTAACGCCAACTTATGCGCTTGCAGACGATCATGAACCTAATTATTGACTCCGTGTGCGACGACCAAGCGGTGCTTCGCTTCGAGCAGTCCGGTTCGCGAACAAACGCCAGCTTTACAGGGGTTTTTCCCGCCAGTCCTTGGCCCATAGTTGCTTAGTAGAGATAATCTGACTAACGCAGACCAGCAGGCTCTGTCATTTATCCCAGCGCCGCGCATGGTAAAAAACCGTGAGAGGGCGGGCCTGATCGATTTTTGGTTATGACCCGAACCTTCGTTTCGCAAGACCCAAGACATCAAAATATAGGGTGCCCTTCCGAGGGCGGATTTACCCAGCTTGGGTCGCCCCGCGGCGCGCCTTGC
>Ga0181602_10004585_pt1 | contig 10613 bp, 8 predicted proteins | sample 041ome_14_FD_148640 | JGI IMG/M metagenome (GOLD analysis project Ga0181602, IMG submission 148640) | Coastal salt marsh microbial communities from the Groves Creek Marsh, Skidaway Island, Georgia - 041408US metaG (spades assembly) | ecosystem: Environmental > Aquatic > Marine > Intertidal zone...
GCAGCGCGATACGTGGACCGGAGGTGGCATAGGTTTCGCGACGAGCCAGCGCATCAAAAATTGCCTCGCGGGTATTTTCTGGCGCCCATACTGCAGCCAGGCCACCAGAGGTATTAAATTTAAGAGAGGACTTGTACGCTTTCCCTCCCTTGCCTGGGTGTCTGAGGCGGCGTAATGCGGGAGATTGAGCCGTCCCTGCCGATCCCCGGTAGTCCCACTCCTCAACATCCCCAGGATTGGAGTTATGACTGTCTGTTGCCGCTACAAAACCATTTTGCAGGGGATTGAAGCCGAGCTCTTGCTCAAGTTCCAGGCCCACCTTCATACCTTGACGAACAAAGCCGGTTTGGAAGGCACAGCCGGTCGTCTCTCCCGGCTGGCAGGGGTCCAGAACCTGGGCAAATGCGCACTCTTCATCGGTTGCGCCGACACCCAGTGCACACTCCTGAGAACCTTTGATCTGAAAAATCTCGGTGAGAGGTTCGCGCTTTTGTCGTAAGCGCCAATCATCCTCGCTGTATTGCTGGCCATCCCAGGTGTAGCGGGAATAAGTCAAGCCCCAAGCCTTGTTTGGATTATGGGGTATGGTCAGAAAATCACAGCCATTGGTCTTATCACAATTGGCTTCCAGCCCCTTCCAGAGTTCGATCGCATTGGGTACATCAAAGCTGGAGATGGCCCTATCAGGCACAATATTTGAGCGGAAAATGATATTGCGATGGTGCTTGCCCTGATCCGGCAACGTGGGAGAAAACTCATATGCGATCAGTGTAGTCAACTTGCCCGGTTCATAATAAGCGTCTGCCAGCCGCACATAACGCGCCCAGTCATTATAAGTATTCTCATAACACCGTTGGGCCGCGCCCGCTCCTGGCTTACAGGTCGGGAAGGTCCCCAATGCAAGCGGCTGACGAAATTCAGGTTGATAAACCCCAGCTGGCTGCGATGGATCACCAGGGTCGGCTGTGCCACGGGCGCCGTCGACAAAGATCGTGAACAGCGCCGGGTTATCCAACCCCATCAACCAACAAGTCGCGCGGTCGCGCAGCGACAGGCTTAGGTCGGTGCAGTGTGTTCGGGTACCAAAACCTTCTGCATGGTCGGTAATCGCGACAAAATCTAGGGGACGACTCAACTGCATAGTCTCGCCCCCTGCTCCCACCAGGGGATCGCCCTTGGCGAAACGATAGGCATCCTCAATGCTAAGTTTGTTGCCCATCATGCTGGCATCAAAACTCTCTGCTGTATGCAAATGTAACTCGCCCCAGTAGAGCTTTGTTCCGCGTGCAGACATATTTTCGGAAGAAGGCTTCCCTTCGACTAACGCCGAATGCGCTGTGCCAAATGGCGCTTCTATCCTACTGTCATCCTGCAATGCGAGGTCGCGCGGTGCACTGCCGGGCCCCACCTTATCGAGTACGGTGTACAAGGGGATAATGAATTTGACTGCAACAAAACCAACGCTCAGGGTAAGGACAGCCAACACTCCTAGCGCAATTTTCTTTAGCATGACGCAAACCCTCACGAGGCAGCCAGGGCCGATGAACTTCATTTCCTTTATGACCGCTTGATTGTATCGACCCGTACACAGCGTCACGTATCATATTCGGACAATCGTGGAGCGCTTTATAGCTCTGATCCGGCACTAATACTAAAGATTGAAGCCAGTGTGATCCCTGTGCATTGCGCGCCCGGTCCTGCGGTGAAACCTACCTGTCCGAATATGATATGTGTCTCTCCCTGGGTCACACCCATACTCCCAGCATTCAAAGGAGCTCCAAAAACACAGCCATGACTGGAAAACCCGAGTTTGTTGACGTACTTGTGATCGGCGCCGGCCTTGCCGGCATCGGCAGCGCTTGCCAGTTGCGCCGCAACATGCCGCAGCTGAGCCTGGCCATACTAGAGGCTCGTCCGGTAAGCGGAGGGACCTGGGACCTGTTCCGCTATCCTGGCATTCGTTCAGACAGCGATATGTACACCTACAGCTATGGCTTCAAGCCCTGGACTGCTAAATCCGCCATCGCCGACGGCGACACGATTCTCAAGTACATCCGAGAAACGGCCGAGGAGTACGGTCTCAATCGGTACATACGCTACAACCACAAGGTCATCTCAGCTTGCTGGTCTTCACAAGATAATCTATGGACCGTGGCGATAGCGCGATCTCCAAGTGCACGCACAGACGCGGAAGAGCAGCTAACCGTTCAGTGCCGATTTATTCTCAGTTGTACCGGTTACTTCGACTACGAGCAGGGATACACACCTGAATTCGCAGGAATAGATGATTTTGAGGGGGAGGTTGTCCATCCCCAGTTCTGGCCAGAGCAGCTGGATTACAAAGACAAGCGTGTCGTAATCATTGGCAGTGGCGCCACAGCGATCACACTGGTCCCGAGCATGGCTGACGACACCGCAAGCCTGGTGATGCTACAGCGCTCTCCGACCTATATCGCCAACGTGCCAGCCGAGGATCCCTGGCTCAAGCCGCTGTCTAAATACCTGCCAAACAGCTGGGTATCCCGCTCAATTCGCTGGAAGAAAGTACTGCTGCAGCAGTACATCTACCGCCTATCCAGAAAGAACCCAAAAGGCTTACGCCGCTACTTACTCAACGAGGTGCGCCAGGAACTGGGGCCCGATTACGATGTGGAGACTCACTTCACGCCCAACTACAACCCCTGGGATCAGCGCCTGTGTGCTGTCCCCGATGGAGATATGTTCACCGCTATCCGTGAAGGCAAAGCGGAAGTAGTGACCGATCACATCGATCACTTCGATAGCTCGGGGATCGCACTTAAGTCTGGTAAGTACCTAGAGGCAGACATTGTCGTTGTGGCGACCGGCCTGCAACTGAAGTTCGGTGGCGATATCGCTTACTACATTGATGGTGAGGAAGTCGATCTAACAGAGCGATTTGTGTACCGAGGCATGATGCTCTCAGGCGTACCTAATCTCGCCATGAGTTTCGGTTACACAAATTCCTCGTGGACACTGAAAACCAGTCTCACCGCGAACTACGTCTGCGGACTCCTCCAGAAGATGGAGCGTGGAGGATATCGCAATGTCACTCCAACGCTACGCGACGAAATGAATGAGGTGCCATTGCTGGACTTTGACGCAGGCTACGTGCTGCGAGCGCGCGACATCATGCCCAAGAATGGTGACAGGGAACCCTGGATGAATAACGACAGATACACCAAAGACTTCGTCAGCTTGAAGCTCAAGCCTAACAAGTACAGCGAACTGGAATTTCATTGATAACCGAGATCACAGGATGAAAAAGACACTATTGAAGATAGGAGCAGCGTGCATTGCTGTGCTGGCAGTATTCGTAATGGCACTGCCTACCATTATTCACAATTTAGGCCTCCACCCGGAATATACTGGAGAGACCCACCAGCTACCGGCCGGTAAGCGCGCACTGATCGTAACCACTAGTCATGGGGTACTTAATGCGCCGGGTGAAACGACGGGCGAGGCGACAGGCATCGCTATTTCAGAATTAACGCATCCTTATTACAGCTACCTGGATGCGGGCATGAAGATTGATGTCGCCAGTATCAAGGGCGGCCAGGTGCCTGTGGATCCGAGTGGACTGGGCCGCACCATGATCACACCCCAAGACAAGCGCTACCTCAATGACCCTGCACTGATTGCCAAGGTGGAAAATTCACTACGTATAGATAATGTAGACTTCAACCAATACGACGTCATTTTTCTTGTCGGTGGTTGGGGTGCTGCTTACGATCTAGGATATTCAGACGTGTTGGCCAAAAAGATTGGTGAAGCTTACTACGGTCCTAAAGAACCGCTTATTGGTTCTGTCTGTCATGGTGCTCTCGGTCTGATTAATGTAGAAGACCGTGAGGGCAACAAGCTGATCGCCGGTCGTGCGATGACCGGGGTGACCGACAAGCAAGTCAACGAGCTGGGAATTGAACTGACACCGCTGCACCCTGAGACGGAACTGCGCAAGGCTGGTGCGCTATTTGAAAGCCAAACAGCTTTTCGTGACGTTTTCGCTACCCACGTGGCTATCGATGCTGAGCAACGTTTTATTACCGGGCAGAATCAGAACTCAGGTATGGAAACCGCGCAAAAAATGATTGCTATAGTGGCTCGCAGGTAGGTGTAGATCCGGGTATTGAGTACCAGAATCCATGGCCGTTAACGTACCACATGCCACAGCCGCCAAGGCTTTTCGACTCAGACTGGCAAGCCTAGGCATCAGCCCTCTTAAAGTGATTGAGACTGCCAGTCTGGGCCGTGGAGCGACCGCTAGCGTGCAATCGCCCCCTACTGTGTATGAGGTTCTCGAAACAGCGGTGGCAATGTCCGGCGACACGACACTAGCCATAAAAATAGGTAATGGCCTGGATCTTGCCGGATATGGTACCTACGGTTTCGCCCTCATGAGCTGCTCTGATATGGGCGCCGCCTTAGAGCTGTTCCTTCGCTATGGACACGCTTTTTTTCCACAACCTTGCAGCTGGCATCGATCAGTTAGCAAAGATGGGATAACCCTCCGTCTGCAGCAAAACGCCGGCACCGTTTACCAGCAAATGCTCGTCACAGAACTCGCTTTCTCTCAAATGAACTACGCAAATAAATTGCTAGTCGCAAAGCCAGCTGAAGGTGTCAGGGTCAGTTTCAGTTACCCCAAACCTGCGCACTTTGGCGTGTATCACAAGACCTGGCCATTCCCAATGAAGTTCGACCAAGAGTACACCGAGATATTTATGCCCGATCGGTGGTTACGCCAACGGGTAAGAACCGGAGACCCAACGACTAACGTGCTGTTCAGCCAGCAGTGCGAGGAATTGGTCAGCGGAATGACAGAGGCGGATGAAACCACCGTCCTGGTGCGTCGCTTGCTCATTCATTCAGCCGGGAATTTTCTCAGTTTCTCTGAAATCGCAAAACAACTGTACGTTACCGAGCGAACACTCAGGCGCCGTCTGGCGACTGAGGGAACAGATTTCCGGACAATCTTCGATGACATCAGGAATACACTTGCCCAAAACTATCTGCGTAAAACGTCACTCAGCATCGTGGAAATAGCGGACCTCCTGAACTACACCGAAGCCACCAACTTTCATAGAGCCTTCCAACGCTGGAATTCGACCACGCCATCCGATTATCGTCAGAGGGCATCGCCATGAATGAAGCCCTTGTTGAGAGGGTTGCTGTTTATGAAACAAGCGGCCTGGAGTTAAGAACTCGAAACGCAGTCTTTTAGACCTTAATCCCAATTGTTCAGCTTATTTTTTGACGAATATCGGAGTGCCTTTTTAGATGAAACGTATTCTTATTACCGGAGCCGCAAGTGGCCTTGGGCTGGCTCTGGCGAAAAAGTATGCCAGTGAGGGCTGGTCCGTTTGTATTGCTGATATTCAGGATGAGGAGGGAAACAAAGTTGCCTCCCATTTAAATGAGGAATATGCCAACGATTGTTTTTTTCAGCATCTGGATATCACCAGTGATACCCAATGGCGGGAATTGATCGCTCTAATTTCCGAGCGCTGGCAAGGGCTGGATGCACTGATTAATAACGCAGGGGTAGGGGCCAGCGGGGATATTGATACGTTCTCGATAGAGGACTTTCAGTGGGCTGTGGACATCAATTTAATGGGGGCCGTGAAAGGTTGTCATGTCTGTGTGCCCCTGTTAAAAGAAAGCAAAGGGCTCCTTGTCAATGTAGCTTCTATGGCTGGGCTATTACATATGGGGAGCATGTCAGCCTATAACGTCTCAAAGGCAGGTATGGTGGCCTTGTCTGAAGGACTGCTCAGTGAGCTCGATCCTTATGGGGTAAAAGTTTCAGTGGTATGCCCTACGTTCTTTCAGAGCAACCTGGCTAAAGGTATGCGCAGTGACAATCCTGATGCTGCAAAGATAGCCGCCAGGCTCCATGCGGGAACAGGCATTACCGCAGAAAGTATTGCCACAACCGTTTACAACGATTCCCGCAATGGCAAGCACTATATTCTTGCCGGGACTCGCTTTAGCGACAGAACCATCTGGCGACTGAAGCGTTTCCTTCCCGCCTTATATCTCAGCATGATGAAAAGTAATGCGCGCATACAGTTTGCCGATAAAAACCCTTCGTACCGGGAAAGAGGGATCTTTGAGAGAGTGTTACGTTCCGTAAGAGCGCGGGTTTTGTGATGAGGCCTCTACCAGGGCATCGCAAGACACTGACCCTGCTTATGCTGGCCTATACCCTGTCGATGTGCGACAGGATGATCCTGTCGATACTGTTCCCTGATATAAAAGCAGAGTTCGGTCTAAGCGATACCCAGCTGGGATTATTGGGTGGCATTTCATTCGCCCTGTTCTACGCCACCATGGGGCTACCCATTGCACGCCTTTCTGACCAACACAGCCGCAAATGGATCATCATTGTCAGCCTTGTTGTCTTCTCCATAATGACCGCCCTGAGCGGCTTCGCGGCGGGATTCATCAGTTTGTTGATACTGCGCATCGGCGTGGGCATTGGCGAGGCTGGTGTGAATCCTGCCAGCCACTCGATTATCGCTGACTACTTCCCGCCCCAGCGCAGGGCCTTTGCCATGGCGATACTGATGCTGGGGGGAAGCCTGGGCATGATGCTGGGATTTGTAGGCGGCGGCCTTATCGCCGAGGCTTATAACTGGCGCATTGCACTGATATCCGTGGGTGCACCCGGCTTATTACTGGCCGCTGTAATGGCCAGGTCATTGCAAGAGCCTGCAAGGGGAGCCTTTGAAACAGAAACGCCGCTGCCTCCCCCTCCCATTCTTACTAGCGCGGCCACCATGTGGGCTAATCCCGCCATGCGCCACCTGGTTGCGGGCTCCGTCGTTGTGGGACTGTTGAGCTACGGTTTCACCCAGTGGTTACCCACCTTTTTCATACGGGCACACGGCCTCAGCCAGTCCCAGACCGGCATTCTAATGGCCAGCGTATTTGGCATCCTAGGGTCGATAGGCGCACTGGGCTTTGGCAGGTGGTTCGATCGCCTTTCCCATCGCGGCTTCCAACACGGTATCTGGATGCTCGCCGTGGTTCCCTTTGTCACCCTGCCCTTCTTCATCGCCGGCTTACTGGCGGACAACCTGGTCACGGCAATAGTGTTGTTCATTATTCCAGGCGTGGCGGCAAACTATGTCATAGGACCCACGATCGCCATGGTACAGACAATGTCGCCCGTGCAAACGCGAGCCGTGTCCTCGGCCGTCATGATGTTGTGCCTGAACCTAATTGGCATGGGCCTTGGCCCGCTGCTGGTAGGTTTGTTGAGCGACCTGCTCACGCCTTACTACGGTGATACTGCTCTTGGCGTGGCACTAGCGTACTTTTCCCTGGCGGGCTTGTGGGGCTCGGTGCACTTCTGGCTCTGCGGGAAGGCTCTGGCGAAACAGCAACAGGATTTAGAGTAAACCCTTAGAGCATGAACACCGGGAGAATCATGGCCTTGCTACTGACAACAGCCGCTAATTTCGCGGTGTTCAGTGAATGACCCGTAGGACGTACTGAAATTGGAGTTCCAGTAATGGCGCTGACGCTGCTGACTTTCCTTGTGGCTTTTCTAAGTTATCGAGAATATTGTGCCCGGCGCACTCTGCCGCAAATTCATCATGCGGACTTTAAAGGCGAGGTGATGCATTTAGGGTCTACGTATATTGCGCGCAGGCCTTCGAGTAACGGTAGCGACCAAACCATCGTCTGCTTTCCAGGCTTCCTCGAGGACATGCGCTACTTTCAAGATCTGTATCGCGACAGCGACGCTGAGCTCATTCTCGTCAACAACGCCAACTACCATTTTCCCTTCGTTGCACCAGGTAACGCCGTCAACCCAGTTCAACTCGACTGGCCGGCGAATCCATTTTTAGTTGGTTCGATCGAGCACGACGCGTTTTATTTGGGTTTAATTTTGGAAAAACTGACCACCGGGCAAAACATCACTGTGCATGGACACTCCCGTGGCGGCGCCGTAATCCTTGATACCGGCCGTCAGTACCCCTCTTTTGGTCATTCGGCACATCGCCCGGTATCCGTGATTTTGGAAGCACCAGTGCTACCCCAGGCAAGACTCGCGGGTAACGCCGCAAACCCCCTGCAACACCGGCTCTACTGTTACCTGATGCCCATCGCCTTCGCCCGCTGGCGTCACATCAGCGCACATCGGATACTGAAAATGCCCATGATGATCCCGACTACACCTCGTAAAACAGAGCTTTGTTGCTCTATTTTCAGTGTTGCCAAGGACTACCGGACCTGCGTAAGGCAGGTGCAATCGATCGTTAGATGGCAGCGCCAAAACTCCGTCGATGTCTTCCGATACTTCCCAAAGATCACGGTTGTCATAGGAGAGAAAGACAGCACGCTGGACAGAGAAAGCATGAAAATAAGCGCCGAGTCTGGCCGTGCAAAAAACACCGGTGTTTCTATCCTGGAAACCGCAGGCACCAACCACTTCATTAGTCTAGAGCAACCCGAGATCCTCCGCGCGTTGGTGCAATAGAAAAGCCGATAAAGGAAAACCATAAGAGTGACAGTCCCTGCCGGAATTACAGTGAAAGACTGCGCCTCGCAACTGGATCGCTAATCAACTAAACATCAACGAATAGCTCTTCTAAAAAGCGGGTCCTAATATTTTTTGGGAAAATCAAACACAGATGCAAGCGAGAAACGATTCACTCCGTTCTATCGTCTTGTGAAGAGTCGCTGCTAAACACTCTCAGTAGACGTCTGTAGTGTTAATATCTGTGTTGAGCTGTGTACGTTTGTGCATCCGTCTATATTGACATGGTAGAGGTCGCCAGTTCGAATCTGGCTGGTCCTACCAAACATCAAAGAGCCCGTGTAATACCAAAGAAAAAGCGATTCCACGGCGTGAATCGCAACGCGAAAAAAAGCGTTGCTCCATGTAAGCTTTATCGGAGGTCAACCATGACTACTCTTGCACACATTATCGACGCCATGATGGTGTCGGACTCACCTGCAGATACAGGCTCGTTTGGGCGCGTTGAATTTTGGCGCACAGAGCTGGGCCACTTAAATATTCTCGCCATTACTGAGGATGAGGTCGAGGACGCGTGCATAAGACTCTCGGAGCGTGGCAAGTTAACCGCGGGCAGAAACATGACCGCAAGACCCTCTGGGAAACCACTGGCACCTGCCACGATTACACGCTACATGACAACTTTCGCTGGCATCTACCGCTGGGCCAGGCGTCAGAAACTGATTCCTCGTAATTATGAAACACCAACTAAAGGCCTGGAGAAGCCAAGCAGCCCCGTCGACAAGAACAAATACATAACGCCTGAGGAGGTCAATAAGCTGATAACAGCAGCATGCGTGACTGATCAAAAGTGGGGTCGGCTACCTGCCATGATTACCCTCGGTTTTCACACGGGACTACGATTGGGAAGCGTAACGGGGCTTCGCTGGCAGGATATTGATTGGGAAAATCGGACAGCCTTCATAAAGAGAACAAAAAATGGAGAGCCGCACATAGCGCCCCTGTCCACCGCGTGCATCAACGAATTGAAACAACTCCATCCTAAGAATCCAGACAGGCTGATTTTTGAGGGACGAACAGGTAAGCCCTTCAGACACACAAAACTTTGGAAAAAAACCGTATTGCTGGTCGGTCTAGAAGGTCGTACCTTTCATTGGCTTCGTCACTCCTGCGGCACCGCACTCGCTGCCAATGGTGTAAATCAAGCCAGTATCATGGCCGTAATGAACCACAAAACACTGGCGGCCAGTGCGCGCTACATGCATGCCAACATTGATGACACAAAACGGGTCATAGCAGGAGTTTTCGGATGAGTAAGCGACTCATCGACAAGGTTGGTGTTTTCGATGACTTTGCAGGAGACCCTACAAATCCAGAAGACTTGTATGAGTATTTCCATCGCACTGGAAAGCTCTATACAGCATTGGCTGTGGGCGGTAATCGCCCACAGTTCTCCCAAGATTTCATGGCGGGAGACGAAGCACAAAAAACCTTGTATTTCGCCATGCTCAGTAATGCTGTAACAACCCTACTAAGACATAAAGGTATACAAAATCTTGAGGAAATGGGCGCTTACGAACTCAGCAAGGCCGTTCGTGAACTGACAGAAAGTGAGATTCCAGCTCGCTATAAACGCCAAAAAACGGGACGGAAAAATCGTCGTGGTAGCCCTGAGCTCGATAACCTTCTAGAAGAGGCTTATCGGCGATACGTGGAGGCAAACAACGCACCTCCTGGCAGAAAAAAGCTCGCTTATACCGCTGAGAAAATGTGTAAAGAAGATCCTGCTCTAGCGCACCTGATGGGCGACATCACCGAACACAGTCTGAGGAAATTTCTTCAATCTCAAACTAAGTCAGGAGAGATATAACTCTCTCCCAGACCATCTCCCTACTCTACAAATGCGCCGTGGAATGCGCTTTTTTGGAGGGATAACAGATGGCAACTACGATAGAGCTAAACCACTCAATAGAGCAGTACGTTGGGTGGGAAACCTATCTCAAAAATCATCACTCCATGGGTGGCGAAGTGTTTAAAACTCGCGATTCCTTGGAGTGGTTTTGTCGTTGTCATACCGAAGCACTCATTGCATCGGGTCAACTCG
>Ga0181602_10004607_pt1 | contig 10585 bp, 8 predicted proteins | sample 041ome_14_FD_148640 | JGI IMG/M metagenome (GOLD analysis project Ga0181602, IMG submission 148640) | Coastal salt marsh microbial communities from the Groves Creek Marsh, Skidaway Island, Georgia - 041408US metaG (spades assembly) | ecosystem: Environmental > Aquatic > Marine > Intertidal zone...
GTGCAACATTGGGAAAGACATAGAACGTCGCCAGTGGTGGCAGTGTTTCGAAGCCCTCAATCTGATTCAAACCGTCCGTCAATAACTCGACCTTCTCGCGGAACTTCTGCATCACTTCGTCGCGTTCGCTGCTGTCTTTCTCCAAAGCGGCTTTACCGGCGAGTTGAACAATCGGTGGAGTGCAGGAAAGAGTCGTGTTGATCATTTTGCTGATCGATGTCGTGATCTCTGGCGACGAAACCGAAAACCCGAGTCGCCAACCACTCATGCTGTATGACTTACTGAACGTAAACGCGGCGACCGATTGTTCGAGCATGTCCGGCTGAGCACAGATTGAATGATGTTGTCCCTGCCAGACCATGTGACAGTAAGGCTCGTCACTAAACACGGCGATATTCTTGCCCCGCACAAGGTCGGCAAGATTCTGCATGTCCTCTTCAGTCGCAATACCACCGGTCGGGTTATGGGGCGTATTCAGGAAGATCGCTTTCGGTTGCGGATCGTCGTTGATGAACTTTTCGATGTCGTCCAGACTCGGACGAAATGCATTCTCGCGTTTTAAATCGGAGAGTACGATGCGTGCGCCACGACGTTCGATGTTCGGAACATACGTGGGGAAGTACGGACTGAAAACGAGCACGCCATCATTCGGATTCAGGAATGCTTCACAAAAGAATTGTTCAAAGACTTTCGCACCGGGACCGACGGCAATGTTTTCTGCAGAGGCAGGGATATTGAATTCCCGTTTCACAAAATCGGCAGCCGCCGCCCGAAACTCGGGCAATCCGGGAGAAGGGCAATAATGCGATTGGTTGTTATTGATCGCATCAAGGCCCGATGATTTGGCAGAGACCGTGCTGTCGAACGGACTATCTCCCACTTCGAGTTCGACGACATCTTTGCCCTCGGCTTTTAATTGCTTGGCAATCGCCAACACGGTGAAAGCCGTTTCGACGGTCAGGGATTTTGCAAAGTCACTCAGTTGAACGGACACGAGAAACGCTCCTGCAGAGAATTAACGATGATCGGTGAAGCAGAGATTATGAAGAGACGTACGTCGCGAAGCAAGCGGGAGAATTCGATCAAAACTTGACGAGAGCGGGACACGAGAGGATTTCTCCTCGGATCTCCACTTGGATTAACGGCCAATGTTCCGTTTTCGTCAACCATTCCGGTCCGTCTTGCGTGATGAGAATGGTGTCGTTGAGAGCTGCTTGACCAATTTGCGGCGTCCAGTTGATCAACATGCCTGCCTCGATCTGGAGTGAACTGGACGCCGTGATTTGATGTTCGCACGGACGCTGTGCGAAGATGGCACCTTGCTCGTTCAAACGCCATTCATCTGGGTTGCCACGTTTTTGATAAATACGTTCGACACGATTCCAGACTTCGTCGAGTGGCGCGTTGGGTTGCGACCAAAACATTCCTGTTGTCTGACAGACGGCCGCCGACTGATAAGCATCTTGAAGAATCGGCTCGGGTGGCTCATGACACATGATGCGACTGACGGAAAGGCAAAGACCATTTCGACGCCCGGTCGCCTCGACTGTGACGAATCGGTGAATCCGTTTAGGACGAGAGATCGATTGGCGGTATCGCTCGTTCTGCCCATCTCCAATCACCCGCACCCCCATCGGTTCGATTCCCGCCGCCATCATGCGTTGCGTGAGCGAACCGGCAACTTCCAATTCAGTTTGTCCCGGTTCAAACTTCAGGGCCGACCTCTCGACGCAACTCGTCAAATCCTTCCCAAGTTTTCTCGCCAAGTCTTGCTCACGTCGGGTTAATTTGAGACGCAGCTTCTGTATCTCCTTGTCGATGTTCTTTGTGTTGGCGACTCCCGTGTCACTGACCACACGCCTGCCTCGACACAGATCGTTCGCGAGCAACTCGGGTTGCTCGGCCCAATTGCGTTCTTTGACGTAAAATCCCAATTGCGGAATCTGCGTCTCGAATATCCAGGGCGAATCTGCATTGCTGGTGAGAACGACGCGCGTATCTTTAGTGACGTAGAGAGCCGCACAAATTCGCCCATCAGCAGCCTGATTTGATCCTCCTGAAGTGAACCATTGAAAGTTCCAGGGCTGTTGAATGATCAGCGCCGTCTGATTGTCTTTCTCGAGAAGATCGGCAATCAACTCTTGCTTGTGGTCGATCTCCAAGTAGCGCGGATCGGTGATCATATTGATGTCCGACCAAGAGTCGACGTCGGTCATTGCTGAAATAGAGGAACTCATGCTAAGGTCGGTCTGTTCCCGCCAGTTTCGCCCTGACGAGTTCTGATGATTTTGAGAGACTTTGGAAGGCTCAAACTTAGCTCACAGATTCCCCTTCCGCGGAATTTTTTTCCGAGAATGACCAATTCTCTCTTCTTTGGACAGCAGATACCAAAACAGCGACTATTTCTGTTTCTTCTTTTTGAATTTGGGGTCCGCCTTGGGAGTTGGTTCCGCCAACACAATCGGCTTCTTGCCAGTCCCCTCATAACCGGGCATGGCCGTCCCGTCATCGTTCAATTTGCCAACCGTCCACAATAACCCCCGCGAAACCAAATCGAGCCAGACATCATTATTCATGGTCTCGTTATGGTGGCCGAGAGACGTCCCAAAGATCTTGGCCTTACCAAAATTATTAGCCCAGATCACGGTATGATCTTTTTTCGTATCTTCTCCGTACGCTTTGGCGAGAGGGACACAGTTTGGCCACTCTTTTTCGATCTTGTAGAGTTCCCCATTCGGCGTCTGCCACTCTTGGGGGAATCCTTGCATGATGGGATGCTCGGCATTTTGATTCTTCACCAAAACAGAGCGTTTCCCTTCGTGACTTCTTGAAGTGACACCAATCAGCTCTCGCCAACCTTCAGCACCTGCACCGGCATTTCGATAGCTGTGTAATGAACAATGGACAAAAATTCCGGGAACGCCCGCATGATGAGCGTTCACAATGGCTTGAATGAAATCAGGATCGGTAACACCACCAAAACATTCGTTGTGGACTATCACATCGTATTGCTTGGCCCAATCAGGATTCTTGTAGACTGAAATCTTGTGATCGCGTCCGCCGTCCCCTTCAACGACAATGTCCCACGAAATGCTGACTCGCTGACTCATCCCCTCGGAAATGATCGTCGATTGATTCGGATAATCGTGACAGCATCCTCCCGCGATGATCAACCCTTTCAATTTCGTCGGTTGATCGGCAGCCTGTAAACTCACTGCACACGAAAGTAAAAACGCCATCGAGAAAATAAGAGTGAATCGAACGCGCATGAAAATTCCTTCAGCAAGTGAGTAAATGGGACAATTGCTCCCAGTCTACCGCAGACACAAGAGGGTTATCCAATGGAATTTTTCCATGTACAAAACTAATAAACCCATATAGCCAGCCCGTTCGACTTCAGAACATTTCGTTCTGGAGATCTCCCTGGACTGTCCGGATCTGCTCGCAGGCCGGATTCTTATCGTGGCCGTAAGTCTCTATATATTTATGACTTAACCGCTCGTTGAAGTCCGATTCCAAAGAAATGGCCCTGTTTTCCCCGTTTGCGTGTCCGCAGGTCGCGGCAATCCCCATTTACCTTCAGACATGGGACACATCACTCAAACTGACAGGGACTCAGACATGAAACTTCAAGCCATCACTTTCGCCGCTGTTGTCACTTCTTTCTTCATCAACACCTCTGCCGACGCTGGCAAGTTCGATCTCGTCAAAGCGATCCGCACCGCTCAAACCATCAATCACCAAGTCAATCATCACGGCAAGATCACACGACCTTCACCCAATCCACCAGTCACCACCTTCCCCATCGTGCATCCTGTGAAGCCGATCTGTAAGCCAAAGCCTCCGGTTGTTGTTTACCCGATTCATCCGGTACACCCCGTTCATCCTCCGGTCTGCAAGAAGCCACCTGTTTGTAAGCCACCTGTGAACCGACCTCCTGCTCAATGTTTGACCTTGAAACTGATCAACAACGCCGAATCGGAAGTTTACTATGTCCTGAATCAAGCAGACGACTACAAGACGCTGACCGTGGGCGACAAGCACTGGACCAAAACCATGAACCCCCAGCCGCATCACATCAGCTACCACAACGGTCAAGAGATGGTGGAGTACGAACTGGATGCCGACGGCACTTACAGCTTCGAGTGGCAAGGTGAGACCTTGCAACTGCTGGAAGTCCAGGGGTGAGGTGAGCCGGGGGTTGGATGAAAACACTGCCCCCGACATGAGATCACGAGCGGCAGAGTGAGTGCAGTACTAAGACAATTTGAAGTCAGCTATGTGGCTGAGTCCTACCCATGTCGAAAAGGAACTCTGGAAACAGAGTTCCTTTTTGCATGCGCGGGGGGTTAAGCAGGCATGAAAAAACCGACGCCAGAATGGTTCCCGCGTCGGTTTCATGAAATGAGAATTGCCGTGATCAGGTCGGTCCGTACAGCGGACCCTACGGGACTTCAACTCAGATCGTGCCGCCGAAGGTGGCGTTGTCGCCCAGCATTTCTTCGATGCGAAGCAACTGGTTGTACTTGCAGATACGGTCGGTTCGACTGGCTGATCCGGTTTTGATTTGACCGGTTCCCAAAGCAACCGCGAGGTCGGCGATGGTTGTGTCTTCGGTTTCACCCGAACGGTGACTCATGACGGCGGTGTAACCGTTTTGGTAAGCCATCTGGACTGCTTCGATCGTTTCAGTCAAAGAACCGATCTGGTTCACTTTCACTAGAATACTGTTGGCAACTCCCATTTCGATGCCGCGTGCGAGGCGTTGGGAGTTGGTGACGAACAGGTCGTCGCCGACGAGTTGTGTTTTGTCCGCCAGAGCTTCGGTCATGACTTTCCAGCCATCCCAGTCTTCTTCGTCGCAACCATCTTCGATACTGGCAATGGGATACTTGTCGACCCAACCAGAGTAAAGATCGACGATGCCAGCTGCGTCGTAGGTGTTGCCTTCGACAGTGTAAACTTTCTTTTCGCTGTCGTAGAGTTCCGATGCGGCACAATCGAGAGCGATTTTGACTTGATCACCGGCACTGTAGCCCGCTTCTTCGATGGCTTGCAGGATGACCTGAATCGCTTCTTCACTGCTACCCAGGTTGGGAGCAAATCCCCCTTCGTCACCGACAGCGGTCGAGAGTCCTTTGCCGTGAAGGATTTTTTTCAACTTGTGGAACACTTCGGTTCCGCAACGCAGGGCGTCACTGAAGTTATCGAAGCCGAGCGGATAGACCATGAACTCTTGCAGGTCGATGGAGTTGTTGGCGTGTTCGCCGCCATTGATGATGTTCATCATGGGAGCGGGCAAGCGGTTGGCACCAACTCCACCGAGATAGCGGAACAGAGGCAGGTGACTCGCCTTAGCCGCGGCGTGAGCGACGGCCAATGAACAGGCCAAAATGGCGTTGGCGCCCAAGCGTGATTTGTTTTCGGTGCCGTCCAGTTCGAGCATGGCGGCATCGATGGAGCCTTGATCGGAGGCGTCCATGTCGATCAGAACGTCGGCAATGTGTTCGTTGACGTTCTCAACGGCTTGGAGCACACCTTTGCCGAGGTAACGTCCTTCGTCTCCATCGCGGAGTTCGCACGCTTCAAATTCTCCGGTCGAAGCTCCACTGGGAACCGCGGCACGACCCCAGACTCCGTCTTCGAGAAGAACATCGACTTCGACGGTCGGGTTGCCTCGGGAGTCGAGAATTTCTCGGGCGAGGATGTCTGCAATTAAAATACTCATCGTGATTTCCTTGTCTGGTTTTGTACTTTGTGTTTCTTGTTTTGTTATTCATCGAAATCAGCCGGAACGCGCTAGCGTCCGGTTAATTTCAATAACCGTGGGCTAGCGCCCAGCGGCTGATTGCGTTTGATCTGATAATGAGTCGTAGGACCGGTTCCACCGGCCAATGATTATTTTACCCGCAGACTCAAACCCACGGGCAAGATTCACGTTTTATCGTATCCCCGGGTAATCTTCCACGCAGAGGGGGATATAGGCTGCGGTTTTCGCGGGAATTTCATGTGTCTATTGGATCCAGAGGCCATTTTCGCTCCTGATTAAGCGGACGAACTGGCAGTCGGCTGGACGAATGGAACTCGGTTTGGCATCATAGACCCACGGATGGGTACAGTTTTGGCAAGATTTGACTCTTGTCGTCTACTGCTTGGTTGGGACGGCGTTTCCAACTTCATTCATCCGTGATTGGATTCAAGAGATTGTCAGGCACAGCCTGACCGACAAACACCATCCTACGATCACGGAGTTCTGTTACCTGTATGTTTACGGGTCTCGTTGAAGGCACAGGCCAAGTTCAAGCTCTCATTCCTGAGGGCGAAGCCGCTCTGCGTCTGGCGATTGATGTGCCGGACAACATGGCGGGCGAGTGTACGCTGGGCGAAAGTGTCGCGATCAACGGGTGTTGTCTGACAGTGGTCGAATTCACTGACCAAACCTGGCAATTTCAAGCGGGTGACGAAACGCTTTCCAAAACCAATCTTGGCGAGCTTGAAATTGGCAGTGTTGTCAATCTGGAGCGATCTCTCAAAGCAGATGCTCGACTCGGCGGTCACTTTGTTCAGGGACATGTCGATGCCACTGCGACCGTCAAAACCATTGACGAAGACGGGGGTTGGGTGCGGATGTGGTTCAGTGTCCCCAGCGAACTGTCCAAGTTGATGATTCCCAAGGGATCGGTTGCCATCGATGGAATCAGTTTGACGCTGGTTGATGTCGAATCCGATTGTTTCAGCGTGGCACTGATTCCGCACACGTTGGAAGTGACGACGTTGGGTGAGCGGAAAATCGGTGATACTGTCAATATCGAAGCCGACATGTTAGGCAAATACATTTACAAAATGGTCTCTGACCTGGGACTGACTGAGCAAGGAAAGCAGACGACATGAAAGAGGCCGACCGTCAGACGCGATCGTATCTGATGGAGCTGTTTGAACAGCGGGGCGTCCATCCGCGCTCAGATTATGGTCAAAACTTTCTGATCGACATCAATCTGATCGAGTTCGCGGTCGAATCGGCCGAGTTGACCGATGAGGATGTGGTGCTGGAAATCGGAGCTGGCACCGGCGGGATGACGGCGTTTCTCGCTCAACAGGCAGGGCATGTGGTCTCTGTTGAAATTGACACGAATGTCTATCCACTGGCCGAGTATGCGGTCCGCGAATTTGACAATGTCACATTGTTGAACATCGACGCATTGAAGAATAAAAACAATTTCGCTCCAGAAATTCTGGAAACGATTCGCAAGAAGTTGGAATCGATCCCCGGCGGCACGGTGAAACTGGTTGCCAATCTCCCTTACAACGTAGCCACACCGATCATCTCAAATCTGGTGGCGTCTGATCTCCCCTGGTCGAGAATGGTCACGACAATCCAATGGGAGCTGGCTGCCCGGATGGCATCCAAACATGGCGGAGGCACCAACTACGGATCGCTTTCGGTCTGGTTACAGTCACAGGCCGACATCAAGATTTTGAAAAAACTGAAGCCGACCGTCTTCTGGCCTCGACCGAAAGTTGATTCGGCCATCGTCCGTTTGATACCAAATCCCGAAAAGGCGAAGTTGATCGAAGATCGTGAATTTTTCCACGACTTTGTTCGCCGACTGTTTCATCATCGTCGCAAAATGATGAGATCCGTGCTGGTGACGATGTATCGCAAACAATTGGATAAATCGGATATCGACCGGATTTTGGAAGAAGAAGGCTTTGATCCCAAAAGCCGAGCAGAAGCAGAAACCGTTCAGAGGCTGGTGGAGTTGAGCAACCGATTTGCTCGGGAAGTAAAAGCAGCGACCGAAGAATAGCTTCCGCACACAGCACAACTGAAAACTGAACACAGAGAACTGAAAACTTTCCGGAGAGAGACATGCAAGATCGTATCGCTTATCAGGGAATCACCTTCGACGATGTTCTACTCGAACCACGTTATAGCGAGATCATGCCATCGGATGTCAATACCTCGACCCGATTGACCACTCGCATCGAACTGTCGCTGCCGATCATTTCGTCACCGATGGATACCGTCACCGAAAGCGACATGGCCATCGCCATGGCACAAGAAGGTGGTATCGGCATCATTCACAAGAACATGTCCATCGAGCGACATGCGATGGAAGTGGATCGCGTGAAGCGCAGTGCGAACGGCATCATCGTCGATCCCGTCACGTTGCCGCCCACAGAAAAGGTCGGTGAAGCCTCGCGAATTATGGACGAACGAAACATCGGTGGAGTTCCGATTACGGAAAATGGGAAGCTTAAGGGAATCTTGACGCGCCGCGATCTGAAGTTTTTGGAGTCTTCTGACACATTGATTTCGGAAGTGATGACCAAGGAAAACCTTGTCACTGCGAAGGAAAACACGTCTCTTCAGGATGCTCAGCGGATTCTGCGAGAAAATAAGGTCGAAAAACTTCTCCTGGTTGACGATAACTATGAACTGAGGGGCTTGATTACCATCAAAGATGTCGACAAAAACCTGCAGTTCCCCGGAGCGTCGAAAGATCATCGCGGAAGATTGCGAGTGGGAGCGGCGGTCGGCGTCTATGATTTTGATCGAGTCGACGAACTGATTAAGAGGGGTGTCGATGTGTTGGTTGTGGATAGTGCCCACGGCCATTCCAAGAATGTTATCGAGACCGTTAAGCAAATCAAACAGAAGCATGATATCGATGTGATCGCCGGGAACATCGCCACCGAAGACGGCGCCCGTGACCTCATCAAAGCCGGAGTCGATGCTGTCAAAGTTGGCATCGGTCCCGGATCCATTTGTACAACTCGAATTATCTCCGGTGTGGGAGTCCCACAACTGTCGGCTGTCCGTAATGCGTATCGGGCGGCGTCGGAAGCAGGGATTCCGTTAATCGCGGATGGGGGAATTCGATTCAGTGGAGACATTGTGAAAGCGTTGGCAGCAGGAGCCCAGACAGTCATGTTGGGGGGATTGCTGGCTGGCTTGGACGAAAGTCCGGGTGAGATGATTTTATATCAGGGACGAACATTCAAGCGATATCGCGGAATGGGATCTCTGGGAGCCATGGTCAAAGGGAGTAGCGAACGATACCGACAATCGGTCGATAACGAAGATTCCAAATCGAACGGCCAAAAACTCGTCCCCGAAGGGGTCGAAGGCCGCGTCCCTTACAAGGGGCACTTGAATACCTTGCTGTATCAAATGATCGGCGGGATTCGGGCCGGGATGGGATATCTGGGAGTATCGACCATCGAAGAACTACGCAAGGAAGCGCGGTTTATCCAGGTGTCGTCCGCATCGGTGAGGGAGAACCATCCACATGACATTGCAATTACTCAGGAATCACCTAATTACTCGCCTCAACAGGCGAGTCTGGACAGCTAGTCTCTCGGGACTGTTCGCGATCTCTGCGGTTCATGCAGAGGAACCGGCGGCCCGGTATCTGGACCTTCAATTGCGGAGACCGGCAACAGTCCGACTGGTCAGCCAGGACGAAGCTCCCGAAAGTTCACCGCTAGATCGACTGAAACAACGGTCGGCTGAACAGCGTTTTGAAAAATTGCAAAATCAAAATACGCCAGCACCGCTCCCTCTTGAAGAGCCACCGGAACTCCAGGAAGTCTCACCCGCCGACTTCCCACCTCCTCAAGCAAAACCGGTTCAGGAAAACAAACTGCCTCGACTTCCGGAACTGAACGAGTTGCAAGAGTTTGCTCCGTTCGAACAACCCGCCGAAGCGAAGCTTCAACCGGTCCCGAAAACCAAAACTATCGCACCAAAACTGGTTCCCGCGCCGGCACCTGCTCCGTTGTTGTATTCGTCTATCTCAGGCCCTGGATCTGTCGATCCTGAAGATCAGGAACTGGTCCGTTCGTTGTCAGACATTTCTCCCTTCTACAACTATGAATCACCTCGTCAGCGGGCAGCTGTGCTTAACGAGAACATGCCAGAGAGCAAAATAAATCTTGTACCGATAGACATTGAATTGCCGGATAATGAATTGAAGCAACGGCTTTCTCCAGATCGCCTGTTTGCCTGGGAAGCCTCAAACCTGTTCCACAATCCGCTCTACTTTGAAGACGCTCCCCTCGAAAGATACGGCCACACTCACGGCCATTTGCAACCGCTGTTCTCGCTCACCCGCATGAGTGTGCAACTGTTGGGCATGCCGTATCAATCCGTCATCGACACACCTCATACCAAGCGTTACACACTCGGTTGGTATCGTCCGGGTGAGTCGGCTCCGCATCTGCATTATCAAATTCCTCTGAATATTGAAGCGGCAGCCGCTCAGGGTTTGGCTGTGACGGGCGCGGCTTTCATCGTGCCGTAAGAAAATCGCACGCTCCAAGATACTATCCCCGCGCATGCGAAAAGGAACTCTGTTTCCAGAGTTCCTTTTCGACATGGGTAGGACTCAGCCACATAGCTGACTTCAAATTGTCTTGAGACTCTCTTTCGGTTTCCCAGTTGATTCTTTGATTGATCGACCCGCCCGCTCGTGAGCTTTCGCTCACCTCACCCCTGGACTTCCAGCAGTTGCAAGGTCTCACCTTGCCACTCGAAGCTGTAAGTGCCGTCGGCATCCAGTTCGTACTCCACCATCTCTTG
>Ga0181602_10004612_pt1 | contig 10575 bp, 7 predicted proteins | sample 041ome_14_FD_148640 | JGI IMG/M metagenome (GOLD analysis project Ga0181602, IMG submission 148640) | Coastal salt marsh microbial communities from the Groves Creek Marsh, Skidaway Island, Georgia - 041408US metaG (spades assembly) | ecosystem: Environmental > Aquatic > Marine > Intertidal zone...
TTTTATGAAGAGCATCTTCATCAAATTTTATCCATCAAAAATAAGAAAAAAGAAAAAAATTTCTTCAGTAAAATATTCTCAGCAGGTAAAGAGGATGTCGATATAGAAGGCCTATATATCTATGGAGATGTAGGGCGCGGAAAATCAATGCTAATGGATCTTTTTTATGATTTGGCGCCAGGTCAAAAGAGACGAGTTTATTTTCACGCCTTTATGTTAGAGATCCATCAAGAAATTCATGAATGGCGTTATATGAAACCGCAAGATCGAATAAATAAATTCGGTACGGATATCGATGATCCAATACAACCTTTGGCGGCTTCAATTGCTGAAAAAAGTCCTTTGCTTTGTTTTGATGAATTTCAAGTGACCGATGTAACCGACGCTATGATTTTAGGGCGCCTTTTTGAGGCATTATTTGCCAGAGGTGTTTTATTGGTGCTGACTTCAAATAGAATTCCAGATGATTTGTATAAAGACGGTTTAAATAGAGGACTGTTTTTACCTACTATTGAGCTTATTAAAAATAAATTGGAGGTCGTGGAATTAAATGGTCCTATGGATTATCGACTTGAACGCATGAAGGGAATGGAAGTTTATCATTTTCCTTTAGGGGAAAAGGCCACGAAAGAGCTTTCAAATGCATTTTGGCGTCTCACGGACCATGAGGTCGACGATAGAACCGAAGTCGGTCCTGATACCATAGAAGTTCAAGGGCGAGTTTTAACGGTCCCTGTCGCGTCAAGGGGGGTGGCGGTTGTATCGTTTAAAAAAATGTGTGGTGCGGCACTCGGTTCTGCGGATTATTTGGCACTTGCTTGGAAGTATCACACTATCATTATGGTGGGTATACCTATACTTGGCCCTGAGAACCGAAATGAGGCAAAACGATTCGTGACTTTTATTGACGCTTTATACGAAAATAACGTAAAGTTTTTATGTTGTGCTGAGGTTGCGCCGAATGAATTGTATGACGAGGGACATGGGCATTTTGAGTTTCAAAGAACAGTTTCCAGATTAATGGAAATGCAGTCAAAAGAGTATCTGGCAAAAGGCCATGCCATCTGATTTTTAGTTGTAATTTAAAGTAATTTTGTAATTACAAAAGTAAGCGGTTCCAATTTGTCCGTTTTATGTTTAAAAAACGTATAGAAACGGTTGCGCAATCAGTATTTTCGCGCTACATCGGAGGCAATAAATATATTATTAAAACTGGGGAAAAGGAAAATACCTTTTCGCCTAAAATTTATCTAGGAGTTAATTCAACATGGCACGTAAAAAAATAGCACTGATCGGTGGCGGTCAAATCGGTGGCACACTCGCTCATCTTGCAGGACTAAAAGGTCTTGGTGATGTGGTCATTTTCGATATTGCTGATGGTCTACCGCAAGGTAAAGCGCTTGATATCGCGCAAAGTTCAACGGTAGAAGGTTATGACGCAGCCATTTCCGGTACAGGTGATTATTCTGATATTGCTGGTGCTGACGTTGTTATCGTTACGGCTGGTGTTGCTCGTAAGCCTGGTATGAGCCGTGATGATCTTCTTGGTATTAACTGTAAAGTTATGAAATCAGTTGGTGAAGGGATCCGTGATCATGCACCTGATGCATTTGTAATATGTATCACGAACCCATTAGACGTGATGGTTTGGGCGCTTCAAAAATATTCAGGTCTTCCTGCAAATAAAGTTGTGGGTATGGCTGGCGTTCTTGATAGTGCACGCTTTACATTGTTCCTTGCTGAAGAATTTAATGTATCTGTTGCCGATATTAACGCATTTGTGCTTGGTGGACATGGCGATAGTATGGTTCCACTTGCTCGTTATTCAACGGTAGCCGGCATTCCTATTCCGGATCTTGTGGAAATGGGTTGGACGACAAATGAGAAACTTGAGCAAATCATTCAACGTACACGTGATGGTGGCGCAGAGATCGTTGGTCTACTTAAAACGGGTTCTGCATTTTATGCTCCTGCAACATCGGCAATTGCGATGGCGGAAAGTTACCTTGGTGATCAACGTCGATTACTTCCATGTGCCGTGGAGCTAAACGGTGAATATGGTCAGGATAATATGTATGTTGGTGTTCCTTGTATCATTGGTGAAAATGGCGTTGAAAAGATTGTAGAGATTAATCTTGATGAAGAAGAAAAAGCAGGTTTTGACCATAGCGTAGATGCTGTTAAAGGCCTAATGGATGCTGTTAAAGCAATTGACCCTGCATTAGCAGAATAATAATAAACTTTAAGGGTAAGGGTTTTCTTAATCCTTATCCTTTAAAAGGGCGTATAAGTTAATATATCTCAAAAGAGAAAAGGTAAAACCTATGAATATTCATGAATATCAGGCGAAAGCACTTTTGAAAGAGTATGGCGCATCAGTACTTGGTGGCGGCATTGCATATACTGCGGATGAAGCTGAGCAGGTCGCTAAAGACTTAGGTGGTCCTGTATGGGTTGTGAAAGCACAAATCCATGCTGGCGGTCGCGGAAAAGGTGGCGGCGTAAAGGTTGTCAAATCAGTGGAAGATGTGAAGCAAGTTGCTTCAGAGATGATAGGAATGAACCTCGTTACTCATCAGACAGGTCCAGCTGGTAAAGAAGTGAACCAGGTATACATTGAAGATGGTTGTGCAATTGCCAATGAACTCTATGTGAGTATTGTTGTGGACCGCGAAAGCAGTCGAGTAGCAATCATTGCTTCATCTGAAGGGGGCATGGATATTGAAGAAGTGGCCGCTGAAGCACCTGAAAAAATCATTACCGTTACCATTGATCCGGCTTCTGGCCTTTCTGGGTTTCATTGCAGAAAAGTTGCTTTTGGTATGGGACTTACTGGTAAAGCAGCAGGTGGTGTCGCAAAGGTTATCGCGGCGCTTTATAAAGCATTTATGGATAAAGACGCCGCAATGTTGGAAATTAACCCACTTGTCGTAACGGAAGATGACGATGTTGTTGTTCTTGATGCGAAAATGGGTTTTGATGGAAATTCATTATATCGTCATAAAGACGTTCAAGAGCTTCGTGATCCAACAGAAGAAGATCCAATGGAGCTTGAGGCAGCAAAACATGAGCTAAATTATATTAAACTAGACGGCAGCATTGGCTGCATGGTGAATGGTGCCGGCCTTGCGATGTCAACGATGGATATTATTAAGTTAAAAGGTGGCTCGCCAGCTAACTTCTTGGATGTAGGGGGCGGGGCCACTCGAGAGCGCGTTACTGAAGCATTCAAAATCATTATGAGTGATCCGAATGTTGAAGGAATTCTCGTAAATATCTTTGGCGGTATTATGCGCTGTGATGTCATCGCAGAAGGTGTTGTTGCTGCCGCAAAAGAGCTCTCTCTTACGGTTCCATTGATAGTGCGCCTTGAAGGTACAAATGTTGAAAAAGGAAAAGAAATTATGGCCAATAGCGGTATCAATATTATCTCTGCTTCTGACCTTGGTGATGCTGCGGTTAAAGCGGTTGCAGCAGTTAAGGAGGCTAAATAATGTCTATTCTCGTAAATTCACAAACAAAAGTAATTTGTCAGGGCTTCACTGGTGCACAGGGAACATTCCATTCCGAGCAAGCGATTGCCTATGGCACAAAAATGGTTGGTGGCGTGACACCTGGTAAAGGTGGCGGCGATCATTTAGGTCTTCCCGTTTTTAATACAGTTGATGAAGCGGTTCATAAAACAGAAGCGAATGCATCTGTTATTTATGTGCCCCCTCCTTTTGCTGCGGACGCTATTTTAGAAGCGATTGATGCTAAATTAGAATTGATAGTTTGTATCACAGAGGGAATTCCGGTTCTTGATATGGTTAAAGTAAAACGTGCTCTTCAAGGTTCAAGTTCTCGTCTTATAGGACCAAACTGTCCAGGCGCTATAACACCTGGCGAATGTAAAATCGGTATTATGCCAGGTCATATTCACCAAAAAGGTTCTGTAGGTGTTGTATCACGGTCTGGCACGCTCACATACGAAGCAGTTCATCAAACGACAGTAGTAGGCCTCGGTCAAACAACATGTGTTGGTATTGGCGGTGATCCTGTAAACGGTACAAACTTTATCGACGTCCTTGAGGGCTTTTTGGAAGATGACGAAACTGAATCAATTATTATGATCGGTGAGATTGGTGGTTCTGCAGAAGAAGAAGCAGCAGAGTTTTTAAAATCACATAAAATTCAAAAACCTACTGTTGGATTTATCGCAGGTCGTACAGCGCCTCCCGGCCGTACGATGGGTCATGCTGGTGCGATTGTATCGGGGGGTAAAGGTGGCGCAGAAGACAAGATTGAAACAATGCGAAGTGCAGGGATTAATATTTCTGAATCTCCTTCTGAACTCGGTACAACATTGATGGATGTTTTAAAGGGTTAAACAATTTTAAATCAATGTGATTTAGAATGTTATTCTTTATTGAACAAATATAACGGGCTCGAATGATATGAGTATAGACAGCAAAGACAATCTTTTTAACGGCTCAAGTGGAGCATTTGTTGAAGAATTATTCGCGAGATATTCTCGTGACCCTTCCTCAGTTGATCCAAGCTGGCAAGAATATTTTCAGGAACTGGCAGAAGACGCGCGCACGCTTATGGGTGCGGGCCTTGAGAAACCAGGTGCATCATGGAAACGTTCAGATTGGCCTTATGATGATAGTGATGACCTTGTGTCGGCACTAAATCCTGGATTTGAAGCTAAAATTCAGAAAAAGAAGGGAACGGCAAGCGAAGAAGATATTCGTAAAGCAACGCTCGATTCCATTCGTTGTCTCATGATGATCCGTACTTATCGCGTGCGTGGTCACCTTCATGCTGATCTTGATCCATTAGGACTTACTGAAAAACCATATCATTCCGAACTTGATCCAGAAACTTACGGGTTTGCTGAAGGTGATTTAGACCGTGAAATTTTCTTAGATAATGTTCTTGGGCTTGAAACGGCAACTGTTCGTGAAGTATTAGAAATTCTTAACCGTACCTATTGTTCAACATTCGGTGTTGAATTTATGCATATTAACGATCCGGAAGAAAAAAGCTGGATTTTGCAACGTATTGAAGGTCGTGACAAAGAAATTCATTTTACTGATAATGGTAAGAAAGCTATTTTACAAAAACTTACTGAAGCTGAAGGCTATGAAAGCTATTTAGCTAAAAAATATGTCGGTACCAAAAGGTTTGGTTTAGATGGTGCGGAAACACTTATTCCTGCGCTTGAAGCGGTGATTAAGACCGGTGGCCAAAACGGTATTAAAGAGATTGTTTTAGGGATGCCTCACCGCGGTCGCTTAAATGTTCTAACAAATGTGATGAGCAAATCATATCAAGCTATTTTCCATGAGTTTCATGGTGGATCATCAACACCGGATGAGATTGAAGGATCAGGCGATGTGAAGTACCATCTTGGGGCTTCTTCCGACCGAGAGTTTGATGGCAATGAAGTTCATTTGTCCTTAACAGCAAACCCTTCCCATTTGGAAGCGGTTAATCCAGTTGCACTTGGTAAAACACGTGCCAAGCTTACGCAACGTGGTGATATCGGTGGAACAAGTGTTCTAACACTATTGATGCATGGTGATGCGGCTTTTGCGGGTCAAGGCATTGTCGCGGAAGGTTTTGCGATTAGTGATTTGCTTGGATATAGCACGGGCGGTACAATTCATGTGGTTGTGAATAACCAAATTGGATTTACAACAACGCCACATTATTCACGTTCTTCACCTTACCCATCAGATATGGCTAAAGCAATTCAAGCACCCGTTTTCCATGCCAATGGTGATGATCCAGAGGCTGTCGTATTTGCAATGAAATTGGCTACTGAATATCGTCAAAAATTCAAAAAGGATGTTGTAGTTGATATGTTCTGTTATCGCCGATTTGGCCATAATGAGGGCGATGAACCATCCTTCACACAGCCATTAATGTATAAACGGATCAAAAATCAATCCTCAACTCGGACGATCTATGCGGAACGCCTCGTGCGCGAAGGTGTCATGACCGCCGCTGAGACGGACCAAATGGTGACGGATTTTAATAAATATCTTGATGGTGAATTTGAGGCTGCAAAAGATTATAAAGCTGAGAAAGCTGATTGGTTCGCCGGCAGTTGGTCTGGTTTAGAGCGCCCCGATAACGATTTACGCCGCGGCAGTGATACAGGCGTTAGCAGTGATGAACTTCAGGACTTAGGAAAATTACTAACGACCGTTCCAAAAGGATTTAAAATTCACCGTACATTGCAGCGTACTTTAGATGCGAAAGCACGTATGTTCGAAGCAGGTGAAAATTTTGACTGGGCGACAGCCGAGGCACTTGCGTTTGGTACTTTAATTCGTGAAGGGCATCGTGTTCGTCTTTCTGGGCAAGATAGTCAACGTGGTACATTCTCGCAGCGTCATAGTGTTTTTATCGATCAAGATACTGAAGAACGTTATGCGCCACTTGCACATGCCGGTGATGGACCGGACGCCCATGCAACCTATGAAGTAATTGATAGTGCGCTTTCAGAGGAAGCGGTTCTTGGTTTTGAGTATGGTTATACCATGGCGGAACCAAATGCGCTTGTTATCTGGGAAGCACAATTTGGTGATTTTGCCAATGGCGCCCAAATGATATTTGATCAATTTATCTCTAGCGCGGAATCAAAATGGCTGCGCTTTAGTGGACTTGTGGTTTGTTTGCCGCATGGATATGAAGGACAAGGTCCAGAGCATTCATCAGCAAGACTTGAACGTTTCTTGCAGCTTTGTGCAGAAGATAATATGCAAGTCGTTAATTGCACGACACCGGCAAATTATTATCATGTATTGCGCCGTCAAATGAAGCGTAAATTCCGTAAACCTTTGATCATTATGACACCAAAATCATTACTTCGTCATAAACTTGCGACATCGAAAATAGAAGACATGGCTGAAAACTCAGAATTTCACCGTATTCTTTGGGATGATGCACAGTCGGATCCACATAAAACAATTAAGATTAATAAAGACAGCGGTATTAAACGTGTCGTCCTTTGTTCGGGTAAAGTATATTATGATATTATGGCAGAACGTGATGCGCGCGGCCAAAAAGATACATATTTAATGCGCCTTGAACAGCTCTATCCGTTCCCTGGTGAAGCTTTGGCGAAAGAGCTTAAGCGCTTTAAAAATCTTGAAGCGGTAGTTTGGTGTCAAGAAGAGCCGAAAAATATGGGTTCTTGGAGCTTTATTGATCCTTATATTGAAGATGTGCTTTCTAACGTTGGTGGTAAAGTGACGCGTCCGATTTATGCTGGAAGAAAAGCTGCTGCTTCTCCGGCGACAGGATTAATGGAACGACATAAAGTTGAGCAGGCTAATTTGATTGATCAGGCCTTAACAATTACAAAAAGATAGTTATATAAAATAAATAATAATAAGGAGAAGGTCATATGGCCGTCGAAGTTCACGTACCGGTACTTGGTGAGTCAGTCGCTGAAGCGACAGTAGGAAAATGGTATAAAGCCGTTGGTGAAGCCGTTGCTGTTGATGAAGTTATTTGTGAATTAGAAACAGACAAAGTTGCTTTAGAAGTAACAGCTTCTGCGTCTGGTGCATTATCTGAAATTATTGCTGAAGAAGGCGATAATGTTGAGGTTGGTGCTCTTCTTGGTAAGATTGACGAAACGGCGAAAGGTGCGGCATCTGCTGCCCCTGCCGCAGCTCCTGAAAAGGCTCCAGAGCCAGCAAAAGAAGTTATAGCTCCTGCTACGGAAGAGGCCCCAGCCGCAGCGGCGAAGGGTGTAAATGCAAGACCTGCGGCTGCAAAACTTGCTTCTGAAAAGGGTGTTGACCTTGCGACAGTAACAGGCACTGGCGCAGGTGGAACAATTACGAAAGCAGATGTGCTTGCGCATCTTTCAGGCGCGCCTGCATCAGTAGCAACGGCCTCTACGGCTGCCCCAATAGTAGCCGCCCCACAAGAAGAAGTCGTTCCGATGACGCGTCTTCGCCGTACAATAGCGAAACGATTAAAAGATGCACAAAATACTGCTGCGATGCTAACTACATATAATGAAGTGGATATGTCAGCGGTGATGGCACTTCGTTCACAATATAAAGAAGTCTTTGAAAAGAAGCATGGCGCACGCCTTGGCTTTATGTCTTTCTTCACGAAAGCATGTGTGGCGGCACTAAAAGAAATTCCGGAAGTGAATGCAGAAATTCGCGACGACAGTATTGTTTATAAAAATTACTATAATGTTGGTGTGGCGGCTTCAACTCCATCTGGCCTTGTTGTCCCGGTTGTAAAAAATGCGCAAGACATGGGTTTTGCAGATATCGAAAAAGAGATTGCTCGTTTAGGCGGTCTTGCCCGTGACGGGAAACTCGCCATGGATGATATGATGGGTGGCACTTTCACCATTTCAAATGGTGGTGTTTTTGGCTCACTTCTCTCAAGCCCGATTTTGAACGCACCGCAATCCGGAATTTTAGGAATGCACACAATTCAGAAACGTGCTGTTGTGGTGAACGACGAGATTGTTATTCGTCCAATGATGTATCTATCGCTATCATATGATCACCGTATTGTTGATGGTAAAGGTGCGGTAACGTTCTTAGTTCGTGTTAAAGAGAATTTAGAAGATCCACAGCGACTTGTGTTGGATCTATAGGCGGTTCTTGATTTTTAATAATAATAAATTGGAAGTTCGTAATGAGCGATAATTATGATTTGGTTGTCATCGGCGGTGGCCCCGGTGGATATGTAGCGGCGATTAAAGCGGCACAACTTGGACTTAAAACGGCATGCGTTGAAATGCGTGGTGCTCTTGGCGGTACTTGTCTCAATGTGGGTTGTATGCCTTCTAAGGCTCTTCTTCATGCTTCAGAATTATTTGATGAAGCAAATGGCAGCATGGATAAGTTCGGTATTTCGACGGGTAAAGTTTCCATCGATATTTCAAAATTGATGGATCATAAAGATGGCATCGTCACGGACCTTACTAAGGGCGTAGAATTTTTATTTAAGAAAAATAAAATTGATTATGTTCAAGGCCGCGGAAAAGTTGCGGCGGCAGGTAAAGTTGAAGTTGCACTGAATGATGGTGGCACACAAACGATAGACACTAAAAATATTATTATTGCGACTGGCTCTGACGTAGCGGCGCTTCCTGGTATTGAAATTGATGAGAAAATTGTTGTTTCATCAACGGGCGCTTTGAGCCTACCTAAAGTACCAAAACATATGGTCGTTATCGGTGGCGGTGTTATTGGTCTTGAACTTGGTTCCGTATGGAAACGACTGGGTGCGGAAGTAACCGTCGTTGAATATATGGACCGTATTACACCCGAAATGGACGGGGAAGTATCGAAAACTTTTGCACGTATTCTTAAAAAACAAGGGTTTAAATTTAAATTTAAATCTAAAGTCACTGCGGTTAAAACCACAAAAACGGGCGCAACGGTTTCTGTTGAGCCAGCTGCGGGTGGGGACACTGAAAAAATTAAGTCTGACGTGGTGTTGGTATCTGTTGGTCGCCGTCCTTATACAGAAGGCCTAGGTCTTGAAGAAGCGGGCGTAAAAATGACTGACCGTGGACAAGTAGAAATCAATGATCATTTCGAAACAAATATCCCTGGCATTTACGCCATTGGGGATGTTGTGCGTGGTGCAATGCTTGCTCATAAAGCCGAAGACGAAGGTGTCGCGGCTGTTGAAATTATTGCAGGATTCGCGGGACATGTGAATTACGATGCAATCCCAGGTGTGATTTATACAATGCCGGAAGTGGCCAGTGTCGGTAAAACGGAAGAGCAGCTTAAAGAAGCTGGTATTGCTTATAACACGGGTAAATTCCCCTTCACAGCGAACAGCCGCGCCAAAGCAAATAGTCAAACGGACGGGTTTGTTAAAGTGCTCTCTTCACAAGATACCGACATGATCCTTGGTGCGCATATTATTGGTGCGGATGCAGGAAACATGATCGCTGAACTAACTTTAGCCATTGAAAATGGTATTTCGGTTGAGGATGTTGCTTATTCATGTCATGCGCATCCAACTGAGAGTGAGGCCACTAAAGAAGCGGCCATGGCCGCAGGCGGTCTACCTATTCATATGTAAGGCTTATTTCATAAAGAAATAAAAGGGGCGGCTTTTTAGTCGCCTTTTTTATGTCTAAAATATATAGTGATGAAAAATAATATTCAGTATACGTCAATATAATAATTTAGGGTGAAAATCTTCAGATGAATATTCATCAATCGATGCAAATGGCGGTGAAGTTTGCTAATGGAAGGAATTTTGCAGAAGCAGAAAAAATCCTTCGGGGGATTTTGGCGACCAATAATCAATTTCATCCGGCTATTCATATGTTAGGACAGCTCGCATTTCAAAGTGGCCGCGATGATATTGCTGCAAAATTATTTCATCAAGCCGCAACGATTGACCCCAATAATGCTGGATATCACCGTGATTTTGCCGAGACACTTTTCTTTATGGGGCATTATAAAGATACGCTGATGGCAATAAATCGGTCAATTCAAATAAACCAGAATGACCCGAAAGCACATTTTATTGCTGGTAATGGGCTCATGCATATGGGGGAAAATGAACAAGCAATTA
>Ga0181602_10004620_pt1 | contig 10566 bp, 9 predicted proteins | sample 041ome_14_FD_148640 | JGI IMG/M metagenome (GOLD analysis project Ga0181602, IMG submission 148640) | Coastal salt marsh microbial communities from the Groves Creek Marsh, Skidaway Island, Georgia - 041408US metaG (spades assembly) | ecosystem: Environmental > Aquatic > Marine > Intertidal zone...
GGACACCGATTTGCAACGCAATACTTTATCATTTCCATGTTACCTCTATTTGCGGCCACGGCACTCGTCTCTTCATCCCACGCACACTTTTTCTCTTCTCGTATCCACTGAAGCAACTCGAGTTTATTCGTTCGAGCAACTTGCGCGCAGAAACATTTTTCGTCCCATTTACTAGGCCACAACGATCGATTTTCCAACGCAAACTCCAAAGTCGATATCGACGACATCTCTTCAATCTTAAACTTCTCCGCCAACTTCATTCCAGAACGCGTCGCTGTCGCTCTCTTAATCAACTCTCTCGTTTCACTATTCACGTCGTAAAAGAATTTTACGTCGGTTTCGTTCAATTTGGAAATCACATGTCTCTCCGCGATATCTCTCGCATCCCGAAACAAGCCCCACAAACGCGTCGTCGGTTTATCCTCGAGCTTCTCCTCGAGCTTCTCCTCGACTGCGCGTCGCGCGCGTTCTAATCTCTCCTCCTCCTCCTCTGCGGTGAGGTATTCAGAGGAGAGCATGATGGATCTCTTTCGTTTGTTGTATCTCCTCGGATCTGAAGAAAAAGAACCGTTTCATGTCTTTTCTTCTTCTCCAAAAAGAGAGAAAAGCGTCTCTGGGGAAGAAATTTTCGTCAGAAACAAACGCGCCTTAATAGCGCTCGCGAAAGAGCACAAAACAACATCGAGAACGACGACGACGACGAGAAGCACGTCACATCGCAGTCAACATGTCCTCTTCGTTCTTTTTTAATAACAACAACAACAACAACAACACGCGTGTTGGGGGATTTCAACACCAAAATGTGAGCGTTCGCACGCGCTCGACTTCATATCATAAACGCTAACCGTTCTCTTTCTTTCCTCTCTCTCTCTCTCTATCACAGAGACAAAATAACAACGCCGAGAATGACAACGACGCGCGCTACGAAGGCGGCATCGCGCGGTTCCTTCACGACGTGGAAACCGAATCGCTCGTGAATTGCATCGACGGGATGTTTGTCCACGAAAAATCTAGGCTGGACGTGTTGGTCTCGCTGACGGGTACGCGTTCGAGAGATTTTGGCATCGTTTTTAATTTGTTCTTCGTTCGTTGCGCGCGTACTCTCTTGTGTGTGTGTTCTTGTACTCTGACGACGAATTTTATTTCTTCTCTTTTTGTGATGTCGTTGTTATTATCATCGTCGTCGTCGCGGATCGATGTGCGAACGACAGTTAAATTACGCGTGGCGTTTGAACAGGCGACGGAGGAAACGGAGGAAACTTCCGCCAAGGTACTCGCGTCGCTGGGTAAAATCGAAGAGATTTTACGTGCGCGCAGCAAAGAAGCGACGACGGACGAGCTTCGTAGCATCGAACGGTTACTGATGGAAGCGGAGTTGTGTCAAATGTTGGATCGAAAGCGCGAAGAGCTCGAAGAGAGGGAGAGAGAGGTGGCGATGGAGGAGGAGAGACACCGCGAAGGCGTGAAAGCCGTGCTCGAGTTGAAGAATAAGCTGAAAAAGGAAGCGGTGGTCGCGGAGAATAACAGCGGCGACGCGAGAAGAAAAGGAGACGACGATGACGACGATATGAAATTAGGCGACGTCGTGGAAGAGAAGGACGTCTTGAAAGCCGTCTCCAAGAAGAAAGAGAAGAGTTTGGACGATTTCTTGAACGAGGAAGAGGAAGAGGAGAACAACGACGACGAGAGCGCTTCGACCGCGAAGACGAAATACGGCGAGGCGGCGAGGCTGAAATTCGAAAAACAGAAGAAAGAATTGTTGGAGAAACAAAGGTTAGCGTACGAGAAGGCGTTCAGGAAGAGGTAGAGTCATCGCGCGCAGGAGTAGTTTTGAATGGTAGTTTATTAGTGCAGTTTAGTAACAATGACGGTAAAAATAATAGTAGCAAAAGTTGTACAAAAGTCCTTCTACGGTATGATAGTCTTAACTTCTTTAAATACTACGAATCGTGTTTCTCGTACGTTTCGATCGAATCGTATTCCGCGCTCACGACGTTTCCGGCAAATTTTCTCCCGTTCAAACTCTTCCTCGCTTTCCTCGCGCTCTCTACAGTGTCAAAACGAACAAACACGATGCCGGCACTCTTCGAGGGCGGTTTTGGAATTTTCATGCCCAGAACCTTTCCGAACTTTTCGCACTCTTCTTGCGTATCTTCTACGATAATTTCGTACTCCTCCGGATCGTTCAACTCTTCGTCTTTGATGCCCATATTTTTCAAAACTAAACATTCCGTCGCGTTTTCATCTACTTCGGCAGCCGCTCGCGGAAGAAACTGCGTGCCTTCTGCGCCTCCATTACCTAACTGTTGTTGTTGTTGTAACGCTGCTGCTCGTTGTTCTTGTTGCATTCTTTCCAACGTCACGTTCGCTCTTTTCACGGTCAACTGTTTATCGCCCATTTGCATGCCGTGTAGACCTTGGATGGCGATATCGGTAATCGCCGGACCGTCTCTGTACACGACAAAACCGTAGCCTTTCGACCCTCCGGTATCTCTGTCTCTGACTAAATCAAATCTCGTGATTGGACCGAACGCTTCCAACAACTCTCGTATTTGCGCTTCGGTTAAGAAATACGGCAAACCTCCGACAAACACGCGATCTTCGTTCGGGTCGATGTTGGTTCCGTTCGCGTTGCCGTTACTCTGCCCAGACGCGACTCCAGATTGCATTCTCTGCAAAACCTCGTTCGATAAACCAATCGCTTCTAAATTCATCCTAATGTTCGGCACGGTTGGCCCTAATTTCATCGCCGCGGGTTGATTGTAATCGTTCGGTCTCCTCACTCTCAACTGCGACGAATCGAACGAAATCGAATCTAAAGCCATACAATTCGAAGTCTCCTCCGCGTTGCGAAACTCCACAAACGCGAAATGCTTCTCGTGGTTCATGTACACGTTCACCACTGGATTTGCGTTCCCTTCCGTCTGCGTTTCCGCGATGCCACCGACCGCCATCAGCGCGTTGTTGAAAAAATCCGCGATGCGCACTTCCGAAACGTTCGGCGGGAACCCGCCGACGTACACGCGTCTCGCGTGTCTCGTCGCTTGCGCCTCTTCGAGGATGTGACTGGTTATTTTTTGTGCGCGTATGTGCGGATTCATGCTGTTATTATTCTTATTGTGCGATCTGTTGTTCTTGCCGTTGAAATCTTCCTCTGCGCCTTCTGTGAAATGAGGAGAAAGAGAGAGTCGCGTTTAGCGCGCGTCAGTCTTTTGCGTACCTGGAAAAGGAAAGGAAAACGAAGCCGCCAAATTCGGTGAAAAGCGCAAAACGAAACTATTGTCGAGAGAGAGAGACACACACAAAGAGAGAATAAATCAAAGCGCATAAAACACAGAAGAAAGTAATCGTTCTTCTTACCTTCGGGCATGACGTCGAATCCAGTCGGCCGTCGTCGCGTCCACACCGGAATCTTTTCCTCTTCTTCTCTCTCTCGCTCGTGGAATCGATCATCGTCTCGATTCCAATCGTCGTTCCTTTCTCTCGATTCGCTTCGTTCTCTCATTACGATTATGAGATGGTTCGTTTACTCTGCGAGTTAGCTTGCGCGTGTGCGAGTGCGAGAGATGGATCTTCTTCTTTCCTCCTCGCGCGTGTGTTTATGAGGTGAGTACGTAGTTCGCGAGACAATTTTTTCCCCACGTACGACTAAGAAGAAAGAAAAAAAGAGAAGAAAGAAAAAACGCAAAAAACGCCAATTTTTCAGATCTCACAAAAAAAAAAATATCACGAGATTGATTACTCGAGAGAGAGAGAGAAGAGAGAAGAGAGAGGGAAGAGGAGATCGATCTCCGGCGATGATGAGGAGGAGGAGAAAACGAACGCCCGATCGTTCTTCGACGTCGCGCGAAGGCCGTCGTCGTCGTCGTCTCTTTTTAGCTTCTCTTTTTTTCTACTCGTGCTCGTTCTTTTCGATCGAGCGTTTTTTTTGCGCTGTTCAGTAGGTGCCGTGGAAGAGAGAAACGCGTCGTCGTCGTCGGTGCGCGCGAGAGATGCGTCGTCGTCGCTTTCGGCGAGGAAAAGAGAGCAAGAGGTGGACGCGAGAGTCGTGGATCAGTTGGCGGCGAATTTGATGATGGATGGCGGCGGCGGCGGCGGCGCGAGGAGAGCAGCGACGAGTGGCAAAAAAAGCAACGACGAAACCAGCGACTCGGAGAAAAATTTGCCTCGAAACCGCGCGTCGTCGGATAATGAAAACAACAACAACAACAACAATATTGTTCGAACGCGTCCAGATGTTGACGCGGCGTTTCTTTACCGGATCAGCGGTGAAATGGTGGCAAAGATGCGCGCGAGAATGCCACCGGAACTCGTTCAAAGAGGCGACCCCGAAGCCGAAGCTCGATATGCGTCGGCGAGGTGCGAAGATTTGAACGGCGGCATTGCCTTGAATTTTATCTTTGATTTCTTCGACGCGCTTTTGGAAGCGGTTGGTTTCCGAGCGTACGACGAGCAGACCAATCGAATGTACCAAATGCACACGCGATCGAATAGGAGCGCGAGCGCTCTCGCGAGTACCACGAGAGAAGCGAACGACGACAACGACGCGGCTGTGATGATAAACATCGAAGATGCGTTTTACACGCGAGCGAAATCGTTTTATTTGGCAAACAAGGACGAAAAAGCTAATGCCGAACGCTTACACCGCGCTCTCGGAAAGTTCGAAGAAGGTGACGCTTTTGCCGCGTGTCCTTCAGATATCAACGCCTGGACGTGGCTTTTTTCGTTTTTTCCGCTCGATTTGTCAATCTTTGGCGTCGGGGATAACGGAGCTGGCGGTACTTCTACTAACGCAACAAACAACGTTGAAGGAGGAGGAGGAACGTTTGGTGGTATCGGTGGATCCGGCGTTACATCATCAACGCCGTCGTATTCACCAAACTACGATCCGTATCCTCCGGCGTCTGGCGCCGCGAGCGCTATCATCGTTGCAGGAATTAAGAAGTGCACTTTGAAGAATTGTTTGTACCCGCGAGCATGTTGCGACGTCACACAAACAGGTCATCTATCGTGCGTGTACCATTTCAGCTTATGCCCGGATTATTGCGGGTCATCTGACGATTTTAAGCGGTGCGATTCGGGGCCCCCGAAAGGAAAAGAGTTCACCGCAAAATTTATCGATTCGTTCACTCGTTACTGCTGTGGCTCGTTTTGTTGTCCGATCGGTTATGTATGTTGTCAGTCACCGGAGATCGTAGGGCACAACGGCAATAAGTGTGAGAAGAAAGACATATGCAATCAGGTGAGAAGTTTATCGTGAAGTTGATCGTGTTTTTACATTTTGATTGATTTTCGTACGAGCGTGTCGCGATTTGCCATTTCTGATTTTCTGTTTCGAGCGAGAGAGCGTTTCTCTTTTTCGCGACAAAAAAATATTGACGATACAATTTCTTTCTTTTCATTCTTCCACAGCCTCCGTCGCCGCCGCCACTGCCTCCTCCGAGTCCTCCACCTTCCCCGCCTCCGAGTCCTCCACCATCGCCCCCTCCGAGCCCGCCGCCATCTCCACCACCTTCTCCTCCTCCGAGCCCGCCACCATCTCCTCCACCATCGCCCCCTCCTTCACCACCGCCTTCTCCTCCTCCATCTCCCCCTCCATCTCCTCCTCCTTCTCCTCCTCCATCTCCTCCTCCATCTCCTCCTCCATCTCCTCCTCCTTTACCACCGCCTTCTCCTCCTCCATCTCCTCCTCCATCTCCTCCTCCATCTCCACCGCCGTCGCCACCGCCGTCGCCACCACCATCTCCACCTCCGAGCCCTCCACCGAGTCCTCCACCGAGTCCACCTCCCTCGCCTCCTCCATCTCCTCCTCCATCTCCTCCTCCAAGTCCTCCCCCCTCACCTCCTCCAAGTCCACCACCTTCCCCACCCCCGAGCCCGCCGCCTTCGCCGCCACCTCCAAGTCCACCTCCTCCGAGTCCACCACCGTCTCCTCCTCCTTCGCCTCCACCGTCGCCGCCTCCGAGCCCAACTCCGAGCCCTCCACCGAGTCCACCACCTTCCCCACCTCCGAGCCCACCTCCTACTCCGCCACCTCCAAGTCCACCTCCCCCGAGTCCACCGCCATCTCCTCCTCCGAGCCCGCCGCCATCTCCACCGCCGTCACCGCCTCCGCCACCTCCAAGCCCACCTCCTCCAAGTCCGCCGCCGCCATCTCCTCCACCTCCAAGCCCACCTCCTCCAAGTCCGCCGCCGCCATCTCCTCCACCTCCAAGTCCACCTCCTCCAAGTCCGCCGCCGCCATCTCCGCCACCCCCTGCATATTGTCTTTCGGGTGAGTTTACCGCGTCTTCCTTTCGGCTCTCTCACTGTATTTTTTTCTCGTTCATTGCGCGCGTGCGTTTTGTGCATCCCCATCGCTCACCATTCACTCCTCTTCTTAAAGGCTCCGGCGAAGAATTCTGCCCTCTTCCAGGCGAAGGAACAGTTTATTCGAATTTTACCGGCCGTTGTTGTGGTAATACGTGCTGCGACGTCGAAGGAAACTTTGCGTGCTGCGATACGTCCATTTCAGTCCTTTCCGACCCTTTGCTCGTAGGCACGAGCCTCGAGTGCGTCCCCTTGGCTGAAGTCGCGACGCGCTGTCCTGTGGAATACTGTTTTCTTGGGCAGAATGGAGGTGAACTCTGCGAAAACAATCAAACCGTAGCGGTCTGCGGAAATTGTGGCGCAGCATGTGAACACTCATGCGAAGCTTGTTGGTGAGTAATAAACTAAGAGAACACAAAGAGAGTTTGTTTCTCTCTCTCGCTCTTTCTCACCGCGTCTTTGCGTTCTTTCGGCTCTCTCTCGTCGTATTTTTTCCTCGTTCTTCGCACTCGCGCAAACTTGCGTTTTTACGCATTCCAATCGCTAACCATTCACTCTTCTTCATGCACATTTCCAAAATAAAACATGAAAAGCGACGAGGCATTCCCGCAGAATCACGCGTTTCAAGAGTGTCAAACGTGTTACAACGACACCGTGACTGGAACGAACACTTGCACGACCTCTTCCTGCTCGAACGGTTGTCCAGGAATTCCAGCCACCCAGTGCAAAGGCGGCGGAAACTGTTGCACGTGCATCGGAGCGGTAAGAAATACATTAGGAGGAATACAAAGAGAGAGTTTGTTTCTCTCTCGTTCTTTCTCACCTTGCATTCGCGTTCCTTCGACGTTCTCTCGTTGTATTTTTTTCTCGTTCGTCGCGCTCGTGAACTCGCGTTTTACGCATATTCCTCATGCTCACTGGTCATTCTTCTTCTTCTTCACACACATTTCCAAACTAAAACGAAACAAAAAAACTATCACCACACACCAGGGCGGAAAGCCTCCGAACTGCCAAAGGTCCAACTTCCCGTTCCCGCCGCCGCCGCCTTTGCCGCCGCCGAATCCGCCGCCTTTACCGCCGCCGGGGGCGTAGCGATCTGGATCTTAAAAGAGAAGAGAAGAGAAGACAAGAGAAGAGAAGAGAAGGAATCGAGAAGAAGAGAACAACAAAAACGAGAACGCGGGGCGAGAACGACACACACGTAAAAGGAAAGACTTTTCGATGACGATCGCTCTCGGCGTTTATTTTGATGAAACTTACTTTTAGTATTTTTTACGATATTACACGCAACACGCGACACGAAAAACATTTTGAACAAAAACTTCAGAGAAGAAGTTGCACCGCGCGCTCGGGGGGCGCGCGCACACAAACATCACGCGCACAACACCAATAAAATGGTGCAAGCTTCGCGGATTTTTCTCCGCCGCGTCCCGAGCATAACGTTCCCGGTGCGAATGATCGACGGCGTGCGCGTGACCGGCGCGGTCTCCTCGACTTTGAGTTCTTCTCCGGGAAAAAACGTCAAAGACGGATTCGCGCTGACCAAGAAGAAAGCGTCTTCTTCTTCTTCGTCGTCGTCGTCGTCGAAAGCGCCTCCCGTCGTCATCTCCGAGGAAGAGTGCGAGATTGTAAACGTGAGTTTTTCGCGATCGTTGTTTTTGTCGGTCGTCGTCGTCGTCGCGTTCTCTCTCTCTCTCTATCTCTCTCTCTACTCGCTTCTTCTTCTTCTTCTTCTCCCGGGAATTGAAATTCCCCTAAAGAACGCGCTGGTATTCTTCTTCTCCTTCTCTCTCTCTCTCACGAACGCTCACCAACGCTTTATTCTCTCTCTCTCTCTCTCCCTCGCTCCCTCGCTCCGTCGCTGCGACACAGATGGGCGGATACCGGCCCGATTTGGACGAGAACCTCGACGACAGCGCGCCGTTTACGACTCGTAGTTCCAAAAGCAACGCGTAGTAGTACTATAACAAGAAAATCCAAAACCCAAAACCCTAAACCCTAAAAAAATAATATCTTTTAACAAACTTTTCGTCTCCTTCGTCCCCCGCAAAAACGCGCCCCCCCCGGTCGACAATCGATAAAGGAGAAGAATTCCTCTCTCTCGTTGTTCTCTCTCTCTTTGTTTTTCGTTTGAACGCTGGGTAGTAGCTACACAGGCAGAGAGAGAGAGAGAGTAAGATTCGGAGAAAGAGATATCGCGCTTTTGCGCATCGCGCGAGAGAATTTGGACTTTTCGAAAGCTCGCCGCTGGAGAAGAAGAAGAAGAAGAAGAAGAAATAAACGCGCGCGCGTGTTCTACCACTCCTTCTGCCTGCGAAGATGAACGAGGCGACGCGCTTTGGCGGTGCTTCTCGTTCTTTTTTTTCTCGTTGTTGTTGCGGGTTGCCGCCGATGCGAGGCTCAGTGCTCGGTGCGTTTTGTTGTTGTTGTTGTTGTTGTTGTTGTTGTTGTTGTTGTTGTTGTTGTTGTTGTTGTTGTTGTTGTTGTTTGTTTGTGTGTTGTTGTTGACTTCAGACTGACCTTTAGCGCGTTCTCTCGCTTTCTCTCTCTCTCTCTGTCTCTCTCGCTCGCGTAGTATCGACCATCACGCTGGTGGCTTCTTTGGGCGGGTTCCTCTTTGGCGCCGACATCGTGTTGGTCGCGTTGGCGCTTCCGTACATGTCGGAACCGACGACCAGAGGCGGGGATCCCGTGGACGGTTTAGACGCGACGCTGAACCAGTCTCTCATCGTCGGTGTGGCGAAGTTGATGGCTGGGTTTGGCGCGTTTATTGGTTTGGCCGTCGCGAATAGTAAAGGGAGATCGACGGCGTTGTGGATCGTGGCGGTTGGGTACGTGTTGGGACCGGCGACGTTGAGCGTTTCAGAAAATATGGGCGAGATTATGATTGGGAGAGTTCTGATTGGGATCTCCATCGGGATGAGCGCGGTCGTGGTGCCCATGTACGTGGCGGAAATGTCTTCAAACATCGATCGCGGGAAGAACGTGGCGACGTACGAGTTGCTTTTGGCAACCGGGACGTGCTTTGCCGCCGCGAGCGACGCTTTGTTGCGTCCGGATTGGAGGAAAATGATGCTCGTCGTGATTCCCTTCGCCGTGGCGCTTTTTGTTTTATCCATGTTTTTACTCATCGAAAGTCCGAGGTATTTGTTAGAGCACGATCGGCAAGACGAAGCCAAGGAGGTTTTGAAGCGATTGAGAGTAAATGATGTTGACAATGGTGACCATCAAAATCATCATGGAGTTTCCGGACACAGTAATAGTAGTGAAACGACGACCTCGTACGAAAGCAACATGGACCGATCGATAAGCGTTCAAGAGAGGAAAGACTTCGAGCTCGAAAGGCGCGCAGAAAGGGAGTTGAACGAAATCGCGCGCGCGATCGATCGACACGACGACGACGATGACAACAACAACAAAAACAACAATAACCAAAGCATCATCGAACACGCAAAGCGAATCGTCGCTAAAATCAAATCGTTGCGCTCAAACGCAAACGCATACGAGGCGACAAAGATTTTAATCGCGTTGGCGGCGTTCAACCAGTTGAGCGGTAGCACGGCCGTCATAAACTACGCGCCGCGTCTGTTAGCTGGCGGCGAAGGCTCAGAATTTGATTCTATCGCGCATTCGACGACGTTTGCAATCTCAATCACGATTACGAAATTATTAGGGGTTGCCGTAGGCGTGTACTTTGTCGATTGCCACGACGAAGATGAAGAATGTAACGAGGAGGAGGAAACGAAAAAGAAGTTTTACGGAGGACGAGTTTCTTTATTATTTTACGGTGGCATTGCGGCGTCGACGTCGTTGTTTCTCGCGGCGTTCGGCGTCATTAGCCACGAATATCTCGTTCTCGTCGGCTTGTGTTTATTCTTGTTCTTTTTCAGCTGCTCGTGGGCGCCCGTATTTTGGGTGTTGGTCTCCGAGAGTTTCGAAAACGAACACAAATCCGCCGCCATCATCGTCTGCGTCGCGAGCTTGTTCTTTTTCGGCGCCGTCGCGGATTTCCTCTTCTTACCATTCATCGAATGGAACGAAGCCATCGCGTTGACGTGCGCCGCCGGCGTTCAACTTTGGGGCGCTATCTTTGCCAAGCGGACGTTGCGGGAAACGAGCGGCAAGTCGTTAAAAACGATAAGCGAAAGTTACGGTCGCGGCTGCACCGACAAAGACGACGAGATGGTTGTCTTCCAAGAAGCTCAGTAAGTAAAAACGTAGAAATAGGTAGAGAGAAGTAGTAAAAATGTTTTTATA
>Ga0181602_10004629_pt1 | contig 10552 bp, 6 predicted proteins | sample 041ome_14_FD_148640 | JGI IMG/M metagenome (GOLD analysis project Ga0181602, IMG submission 148640) | Coastal salt marsh microbial communities from the Groves Creek Marsh, Skidaway Island, Georgia - 041408US metaG (spades assembly) | ecosystem: Environmental > Aquatic > Marine > Intertidal zone...
TTCGTCCGTTCTTTATTTTAGCCTCTTTCGCTTCCGTCTCCAAAGCCATATTTTGAATCTCAATCTCAATTTCCTCAATTTCGCGATCCGTGTCTAGCATTTCTGACTCGAAGTCGAGCTTATCCACGTCTGCCATCGCCTTCAAGTTTTCGTAACGAACAGTCGCGGATTCGATGTCTCTCGTTTGCTTCTTTAAACGCTCGATACTTTTCGAGTCAAATTTTGCGCGCTCGGTTTTCGCCGCGATCTCGTTGGAGAGTTTGGACACTATTTCATCTTCCAAAGCGTGTTGTTTTTCTCGAAGCTTTTCTCGTTCTTCGTTGACTCGATCAATTTCACGCGATACCTCCGAGGCGCGCAAACGAAGCGTCGCCGCCGTCGCGACTAATCCGTCCGTCTCTTTTCTATCCTCGTCGGTATCTTTCGCGTGTTGCTCCGAGGTTATGCTACACGCCGAAATCAAGTCTTCGTTTTTCTTAATATCGAGTAAGAGCTTCTCTTTCTCACTGTCGAATGCCTTGATGTCCTTCTTCGCCAACGCGATTTCCTTAAATTCTGCGCCAATCTCCAATCTCACCTTCGCTTCTTCGCGTTTAACCGCCGACGTTTCCTCGAACAACCGTCTCGCCTCTTCGTCCGTTTTCTCGCACGTCTTCACCGTTAGCGCCCACCTCTCCCGTAACTTTGCATTTTCTTTCCTTTGCTTTTCAATCTCCATCGCTCGCACTTCGTTCTCCTCTTTCATCACCTCCGTGTCTTTTCTCGCCTGCGCCGTCCTCTTCTCCAGCGTCTCCGTCTTCTCTCTCAACTTTCTTTCCGTCTCCATCATGTTCTCGACCCGCTCTTCTCTCTCAAAAATGACTCTTTCATTCATCGACACCACTCTTTCGCCTTGCGCGGTCTCTCTCATCGTCCGTTCGTACCTCGCCTCCTCTTTCACAACCTCCGCTTCTCGTTCGCGTCTCGCCCTCGCCGTCTCGTCCAACTCCCGCTGTAATCTCTCGCTCTTCCCCATCTCCTCTCGTTCCATCGCGCGTACTTTTTCCAACCGCTCGGTTTCCTTCTCCATCGTCTCTTCTTCCTTCTCTCTTTTCTCGGTGAGTAAATGCACGTCGCGTTCCATTGCCACTGCGCGTTCGTTCGCGCGTTTGATTTTTTTTTGGTCTTCGTGTAAAATCACCGCGACTTGTTCTCTCGCTTTTCGTTGCTTCTCCGCTTTACTTTGCGCGTTTTGCAATCTCGCTCTCAACAGGTTTAAGCGATCGCGCTGTTGTTGTTCGATTGTTTTTTGCGCGGAAGAGAGTATTAAGGACGACGATTCGGACGAAAAGTCGTCGACATCGTCAGCTTCTTCTTCTTCTTCTTCATCCGACGACGACGGTGCAAAAAATACGCGTCGTTTCTCCTCTTTGAACATCGGGGAAAGCGTTGGAGGAGGTGCCAACGGGGTAGGTGTTCTGCCTCTTCGTGCGGCGGATTTTTTGAAGTTGAACAGCGCGGAGGACGGCGTTTGCGGCTCGTCGTCGTTTGCGTCGTCGTCGCGATCCATCGTCGCGTTCGACGTTTTCTTCTCTTTTCCTTCCGTCCGCGCGTTTCGCGCGGAAGTTTTTATGATGTCTCTTTCTTTTTTCGTCGGTCAACGCATGTGAAATGTCTTCGCACGTAGAGATCACACGTTAAAAAAAAATATACGCTTGCCCACGACGACGACAAAGACAAGAAGAAGAACGAGAAGAGCGAGCGAAAGTTAGACATATAGAGAGAGAATGAGCGAGAGGGAGGAAGGATCGAACGAGGAGGAGACGACGGAGGAAAAGACGGAGGAAACTGAAATCGAAGGAAAACCATCACCACGGGAAGAGTTTAGCGAAACGAGCACCCCTAAAGAGGAAGAAGAAGAAGAAGAAGAAGAAGAAGAAGAAGAGCGAGAGATCCAGACGCCACCATTACCATCACCACCTTTACCGCCGACGACGAAAGAACAAAAACAGTCTCGAACGAACGAGCTCGGCTTACACGAGCAATGGCGGTCGATACAGCGCTGCGAGCGACGCAAAACGAGAGAGGAAAGGAAAGACAGAAGGGAAATTGCCAAGGAGAGACTCGTTGACCGGTTGGACGAGAAGATGGAGAAGTTGGATCGAGAGTTGGATGTGGCAGAGAAACAGACGCGGGCGATGGCAAAAGCACACTTAGAAACGGCGGAGAGGATTTACGACGCCGCGTTGAAGTGTAAGAAACAAATGCGGAAGGATTTGGAGGAGAGCATGCGCAAGGCGTTCGCGGCGTTTGCGAAAGAAGCGGAGGAGGTCAGAAAGACGCACGAAGAGCGCGTGGCTGTAGCCGAGCGGGCGATGAAGGAAATGACCACGCGATTTGAAAACCAGGAGTTGAACTCGAACTTTCCGAGACACGCGAGTACGATGGCGGAGATTAAAAACCAAGCGGAGGAAGAGCGAGCGAATTTACGGTCTACGCTCGGCGCCAGATTGGAAAGGGCGAGGAGAGACGTGTATCGAGCGAGTGGATGTGAAAGGGAGAGAGCGGCACCACGCGACGACGGAGGCATGCGTGTTACTAAAAACGACGACGAAGAAAGGAAGGATGATAACGACGACGACAGTAATACCGATCTCGACGAAAACGAAGGAGACGAATTGATGACGCTCTTGAATACCACCGCGACCAACTCCGCCTACGACGCGTATCACCCGAAACTCCTCCACCACCGCTTCCGCCGCATAAACCGTCTGAAAGACGCCAAACTCCAGCGCATGGAAGTAACCCTCTCCAAACTCACTCGCGAGCGTGAAAAGTGGCAACGCAAAACCGCCTCGCTCGAACAGGAGCACTCCGAAGACGCCCGTAAAATCGAAACGCAAACGAGAGCCGCGTTGCGACAGGCGCGAGACGCGCGACGACTTCGAGCGAAAAAAAGTAAAGAACACTGCGAGCAGTTAAAACAGAAATTGGCGAGAGAGTATTATTACAGTCGTCCTGACATCGCAAGTCCCAACTTCTCTGCGAAAAGCGACGACTTTAGACGCTTTAAGGAACTCTTCAAATTTGCCTCATAATACGTCAAAAGTCACATTCGCACAAAAAGTCTGCATTATAAACACACACATAACACTCCGGTAAAAAGACATTCGAACACCATTTACTACCGAACAATCCGAAAACCAATACTCAGTAGCCGTTTGAATCCTTCTTCGTTTTCACACGCATCGCGTTGTTGTTGTTGTTGTTCTCGTTGTTGTTCTTCTTCTTGCGAGGAGAGTGAAACATCACGTCCGGGAAAAACACGAACGAAAAGAGCGGCGAGATGAGAAAAAATCCATCCTCTTCTTTCGACCCTTCGAAAGCGATAAACCGCGCGGATGTGATTTCCGACCCTCGATTCCAACAGATGCAAAGCGACCCTCGATTTATGACCATGCGTACACAGTCGAGAAAAGTGAAAATCGATTCCAGGTTTAAGAAGATGTTCGAGGATGAAAATTTTCGCGTCGGCAACCAACGTGGCGGCGGATTCGAATCGCAAGGGAGAAAAGTGGACAAATTCGGGAGGAAAACGAACGGGAGCGGGAAATCGAGGAAAGAGATTACGAGGGAAGGGTTAGAATCGTATTACGATTTAGATGAAGACGAGAAAGAAAAAGAGGATACCGAGGAAGAGGATGAAGGGAAACGTGGGAGGAAGAAACCATCGGGAGTTGATCGTCGGGATTTGCCGGAGATGGACGCCGCGATGCAGGCGAAACTGGACGCGTCGAGAGATCGGATGCGAGGCGTTGGTCTCGAGGATTCTTCTTCTTCTTCTTCCTCTGACGACGAGGAAGATAGTAGCGAGAGCGAAACGAGCGACGACGAGGACGACGCGTTGAAAGAATTCTCGGACGGTGAAGAGCTGTCCGACGAAGGCGTGTTAGCGAGCTACGCGGAAAGAAGGGAAACGGGGCACGAAAGCTCCGTTCCGGAACAAGACGCGACGAAGCGGTTGGCGTTGGTCAATTGCGAGTGGCAGCAAATACGAGCGGTTGATATTTTAACCATTTTGCGCTCCTTTTGTCCGTCGAGTGGAGAAGTGAACAGAGTGACCGTGTACCCGTCCGATTTTGGTCTCGAGCGAATGAAAGAGGAAAACGTCATCGGGCCGATGGGCGCGGTGGCGAAAATTAAAAAGAGCAAGTACGGAGGCAGCGAATTATCCCAGAAACGTAAGAACAAGAAAAGTCTCTCCGAATTTGAATTCGGTAAAGAAGGAAAAGAAATCGACAACGAACAGTTGAGGCAATACGAACGCGATCGATTGAAATACTATTACGCGATAATCGAGTGCGACTCTGTTAAAACCGCAAAGTCGGTGTACGAGCAGTGCGACGGATTAGAGTTTGAACGGTCGTCGGCACTTTTGGATTTGCGTTACGTCCCGAACGACCAAGACTTTTCGAAACGCGAAGTGCGCGATGTTGCAACGGACACGCCGGAAGATTACGAGCCTCCTGAATTTGAAGTGAAAGCCTTACGAAACGCCACCGTGAAATTGTCCTGGGACGACGCCGATCCCGCGAGGAAGAAAACATTCGGTCGGAAAATTACCGAAGATAAGTTGAAAGACGACGATTTTAACGCCTATTTAGCGTCTGATTCAGAAACAGACTCCAGCGATGACGAAGAAGAAGAGAAGGAGAAGAAGAAGAAAAGTAAGCGCGAAGGGAAGGAAGAGAAGAAGAAATATTTAGCCGCGTTGCTCGGGAAAGATTACAAGAGTAAGACGAGTCGCACAGGCGTCAAGTTGGACGATATCGATAAAGACGACATGAGTAAAGACCCGAATGACAACGACGACGATGATTTCTTCCTCAACGAGGACGACGACACCTCTGACTCTGAGTCCTCGTCATCGGAAGAGATTGAAGACACCGCGTTGGCGTCGACGAAATACGCCATGCAAAAGAAGTTCTCAAATAGATATGGGAACAAGTCCGGCAAGAACGGTAATTCAGGCGACATGGAAGTCACGTTTCACGCTGGACTAGAAGATTTCGGTACTAAAATGAAAAAGAAGAAGAAAGAAGGGACGCTTGGGCAAAAAGAAACCGCCGAGGAGCGACGCGAACGGGAACGCCGAGAGAAGAAGTTGACCGCAAAGAAGAAGAAAGAGAAGGAAAAGAACGGCGAAGAAGAAGAAGAAGGAGAAGAGGAGGAATTCGCAGCGGGTACGGACGAGGGAGCAAACGGATTCGACGATCCATTCTTTGCGCAAGAGCCAGATGCAAACTTTGACTTCGATAGCGTTCGAGATGACGACGATACCGTTGACGAAGACAAAAAGAAATCGAAAAAGAAGAAACGAGGTTCATTGGACGACGGAGAAGACGGAAAAGCGAAAGCAGAACTCGAGTTGCTCATGATGGACGAAAATGTCATCTTAGGAAGAGGGGACGCGCAAAGCTTGAAAAAGAACAAGTCTCTCGCGAGGAAAACCAACGAAGGCGAAGAGAAAGTCACGCGTAAAACGAAGAAAGCGAGATTGGCCGAGAAGCGAAAACTTCGAGGTAAAGCCGCGCGAAGAGCCGAGTCCGACGACGAAATGGACGACGACATGGATGACGAAGGCAAAGCTAAGAAAAGTATCAACGTTCAAGATGAACGATTTGGTGCGCTCTTTGAAAACCACGAATTTGCACTCGATCCGACCGATCCTCGGTACAAAGACGTCGAATCGAAAGCGCTCATCGCGAGCGAACGCGAGAAACGTCGCGCGAAGAAATTGGCAAAACTCGAGAAGATGCGCAAAGAGATGCTCAAAAATGGTGAAAACGTTACCGTGGACGAAGACGACGATTTTCCTGGGAGTGCTGGTAAGAAGAAAGCATCATCTTCTGGAGGCATCGGAAAGAACGAGTTGGATTCGATGATCCAAAGCCTGAAAAGGAAACAAGCTTTGGCGATGCAAAAGAAAAAGTAGTTGTAAAATCACAATACTCGCGCGTATATATAGTAGCAGTCCAATGCCTTTCAAAAAGTTTCAAAATTTATTATCCATTCGCGTCTGCGCATCCAGTGCCAATTGTAGATTGACTTTTCCGCTATCCGTCACCATCATCGAAATCGGCATGTCAAGATCTCCGCTGGTAAAAATACCATCGTTTTTCGGCGGCGACGGCTGCGGTACATTCGAAGGTACATTTTGCGAAGGTGGATCTGGCGCCTGGGTTGTCGATGTTGGTACTGTTGTAGGTGTCGTCGCAAGTGGAGCTGTTTCTGGAGCAGGTGCCGCTGGATTCCCTACTTGTGGTGCTTGTTCTGGCTGCCCATCAGTCGTTCGGGGTGCGACTGGCGTCGTCGTCGTCGTCATCGTCAATGGATCCCGATCGACTTGCATTGGCATCGCCACCGTAGTTTGCTCTTGTGGAAAAACCGGTTTGTGAAGAAACGCCGCCGTTGCCATCGGCGCCATCGGCACCCCGTTCGTGGTCATTGTGACGAAACCCTCTGCATTCGCCGCCGTCTTCGTCGCTGAACCAGGTTTTCTTCCTTTCTTTTTCGGTCCTTCCATATCCCGTAAGACACAATCTTGGTGCCTTTCACAATATCTCGTCGCGCCAAATCGGAATTTCGGGCAGTGCCATTGCGAGCTCTTTTTGCAACATCTTTGTTCGTCCGGCGCCGGTGGAGCCGACACTTTCGATGATGGTTTGCGTGGTTTCCTAATTGCTACTAAATTAGGTTCCTCCAAACTACCGACTGGAATTTCGAGCGTGAGATCGCCGACGGGTTCCGGCGCCTTCTTACGCGCTTCTTCGGCGGCATAATCCGGATGCGGCCGTTTCTTATCGTTCAAGGCCGTGAGGTTTCCTAATATGCCGTGGAGTAAATTTCTATCTACTATCGGCTGGGCCGGCTGCTGAGCCGGTTTGCTGGGCCTGTTTGCTTCTATCGGTTTGCTCACTTTACTCACGTGCGAAATCTTCAACAAACCACGCGCGCCACACACTTTCAAATGCGCGGCGTGTAACGCGGATTTCAAATCTCTCGCCAGTCTGTGACCAGGTTCTAACCCGCAGCTTAAACGTAAGAGCCCCGCTGGACATTGACTCCAAGGATACGATCCGCCTTCCACGGACGCCCGATGTTCGATAAGCGACTCTGGACCGCCTAAAGAAGTGGCCGGTCGCCAAATTTTGGTCAACGTTGCCGTCGTTTTTGCCATTTCAAACGCGATTTCGTGCATCTTAATTGCGTATTGCTCCGTCGTTGACGGTAAATTGGCTCCTCCTTCTGTTGTCGTCGTCGTTGTTGTTTTCACGTCTTCTTGATTTCCCGTTCCTCTTGTTGATGCTGGTTGTTCGTTGTTGTTCACAGCAGCCTTCTCTGGCTCCGTCGTCGCCTTCGGATCCGGTAAAATCGGGGTAATCACCACCGACAACATTCCGCCAAACATTTTTTTATTCTTCCCGGCTTGTTGTTGCTTTGAAATAGCGTGGTTTTCGTGTCCAGGCAAACCTGGATACAACACCACCAACTCGAACCACGGTGATATCGGAAAACTCGTCGTCGTCGTCGGTGTAACCGCGGCGTTTGTTGCGTTTTGTTCGCCGACACTCGGCGCCACCTTTTCGCCCTTCTCTCCTTTGAACTTAAATTGCACCATCGACATTGCCACGTGCATCCCATTTTCCGACGCTTTCGGCACTCGCAAATGCAACGTCCTCATCCCTCTCAACAGCAAGAAGCAATCAAAAGCGGACAACACCGCCCCTCCGGTAACTCTCGCTTCTTTAATCCTCTTCCAATTTTTCGACTTTCGATCTTTGCAACTCACCGCGCCCGCTAACACGTCCGAATGCCCGTTCAAATACTTCGAACACGAATGTATGACAAAATCCGCGCCTAATTTCAACGGCTGGCACAACAACGGCGTCAACACCGTCGCGTCCACGAAACTCGTCACCCCGTTCTTGCGACACCACCCCGTCACCGTCTCGATGTCCAACACTTCCCACGAACTGTTCGCCGGCGTCTCGATCCACATAAACTTCTCGTGTTCTTTCTCCTCTTCGCACGACACCATCTCTATGGCTAATTTCAAATACTCCAGCGAACTTTCATCCGTGTCGTACTGCACGATTCGAACGCGCATCCGAGTGCACCACTCGCGGAAGTGTTTCCGGTTGATAAAATACGATCTTCGTGGGAAAAACACCACGCAATCCGGAACGAAACACGCGTTCATTATCGCGCTCACCGCGGCCATGCCCGAGGAGAAAACGCAGCTTTCCTCGGCGTCGTCCAGTTTTGATAAAACGTGTTCGACGTGCGAGGCGGTTGGATTGTCCGCTCGAGAGTAGATTAAGGGGTGTTCGCCATTATTCAGTGTGTGCGCGTTGTAGGAACCGTCCCGGGAAAACGTCGTCGAGGGATGAATCGAAGGGACGATGGCGCCGGTTTGTGAGGACGAGTAATTCGCCGCCGACGAGCACACGAGCGCGGCAACTTCCAAGTCCATTTTTATCGTTCTCCTCTCGTGCTTTTCCGGTTGGTTGATGCACCAGAGAAGCGGAATAAAGAAGTGAAGTGTGCGTGTGTTTGTGAGGATTTTGAAATCGAAATCGAGTCAGGAGTCCTGATTGTGAATCAATTAAATTTACGCACGCGTTCTTCTTTTCAACGCGCAAAAACAGCTAAACTACTACTACTTTACGCGCGAACGACAGTCAGCGCAGATTCTAGGTATAAGTTTTCTATGGCTACTGATTCGAGTTTCGTTCTGTAGACTTCGTACTCCTTCGGTTCCCTCTTGCAAGCGGCGCTAAACTCGATATCGGTCTCGCCAGAATCCGTGAAAGTTTTGAAGAGGAGGAGGTTGAGTTTCTCGACGTGTTGTATTTTCAAAATTGAGCAAGCGTCTTCTTTTTTCATTTTCATGCGGTTGTGGCTGACGTTTGAGCGCGAGATGTATCGAGCGCGGAGCGGGTCGAGACACGCGTATACACAGCAGAATTCGAGAAACGTGAAGGATTCGGAATCGATCGTTTTGAAGAAGGAGACGTATTTGCCCGCATCTACGCAGACGGAGAGGTACATGGCTCTCGAAACGATCGGAGAATTCAAAACGCCGAGTTCAGCCGCGCGAAAATCGATGTTGTCGAGTTTAGAAGAGGACGAGGAAGAAGAGGAACGGTTCCCTTCCATTTCTTTTTCTTTTTCCTCCTCTTCTTCTTCAACCTTTGCCGAAAGTCTGAGTAACAACCGATAGGACAAAATCTCAGCTTTATCCTCCGGTGAGACGAACTCAGCCCGCTCCGTGCACATGATCGAGTACGTAGCCAACGACTTCCCCAATTGTTCACGAAACTGTAGCGCCATGGAATGATCCCGGTGTATCATTCTTCTCGCGTCCGGATCCGAATAATTGAATGTCACCCATTGCGCGATGTATGTGTACGCTCTCAGTCTTTGTCGTTTTCTGATCTCGTAATCGAATCGAATCATCATGTGCACAAGACGTCGCATAATTCGCCTGCTTTTTGGTCCACTCGCCGATTGCGCAGTCAAGTCTCCTCGAATCGCTCGAGAACGATCCCGAACAAAATCCGCGAGTTCAGAAAACGTCTTCAACGCTTCGAAATCCAAACTGTTCTCATCGCGCTTCAAACAATCGCAAACACCACCAATCGTCTCTTCAATCACCCTCGCTACTCGTTCCAAACTCTTCTCTATCGCATCTAAACTCCTCACTTCCTCCGGATTCCCGTTAAACGTTCGCGAAAATCGTTTCATGAGCAATTCGCCTTTTGCACCTTCGAACCTTGGGTCGAAATCAGACCGAGCCAGTCGCATCGTTCTTTCTTCTTCCGGGCACAAATCGTCGCATTTTGCGACTAAACGCGCGTCCTCGTTTCCCTCCTCGGTTTCCAGAAACTCGCGCTCAACTTCTTCTTTGTCTTCTTCTTGATATTCTTTTTCTTCGTCTTCTTGTACATTTTCAAATTCATTTCCAACTGTCGATGATGTCGACGCTCCGGTCGCTCTTCTCTCCTCAGAATCATCATCATCATCATCATCGTCCTGTTGTATATCTTCACAACCACGGATACTTGCCTCCTCGTTACCGTCGGCATTTTCGTCGCAATCATCGCTCGCGTCGCTGATTTCTACTCCCGCGCGTTTCGTTTGCGCTTGACCCATGTTCTACTAAAAAAGTGCAATATCTCTGAAGAAAACAAAACGAAGGAAAAGGAAAAGATGGAAGCGAGAGGAGCGAACGCACGCTGTAAGTCTCTCTCTCTCTCTCTTTCTGTTATTACAAGTATATTATATTCATGATTCGGAACTTCATTCTGATTCGGATTCGGAACTTGAGAATACTTCTGATTCTGGCACGCGTAACTCTCCGTGCTCGTATCGCCAACCATATGGTAAAGGGCCGTAGTTGTCGAGGAGGTATCGTAAACATTCGGTTTGGTTTTTCTTAGTCGCTTCTCGCACGGCCAAATAGTCCAAAGGCGCTCTGGCGGTTTGGTGTAAGTACTTCAAACAGTCT
>Ga0181602_10004647_pt1 | contig 10531 bp, 9 predicted proteins | sample 041ome_14_FD_148640 | JGI IMG/M metagenome (GOLD analysis project Ga0181602, IMG submission 148640) | Coastal salt marsh microbial communities from the Groves Creek Marsh, Skidaway Island, Georgia - 041408US metaG (spades assembly) | ecosystem: Environmental > Aquatic > Marine > Intertidal zone...
AAACTTCAGGCTGTCGGTTTACTCCGCACTGAAGAGGTCTACGCTGCCTAAGGCATCGTTTACCGCAGGTCGGTGAGGACATATACCTAGGAACAGAAGTCCGTTGTTGTGGTGGAGAAATGACTAAACCCTAAATTGAGTCATACATCTATTGGTGATGGAGGATGTAAAAATTCAATCATCTATTTCGGATTGTTGAGAATCAATAATGACCTAAACGTGTAGTACTCTCTGTTTGAGGTATTCAGGACGGGAGTTCGAGTCTCCCCGCTTCCACTAAAATAAATCCTCGATTGTTTTGGCAGTCGAGGATTTTTTATTATATTTGTACTGTAATCATCACATAAACATCATCAACATGACACAAGAAGAAGTAACTAAAGAAGTTGAAAACTATAACGGAACTAATAGTTTCATGAATTCGCTCAAAAAAGGACTTAAGAAATACGGTTCCCTTACTGATAACCAAACTTCTGCAGCTATTCGTGTTATTGAAGGTGCTCGTCGACATGAACAAGCGCAAAAACGGATGAATATCACTTTGGTTGGTGATACCATTAAGATTGGTCGTAAGATTGCTTTGGGTATTAAAGAAGAGTATGGTCTTGAGTTTCACCCTATTCTTATCGATGTGACCGCAGTTACAGGTATGACGGACCGAGCACTTCGTATTAAAGGTAAATTGACTAAAGAAAACGGAGGTATTTGCCGTTGTTGTGCTAAAACCCTTACGGATGATATTTCTAAAGTCACCGGTATCGGCCCTATTTGTTCTAAGTATGTCGGAGTACCCCATCCCCGTAACCTCTATGACACTAACGAAATTGAGACCTATAAGAAGAATATGTCTGAAAAGATTGATTCAATCGGGGAGTTTGAATTTTGGATTCCAAAGAAAGCAATTGTGAAATGGAATGGTATGGGGGGAGTGATGGTTAAGATGTGAGAAAGGGGGGTAACCCCCTTTTTCCCTTTTAGGTGATATTTATAGTAATAAACTGTAAAAATTATTTATTATGGGAACAGCAGAAGTTAAAAGTTTAATTAGACACGCATTGACCGCTATTGGTACTTTATTAGTACTTACAGGTCTAAACACATGGATACCTTTGGTAGACTTATTAACAGAGAATTTAGATTCAGTGGTAAACGCTATCGAAGTCCTCGTAGGTTTAGGAGTGGCGGTATTTGGATTCTTCCGGAACAAAGAAAGATTCAAATTAGTTGAAGAGACCCAACAGTAAAACCCCCGAAATTAAAACCCCCGACCAAAAATCGGGGGTTTTTTTTGACATGTAAAATAAAGTGTCTTATAATTTAAAAAAAAAGAATGAACAATGTGTTAGTACTAAATGCAGACTATTCACCTCTGAATATTACTAGTCTTCAGAGAGGGTTTGTTTTAGTAGATAAGGGAAAGGCTGAGATAATAAAAAGTGGGGAAAAAGACATTATCACAACTATAGGTAATTTTGTTAGACCAGTTATTATACGGTTACTAAACTTTATACGGTATAGACCAAAAAACATTAAAGTTAATCGAAGAAGAATTTTTAAAAGAGATAAATCAACTTGTCAGTACTGTGGGTCTAAAAAACACTTGACTATCGACCACGTTATGCCTCGTTCTCGTGGTGGAGGTAATACGTGGACAAATTTGGTTACATGTTGTTCAGGATGTAATGTTTATAAGGGTAATAAAACTCCAAAAGAGGCTGGTATGAAGTTAATTAATAGACCTTATGAGCCCTCTATTTTCTCTTCTGTTTTTTATGAAGAAGCTGAAGATATTTGGAACGATTTTAAGTTATCGTTTAAATCTTATTAACCATTTTTAACTATTTATAGGTAGTAGTTCTTCAATAAACAAGTAAACCTATAAATGTATGCTTTTAACTTTTTTAAGGAATTTATTCCTTCTTACACTCCCCCTGTTCCTATTTAATGGTAACTTAGGGGCTCAATGTGACGTTTTTATAGAACAAGGTTCTGTAGTCGTTACTGATAATGGTAGTGGTGTCAAATTTCAATTTGACGTTACAAACAATTCAGGTAGTGAATGGGAAGGGGATGTACTTAAAATGTATTGGTCACTTAATTCAAGTGCGCCTATATGGACCATAGATTATACCTCAAACAACAATGTTGGACCCTTACCTCCTGGACAAACTAGGACAATAACCACCCCATGGTTCGACATTCCAAATCTCCCTTCATGGTTTCCTGAAGACCCTGGTCCTGGTGGTGACTTGGACGATTATTGGGTCGAGGCTTTAGAATGGCCTTATTGGTCTGCAAATCCAAACGGTTTTGATGGGACGTGGTCGCAAATGAATCTACGTCTCGGAAGTTGTGGTTTGGGTGATGGTGCGTGGGTATATAACGATAACGGCGACCCTTATTATGGTCCTTTTAATAGTGATTGTCCCGATGTCAATAATGATGCGTTTTGTGATTGTGATGTTAATTTTCTTGGGTTTGACCCTGAAACATATGACGTAAGTATTGAAATAGTGTCTCATTGGAATTGTGGCACCTCTTTAAATACCAGTGGTTTTTCGAGTGAAATGGATTATGTAAATATGATTCAAATCGGAGCTCATGTACCTGGTTGGGATTATCCGTGGGGTTGTACTGCAGCTCAGTACCATTTAGGATGGACGTTTGATAATCCTGTAGCTTTTGAAGAGTTTTATGCTGGTGACACAATTAATTATAATATGTTTTCAGACGATACATTCTATGATGATTGTTTTCAGGAAATATTAGAAAGTGATACTTTAACTTCATGTTTAGAGATTGTTTTATGGCAAATTAATTATTCTGAAACCGCGATTGTCGGTGAGATAGATGGTGGATGGGCGGCAACATGTGGTACTTGCGCGGACCAAACTCAATTTTACCCTGATATGTCTATGGAGTTAAACTCAATGAATATTTGTAATGCACCACCTCCATTGTATCCTGGTTGTATGGATTCAGATGCTGAAAATTATAACCCTAATGCGGGATATGATGATGGTTTGTGTACGTACCCACCAATTTTTGGATGTATGGACCCAATAGCGTGTAATTATGATGTTAATGCGACTGAAAATTATGGATGTATAACTTGTGAAACACCTTATGAAGAAGGTCTTGCGTGTAACGAATTTCATAATTCAGACTCATATTGGGATTGGTATTTATCCGTTTTTGACTGTAACCAAGGGTGTACAGACCCTGAAGCAATTAACTATGATGAAAATGCTGAAAATGATGATGGTTCATGTGAGTACGATACGGTAACTTCACCTGACGCAAGTGGATATGTATCATTTTTAGGTACCATATGTGATAACGGTGTACCATCTAATGAAGTTAATATAACAGTAATTAATCCCGATACAGGTAGTTTTAATGCTACTGATACTTTATTTAATTATTGTGTTGAAGTCCCTGAATTGGGGTTAGATAGTTGTTTATATGGTGATATTAATGCTTCCGATTATATGTTACCCGGTGAAGGTCAGGTAATATGGAATGTTAATGTACCTAACTATATAACACAATTAACCGTAAATGTGTATTATGCTGAAGGTGAAATTGATGAGAACTCTTCCAACAACACTTACTTTTTTTCAAATCTTATTCAAGACCCCGATATATGTCCTATTTTAGGGTGTACAGACCCTATAGCTGAAAACTACAACCCGTTAGCAACAGAAGATAATGGTAGCTGTGAATATATGGTCGACCTATCATTAGATAGTATAACAATAAACGAATATTGTGACGGATTTACTCCCTACTGGATTCCTACATTACATCTAAACAATCTAACCAATCCCGCAATAAATGAATATTGTATCAAAGTTCAAGTCTTAGGACAAACAAACGATACTATTTGTTTTAATGCGATGGGTACAACAATAAATTCATTCGGTGACCTCTCATTAGAATGGCCCGAACCGATTTATTCATATGGTACTATTAGTATTCATGTGTTAGATATTAACGGTGAAAGTGAAAACTCATGGGAAGATTTCGGTGAAGATGATAATATTGGTAATAATATGTTTGTTACTAGTATCTTAGGACCATCAATAAATTGTGATGTTTTAGGATGTATAGATGAAACCGCTAATAATTTTAATCCTAACGCAAATATAGATGATGGAAGTTGTACCTATGATATTACAGAATTAAATTATTTAGGGTCAGAATGTACGGTATATTGTGACCAAACAGGTCCTTACTATTACGTCACCTCCACCTTTCAAAATACGGGTAATGTTACAATTACTGATTTTTGTGCTGAGTGGAATGTAATTGGGGGTGAGGAAGAGATAGGGTGTTTTAATGGAGTTTTAGAACCTAATCAAATAGTAACCTTAGAATATGGTCCTATATACACTGATGGTAGTGGTGTTGTATGGGTCTATTTACAAGAACTAAATGGTGTTGTTTTAAACCCTGAAATAGGATTTACAGAAACATTGTTCTGTTTATCAGAAGCTGAATCAATTTGTATTTATGGTTGTACAGATAATGAAGCGAACAATTACAACCCTGATGCGGACTTGGATGATGGGTCTTGTCAATATGATGTCTTTGGTTGTACGGACCCTGAGGCTAACAATTACGACTCGACCGCTAACGTGGACGATGGCTCTTGTACTTATGACGTATTCGGTTGTACAGACCCAACCGCAAATAATTATAACCCCTTGGCTACGAACGATGATGGAAGTTGTACTTATGATATCTATGGGTGTACTGATTCAAATGCAAATAACTTTAACCCGAACGCAAACGTGGATGACGGTTCTTGTGAATATGATGTATTTGGGTGTACTGATGAAAGTGCTAATAATTATAATCCGTTGGCTAACGTAGATGATGGAAGTTGTACTTACGATATCTTAGGGTGTACAGACCAAAATGCTAACAACTATAACGTTTTTGCTAATGTAGATGATGGTTCATGTGAATATGACGTTTATGGGTGTACGGACATGAATGCTATTAACTACTATAGTGAAGCGAATATAGATAATGGAACTTGTATTTATCCAGGCCCTTGTGATGAGTTTGACGGTCAAGCGTTCGCACCAAACGCATTTAGTCCAAATAATGACGGTTTAAATGATTCTTGGGGTGTCATTACAGATGAAGAGTGTTGGAACTCATGGGAAGTGTTAATCTTTAACAGATGGGGTCAAATAATATATGAAATGAATAACCCATCTGATAGATGGGATGGTAGTTTTAGAAATGGTGAGTATTATGTTGAAGACGGTGTATATGCTTATACGTTACGAGCTGTGGCATGGAATTTGGAGACTATAGAAACTACAGGTTTCATAACCGTTCTCAGATAAACAATCGATAAATAAATTAGGTGACCTTCGGGTCACCTTTTTTTATACAAGAAAAAAGGACTGACACCGTCAGTCCTTTTCGTAGATAATATTAACCCCCTTTTTTTAAAAAAGTTTATGAAAGTACACTATCTCTAATGCCTTTCAGTTTCGAGTCCATGTTCGACTCTATTGAATCCAATAAGGAATCCAATGCTATTGTGAACTTATCTTCAAGTTCTCTTTTAAAATCTTCATTATCTATTCTATTCATTAATAACTCCCTTGTCATATTTGTCAAACCATTCAAATATTTTTCCCCGAATTCTCTTATGAATGTATCTGTGATAATTCTGGCTAAAAATCTCTTATCTGAAAATACTTGTGGGAATTCATCTTCTTCTAATTCTAATATAGATTGTTTTAAGACTTCCTTTTCGAAAGAATCCATATCTAATTTTGACTCTAAATAAGTTATTAATCTATCTTTAAGGGTATCTATCACTTGAGAGTTTTTATCTCCCATAAGACCCTTTAAAACCATTATAAGGTCCTCATTAATAGTGTTAGTAGATATACCCATATCCACTAAGTTCTTTGACTCCACAAAGAGTTTGTTAAAAAATTTAGTTGTTTGAATTTTTGAATTAAGGTTTACAGATTCAGAAATAATACCAAAACGTCCCTTAACAATTTTTGATTCTGTGAGTTTTGTAACCTTGACAGTCTTTGTGTCGTTTAGGTTCTTTTTTACTATCTTCTTTAGACTCATCTTAATTCTTTGGTCTCCACGCATTTATTGATTCGTTGAATTCCTTACTATTAATCCTCACTCTTTCATAAATATCTGCGTTTTCTGGTTTGTCAAACTTAAATCCCTTTTTTTTTAAATTTTCTAACATTTCCTTCTGACGTTTTGTGAGCTCATTTGTAAGACCTTCCCCGTCCAATAATGATTGTAAACCTTTCTTCTCTTTTGTCTTCATAACCTCTTCAAATGGTTCATCTTTCTCCATTTCTTGATTATGTGTATTAACATAAGTATCAGTCTGTATTTCTTCCTTTTCTTTATCGTTAAAATCTACTTCAGGTATCTCATCCCCACCGACTATCTTAAAGTCCCTGTAATCAGGTCCTTCGTTGTTTAAAACAGTAAAGTATACTATACCACCGTCGAGTAATTTACCGAGACCATTCATTTGTGAGTTAAATGGTAATTCGATATTCGCGTTGTTATAGTATGAACCCAATCTAACGATAGGTTCACCTGTCTTTTTATCTTCACCTTTTGCAATAACAACTGACCTGATGAATGCAATATCCTCAGGGTATTTTTTGATAAGGTCATCAAATTCTCTACTTATTTCTTCTCTATCTTCATCAGTAAAGACTACTTTTTGTTTTCCTTTGTCATTGGCGGTGTAAAAGTTAAATTCCTTTAACTTATCATCTATCATCTCAGGTAAAGAGTTATTCATTTCTTCTTCTTTTATTATATTCATTAATCCTTTAGATTCGTTTAATTTTTTATACGCATCAAATTCGGTCCATCGACCATTAGAGTCAATTTCATCGTCTATCCATCCCCATGGTCCACTTGTTCCATTTTTTCTTTCTACTTTATACATTCTTGGTTTATCTTCTGATAAATTTCTACCCCATAAAACAATTCTTTCTTTACCGTCAGGGGCACCTCCACTACCTGTATCCGGCCATTGTATTCTTAACATTTTAGCAACATATCTATTTTGAGGTTGCTCTGTTGTACCTGTTCTTAAATCATCATACAATTGTTTAAATTCTTTTTCTACCTCAGAGTTACTACTTTTACTATTAACATGTAAATTTAGGTTGTGATACATGTCTTTAATTTGACTTTGGAAGTCTCCTGTAAGTACTACTCCACCGGTTGAACCTGTAGAAGGTGCAGGTGCAGGTGCAGGTGCAGGTGCAGGTGCAGGTGCAGGTGCAGATGATACTACTTTTTTACACATTGTCCAACCATCGCTCGATTCATCTTCGGATGCACTATCCGCCACAAATTTTGGTGTGGTATAACCATCAGCCTGTAGTTGAGCCTGAGTTTTACTACTTGGTAAAGTTCTTACGATACCCATTATTGATTATCTTTAATAAGTTGGTTTATTTGGTCTAAACTATATTGTTTTACAGGTGTATAATTATTATTTATATCTAATATTTGTAAACTTTTTTCATCATTAGAATAATTTATCATGTACTTGTTACTTGCTAAATTACCGTGGTCATCAAGCATATCGCTAGGTAATGAGCCAGCATCATAATCTTTTAATACATTTACAATTTTTTCTTCTTCATTTTGGTTTAACTTGGTGAATAATCCTTGTTCTGTTATATCTAAATCGGTTTCGAATTCTTCGATTACTTCTTTTACAATTTCTACCCCCTCTATAGATTTTTCTCTTAGTAACCACGCTAACCCACCGCCCACAACAATCCACCTCGCCCCACCAAAGAATAAAAGTGACACTAGCCCTATTTTATATTTCGTCGCTAAACGAGACCATCGAGCAAGTGCACTCTTATTTTTTATAATATTCATTAATTCTTTATTATCCTTTAAATTTTCTTTAATTTCTGTTTTTACGAGCTCTCTTATTTCTTTTTTAGTTTTACCTTTTAAAATCGTTTTTGTGGCGTCATCAATCTTATAGGATTGTAATGCTCTCGTGGCGTCTCTTCTTCTATCTATAAAAAGTCGAGTAAATTCATTGTTTGTCCAATGATTTTCCGACTTAAAGGCATCTCTGATTTCATCATCAGTCATAAGAAGTTTATCAAGTTCTTCAGTAATATCCTCATCTGTCAATGAATCAATTATTTTTGAAAGATTACCTTTTTCTACTTTAGTAGATAATACATCACTATTATCTAAAACAGAATCTTTTAAAAATGCTTTAACACTTTCAGGTTCATTTTTAAATTGTGATTCGATTATACTATTAATTATATCTAATGTATCTTCATCTGATAACTTATCTTGGTTATCTTCTAGTTGTTTTACAATATTTTTTATTCTCGTTTGAGTTGCTTCAGGTAATATGTCAAAAATGTCTCTTCTTAATTGTTTCGCAACATCATCATTAAATGATTTCATACTTTCAAGAGAACTAAAAAAATCATCTGCACTTTTTGATTTTTTCATCAAATTTATTAAATTATCAATTTCTTTACTTCCATATTGTGCAATTTCATCAGCACTATTTTTTACTAAAGTTCTTAAAGACCTTATTATAGTTGACATTGATTCATTTATAATTTCTCTATTTTCTGTAAATAACATAAGGTCATTAATACGGGTAACTTCACTTATTAAAAGTTTAATATTTTTACTCATAACAATATAATTTTACTATAAATATTTGTAATTAAGAAAAAACGTATTATATTTGTGAAATGAGTAAATATCAAATAGGTTCACAAGTAAGAGATATCAGAAATGGGAAGTATCACATTATCATTGATAATGAAACTTTTGATGATTTATCTTTGTATTACACTTCGGGTGGTACATCAGTTCCCGAATACTTTTTGATTTCCACTGATAAATCCATTTTATCTTCTTTGTTTGAACGACAACAAAAAGATGAAGTAATTACTGAGTGGTTACAGGAAAATACCGAACTTAAAAATATTTTACCTGAAAAAAACTTTGATTTTGATAAATTCCTACAAGACTGGATTAAGAAAAACACTAAACCAAAAAATTTGTGGGATAAAATCAATCATTTTTTTTGGGGAGTTGATTAAGCATCCTATCAATATCTTTTTTAGATTGTTCTTCTGTGAGGTCTGGCTCGATATTCTCGAACATACTTACATCAATATCTCCCAAACTTTCGACTTCCTCCTTAGATAGTGAAGCTATAAGTAGCCTCATTAATGCAATCGCAATCTTAATCTGTTCTTTAGGACTCTTTAATATATCAATGACAGGTTTAAATTGTGATTTGTGTCTTTGTTCCTGAGCAGTTAATTTATTGTCTTCAGTCATTGCTAACGTAAAGAGATAATATAACGTATCAACGGCTATTGGGAATCCGATAATACTTAGATAAACTCTCATCGGTTTATTAAGTTTTCTTGTAATACCCAATACATATTTTAATGTCTTTTCTAAACCATTTTGCTTTGCATAAAGTTCTAATGATTCCTTAAGTGCCTTCTTCCAATTTTTAAGTACACCTTGTTCAATAACTTCTTTACCTTTACTATTCAAAACGGGTTTACCACCAACAGTGGCAATACCATCAACATTCTTTATTTTTTTAATCATCGATACGGTTTCGGGTCCTGGTATCATAGCAAATGCTAATGCTATTGATGCATCATAATATTCACCTTCATATGCATATACACCCGCATTTGCCAATCCAAATCCCATAGATGCTAAATTAGCGGCAATTGCAAGTGGAGGAAATGGAACCATACTCATAAGACCAGTTATTAATTCTGCAGTTTCTAATACTCCGTGGACTGTCCAATTTTCAAAGTCCATATCTTCGTACCACTGTTCTGCAGTTTCAGGTTTAGAAAGAGCACCATAGTTTGGGTTAAATAACTGTTGTGTAAAAATACTTTCTTGTTCAGATAAAACTTTAGACCTATCGTAACTCATAAGTCTATTCATCTCCACTAACTGTATTCTAATATTTTCCTCCATATCAATAAATATTATGTTAAAGTGTTTGATTTACCTCTATTGAGTCCTGATTCCCATTTACTGTTTTGGTCAATCATATTTCCCTTACCTCTATTAACATTATCTGTCCACACGGTTATCGTTATTTGATTGGCTGGTCCGCGAGTTAATCCTGTTTCCCATGTAGTAACACCAGCATTTGTAGACGATGAGTCACCCCCTCCATCAGTTGCTCCGCCACCTGTGTCTCCACCACCTTCTTCTTGTTCTGTTACTTCTTCATCCGCTGAAAATTCTTCTTCACCATATATTTCAGGATGTTGTAATCCGTACTTCTTAAGTAATTCACCTGCAACTGCATTTGCTTCATCTTCTATAGGACCACCAACATTTTGTATTTTACCTTTCAATTCACCTTCTTCATTTTGATGATGATGTACTAACTCATGAGCCACTGACCTCATAATGTCTTGTAACGCCCTTTCTTTGGTATAGACGGTGACCTCCG
>Ga0181602_10004655_pt1 | contig 10520 bp, 10 predicted proteins | sample 041ome_14_FD_148640 | JGI IMG/M metagenome (GOLD analysis project Ga0181602, IMG submission 148640) | Coastal salt marsh microbial communities from the Groves Creek Marsh, Skidaway Island, Georgia - 041408US metaG (spades assembly) | ecosystem: Environmental > Aquatic > Marine > Intertidal zone...
ACACGGCAAAGAGGCTTGGAATTGAAAATATGCCAACGCCAGAGCAGTTGGAGAATCTTATTGAGTTATGCCACAAGGTCCTACAGCCATTGCGAAATGAGATTGGACCTATTCATATATCAAGCGGACTTCGCGTTCCAGCTCTCAACAAGGCCATTGGAGGAAGCAAAACATCACAGCACTGCGCGATTAATGGGGCGGCAGCAGACATAAGCATAAAGGACAATAAAAAGGCTTTTGATTACATTAAGGACAATCTAATATTTGACCAACTTATATGGGAGTTTGGCAATGAGAAGCAGCCAGACTGGGTGCATGTTAGCTACCACTACGGAAAAAACCGCGGACAGATTCTGCGCGCTGTTAAGAAGAACGGGAAAACAACCTATATCAACTATAAATGAAATGCCTATACATCCCGCTTTTGCTCATCCTTATACTTTCTGGGTGCTCAGCAGAATGGCATCTATCAAAGGCCGTAACGAAAGACCCGTCGATATTAAGCACGAAGACGATGACTGTCATGGACACGGTTGTTATCGAGCCGATTGCTGTCAGGGATACGGTCATCATATCGCAGGTGGACACGGTGGAGATAATAAAGGACAAGTTCCGAGTGAAGATTATGCGGAGCTACGACACCCTTATAATAGATGGAGGCTGTGATGCTGACACCATCATTAGGACTGTAAGCATAGAGGTTCCAGTAGTTGAGTATAGGGAGAATGACGCATTCTTTGATAAGATATATGAGACATCATTCTATATTTTAATTATAGGAATTACGGTTTTGACAATCAGAAGCGCAATCAGAAAACATCTTGGGTAATGAAAGAAACAGCAAAATATTACGCAACCCACCCGGAGGCAAAAAAGAAAAAGGCGGAGTACGACAAGAAGTACGGAAAGAAGACTGTCAAGGACCGTGTATCTAGAAACGCGGCGCGTCGTGCAATGGTAAAGGCGGGGAAGGTAAAGAAGGGAGACGGGAAAGATGTCGACCACTCAAATGGAAACCCTAAGGACAACAGACGCCCCAACCTGTCTGTAATGTCCAGGAGCGCGAACAGAGCCAAGAAGTAATTTATTATCTTTGTTGTTCTAACAAAGAAGAAAGATGGCAAAGATTAGTACATATCCAGTAGTAGCCCCACAGGGCTCTGACATTATTATCGGGACCGACGCTAACGATTCTAACGCTACGAAGAATTTCACGGTATCGTCTGTACTTGGATTGTATGAAGCTCCCGTTGCCGGATGGCAGCGCTTTGATGATGACGAGTTCACGTCAATGAATAAGCTTGAGTTGTTGGATGGAGTTGTGCAAACACTCCCCAACAATGGTATAACATCATACAGCTACGGGCCTCATGTTTTTTATGACCCATCCACATCAAAGGTTCTTTCAATCAATGAAAATGACACATATAGTATTACTGTCGTTTTCAAGGCAGAAGCGCCAAACGCCAACCAAACGCACTTAGATTTTTTCTTAACCAGCGGTGGCTTGACTCCTTATGAAAGGCTATCTGATTCCATGGTGTTCGCTAAGGGGAATAGCACGGAGCAGAACTTTCACCTTGTTTATCAGTATTATGCAGATGCTGACGCCGTTAATGATGGAATCAGCGTGAAGATTAGCTCTCACGGAGGCACTGCATATGTTTGGGATATTGTTTATTTCATACAGCGAAATCAAATAGCTGTTTAACTTTACTTTAATGGACATTAGAAAAGTATCCGTTGGCGCGGACTACAAGTCTGGCGCTATGCATTATATCGTTGACCAAGAGGTTCTTGGGGGCTCTTATAAGATTCACCTCATCCAGCAGGATAAGGACAGCGGGCACATAAAAATTTGGGTAGAAGCAGAAGATGAAATCTTTCTTTGGAAAGAGTTCAACTCTAATATGCCCGTTTCTATAGAGTATAACATCAATTTCTAAACATCATGAGCAAGAACCTAGACAGCTGGATTTCACAACTTGAAGACGCACCCCAACCTAATGCGTGTAGCATTGACAATCCAGATTGCGAAGGCTGTGGCTCATGAAGTCGCCGCGTTCATTTATTGTTAGGCCGGAAAAGGGGCGCCGATACGACAACATCAAGGACATCGGTGGCATAGAGTTTATTGTAAGCTCTTCGAAAGAAGACCACAAGGTATCAAATAGGTTTGCGGAAGTAGTAGAGACTCCATCTGGATACACGGGCCCAATAAAGAAGGGGGATACGCTTGTTGTTCACCATAATGTATTTAAGTTCTACAACGATATGCGTGGCCGCGAGAGAAGCAGCCACAACTTTGTTAAGGATGATACATTTTTGGTGGCAGATGAGCAGTTCTTTTTATTCAATGATGGCGTCAGATGGAGAACGACAGGGAAGTACTGCTTCATTAAGCCATCCCCGGTCAAGGACTATTATATCACTAAGCCAGGCTCAGAGGAACCTTTGGTTGGGACAATACGATATAGTACATCCATATTAATGGAGCATGGCCTATCTGAGGGGGATGAGGTTGCATTTACTCCGGATAGCGAGTATGAGTTCAATATAGACGGAGAAAAACTCTATAGGGTAAATAGCGATAACATTTGTATCTTGCTATGATGGACGCGAATGAAATCAAATTACAAATCATAAAGGCTGGAGAAAAAGCTGTTAAAGAGCTTATTAAGGTAGCGCAGGAGGACATAATCAAGCCAGACCCAGAAGATGAGCTTGCTGCTGATAGACTAAAAAATGCTGCCGCCACCAAAAAGCTTGCCATTTTTGATGCGTTTGAGATTCTATCGCGCATAGAATCGGAACGCGCGGCACTTGAGTCGCCAGCCGAAGAATCTAAATCAAGAGGTGGCTTTGCAGAACGAAGAGCAAAATAGGCTATACCACATCATATATGATGCGGTGCCAGAGAATGTCTTAAAGAAAAAGAACAAGGCAAAGAGCTGGGCATATGGATATGATGACAAGTACGACATTGTTATTATATCCAAAGACGGGACTATTGGCGACATATACAATATAAGCGGACTGCTTGTCGCGCTTCCGGCCGAGCCAGACAAAATATACGCCAGGGGCAAAAAAGAGCACGAGCAATATTGGCAGCCATTTGATTATCCTCAAGAATTACATAGGATAAAATCCATATTTGCATGGCACGAAAAGTCTTCAGATTTTAAAAATAGATGGGTTGACTATATCGAACAGGAGTTCGATAGAAGGGAGGCTGGTTTTTGGTTTATGAACGAAGGGATTCCATCCTACATAACCGGCTCCCATTATATGTACCTACAGTGGACAAAGATTGACATAGGGCTTCCAGACTTTAGAGAGGCTAATAGAATCTTCTTTATATTTTGGGAAGCATGTAGGGCTGATTCTCGCTCCTTTGGTATGTGCTACCTGAAGATACGTCGTTCTGGATTTTCTTTTATGGGGTCTTCTGAGACTGTGAACATAGCAACAACAGCCAAGGATTCTCGTATAGGCATATTGTCTAAGACGGGTTCTGACGCCAAGAAAATGTTCACCGACAAGGTGGTCCCCATCAACAGCAACCTACCCTTCTTCTTCAAGCCCATCATGGATGGCATGGATAAGCCGAAGACAGAGCTCGCATACCGAGTTCCCGCCTCTAAGATTACAAAGAAGAACATGTCCAATACGGAAACGGATGACGTAGAAGGACTGGACACTACCATCGACTGGAAAAACACAGCAGACAACAGCTATGACGGCGAGAAGCTGCAATTACTGGTGCATGACGAGAGTGGTAAGTGGATGAAGCCAGACAACATCCTAAATAACTGGCGAGTCACCAAGACCTGTTTGCGTTTGGGTTCTAAGATTATTGGGAAGTGCATGATGGGCTCAACGTCTAACGCGCTTGACAAGGGTGGAGATAACTTCAAGAAACTATACTACGACTCTGACGCAACAAAGCGTGGAGCTAATGGTCAGACAAAGAGCGGACTATACTCTCTATTTATTCCGATGGAGTGGAACTTTGAAGGATACATAGACAAGCATGGGATGCCCGTGCTCACAACTCCAGAGTCGCCAGTCACCGGCATAGATGGGTTACAAATTAAGATTGGAGCAATTGACTACTGGAACAATGAAGTGTCATCGTTAAAGTCTGACTCTGATGCTCTTAATGAATTCTATAGACAGTTCCCGCGAACAGAATCTCATGCCTTCAGGGACGAGAGCAAGGCGTCTATCTTCAACCTAACCAAGATATATCAGCAGATTGATTATAACGATAGCATCATCACAGAGCACTTTATAACAAGAGGCTCATTCCATTGGATGAACGGAGAGAAGGACACAAAAGTTGTCTGGACGCCAGATAAGAACGGAAGATTCAAGGTGACGTGGCTACCTCCAAGACATCTGCAAAATAATTTCGTGACAAGAAACGGAACCAAATACCCTGGAAATGAGCACATTGGCTCTTTTGGCTGTGACTCATATGACATATCTGGAGTTGTAGGCGGAGGGGGCTCTAATGGAGCGCTGCATGGAATGACTAAATTTCACATGGACGAAGCTCCAACTAATCACTTTTTCTTAGAGTATGTAGCCAGACCACAGACCGCAGAAATATTTTTTGAAGATGTACTGATGGCCTGTGTTTTCTATGGCATGCCCGTGCTGGCAGAAAACAACAAGCCAAGGCTTTTGTATCATTTTAAGAATAGGGGATATAGGGGATTTAGCATGAACCGACCCGACAAGCACTTAGCTAAACTTTCAAAGACGGAAAAAGAACTTGGAGGCATCCCGAACACCAGCGAAGATGTGAAGCAGTCTCACGCATCTGCAGTTGAGACGTATATTGAGAAGCACGTTGGCGTAGATATGGAGGGTACCTACAGGGACGCCGAGGACATGGGCGAGATGTATTTTACCAGAACACTTGAGGACTGGGCTAGATTTGATATAAACAACAGAACTAAGTTTGACGCCACGATTAGCTCCGGCTTAGCCATTATGGCAAACCAAAAGCACGCCTATCTTCCAGAGCAAAAGCAATCAAAAATAAGCGTTAACTTTGCTAGATATAATAATCGCGGTTCACGAAGCGAACTATTACAGTAAATGAAAGAGGTAAATATAAACATCTCTCCTACCGGATTTCCAAGTCAGTTTGTTTCTGATGCGGAGAAGGCCACTGATGAGTTCGGTCTTCAGATTGGGCAGGCGATTCAATATGAGTGGTTTCGAAAGGACGGGAACACCAGCAGGTATTATTCTCAGCTAAGAGACTTCATGAGATTGCGCCTTTACGCACGAGGCGAGCAGTCCATTTCGAAGTATAAGAATGAGCTCGCCATTGATGGCGACCTTAGCTATTTAAATCTGGACTGGACACCCGTACCCATACTTCCTAAGTTTGTGGATATTGTTGTTAACGGGATGTCTGATAGACTATTCACCGTTAAGGCATATGCACAAGACGCCATATCTGCTGAAAAGAGAAACCAATACCAAGACATGGTAGAAGGTGATATGGTGGCTAAGGATGTTCTTGCTAAGATGTCAGAGTCTTTTGGTATTGACCCCTTCCAGGTTAATCCTATGGAGTTGCCAAGGGATGATGATGAGTTGAAACTTCACATGCAATTGAAGTATAAGCCAGCCATTGAGATTGCAGAAGAAGAGGCCGTTAATACTATACTCGACGAGAATCATTATAATGATACACGGAAGCGGGTAGACTATGACTTGGCTGTCCTTGGCGTAGGAATGGCAAAGCAAGAGTTCCTAGCTGGAGAGGGCATAAAAATTAGTTATGTAGACCCAGCTAACGTAGTGTACAGCTATACGGAAGACCCTCACTTTAAAGACTGTTTCTATTGGGGAGAAATTAAGACCGTTCCAATTACGGAACTCTTGAAAATCGACAACACCCTCACTAATGAGGATTTGGATACTATATCAAAGTATAGTCAAACATGGTACGATTACTTTAATGTTTCCCAGTTCTATGATAATGATATTTTCTATCGTGATACTGCGACACTTTTATATTTCAACTACAAGACTACTAAGAAGTTTGTCTATAAGAAGAAGGAACTAGAAGACGGCGGAACTCGGGTCATTGAAAAAGACGATACCTTCAACCCCCCAGCAGAAATGATGGAGGAGGGAAAGTTCAGCAAGGTGGAAAAAACCATCGATGTATGGTACGAGGGCGTAATGGTGATGGGAACAAACATCGTACTCAAGTGGGAAATGATGGAGAACATGGTTCGTCCAAAGTCTGCATCTCAACATGCAATGCCCAACTATGTAGCCGTTGCGCCTAGAATGTATAAGGGTAGCATCGAGTCTTTAGTTCGTAGAATGATTCCATTCGCTGACTTGATTCAGATTACTCACCTTAAGCTACAGCAGGTTATCTCCAGAATGGTACCGGACGGAGTCTTTATTGATGCCGATGGCCTTAATGAGGTTGACCTTGGAACTGGCTCGGCATATAATCCAGAAGACGCCCTACGCTTGTACTTCCAGACCGGTTCGGTCATTGGTCGCTCGTACACGCAAGACGGTGAGTTCAATAATGCCAGAGTGCCCATCCAACAATTGACTGGGAATTCTGGTCAGTCTAAGATGGCTGCACTTATTGGCAACTACAACCACTATATGGACATGCTTCGCGCTGTTACTGGACTCAACGAGGCTCGCGACGGCTCAACGCCAGACCCCAACGCATTGGTCGGCGTGCAGAAGCTTGCAGCACTCAACTCCAACACTGCAACAAGACACATCCTCGAGAGTAGCTTATATATGACACGAACCCTTGCTGAAGCATTGGCGTTGCGTATATCTGACATTCTTGAGTACTCTGACTTCAAAGAAGAGTTTATCAATCAAATTGGCAAATACAATGTGTCTATCCTTGAACAAATCAAGGACTTGTACATTTATGACTTTGGCATCTTTATAGAGATTTCTCCAGATGAAGAGCAGAAGGCTCAGCTAGAGGCCAATATACAGATGGCGTTGTCTAAGGGAGATATCAACCTTGAGGATGCCATTGACATCAGAGAGATTAAGAATCTCAAGATGGCAAACCAGCTTCTTAAAGTTAAGCGCAAGCAGAAGATGGAGCAGGACCAGTTGATGGCCATGCAACAGCAGCAGGCGCAGGCGCAACTCCAGATGCAGTCACAGCAGATGGCTTCAGAGGCGGCTCTTCAGAAAATACAAGCCGAGACTCAGGGCAAGATGCAAATCAAGCAGGCTGAGGTGGCGTTTGAGATTGAGAAGATGCGTAACGAGGCTGAGCTTAAGCGTTCATTGATGGCTGAGGAATTCCAGTATCAAATGAGCCTAAAGGGCGTATCGGAATCCGCACTTAAAGAAAGAGAGGACAGCAAAGAAAAGGCTAAGGATAAGCGCATCAGTCAACAAAACACAGAGCAATCTAAGCTTATAAACCAAAGACAAACAAAGTCGGCACCTATCAATTTTGAGTCTAACGAAGACTCATTGGATGGATTTGACTTTGCGGAGTTTGAGCCCAGATAATCTCTATATTTTTTATCATAACTTTGTTTAATTAAATTAAATCTATGGAAATCAAGGTAAAAGAACTTGGTTCGGTGGAAGCCAAATCAGTTCAAGAGATAGAGGGAGAGTTGCTTGCTAAACACGAACAATCTCTTTCGGAAGGAAATGAATCACCTCAACCAGCTATGGGAGAGGTACAAAATAATGAGGCGCCCGTTCAGCTTAGTGACGAGGAAGTTCTTTCATTTATCAAGAATCGCTACAATAGGGAGATTAACTCCGTTGATGAGCTATTTAGTGCCAGAGAAGAGGCCACTGAATTGCCTGAGGATGTTTCTTCCTATTTGAAGTATAAAAAAGAAACGGGTCGTGGAATCAAAGACTTTATTAAGCTTAATGAAGAAATTGATGACAGCGACCCACAAAGTCTTTTAGCCCAGTACTATGCGCAGACTGAGTCTGACTTAGACTCGGAAGACGTTCAGTTTATGATTGATGAGCGTTTCTCATATGATGAGGACCTTGACGATGAATCTGATGTCAAGCGAAAAAAGCTGGCTATAAAGAAAGAGCTTGCGAAAGCTAAGAAGTTCTTCGAGGAAGAGCGGGAGAAATATCGTGCGCCACTTGAGTCAAGTGGTATGGCGACTTCTGCCGAGGACCAAGAGGCTTCTAAAGCTTACAAGGAATATATGGCACAGGCTCAAAGTGTCCAAGAGGAGAACCAGAAACGGTACGAATGGTTTCAGCAGAAGACTAGCGAGGTCTTCGGTGACGGATTCAAAGGTTTTGAATTTGCGGTCAACGATAAGACTCTTGTTTATTCTCCAGCCGAAGCTGCGGAACTCAAGAAATCTCAGTCTGATATTATGAACTTTATTGGTAAGTTCGCTAATGAAGACGGATTGATTGAAGATGCCAAAGGATATCACAAGGCACTGGCCGTCGCAATGAATCCCGAACGATTTGCTAAGTTCTTTTACGAACAGGGCATGTCGGCTGCTGTTGATGATGTGACAAGAAAGTCTAAGAACATTAACATGGACATTAGACAATCGCCTCAAAACATTAGCAAAGGTGGGATGAATGTGAAATCATTGAGCAACGACTCTGGTCGTGGTCTCAAAATTCGTTCAAATAAATAATAACACTTAACCCCGCAAAATAAAATGGCTGGTTCAGTACAAGGAGTTCCTGGGTTCGATTTACAACCCAGTTCCGAACAGGTGGCATTGTCCACCAACTACATCACGAACTTTGATTTTTTGAATCAATATCTTCCCGATACCTATGAGAAGGAGTTCGAGCGCTATGGTAATCGTACCGTAGCATCTTTCTTGCGCATGGTTGGAGCAGAGATGCCCTCTAACTCTGACCTTATCAAGTGGGCCGAGCAAGGTCGCTTGCACACGAAGTACACTAATGTTACTTCTGCTGCTGCTGCTGCTTCCGACACCGCTACGTTGACTATCAACGACACTCTGGTTCCAGGCTCTGGAGCTATCGCTATCCGAGTTGGACAAACCATCATGGTATCTGCTAACGCAGGCGCCTCTACCTTGTACAACAAGGCTATCGTTACTGCTGTTAATACTACCGCTGGTACTATTGACGTTGCTTACTACGAAACTGGTGGTCAAACTTTTGCTAACGGTGTTGTTTGTAGCTTGTTTATCTATGGTTCTGAATTCAAGAAGGGTACCGACGGTATGGACGGTTCTTTGGAGGCTGACGATGTCATCTTCGAGAACAGCCCCATCATTATCAAGGACAAGTACGCTGTTTCTGGTTCCGACATGGCTCAGATTGGCTGGGTTGAGGTTACCACTGAAAACGGTGCTACCGGTTACTTGTGGTACTTGAAGTCTGAGCACGAGACTCGCTTGCGCTTTGAAGACTACTTGGAGACTGCCATGATTGAAGCGGTTCCCGCTGAAGCTGGTTCTGGCGCTGCTGCCGGTGCTGGTGTTACCTACAAAGGTTCTGAAGGTGTATTCTACGTTGTAAACCAGCGTGGTAATGTTTGGTCTGGTGGCAACCCCGCTACTCTTGGCGAATTCGATTCTATCATCGAGCGCTTGGACAAGCAAGGTTCTATCCAGGAGAACGTAATCTTCTTGGACCGTCAGTTCGGTTTCGATATTGACGATATGTTGGCTGCTCAAAACTCCTACGGTGTTGGCGGTACTTCTTATGGTTTGTTCGATAACGACATGGACATGGCTTTGAACCTCGGCTTCAAAGGCTTTACTCGCGGTTATGACTTCTATAAGACCGACTGGAAATATTTGAATGACCCCACTATGCGTGGAGGCATCAATGCCGGTAAGGTAAATGGTATGTTGGTTCCCGCTGGTTCTACCACGGTATATGACCAAATCTTGGGTAAGAACGCTAAGCGTCCTTTCTTGCACGTTCGTTATCGTGCTTCCGAGACTGAAGACCGTCGTTACAAGACCTGGGTTACTGGTTCTGCTGGTGGCGCTGCTACCTCTAGCTTGGATGCTATGGAAGTTCACTTCCTTTCTGAGCGTGCAGTTTGTACCCTTGGTGCTAACAACTTCTTCATCTTCGAAGACTAATCAGAAGCTGATTAACAACTGGGGGGAGGGTAACTCCTCCCCCTTTTTTTAACTATAATCATATCTCATCAAATGGAACAGTTCATTCCCACTGGCGATAAAATGTATATTTTGAACCGCCGGAACGCGCCACTATCTTTTATGTTGGCATCTAGAAATTCCCGTCGTAAGCCGTTGCTTTATTTTGACGGAACCACAAACAGAGCATTACGATATGCTCGTAACCAACGAAGCCCTTTTGAAGATGAGCAGGATGGAAACGCCATTCTTGAGCCCATCGTATTCGAAGATGGCTTCTTGTTCGTTCCTAAAACGAACCCCGTACTACAGCACTTCCTCTCTCTTCACCCCGGATATGGAGCCATATTCGAAGAGGTAAACAATGAAAAAGACGCACAAGAAGAAGTAGAG
>Ga0181602_10004662_pt1 | contig 10508 bp, 10 predicted proteins | sample 041ome_14_FD_148640 | JGI IMG/M metagenome (GOLD analysis project Ga0181602, IMG submission 148640) | Coastal salt marsh microbial communities from the Groves Creek Marsh, Skidaway Island, Georgia - 041408US metaG (spades assembly) | ecosystem: Environmental > Aquatic > Marine > Intertidal zone...
CACTGGCTTTTCGACGGCCATGGCAATTTCGGTCACTTCAATAATGTGGTTCAGGGTGCCGCGACGACCGAACCCGCCGCCCAGAAACTGGTTGTGGACCCGTATATTTTCCAGGGGCAGCCCAGTGATCCGGGCGACCAGACCCTGTGCGACCCCAATCGCCTGGACCCCTGTCCACAGCTCCGCCTTGTCACCGTCAATCCTGAGGGTGGCATTCACCGGTTCCATGGGCGCATGGGCAAGGAAAGGCGCAAAGTAGGTGGCAGACAGCGTGGTGCTCGCCGAATTGAAGGCAGTATCCAGATCACCTTCACTGGCCGCGTCGACCGCGTCATTGGCTGCTAACGCGTCCTCCAGATCCGCCCTGACTTGGGCCGAATCTAATTGACTGAGGCTATTGGACGCCCATTCCACGGTCAGCCGTTGGGCGGCCTTGCTGGCCTGCCAGTAGCTGTCGGCGACCACTGCGATACCACTCGAGATGGGGACGATATGTCGAACGCCTGGCTGGCTGCGTGCATCGCTGTCATCAAAGCTGAGGGGTTGGGCGCCGGCCACTGGGGAGCGCACGACCACAGCCGACAACTGTCCCGGAAGGTCGATATCGATACCAAACTGAGCGACGCCCGTCGATTTGACGAGGGCATCGACGCGGGTGAAGTCCTGTCCAATGTAGCGGAAGTCGGTCGCCGGTTTGAGTGGTGTTTCCGTCGGCATATCAAGGTCCATTGCCGTTGCGATGAAATCTCCGTAGGGATAGCGGCGGTTGCCTGCCACGACGTGCCCATCTTCCGTTGTCAGTTGCGTCGCCGGTATCCCGAGGTCTGTTGCGGCTGCTGACAGCAGCAGCGCACGGGTATCGGCACCGACCTGGCGCAGCGGTTCGTAAAAGGCGCGGACCGCGTTGGAGCCCCCCGTGAGTTGAATGAAATACTCGGGGTTGTTATAGGCCTCGTGGGCGCCCGCAGAGCGGACTTCCATACGCGCCGGATGGTAGTCCAGTTCCTCGCCCACCAGCGTCGCCAGTCCGGTACGAATTCCCTGCCCCATTTCGTCAGCGGGGCAGTAAAAAATAACGCCGTTGTCGGGCGTGATCTGCAGAAACGCATTGGGAATGAGGTCGGCGCTATCTGCGTCAATGGGTAAGGCACCACTAAACGAGCAGCCGGGCAGCACCACGGCCACCATCATGCCGCCTCCGGCAAGGGCTGCTGATTTAATGAACCGTCGTTTGGATAAATCGGTTGTCGTCATGACGTTGATTCCCCTGTCACGGCCTGATGGGCCAGAGAGGCGGCGACTGACAGGATGGCTTCCCTGATACGGGGGTAACAGCCACAGCGGCAAATGTTCCCTGTCATGGCGCGATCGATGTCATCGTCCGTAGGGTTCGGTACGTTGGCCATCATGGCGGCGGCGGCCATGATCTGCCCGCTTTGACAGTAGCCGCACTGCGGGACGTTGTACTCTACCCATGCGGCTTGCAGAGGGTGCATGGCGTCCGGTGTGCCCAACGCTTCGATCGTGGTGACCGCTTTGCCCGTGACGGCGGTAACGGGCAGTACACAGGTTTTGATGGCCGCGCCATCAAGGTGCATTGTGCAGGCTCCGCACAGCCCCGCACCACAGCCAAACTTCGAACCCTTGAGCTTGAAGTTGTCCCGAACGACCCAAAGCAGGGGCGTGTCGGGGTCGCCGTCAAAGGTAACTTCAGTGTCATTAAGCAAAAAACTGATCACGATCGGAGATTCCTTTCTCTGTTTTTTCGATGGTCGCCAGGCCTCCAGACACTGCCATCACTCACCTGCAGATTGCCACTGGGCCGAAATCGGCCATGGCAACGTATAGTCAGGAAATGTTCAAGCTGGCCTGACACGGCATCATGCTGCATTGTACGCATGTGGGCCTATCGCGGGTCAAAAGGGGAGAGAGCAAGGTGGATATGGGTATTGCCGGCCGACGTGCGTTGGTCTGTGCTTCTTCAAAAGGATTGGGCCGGGGCTGTGCAGAGGCGCTGGCGGCCGAAGGCGTTGATCTGGTTCTCAACGCCCGCAGTGCCGATACGCTGGAGGTTACTGCTGAAGAAATCCGTGCTGTTCATGGAGTCAACGTCACGACTGTCCCCGCCGATGTGACAACAGATACGGGGCGTGCCGCGATACTCGAACAGGCTGGCGATCTGGATATCGTGATCAACAATGCGGGCGGGCCGCCACCCGGAAGTTGGCGCGACTGGGATCGGGATGCCTTTATTGCGGCGTTTGATGCCAATGCTTATGCAGCAATTGCGCTGATGCAGGCCACAGTGCCTGCCATGTGTGACAGGGGCTGGGGAAGGGTGGTCAACATTACCAGCGTTTCCGTGAAGCAACCCATTGGTGTGCTTGGCTTGTCCAACACGGCGCGAGCCGCGCTGACGGGTTTTGTTGCCGGGATCGCCCGGGATGTCGCGCATCAGGGCGTGGTGATTAACAACCTTCTGCCCGGTCTCCATGCCACGGATCGAACGGTCGGCCTGGACACTTACGAATCGAGCCTGACCGGTGAGGCTGTTGCAGATGTTGCGGCCCGACGCCAGACGACCATTCCAGCGCGCCGTTACGGTTCCACTTCAGAATTTGGCGCCACCTGTGCGTTCATGTGTTCTGTTCAGGCAGGTTTTATGATTGGACAGAATATCCTGCTCGATGGAGGCGCTTTTAACAGTACCTTGTGATTTTATTCGCCCAGTTCCAGATTATTTGCAGCGCGGCGCCCTGAAGGCCATTATCAATGCCAGATTCAGGGACCGCGTTCTTTATTACTGACTAAACTTTTCGGGAGTCCATGCCATGAAATCTATCCGCACCCTCGCTGCCGCAGCTGCCATTGCCGCCGTCACGTTACCCGCTGTCGGGCACATTGAGAAAAGCGAGCCTATCCAGTCACTGCGCCAATCCTATTTTGCCCTGCTTGGCATGACCTTTGGTCCCATGGCCGACATGGTGAAAGGCGATATTGCATGGGATGACGCCACCTTTCAGCGCTGGGCTCAAGACCTGGCGGCTGTATCGGGTTTTCAGGTGGAGCGCGGCTTCGCGCCCGGATCGGAAGAGGGTATGACCCGGGCAAAGCCCGATATCTGGCTCAATACCGACGACTTCAATGCCAAGCTCGAAGATTTTCGTCGTGAAGCCGGCGCGCTGGCCGAGGTTGCCGCGGGGGGTGATCGCTCTGCTATCCAAACGCAGTTCATGGCCACCGGTAAGACCTGCAAAGCCTGCCATGACGAGTACAAAGCCAAGGATTATCTGTACTGAGTCGACGTCAAGGTTGAAGGGAGACTCGTTCAATGCTGCCTTCGGGTGAGGATTTACAGGCCCTACGCGCAGCGCTGCTGGTTCGTATCCGGTGACCCAACACCGAACGGTTCTCTCCATAGATGGTGGCGGGATTCGCGGCATCATACCCGCCATGATTCTCCATCATATTGAAACTGCCACGGGCCGGCCGGCTGCGGAGCTCTTTGACCTGATGGTGGGGACTTCCACTGGCGGTATTCTGGCCCTGGGCCTGGCGCAACCCGACGTCCATAGCTCCCATCACAGCCGCTATCGTGCCCGCGACCTGGCAGACCTCTATGCCCAGCGAGGCGCGGATATTTTTTCCCGAAGCCTGTGGCGTCGTGTGCGCTCTGTCGGTGGAATCTTTGACGAGTCCTATCCCGCCGGCCCGTTGGAAGGACTCTTGGAGGAATATTTTGGCGACAACCGACTGGGGCTCTGTCGTTGCCCCACTATCGTGACCGCCTACGATATTGAGGACAGCCAGACGGTATTTATCAAGAGCTTCAAACCCGAGCACAGTGAACTGAGTTGCAGTGCGGCCGCGCGGGCCACGTCGGCGGCGCCTACTTTTTTTGAACCCGCCCGTATGCAACTGCATCGGCAGGAGTCGGCCCTGATTGATGGGGGTGTTTTTATCAATTCGCCGGTGGTATCCGCCTACGCTGAGGCATTGAAGCTGTTCCCCGGTGACCCTATTACGGTTATATCCCTGGGCACCGGTCAACTCACACGGTCGATTGCCGGTGACAAGGCGGCGCGGTGGGGTAAGGCGGGCTGGCTGATGCCCGTGCTCGATTGTGTCTTCGACGGCGTTGCCAGGGCCGCGGATTATCAAATGAACCTGTTTCTCGGTGAGCGCTATCAGCGCTTTCAACTGGATCTCAATGACGCCAGCGATGCGCTGGATGATACGTCGCCCGGCAATATTGCAGCACTGTTCAGTGCGGCCGCTGCTTTAATCGATCGAGAGCGCCCCAGACTGGATAACATCGTGGCGTATCTGCGGATGCTGCATGGTTTTCCACCGTTGATGCAGCAGGTGATCGACACCGACCGATTTTAGCGTCCGCGTCGAAGTTGGGTGATCTCTGCCATGATGGCGATGGCGATCTCCCACGGGGTTTTGCTACCAATATCCAGACCCACGGGGGCGTGCAAACGACGGAGTTTCTCTTTACTGACACCCAGCGCGGCGAGGCGCTCCAGCCGTGCCTGTGTGGTGCGGAGTGATCCCAGTGCGCCCACGTACCAGGCAGGTGTCTCCAGTGCCTCTAGCAGCGCCATGTCATCAATGCGGGGGTCGTGTGTGAGCGTGATAATGATGTTGCCCGGATCTCTGCTGTGTTCAGCAATAATGTCGTCGGGGAGTCCGTGAAGTAGACGCACCGGAGGCCCCTGCCATTGGGCCAGCTGCTGATCTCGGGTATCCGTCACAATAACGTCGAAGTCCATGGCCAGCGCCAGTTGTGCCAAAACCTGGGAAAGCTGGCCCGCGCCGACCAGCAGCATCTGCATTTTTGGGCCCAGGCCCTGTGTGAGTATCTCGTCGTCGACGCTGAGTGTTTGAAAGTGGTCTGTCAGCTCCACCGTGGTCATACCTGAGCTCAGGTCCGTGGTGCGCTTCAGGGATTTTCGTGCCTGAAGAGCACTGACAGCCTCTCCCAGCCATTTCTTATCCGCAGGTCCCAACTGCTGCACCAGGATCATGAGACGGCCGCCACAGGGGAGACCCAGGCGCTCGTTCTCTTCCGGGGTAACCCCGTATTCCAGCCGCTGTGGCAACGTGGCGTCGATGACACCGTTGGCCAGTTTTTCCAGTAAATCCTCTTCGACACAGCCACCCGAGAGGGTGCCCTTGCTAAGGATCCCACAGCTCGCCAGCATGGAGCCCACTGGGCGTGGTGAGGAGCCGGTGGTCTGCACAATCGTGCTGAGGCAGGGGGTCTTACCCTCGCTGAGCCACTGCAAAACCTGCTCCAGCACTTCCTGATCCTGACTCTGCATAGTGTTCGACCTTGATTCCTTCAGTGGCAGCTTAACCTGCTGTGAGCGCAGTGAAACACGATGGAGCCGGTGACTTTAGCGATCGGTCCAGGCGATGATATGGTCTTCCAGCTGGTCTGGATCAATTTGGGTCTCACAGACGACTCGATAACGCACGGTGCAGGTAGCCCTGTGCACTGCGCTTTCATCGCCGCTGACCAGGGGATGCCACTGGGGAAGTGCCTGCCCTTCAGCCAGAAGCCGGTAGGCGCAGGTGCCGGGGAGCCAACCATAATCACTGGGATCGGTGTTGCGCAGATCCAGGCAGTCGGGGACACGTTGCAAACGGTTTGTGTAATCGCTGCAGCGTCCCGTTGCATGGTCGAGGAGTTGGCAGGCCACACTGGTGTAGTAGATTTCGCCCGTGTCCTCATCTTCAAGTTTGTTCAGGCAGCATTTTCCGCAGCCGTCGCATAGAGACTCCCATTGGGCGTCGGACATTTCGCTGAGTGGCGTTGTGCGCCAAAAGTCGCGGTCGCTCATGTCTCCGAGAGATGCGCAAGGGAGCCGGCATTCTTCTCCCAGTTTTGCCCATCGAATGGCTCGTCTTCAACTGCCTGCACGGTGGCGGGATCAATGCATCGCGCATGCACACTGACGCCATTGGGGTTTGACCGGGGTATGTAGAACGACTTAACGCCACAGGTTTTGCAGAAATAATGCTGGGCGATGCCTGAGCCAAAGGTATAGAGGTTGAGGTGATCGTCGCCTTTCACTACCCGAAACTGATGTTTAGGCACAATCAGGTGCTGGTAGTGGGTCAGGTTGCAAATAGAACAGTTGCAGGTGCGGGTCTTCAGTACGGCGGGGGCTTCAATTTCCCAGCGTACTGCCCCGCAATGGCACCCCCCTGTGTGTGTCAGCAGCGTGGCGTCGTCGTCATCCTTCATCAGTCAGGCCTTTGAACCGTCTTTGGTTTCCAGTACGCCAAAGATACGAAAAATGATCTCCTCAGCGATAACCATACAGCCCACGGTGGCAATAAAGGCCACGGCCCCATGCAGTGGTCCATAGAAATCAATCGCATCGCCAAGAACCAAGTCGATCACCCACAACATGACAAACTTGGAGGCGAACAAGATGAACCATGCGACAAAGAAGCGTGCCAGCTTCGCGCCAGTCGAGGTCTTTCCGGTAAAGGGTTGTGCGGCAAGGTGCTCAATCCAGAGCGTGAGCTGCAGTAACAGCTGCAGTAAAACGGCGGCGAGAAGTCCTGAGCCGAAATTACTGATCTGGACCTTGTCCCAGAATTGGGACAGCAAGCCCAGCACCAAAAGGTCTGCCGTGATCGCCACATAGTAGCGAACGTAAAGGCGTTGCCGGTTGTTGGGCATCTCAGCAGAGGTGGCAGCTGCCTGGTGGTGAGGTTTCATCGGCTTATTTTAGTTTGCTTTCTGACGGTGCTGGCAGTTTACGCATCTGATGGGTCTTTGTCTCCGTAAGCTCCAGAAACGGGCAGCACGCAGGAGCATCTATGAACTTTCTTCGATGGCAGGTGGTGGGTCTCAGCGGCCTCGTCTGTTTTCTGGCTGGCAGCCTGTCAGTGAACGCCCAATCCGATCGCTTTGCCGATGTGGTGGTTGATACTGCAGCCCTGGGGAATTCGGTTTTTATGCTGACCGGGGCGGGGGGCAACCTGGCCGTCAGTGCGGGGCCCGATGGCCTGCTGCTGGTGGATGACCAGTTTGCTGCGCTGGCCGAACGTATTGAAGCCGCCCTTGTGGCGCTGCCCGACCCCGCACCCCTGTCAGAGCGCCCACTGAAATACGTCATCAATACACACCACCACGGCGATCATACGGGTGGCAATGATTACTTTGCCGGGCTGGGGGCAACCCTGGTGGCCAGTGATGCGGCCCGAGTCCGGTTACTGGCGAGGGCACCCTCCCCGGATACGCCCCTGCCCGTGATCACCTATGATGCGGGCATCAGCATTTACTTCAATGGTGATCGCCTGCGTCTTGTCGCCATGCAGGGCCATACCGATGGGGATACGGCCGTGCTGTTTGAGCGGGCCAACGTATTGCATGCCGGGGATCTCTTCTTTAATGGTCGCTTCCCCTACATCGACCTTGACAGCGGAGGTGGCGTTTCCGACTACCTTAACAGCCAGGAGCGGATGCTTGCGCTCATCGATAATGATACGCGGGTTGTGCCGGGGCATGGTCCTCTTGCCAGCAAACAGGACCTGCTCGATACCTACCAGATGATCAAAACAACGCGTGCTGCTGTCGAAGCCGATGTCGCGTCGGGCCTGTCATTGACGGCTATTCAGGAAAAAGGAGTGTCGCCAGTCTATAAGCGCTTTGCCTGGAACTTCATCACGGAAGCGCGCTGGCTCGAGCTGCTCTATCTTGACGTGGCGGCGACTGGGCCGGGTGCCTAGCGGTGTGGACTGAGCCGGCGCAGTCGTTCGATCAGGCTTGAGGTGTCCCAGCGCCCACCGCCAAGGTTTTGCACATCGCCATAGAATTGATCGACCAGCGCTGTTACCGGCAGTGAGGCGCCGATTGTATTGGCGGTTTCCAGCACAATGCCCAAGTCTTTTCGCATCCAATCGACGGCAAATCCAAAATCAAACTCGCCGCGCATCATGGTCTGGTGACGGTTATCCATCTGCCAGCTTTGGGCGGCTCCCTGCGCAATGGCGTCAATCACAGCCCCGGTATCCAGGCCCGCGCGATCGGCGAAGTGAAGTGCTTCCGAGAGCCCCTCTAAAATGCCGGCAATGCAAATCTGGTTCACCATTTTGGTCAGCTGGCCAGAGCCAGCTGCACCCATCAGCCGTACGCTTTTCCCGTAGACTTCAAGCACGGGCTTAACACGATCAAACGCACTTTGTTCGCCCCCCACCATGATGGTGAGTTGGCCGTTTTCGGCACCCACCTGTCCTCCGGAAACCGGGGCGTCAAGAAAAGCAATGCCACGCGCCAGACACCGGTCGTAAAGCTCGACCGCCAGTTCTGAGGAGGCGGTGGTGTGATCCACCAGCAGGGACCCCGGTTGCAGCGTTTGCAACACGCCCTCTGGTCCTAAAATGACAGAGCGAACATCATCGTCATTGCCCACACAGACGAATACGACATCGACAGCCCGGGCTGCTTCGGCGGGGGTCAGCTCCCGGTCGCCGCCGTGCGAAGCGCACCATTGATCTGCTTTTGCCTCTGTTCGGTTGTACACGGTGGTGGGGTGGCCCGCCTTCTGAAGATGGCCCGCCATGGGATAACCCATGGCGCCCAGACCAATAAAAGCGGCCCTCGTGGGTATTTCCTCTGGCATGACGGTGGTCCTCTTGTCTGGTGGCTGTCGTGGTTACCCTGTTTGATTGGCTTGAGTCTAACCCCTCGCTCGCGCAAGCTGCAGTCGAGATCCCGTATTTATCCGCTTAGGGAGGTGGGGTGATGAAAATCCTGATTGTTGGAGCGAAGCACTGGCAGACGACGTTGGCTGGCTGCCTGATGCTGTGTGGGTGTCTGGTCATGCCGGTGACCTTGTTTGCCCAGCCTCTGGGTCCCGGCGCGCGTCCGGTTGGCGCGGATTGGTCGCGAAGTCCGGTCTACAGCACGCGTGGGATGGCCGCCACGGCACAGCCTCTCGCATCCCAGATAGCGATCGACGTTTTGAAGCAAGGTGGCAGTGCGGTGGACGCCGCCATTGCGGCAAACGCGGCGCTGGGCCTGATGGAACCCACGGGCAACGGGATAGGGGGTGACCTGTTTGCCATCGTATGGGATCCGGCAACAGAGACGCTGCATGGCTACAACGGATCGGGACGCAGCCCCAGGGGTCGCGATCTTCCGACGCTACTGACCAGGATTGCCGCGCTGCGCTCTGACGGGGTGCTCCCCGCGGATTATGACGGCATCCCCTCCCACGGGTCACTGTCAGTGACGGTGCCGGGCACGGTCGATGGCTGGTTTGCGCTGCATGGGCGCTGGGGAAAGTTGACCATGGCCGAGGTGCTTGAGCCTGCGGCGGACTATGCGGAGGCGGGCTTTCCCTTGTCGCCGGTGATCGCGGCGGGCTTTGAGGCCAATAGAAAGCGCTTTGCCGAGCGGGCGGCGATGATCGAGGAACTGGACAATGCCCAGGCGCTTTACTTTCCCGACGATCGGGCGCCGCGGGCCGGGGAGGTGTTCAGGAATCCTGATCTCGCCAAGACACTACGCACGCTGGGAAAGGAGGGGCGCGATAGTTTCTATGACGGGAGTCTCTCCAGGGTCATGGTGGAATATTTTGAAGCGATCGACGGAGATCTCAGCGCCGAGGATTTTTCGGCACATCGAGGTGAGTGGGTCCAGCCAAGGGGGATCAGCTACCACGGCGTCACCCTTTGGGAGCTGCCTCCCAATGGTCAGGGTTTTGCTGCCTTGATGATGCTGAATATTCTTAAGCAAGCCGACGTCCAGGGCCTGGAGCGGGGCTCAGCGGAGCTTTTCCACCTGATGGTCGAGGCCAAGCGCCTTGCGTTTGAAGCCATGGCACAAACCTTCGCGGACCCCGCTTTTGCCGACATTCCCATAGACGAGCTTCTTTCGGAGCAGTTCGCCCGCCGCCAATACGCGCGAATCAGTCCCGACAGTGTCATAACACCAGCGGCGCTGGCTGCGCCCCTGGAGGGGGAGGGGGATACCACGTATTTAACCGTGGCCGATGCGTCGGGCATGATGGTGTCGCTGATTCAGTCGAATTACCGCGGCATGGGGTCCGGGTTGGTGCCTGACGGTCTGGGCTTTATGTTTCAGGATCGCGGCGAACTGTTTTCGCTGAATCCACAGCATCCCAATGTGTATGCGCCGGGCAAGCGGCCGTTCCACACCATTATTCCGGCTTTTGCCACCCGGGACGGCGCGCCCTGGATGAGCTTTGGCTTGATGGGGGGCGGTATGCAGCCTCAGGGGCATGTTCAGGTTCTCATCAACATGGTGGATTTCGGTATGAACGTGCAGGAGGCGGGTGATGCGGCGCGGTTCCTGCATGATGGCGGCGCAGCACCTGACGGAGGGGACCCCGCCAGCTACGGCACCCTCTATGTCGAACCCGGTGTGCCCATGGCCACCGTTTCTGCCCTGCGATCGATGGGACACCGTGTGGTCGTCGATGACACGGCGGGCCTTTTCGGCGGATATCAGGCGATTC
>Ga0181602_10004669_pt1 | contig 10499 bp, 7 predicted proteins | sample 041ome_14_FD_148640 | JGI IMG/M metagenome (GOLD analysis project Ga0181602, IMG submission 148640) | Coastal salt marsh microbial communities from the Groves Creek Marsh, Skidaway Island, Georgia - 041408US metaG (spades assembly) | ecosystem: Environmental > Aquatic > Marine > Intertidal zone...
CCAAGACGAAGACGAACATCCGTTTACCGCCGCCTCCGTGCGAGGAAGAAAATCTAGACCACTACGTCCGCGCAATGTTCACGGATAAACAATAGAAGCATGTAGAATAGCAACAAGACTCGCGGCAAAAACGCTAGCCAAATTTGTTTGTAAATATATAATAACTGTTTGAATAGAAGTACTACCACAGCAACAGCACGCGGCATGGTAAAATTGGCCAGGGCCCGTAACCTTCTATTTTAATCTTCTTCTATTTTTACATACACAACAACGAATCATTCTACTTCTTCTAATTGCTACCGCCTCTCTCATCCTTCTCTCTCTTACTCCTAATCTCTTTCATAATGCGCTCGATATCTCTCTCCGTCTCCTCCAGCGACTTCTCGGTATCCACCACCCACGTCGCTCTCTTCCGTTTCTCGTCGTCCTGCATTTGCATCTCCCGAACCTTTTCGAACTTTTCCAAACTCATCTTCGCGCCTTCCGTTCTATTCATCACTCTCTCCCTTTGCGTCTCCGGCGAACACGACACCACTAAAATCCCATCCACGGTATTCTCCAACTTCTTTTCGAACAACAAAGGCACGTCAAACACCAACACGTCCGCCGCCGGCGCCGCCGCCCGCTGCGCTTCGACGAACCGTTTCCGCTTCTCCTCCACGAGCGGGTGCACGATCGCTTCCAGCTTTGCCATCTCCTCGGGGCGACCGAGAACTTTCTCCCCCAACCGCTTCCTATCGATCGACATCCCCCCGGTGTTGGCTTCCAGCACGTCCTCGCCGAACAGTTCCCGTATCGGTTTCACCGCGTCGCCGTTTACGTCGTACAGCTCGTGGACCGATTTATCGCTGTCGTACACCGGAACGTTCAGTTTCTCTCGAAACATTTTCGAAACCGTCGATTTGCCGGTGCCGATAGATCCAGTCAGACCGAGTTTATAGCACCATTTTTCGTCGTCGTCGTCGTCGTTCGCGGAAGACGGCGCGACCATCGCCGCCGCTGCTGCTCTTCCTCCTCTTCCTCCTCGGTGACGACGACGACGACGACGTTCTTTGTTGTTGTTGTTGTCGTTGCTGTTGCTAATCTTTTTACCGGAAAAAGAAGGAAGAAACGCCGACGAGAACGATACGAACACGCGCGATATCATGCAACAACGACGCGGGGGGAAGTGCTGCGCGTGTGTGGGGGGAGAAACCCGCGAGAAAGAAGAAAGCGCTCGCTCTCGCGGTCACGCTTTTCTCTCCGCCGCGCGTGATTATGACGCGAGAGAGAGAATTTGGAGAAATCTCTCTCTCTCTCTCGATGAAAACTCTTCACGCGGGAGGAAACACGCTCTCTTTCGAAGAGCGACGATCGGAAGAAGGGTCGAAGAAGGAAAACGGCGAAGAAGAAGAAGAAGATAATAAACAAAACGAGAGAAGAGACACATGCGCTCTGCGTACAACACAAACCGGATATATATACACGTATATACAGTTTTACTTTCTTTTCTCTTTTATTCATATCACGCGTTGTGTGTGTTTTGTTTCTCTCTTCTCACTCACGACGACGACTTGTTGAATCCTAATCCGTTATCTTCGGCGTATCTCGTCATGAAGCGTAAAAACCTCTCCCACTCTTGCGAACTGCGCATGATGTATCGCGCTTCGATGCATTTCGGTTTCCCGTTCACGAATTTCGCGTTCACGTCGACCTGTTTGTAAAAGAGGATATCGCAAAGATTAGTCTTCTTCAGTCGTCGGTGTGCCGAGAGAGAGAGAACGAGAGAGAGAAAAAAAATGCCGTCCCAGACGATTGCTTGAACGATGCGTGCGCGTGTGAGCGCTGTGATACGCGCGCGCGGCGCTTCGTGTGATTAATTCCCCGCGAGAAGATACAAAATTTACTCTCGTGGAAGAACAAGAAGAAGAAGAAGAAAAATCCAATCGCGCGCAACGACGAACGATACAAAAAAATGAGACACACGTACCGTGGTCATCTCGCCTTCCTCGTCCGTCAAATACATCCCCGTGATGTCCCCGCTGGCGCTTTCAAACACGTCCGGGTTTTCAAACGTGAAAAACGCCGTCCCCGAGGTCCCGTCTCTGCTCTTGGTGAGTTTCACGTCCGGGACGGACGTCTCGACCGTGTCGCGAACGAAGGAAATCGTCGCCGCGTTGGTGACGACGAACGCGCGTCGCGAGACGGAAGAAGAGGAGGAGGAAGAAGATTTGATGCTAGTGGTGACTAATGATTGCGAGCGGAAGGTGGAGGTGGTGAGGGACGCGCGCGCGGATAAAGTCGTCGACATTGTCCGAGATGTGCTCCTGGGGAAGTTTTAGATTACTTTTTTGTGACGTCTCGCTCTCTCGACTTTTCTCTCTTATCCTTTTATTTATTAAAGGTCGTTCTCGAAAAGCTACGTAAAGGTCGGTAAAAGAAAGGCAATTTTTTTAATTCGTTATCACACACGTAGTAGCGGTATTATTAGTACAAAACAACAGCAACAGCAACATATCGGCAGAGATGATTGTCCTTTTACGCTCTTTTCTCGTCTTTTTTTTTAAAGCGGCGGCGGCGGCGGCGAATCCTCCAACTACTAAGGATAGTAATCGAACCCGTTGGTGTTCGGATCCATCCGTCGGATTTCTTTCTCGACCTCGACGAGTTTCTTCTCGGCTTTTTTCAAGTTGATGTCAAAACCGACGTCGTTTTTACCGTCTTCGTTGCCAAAGGCGCGCTGCGGACCGGCAATTTTTTGTTCCGTGGCTTGTTCCAAGCGGAAGAGGTTGCTCTCCAACGCTTTGATTTCCGAGCCGAGTGCTTTTTCAATCTTCGTGATGTCCGATTCCAAAATTTTTTCCACGTCTTTACCGACCAACTTTTCCGTGATTTTCTCCACGTCTCTCTCGACGACTTTCTCTACCGCTTTGACGTCGTCGCCTAAGGTGTCCAAATCGGCGATGTTGGTCACTTTGACTTCCTCGGGCGCTTTGCACGAGTTATCGGTGATGATCATCTTGTTCCAATCGACGTTCACTTTCTCCGCCGCCGCTTTCATGCGCGGAATAAACTCCGGTCGCAAGGTTGGCTCAGTCGCGTAGACGACGGCGCCACCGTACCCATCCCACGCGTCGTTCGTGCCTCGATAATACACGAAAGCGACGCCTTTCTCTTCGTCGGCGTAGAAACCGTCCTTCGGGATGATCCAATCGTCTTGGTAGTGCAATTTCGTTTCCGGGTTCCCTCTGTTCAAGAAAATCGCCTTACCGTCCTCCTGGTAAAATCGTTGCACGTCGCCTCTCTCGTAAAATTGCCCGTTTGGCCTGTTCACTCTCCAATTGATTTTGATGTACATCTTATCGTCGTCGCCTTTCACGAAGAAGTGCTCTTGACAATCGAAAATATCGAAATCTTTATTCAACCCGGCGACGATGTACCATCGCTTCTTGTTCGTCCAATCGTCGATGGTGACGTTCTCGCTCGTCTCAATCACGTCAAAATCAGGCACCGGATATTCCCCGGTCGATTGTCTCTGCGCCACGCACGCGTTCCTAGTCACCGCGCACGTGTTAAATTTTTGCACCGCCGGCGAAGCGTACAAATCCCCGCATCGAATCTGACAATCCGCCTCGTCCGGTTTCCCGAAACACACGTTCAAGCACGCCAAAGACTCAACGCACTTCTCATCCGCCAAGCACCCGGCTAACTCAGCTTTGCAATTTTGCAACAAACAATCCCCCGTGCGCTTCGCCGTGTTTTCGATGGCGAACGAATCCATCGGATTTCCGAGTAACGTCAACGCCGCGAGCGCTCCGACGGACGCGCTTTTAATCCTCGTTTCTGATAACAGAGAAGAAAAAAAGAACTCTTCTTCAAAAACCGGTAGTCTCTTCCTTTCCTCTTTTACGGAAGAAAACAGCGACGACGACTTCTTCGCTCTCGTCGTCGTCGTCGTACTTCTTCGCCTCGCGCTGCTCGAGTAATCATCAGTCCTCGACCTCATTCCAACGCCGTTCATCATTTTCGAACAAGAAGAAGAAGAAGACGAAGAAGAAGAAGACGAAGACGAAGAAGAAGAAGACGCGAGACAAGAACACGAGGGGATTAAACTCGCTCGCATCGCGCGACGCGCTTTTCTCTCTTTTTCTCTCTCTCTCGCGCGCGTGCAAACCTCTTCTCGCGATGAAACAAACGAGAGTTATAAGATATACACTTCTCTTCGCGAATGAAGAGAGAAAAAAATTTTTTGACACACTCATCATTAAGAGTGACTGTTTAAGGTGTCAAATCAAACAAAACGTGCGCCACCGTGAGTGATGGACACAAAATCTTCTCAGAGAGAGAGAGATGAAGAGATCTTTCGAGAAGCGACGAGAGACGTCGAGAGACGTCGAGAGAGAGAGAGAGAGGAGGGAAAAAAACACACATCGCGACGAAAAAGCATTTATAATGAGTGTTTGTTTATTCATTTCTTCTTCACACGAAGACACGCGCGCGCGCATTTAAAACGAGTCGTTCGTCGCGTGCCACGAAGTAACGCGTCTACCACTCACTCGCACACACACACACCGCGCGCGCGCGCTTTACTCGCGGGTTAGATCTGGAAAAAACAGAGAAAAGAGGAATTTTGAATAGGGATTTTATCTCTCTCGAGGCAAACAAAAATAAAAGTTGAATAAAACAATGTTCTTCACCGCGAGTGTTAGCGCGACCGCGAGAGCTGTCAACGTTTCTTCCTCGTCGTCTTCTTCTTCTTCCGCGAGAAGCAGAGGGAGGAGAGCGACGGTGGTGGTGAAAAGCAGCAGCAGCAGTAGCAACGGGGAAAAGAGAAATTTGCTTTTTTCTTCCTCTGCTTTGTTGCGTTCTTCTTCTTCTTCTTTAAGAGGAGTGAAACAAAAACGGGACGGTTGTCGCTCGAGCTCAATTCTCAGAGTCAGCGCTGGAGGAGGCTATCAAATGTCCCCGGAAATTGAAGCGACTCGTAAACCGACCCCGCCGACGAATCCGAACCTTCCGAAAGTTTTAGTCGCCGGAGGTGGCATCGCCGGTTTGATCACCGCGGCGGCGTGCAAGCGCAAAGGTATGGAAGTGTTGGTCTTTGAGAAAGTGACCAAGTATAAACCGTTCGGTGGGCCGATTCAGTTGCAGTGCAACTCGCAAGGGGCGCTGGATTCTATCGACCCGAAGATGGCCGAGGAGGTTTTTGAGAGAGGGACTATCACCGGCGATCGCGTGAACGGGTTGTTGGATGGTATTTCCGGCGAATGGTTCTACCGCTTCGACACGAGGCAGCCGTGCTACATGAACGGGTTACCGCTGACCTTGGTGCTGTCTAGATACGATTTATTGGATATCCTGCGAGAAGGTGTTGGGGATGAAAACATCATGATGGGCACGATCGTCGATGAGTACGAGCACACGAAAGATGGCAAGGTGATCGCCAAGTTGACGGACGGGACGACGCACGAAGGAGACGTGTTGATCGGATGCGACGGGATCCGATCAAAGATTCGCAAGCAAATGCGCAACGGACAAGAAACAAAGTTGGCGTACGCTGGTTACGCGGTGTACACCGCCGTGTGCGATTACTCGCAGCCGTTTCGAGAGCCAAAGTACACGGATCCGAACAAGGTTGGGTACCAAGTGTTTTTAGGCCCGAAGCAATATTTCGTCTCCTCGGACGTCGGGGAAGGGAAACAACAATACTACGCATTCTTGGAAGTCCCGGAAGGCGGAACAGATGTCTACGCCTCTTGCGATGACTGGCCCGATTACAAAGAAATGTTATTGGACCGATTCGGCGGTTGGGCACCGGCGGTCAAGGAAAGATTGGAGTGCACGAAACCGGAAGACATCGAGTTGAGAGACGTTAACGACGTGTTGCCGGATCCGAGATGGATCGATAGAAAGGTCGCGTTGCTCGGAGATTCCGCGCACGCCGTTCAGCCAAACTTGGGTCAAGGTGGCGGTCAAGCCATCGAATCCGCGTACGTCTTGGCGGATGAATTATCCAAGTGCGAAGGTAAGAAGGGCATCGAGTTGGCGTTGATGCGATACGCCACCAGACGCTTTTTACGAACCTCGAGCATCCACGGTTTGAGTCGATTCTCGTCGCTGATGAACACGTTTTATCGACGATATTTGGGCGATGAACCGTACGATTGGTATCCAGAGCCGGTGAAAAAGTTTTGGGAGAGCGTGTCGAAATTGAAAATTCCGCACCCCGGTTCGGTCATGGGTCAAATCATTCTCATGGCATCGATGCCGGTGATTTTGGAATACGTCGGCGCCGGTTTCTTTGGTTTGTTGCCGGAATGGTTAGCCGGCGCTGCGACTGGAAACGGCAAAGATCGCGTGCCGAAAAACCAAGTTCCGGGCATTTCTGCGCCCATTCGAGACTTGAAACCGGATGACTTCAAAATGAAGGGCATTCCGGGGATCGCGAAGTAGCTCACTTATAAAAATACAAAATTGTAAAAGTATAAACACCGAATTACATCACGCAAAAGATATCATGTTTAAAATAAAATCACAACTTTTTGGTACAATGAAGCTCCTACTTTCTCCTTCACACGCTCTCTATTCCTTTTCTTCTCTTTCCTATTTGTAGGATTCTGGTTGGATGCATCTCACCAACGACGGGTTCGGTACGAACAGCATTCGCATTCCTCCGACTTCAATCAAAGCGTGCGAATGCAATCTCGCCCGTTGATTTGTTTCTATGGGTTTGTTGTTAATCCATATCGGTCTTTTTCCTACGTTTCTCAGCGTGAACTCCCCGTTCCATCGCAACTTCAAATACGCTTGCACTCTCGAAATCTTCGCGGCGTTTCCTTCTTTGCTCAAATCCACATCCACGGCGCTATCTGTCGTGCTCCTGCCGACCGTAGACTCTCTCTTCGTCAGCGTGAACATCGTGTTCTGTCCGATAATTTTCGCGATTATGCCACTTCTTGTCATCGCTCTCGACGCCACCGTCGTCAAATCCTTCTCTAACGTTGCAATTTTATGAATGTTCCTCTCTTTTCTCTTCAACTCTTGTCGTTTCAAGGTTTCGTCCAACTGCGCTTTGGATGGTAAAGGATCGCATTCGGTGAGAATAAACAACTCCGCGTCCTTGAAAAAATTCACCGCGTTTTCTTCTTTTTCGCCCGGAGAACTGGAAGAAGCAATCAATTTCGGCACCTCTTCTCCTTTCTTCTTCTTCCAACTCGTCCTAAAGTCGTCGCCAACGTTTGCCTCTACTTTCGGCGCCGGTTCCTTCTCCATGTACTCTCTCAATCTCTTCGCGACTTCGTACGCGCTCTTCTCGCCGAACAAAATCCCTCTCCATCGTCGCTCGATCTCTTCCAGGTTATACTCTTTCGAAAAATTCACGATGCTATTCCTCATCGCTAAACTTTCCAACGCGCAGCCATTCTCAACGCATTTGATCAGAAGAAAGTCATCCGAGACTGGCCAATCCTCGACGTTGATTTCCTCTTCTTCGTCGTTCTCGTCGTTCTCGTCGTCGTCGTTCTCGTCGTCGTCGCCATCCTTTTCTTTCTTCTCCTCGCCGGCTTCCTCCATCGCGTCTTCTTTCTCGTCTTTCTCGTTCTTCGTATTCTTCTCGTCTTCCAATTCTTCGTCCCTATTCGGCGGAGGAGGTGCCGCCGAAGGCGTTGGAAATTCGACGGTTTGATCGAGCGCCATTTTCTCTTTCAAATCTTCCGCCGCGCCCGCTGCTGCTGGTGCTGCGGCAGTAGTGGTCGTGGTGGCGTCAATTGCAGTGGTAGTAGCATCAGCGGGTGCCGGTGGTGGTGACGTTTCTTTTTGCTCCATTTTTTTATGGCAATCTTAGGCGGCGTTAGAGTGTTTTTAGCACAGTACGTAGGGCAAAAATTCGAATAACACAACATACTATACGAATACGTTCGCGCGCTTCTCTGTTTATTTAGATTCCATTCGATTTAAAAGCATTTAAAACAAACAAACACAACGCCTCTCTCAACAGAAAACGAACATGTCGTTATCTTTCTTCTCCACCTCTTTGGTTTCTTGAATCATTTTCTTGCCTCTTTTGGTACCGCAGACGCGTTCAATCTTCAAGGCGTCGAGACGCGTGAATAAAGCGTGTGCGGTTTTGTTGCCGCTCATTCCACCTCTGTTGTTGTTGTAACTCTGGTTTTTATTATTTCTCGCTGGCGCTGGGTTTTTCATGAACGCGCAGACTTCGGCGTAGAAATGCGGGTTTTCTGGCAAGGAGTAGAAGAAGACGGAGTTGACGCCTCGGATGTTGCGTCTTTGGTAGAAGTAGGCGCGTTCGGAAAGGAGTAAACATCTTTTCCGACCGTCCGCGAATAACGTGCGCGCTCGAGCGGCTTCGGCGATGTCGGTATATTCGCTGTTGATGGCAAAGGACACCTCTCGATCGACGAGGAGGTTTCGCACGCGGACAAACTCAAAGTACGTGGCGCAGAAGATGAGCTGGCCTTGGTCTGGGTTTTCGCGGATGCGAGGGAGGACGGCTTTGGCAAAGTGGCGGAAACGAATGTCGTCGGCGTCCTGGATGTTTTTCTTGGAAACGCGGACGAGCTCAAACTCTTGCCTAGAGATGAGGTTGGGTAACGTCACTGATTCGTTTTTCCGAAGATTTCTCGGATCGTCCGGAGAGGCGACCAAGCCTAGAACGCCTACTTCTTTCGTCGCCCGCAAACGAAATTTCCCCTCGACGTTTGCGCACAACCTCCCATTAAACGTCGCATTAATTTCTGCGGTTTCGAATTGCGACAGAAATATTGTCTGTCGCGCGCTCGCAGCGGCACCGTTCAGGTGAAACTCGTGACATCGATTCACGTCCACGTCTTTGGCATCGTTCGGTAACTGGTTGCACTTTTCCAAAACGGTTTCCAGGTGTTCCCAATTTTGCATGGCGATGACGTCGCATCTGTCAACGATGACGAGTTCAATGGCAGAAAGGAAATCAGCGGCGGTGATATCGTCATTTATCGCGGTAACAATGCCTAGAGGTGAAGCGAAAACAATATCGGCTCCAAAAAAATCAACGAATGGACGCACGGCTGCTTTCGTAATTTTCACGCCCAACCGAAAATGATCGTCCTGATTGCCTCGAAATAGCTCCTTATACTCCAAAGGCACGTGCGTTTTGTATTTCTTCCTCTTTTTGGTCACTTTGTTTATTTTCTTCTGCATTTTCTTCTTCCTTCGTTTTAATTCTTCGTCTTCGTCTTCATCGCTCGCGTCCTCGTCCGAGGATGTCTCGTCGGACGAATATCCGGCGAGGAAGTCATTCTCCAAACGTTCGAGCTTGTTCACCGCATCGGCTCGACCGTGTGCATTCGGGCATAATTTCAAGAAACGCATGATGGCGCGACCGCATACGTTTCGCATTGGCGAGAGGAATAAAACCGTTGGTCTCGCAAAACCTTGATCTCGCGGCGTGTCGTCGATTGAAATCTCCTGACCCGCTTTCACTTTCTTCGCCAACTTTTCGTTATTTTTAGTCACGCGGTTTCGCGTTCGGTGAATGTGTGTCATCGCGTGGATGAGTATCGCATCGAGTTCGTCGTCTTTTTGGTTCCGCCAACGAAGAGTGGAGTCTTCTTTTCTTCTTTTGTGCGATAAATGCGATATATCTGGAATGCGTCGGGTGTGCGAAATGTCCGCGTACGTGCTCGCCAAATGATACAACTCCGCCTGCGCTCGATTTTTGAAACACGACGGATTCTTGTTCTCTTCGCCATCGTGTTCTTCTTCATCTTCATCGTCGTTGCCGTCATCGTCGTCGTCTCGAATCTCATTTGCCCTGACGGTTTTCCAATGCTCGCGAATTTTCAGTGGAATGTCGCTTGGAAGCGCCAACGGATCTTCTCCTTCGTCATGGTTGTTCTTTTTCTTGTTCTTTTTCTTCTTCTTGGACGAAAAGTACGACTCGTCTTGAAACGCCAATGGCACATTCGTCGCGTTTTCGCTCATTTCCCATCGCGTGTTGCTCTCTATGATCTCTCCTTTTCTCTTGGTGTTGCTGCCGTTATTACCGTCTTGAAAAATTGGTTTAAACGTCACTCTCTTCTCCCTTCTTTCTGCCAAAGTCTTCTCGTCTTCGTTTTGACATTTTTTCAAATGCAGCGTCAACGCGTTGTCCCTGTCTTCGTTTTCGACGTCATTCGCGTTCAAAGATCTCATTTCTTTCGATTCTTCCGTCTGTTTAGTCTTCTCTCCTTCTCTTTCTTCTTCTTCTCCTTCAGATTCATCGTCGCTCGACGATACGTCCGACACATCGTCCTGCGGTCCCATCTGGTCGAACCGTTTTTGCGCCTCCTCCGGGATTGGTTCCCACTCGAGCACTTTGTCCACGTCGTTGATATCTTCCCCATCTTCGTCTAATTCTAGCATTTCCTCTGATTCTGATTCTGATTCCGATTCGTCGTCGTCTTCATCGTCTTCATCCTCGTCCGATTCTGACTCGTCTTCGTCTTCGCTCTCCACCTCCTCCTCCTCCTCCTCCTCCTCCTCCT
>Ga0181602_10004673_pt1 | contig 10494 bp, 8 predicted proteins | sample 041ome_14_FD_148640 | JGI IMG/M metagenome (GOLD analysis project Ga0181602, IMG submission 148640) | Coastal salt marsh microbial communities from the Groves Creek Marsh, Skidaway Island, Georgia - 041408US metaG (spades assembly) | ecosystem: Environmental > Aquatic > Marine > Intertidal zone...
CCAAAAATGAAGGTATCGCTGACGAGGAAGATCCACATCATGGCCTTCCCCCAGGGCACATTTTTGAAGGCGCGCTGGTCTGATGACCAGTCTTCGATCACACCATCCAAGCCCGGTTTTAGCTCCAGTGAATCAGACGCTACATTTTGTGCAGACATTACTGGCCTCCCATAACTAAATTACACCGCAGATCCGAAGCAGGATCTCAAAGTTGTTGCCGCTGAAGAGCAGGCCAAAGACCAGCAGCCAAACGCCCAGCAGGTAGTGCCAGTACAGCGCACAGTTCGATAGATTGGACTCCATGCTTCGCACATCCGTCGTGCCAAAGGCGCGTTTTACCGCCCGGCCCAGTGCCAACATGCCGCCGGCCATGTGCAGGCCATGCACGCCGGTGATCATGAAAAAGAAGCCCACCGACGGATTGCTGAAGTCACCCAATACCATGGTGGTGAGTTGCCGCCAGGCTTCCCATTGCCCGATCAGGAACAGAATGGTCAACACGCCCGCACCCATCAGGGCATTTCTAACCCAGATGACGCGATCTGCGCGCGCGGCCATCAGGGCCATTTGCAGGCAGAGACTACTGAGCAGCAGTACACCTGTGTTTGCCCACAGCAAATTAATTTGCGGCGTGGGGCGCCAATCCTGATAGAGCATCCTGCCGCCGTAGGCGACGATCATCAGAAGGAAGAAAACGCTGACGACGCTCAGTAAAACCTTCAGCGCCGAACGCCGCGAATTTCTCGCGATTTCTGCCCCGGACAGAGCCGGTGCCGTAGGGCCGGTATCTGCTATCCAAGGTGTCTCAGTAAAAATTCCTGTACTCATAGCGTTTTCCTCAGGCCGTTATCGAGCGTGGCGGTACGTTTTGAGGAATGAAATCATCCTCGTGACCGGGGACGCTGTAATCGTAGGCCCATCGATAAACACAGGGCAGTTCGTCGCCAAAGTTGCCGTGTTGGGGCGGGGTGTGCTCGGTCTGCCATTCAAGTGTCGTCGCATTCCAGGGGTTGCCAGGCGCTTTTTCGCCTTTGAAGGCGCTCCAGATGAGATTCCACAGGAACACCAGCTGGGCAAAGCCCACCACGAGCGCAGCAATGGTGATGCTGGCATTGACTGCCTGTGCGGACTCGGGGAGGAAGGACGTCCCGGTAATCTCAAAGTAACGGCGTGGCACACCCATGATGCCAAGGTAATGCATGGGTAGGAAGACGAGGTAAGAGCCCACAAATGTGGTCCAAAAGTGAAATTTGGCCATTCCCTCGTGGTACCAGCGCCCCGAGATTTTCGGGTACCAGTGGTAGATCGCACCACAGACCACCATCACGGGGGCAACCGCCATAACCATGTGAAAGTGTGCCACCACAAACAGTGTGTCTGACAGCGGCATACTGACGGTTGAGTTGCCGAGGAATAAGCCGGTCATGCCGCCGTTGACGAAGAACAACAGAAAGGCGATGGAGAACAGCATGGGTGTGGTCAGGTGGATGTTGCCCTGCCATAGGGTCAGCACCCAGTTGTAAACCTTGAGCGCTGTCGGAATGGCAATAATGAGTGTGGTGGTTGCGAAGAAGAAACCGAAGTAGGGGTTCATACCACTCACGTACATGTGGTGTGCCCATACAACAAAGCTCAAGGCGCCAATGATGACAATCGCCCAGACCATCATTCGGTATCCGAAGATATTTTTTCTCGCATGAACACTGATGAGGTCAGAGACAATGCCGAAGGCGGGCAGGGCCACGATGTAGACCTCGGGATGTCCGAAGAACCAGAACAAATGTTGAAACAGCAATGGGTTACCGCCGACATGCTCAGCCTCACTGCCCATGGATACGATCGCCGGCATGAAAAAGCTGGTTCCCAGGAGCACATCCAGCGCCATCATGATGGCGCTGACAAACAGTGCGGGGAACGCGAACAGCGCCAGGACCGTAGCGGTGAAGATGCCCCAAATGGTAAGGGGCATGCGCATCAGGGTCATGCCGCGGGTCCGGGCCTGAAGTATGGTCACCACATAGTTCAAACCGCCCATGGTGAAGCCCACGATGAATACAGCGAGTGAGGCCAACATGAGCAGGATGCCGGCCTGCGATCCCGGTGTCCCCGGCAGGATGGCCTGGGGCGGATACAGGGTCCAGCCTGCCCCGGTTGATCCGCCTCCCACAAAGAAGCTCGCGGCCAACAGCAGCACGGCGGTGAAATAAACCCAGAAGCTGATCATGTTGAGCCAGGGAAAGACCATATCGCGGGCGCCCACCATCAGTGGGATCAGATAGTTACCAAAACCTCCCAGAAAGAGTGCGGTCAGGAGATAGACCACCATAATCATGCCATGCATGGTCACTGCCTGAAGATAATAGGCAGGGTCGATGAAGGTGAAGGTGTTGGGCCAGGCGAGTTGCAGGCGCATGAACCAGGACAGGACCAGCGCAACAAGGCCTATCGCGAGCGCTGTCGCGGCGTATTGGATCGCAATAACTTTTGCATCCTGGCAAAAGACATATTTTCCCAGCCATGTTTTGGCGTGGTAGAGCTCCATCTCTCCCACTTCGGCTGGCCGTACAAAAATACTTTCGTCGTGTGCAGTATGTTCCATGATTCTCTCTCGGTTTCGTCTGCTTTTCGGCTTAGCCGTGGGTTAAAGGGTGTTGATGTAAGCGACCATATCGTTGACCGCTGCATCGTCTACCAGCGTGTTCGACAGAAGGCCCATCTGCAGACCGTAAAGGTCATCATCGTGGCGACCCCGAATACCGGCTCGGAAATTGTGCAGTTGCTCCGCCATGTACCAGTCATCAAGGTCGGTCAAGGCGGGCGCGTTGACGGTCCAAACGCCGCGGCCATCATCACCATGGCACTGGGCACAGGTGGATTGATACAGGGCTGCGGAATTGCTGGGATCCCCAGCAATCGTCTGGGTCAGCTCAGCACCGGGCAAGGTGTCGATATAGGCCACAACATTTTCAATGGCACGTGCGTCAGCCAGTGTCATGGCCATGGGTGCCATTGTGCGGCCCCAAACGTCATCCTCATGGGTACCCCTCACACCGCGCTTGAAGTGGCGCAGCTGGCGCTTCATGTATTCACTGTCCATACCTGCGAGGCGGGGAGCGTGCATGGCGGGGTTGCCCTCACCCTTGGCGCCATGGCAGGAACTGCAGACGGCGTAGGCCGACTGCCCGGCAACGAGATCCTTTGACAAGGCTGCCTGGGTTTCGGCAAATGTAGGTTGATCTGCTCGCCACTGGCCGTAGGTTTCGGAATCCTCCACGACAACCCGACCTCGCATGGCGTAGTGGCCCACACCGCAGAGCTCCTCGCACAGTAGATCGTAGCTGCCCACCTTAGTGGGTTCCGCCCAAATGTAAGAGACCTGCCCGGGGACGAAGTCCATCTTGACCCTGAACTGGGGTACGGTGAAGTTGTGCAGCACATCGGTAGAGCGCAGCAAGAAAGTAACGGGCTGGTTTACTTCCAGATGTAACACCGGGTCGTAAACAATCACGTCGTCCTTGCCAAATGGATCCGTAGGGTCAATGCCCAAGGGGTTATCCGCTGTCGTGTGGCTGACGTCCACGGCGCCGAGTTTGCCGTCGTCTCCGGGCAGGCGATAGGACCAGTTCCACTGCCGTGCCAGGACCTCGATTTCCAGAGCATCGTCAGGGGGTGTTACCACGTCTGCCCAGATGAAAAGTCCGGGCGCCAGCATAGCGGCGACCCCCACAGTGGTGAGGCCGGTTAGCCAACTCTCCATTTTGATGCTTTCGGGCTCGTACTTGGCGCGACGGCCTTCTTTATTACGGAATTTGATCACGCAGTAAACGATGAATACATTCACCGCCACGAAACCAATACCCGTGACAATGAAGGTCAGTGTCACCGTGTCATCCATTGCACTCCAGTTGGACGCGATGGGCGTGAAATACCAGGGACTTAAAAAATGAAAAAGGACCGTCCCGAGAACCAGGACAAGTAAAACAATCGCAATTGCCATAAACAGCCTCTATTACGCCGTGTACCACAAGGTACACGAGCGCCCCCCAATGCGCGGCTATCTGCGACAGGAACTTATTTACAGCCAGGTTCTTGACTCAGCTAACCGCTTCCCCCTTACAACGCGCCCTTGCTACGGGGCGCCATTTACCACTTAGAAATACTTCTTTTGACAGCTATATGCGCCAAATACTCTTATTTTCTTATGCCCACTTGCGGAACTTTTCCCAGTTCCGAAGGAGCATCATCATAGGTCCCGTGTGGGTGATTTCAGTGCCCGCACGCTCTAGTGACGGGTGGTTTTTCATCACCCGTTTCAAGCATTTTTCGTCGGTTTTTGTCGTCTCGACAAACAGTACGTGTTTGCCGGCATTCAATGCTTTTTCGAAGCGACGGAAGTGACTGTTTGGAGCATGCATTCCAATAAAGCCGGCTTCCCACGTGGTGAAACCGAACGCCACAATGGCAAGAAATATGAATGGCGCCCAACCGACCTGTGCCGCGATACCCGACAGGTGTGAGACCAGCAGTACCACCGCTGCGGCGATAGCACCCAGCACGGCACCGATCTCACCGGCATGAATGACATCGGTTCTGAAAAAGCTGGCAACCGGATTAACGTCGTGCTCGTCCACAGCTACATCGTCATTACTGAGCAAATAGATCTGTGGCCTAGCGATTCCGCTGGCTTCGAGGTCGTGTTCGACCTGTTCCAGATTATCCAGGTCATCACTCATATAATAGAAGCGCTTCATGAGCTCTCCTTGTTTTATTATTATCGGTTGGACCGCCGGTAAGAGCTGATGTCAGCAACGAACTGACGGCCCCTCTGGTACCACCTCCGCGCCTCTTCGTGCGCGTGAGTTATCTGAGGCGCAAGGCCTCATTACGGGTGAGTATAGTGCGCCATTACGGAGAATGAAAGTCGATATCATGGGTGCCATTCCAGTCAGGAAAACCAGCCAAAATGGTCGGGCTGGTTGGATGGGATGGGGTGGCGACTTACTGGGCGCCAGGGGCAGCCAAGGAACGCTAAGCAGCAGGCTTAGGCTGACCAGCCCGATGCTTTCCGAGCCATTGCCCGGAGTATGGCGTCATCTTGACTGGCGGCTCGCAGTTGTTCGGTGAGGACTTTAAATCCGGCTCCTGACAGGGTGTCCATCTGCAGACCGGCACCATGGTTTTCCGCCAGCATTGGCTTCAAATCCTGTTGGGACTGACGGTTAAATCGCTTGATCACGGGCGTAATATCCGCCGCGCTGAAGCCTGTCTTTACGCCTTGGAATAGCGTCGCCAGTTGGTCCGCAACGCGGAAACAGGTATTCATGCCCATACTGCGCGCAGGGTGCATTGCATGGCAGGCGTCCCCGATGAGTACTGCGAGTCCCCTGCCGTCATAGGGTGGGGCATGCTGGGACACAGGCGGGTAGATGGCGCCAAATTCCAAACTTTCAAATTCAAGCGTTGGGCACCACCGCTGGAGTTGCTCTGCGAGGACCGGGCCCGGCTGATCCCGCCATTGGCTGAGTTCGGAGGGGTCGATGGGAAACGCCACTTTCGACAGCCCACCTGTTCTCGGAATGAGCGACACGATCCTGTCCTGGGTCAGGTGGACATCCAGGGTGCGAGGGCTGTTGGGGTTGCACTCCTTGCCAAAAAGAATAGCAATCGGGTAACGGTAGTTGTGACGCTCCAAGGGAATGTTAAGTTGGCTGCGTACCCGTGACGCGGCACCATCTGCGCCCACCAGCAGCGTGCATCGCAGCATCTCCTCGTTCCCGTCTCGACGCATGGCCAGCGACCATCCCCGGCCGTCCTGGCCCAGCGTCCAGTGAGCTACACCGGGGAGGTATCGGGCGCCTCCTTCACGTGCGCGATTAAGCAGGACGCGGCCTATGTGTTCATGATTCAGGAACAGAAACCCGGGAGGCAGGTCATCTTGGGTACTGGCGGGCACGGTCACAATAGGCTGCTGTTGACAGTCAAACCATCGGGTGCCCTGGCGCCACTCCGCACCCGCTTCAATTAATGCATCCAGCACGCCCCACTGTCGGAGCACAGGTAACAGCGCGGGCTGGATATTATCGCCACGTGCGGTATCCAGTGGGCCGTCATTGCGATCCACCAGCGCGATGCGCAACCCGCGATCGGCCAGTGCTGAGGCGAGGGCAGCGCCAGCAATGCCGGCGCCCACTATGCCAATGTCTACCTCATGATTTCCTGCCAAAGCGCCTCCACTTTCCGTGCAGGCGCCGAGCGACGGCGGCTCACGGACTTATGCCTTATGCGAAGGTACATGTTGCCGCTGTTCGGGTCATCTTTTGCTGGTGTAAGTCGCGCTCACCGACCGCAACACACGTTTTGGAAGCACGGGTGATTTTCGCGTTCCAGCGGCAGGATTTCTATGGCGTTCAGCCAAAAATTCGACCAGACTACCGGTATAAATATCAGAACATGTTGTGCTGCCACGGATGGCAATGGTTGGGTGGCTCCGGGACCACAGGCTGATGCACTGGGCGGGGCCTCCCTGATGGCCAACACCAGGAATGAAAGGGACCCACCAGTCCCCCTATGACCGCTATCAAGCAGGGGAGCCGTGATGCGCCATTCATCTGAAAAAAACGAGACGCAGGGCGCTTACCACGTGGGATTTTTGCTGGTCGAAAATTTCACACTGATTTCTCTATCCAGCGCATTGGAGCCCCTTCGGGTTGCCAACCTTCAATCGGGCCGAACGCTTTACCAATGGGGTCTGATTGGTTCCGGCCCCACGCATGCGTCGTGCAGTGATGGCGTGGCGGTATCCCTCGATTACAGCCTCGAAGACACCCCCACCTTTGATCTGGTCATCGTTGTGGGTGGCATCGGCATTGAACAGAGCCTGCCGCGCCCCCTGTTGGCCTGGCTTCGCAAGCAGGCCCAGCGTGGTGTGACTCTGGGATCCGTGTGCACCGGGGCCTACGCGTTGGCCAGCGCCGGGCTGCTTGACGGCTACCAGTGCAGTGCCCACTGGGACTGCCTCACCGTTCTTACCGAGCGCTTCCCCAGGGTGGAGTGCAATAATCAGTTGTATACGATGGACAGGGATCGAATGACCTGTACGGGGGGGACTATCCCTATGCACATGATGCTCGCGCTGCTGTCATCCCGCCATCCGCAAACGCTGGTGGATGCAGTCGCCGACATGCTGGTGTGCGAGCGCTACCGGGCAGATGTCGAGATGCAACTTGTCCCCATGTGGTCGCGCAAGGTCGAAATGCAGCCCAAACTCAAGGAGGTACTCCAACTGATGGAGGCCAATCTCGAGGAGCCTATTCCGCTACAGGAACTGGCCGATTTCGTTACCCTTTCGCGACGTCAGCTGGAGCGGCTTTTTTTGAAGTACCTCCACTGTACCCCGTCGCGCTACTATCTGAAATTGCGTCTGGATCGGGCGCGGCGTCTCGTTAAGCAGAGTTCGCGTTCCATCGTTGAAATTACGTCGATGTGTGGTTTTGTCTCAACGACCCACTTCAGTCGTTGTTATCGAAAGTACATCGGGGTTTCGCCAAGGATTGATCGGCTGAGCTACCAACCCGATTATGAACCCACGGCCAGCAACCAGTTAAGTGCTTGAGATCACGGTCGGTTATCAGCCCTCCACTACTCAATAACAGGCGAACCCGGCGGTTGTAAGAAGGGGCCGACTGTATCGACAGCCTTCATCGTGCTGTGACGGCAGGGCCATTGTTTACTGATAGCCATAGGTTGGGGGGATCATCATGCGCGCTCACGCCAGCAATCACAGCATTTCAGGCCCTGCTGCCGCCCCGTTGCTGGGCGCGCTTGTGTCGATGCTTCTTTTTCTTGGCGCCGCCGCCCCTGCCAGTTCCGAGACCATGCTCGAACGGGCCTATCGTGACTTCAAGGCATTTCTCGAGGGCGAGTTTGATAACCAGGAGCAATACTACTTTGACCGTAACCTGGAACTGCCACTCGCGGAGAGGCATCCGCGGAATCACCTGCGAATCGTCTCTATCGGGGAGGCTGCGGGCGTGGCGCTGTTTCACTTCAAACAGTACCTCGACGACAACCTGGACGAACCCATCCGTGATCAACTGGTGGCGACATCACTGACTGATCAATCAAATGCGATCCGCATGGACATTTTCCCACAGCCGGAGCGCTGGGCGAGTGGCAGTTGGCGGCAGGATGACCTCGGTACCCCACTGTGCTCAATTGAGTGGCGTCCCGTGCTGGATCACTTTGTCGGCCGAATGATATCAACGTCGTGTGACGATGGCAGCGAGCAGGCCCTCAGTGCTCGCGATCCCGTCATGCTCTCAGCGTCGGAGTTTTCAATATTCAATTGGGGCCTCGATGCGGTCAATGACTCTGGCGTGGAGATTCCATCAACGCGCTTCAGGAACCGAAAAGCCCGGGTTTTCGACTGTTGGATGAGCGTCACCCACCGTGATGGAGAGAGCAGCACCTTTCGATCGGGACTGAAAATACTTGATCAGGGTGGGCGCCTGTGGCTGGACAGTGAGGAGGAAAACCCTCTGACGGCCGGCATCAAAATCCGCCGGGTGCGCTGGCCAACGGGGAATAATCGCGACTCGCTGGTGCTCTATGCTCACCGGCCCGGGGAAGAAAAGGCCGTTGCCTACACTTGGGGCGATGTGGACGCGGAGCGTATTGCCATGAACCTGAGGTGGATGCAGGCGAGCTGTACGCTCAGCGATGATCCATGGCTACCCACGCCAGCTCTCGAACCCTAAAGCCCGCCGTGCCCAGCCCACTCGGCAGTGACTGCCCTCACGCTGGAGGCCATTGCCCCAAAGGGGGCATGCGCCTGGCCTGACGCCGATTGATGCGGGTGTCGAACCTTCAGCCTATGACTCAGGTGGGGGGTTACGAGGTCGATAGTCGTGGCGCAGGGTATCGCCAATACGGGCACTGCGGGCATCCGCGACCAGCGCATCGACATTGTCGGCGGTGAGTGACTCCAGAAAGGCCACCAGCGCGGTTTGCTGCGCTTGCGTAAGGGCCAGCGGGCGAATACGGGGGTCCTGCCGAGCGTCACCGCCGCCGCCCTTCACATAGAAGTTCACTACGGCCTCCAGCGTCGGTATCGAACCATCGTGCATATAAGGCGCTGTCAGCGCCACGTTGCGCAAGCTGGGCGTGCGGTAACGCCATTGGTCCTCGATGTTGCTACTGACTTCTGCCCGCCCATCGTCAGTAAAGGTCTCGGTTTCAACATCGACGCTTGGGACCACGAAAACGCCCGGCGCCACCTGTACTTTAGGCGGGCGGAGGCCGCGTTGAACACGCAGGTAACCGGTACCCGTGTTGTGAAAGGCGCCGTCGGTGAACAGGGCGCTTCGTGGGTTAATGGCGTGACAGCTCTCGCAGCCCTGGGCCATAAATACTTCGAAGCCCAGTTCCGCTTCGGGGCTGAACCCGGACCGGGATTGCTCCGATTGGGTGACGGCAAAAAACCAGCGATCGAAAACCGAATTACCGCTGATGAGCGCCCTTTGGTAGGCGGCCAGTGCCTGCCCTAGTGTTTGCTCTGTGATCCCCTCATCGTACAGGGCGTCGAAAGCCGTGGTGTAGTCCGGGATACGCCTGAGTCTCTGGATCACAGCCTCCCGGGAGGGGTTGGCCATCTCATTACGGGCGAGCAGCGGTGACCAAACCTGCGCTTCAAGCGACGCTTCGCGACCATCCCAAAAGAGCGACGATTGAAATGCGACGTTATAAAGGGAGGGCGCGTTCCGGCGACCGCCACGGCCCTCATCACCGACCGGAGTCGCCAATTCGTTTTGTGTGAACCCCTGCTCGGGAACATGGCACATGCCGCAGCTTAAATTGGCATTGGCGGATAATCTGCGATCAAAGAACAGGTTGCGCCCCAGATCGACTTCCGCGGCTTGAAGATTCGCTACGAGCTCAGGCAGGCCCGCTTGCGGTGTATTAGCGAGTTCAGCCAGGGGTAACCGCGTCCCCATGTGTTCGAGAATGGCCTCGGAGTTGGTGGCATAACTCACGGACTCGTAGCCATCGCGGTCGTCAGCGAGGCCGACGCGATGCGTACCCTCGGCCAGCGTGCCCGGGGCGCCGAGCAGCACCGTCATTGCGAGGCCATAAGCCCCACTCAAAAGGCCCCAGTTTATTGACGCCGGAGGGTGCTGTTTGTTTATCGAAAGTGCTACGCTCATGGCATAAGCATAATGCATTGGAGAGACGATCATGATTCAAAGATTTAGAGCCGCGTTGGCCCTGCTCCTGGCCGTGATGGCCCCTGCCGCCTTGGCGGATGAGACCTGTATGTCACCCTATATGGCTAAGATTGTCGGGCAGGAAGATTATGTCTACATCTGGACGTTGGGCATGGAGGGTGTTGGCGATGGCGAGGACAAGCTGGTAACAGTCGATGTCAATCCCGAATCCGAAAGTTATGGCGAGGTGGTCCACAGCCTGTCGGTGGGTGGACGCAATGAAGCCCATCAT
>Ga0181602_10004683_pt1 | contig 10479 bp, 8 predicted proteins | sample 041ome_14_FD_148640 | JGI IMG/M metagenome (GOLD analysis project Ga0181602, IMG submission 148640) | Coastal salt marsh microbial communities from the Groves Creek Marsh, Skidaway Island, Georgia - 041408US metaG (spades assembly) | ecosystem: Environmental > Aquatic > Marine > Intertidal zone...
CGTTATTTTGGATCGCTAAATTCGCCTATAAAGTAAATTCTGTTGAAGAGATAATAGAACACGGTGTGTTGCGAGTTTCAGAGGCAAAAAATTTTGCTTCCTCCCAACGCTTCCTATGGACTGTTCGCTGTTTTCTGCATTTGCGGTCTAAACGCGAAGATGACCGCCTTACTTTTGATGCCCAGATTGATATTGCTCCATTGATGGGGTTTTCTGGTCGTGCAGGTATGCGGGGCGTGGAGCGTTTTATGAAACGCTATTTTTTAGCAGCACGACAAGTAGGTACGCTCACAAGAATATTTTGTGCGGCGATAGAAAGTGATTTTGAAAATAAAGGTATATTTGGACTGGGAAGAATTCTAAATTTTGCCAGTTTCTACAACCAGTCGAAATTAGCACCATTTGAGGTGGTAAAAAACCGAATAAGCTTGCCATCATCAATTCGGTTTAGGGACCAGCCTGATTTGCTTATGCATTTGTTCCATCACGCTCAGTTTTATAAGTCAGACATTCATCCTGAAACATTTAGGCGAATGACAAGGGCTATTAAATCCTGTTCAGTAGCGCAGCTCCAGACAGAAGAGAGCAAACGATTATTCTTGGAGGTATTAACAGCAAGAGAATCAGCAGGTCGTGTGTTGCGATTGATGAGTGATACTGGATATCTTGGAAAATTCCTGCCCGAATTTGGCCATATTGTAGGTATGATGCAGTTCGATATGTATCATAGCTATACCGTGGATGAACATACCATTAAAGCTGTTGAAATCCTGAATGAAATCGAAACAGGAAAGATTAAAAAAGAAGCCCCGCTAGCCTGTACTTTAATACATCAGACCGATGCTAGAAGAGTGCTATATATGGCGGTATTTTTGCATGATATAGCCAAAGGCAAAGGCGGCGATCACTCTATCTTAGGGGCTGAAATTGCTGAAAAACTTTGCCCGTGGTTTGGGTTTTCCGATGATGAAACCGAAACTGTCAAATGGCTTATCAGGTGGCACTTATTGATCAGTACAATAGCGTTTCGGTACGATCTGAATGATCCTAAGACCATTCAGGATTTTGTTGCGGACGTTCAATCTCTTGAGAGGTTAAAGCTTCTTCTTGTTCTAACGGTTTCGGATATAAGGGCTGTTGGCCCAAATATTTGGAATGGATGGAAGGCAAGCCTAATGAGGGTGTTATATTATGAGTCAGAGCGTGTCCTTGGTGGGCTTGCGCCTAGTCATGCAGAAAGCGGTTTGTCAGAGCATGAAAAATCAAAGGCAAAAACGGTAATCCAGCAAGAGCTAAGCTGGACTGACGAGAAGTTCGATGCCTATCAAGAGCTTTTTTATTCTTCTTACTGGTCGACATTTGATACTCAAACACATCTACTTCATAGTAAATTACTAGAGCGCTTTTATGATGAAAAACACCCGCTTTGTCTGGAGTTAACTGTTAAAGAAGATAGCAAATCAACCATGCTCACAATTATTACTCAAGATCATCCAGGGCTTTTTAGCAGAATAGCTGGTGCTGTTGCTATGGCTGGATGTCAGATTGTGTATGCCAGAATAAACACCCGTAAAGATGGCACCATTCTGGATGAATTTATGATCCAGACACATGATAAGTCAGCTGTGAAGGAAGAAGAAACCTTATTTAGAATAAGAAAAATGATAGATGATACGCTGGCTGGTAAATTCATATTAACAGAACAGCTTGGCGAGAAGACAAAAGCAATATCCAAGCGTCAGAAGGCAATGCTAACAGCGCCTCGGGTAAGTGTTACTAACGAAATGAGCAAAACCCATACGGTATTGGAAATTAGCGGCTCTGATAGGCCTCAGCTATTATATGATGTAACTAGAAAAATTGCACAATTAGGGTTGCAAATTAATTCAGCATCTGTTTCGACCTATGGTGATAGGGCGGTTGATGTATTTTATGTAAAAGATATTTTCGGAATGAAAATAGCAACAGAAAAGATGATTGAAAAAATACGCACCTCCTTGCTGCAGGTATTAAAACAGTCAGATAAAGAGTAAATATGAGCTCGCCTAGGAATTCAGCAAATTCAGTAATGCGTGGGTTTAAGCAAGTTGGGTTTTTTACGGGGATCAGCCGCATTCTAGGCCTTATAAGAGATGTGTTGTTTGCTCTAGTTCTTGGTGCTGGTGCTGCCTCAGATGCATTTCTAGTCGCCTTAAAACTCCCAAATCTGTTTCGCCGAATTACTGCGGAGGGCGCACTAACTAGTGTGTTTCTGCCAGCTTATGAGAAGGAAGTAGTTGAAAAAAGTGAAAAAACAGCACTTCACCTAGTAACAGAGGTCCAGGTTCTACTTGTTGTAAGTCTGTCTGCTCTGGTGGTTATCTTTGAATTAGCAATGCCGCTTATCATACAGATTTTGGCACCTGGCTTTAAGTCTACGACAGATAGATTAGAAGCAGCTGTTCTTCTTGCAAGAATTACCATGCCCTATTTGGTTATGATATCTCTGGTTGCCCTTTGGTCAGCATTGCTAAACACGCATCGATTATTCTGGCCGGGTGCGGCAGCTCCTATATTACTTAATCTAGCGCTAATTTCGGGCGCTATTTTTGTCGTTCTAACTGCAGGGAGCCTTACAGAGACAACCCTACTATTTCTAACTATTCCGCTGGCGATCTCTGTTGTAGTGGCAGGAATACTACAATTATTATTGTTAAAGATAGTGATGGTTAGATATCGGATAAATCCAATTTGGCGATGGGTAGGAATCAGTAAAGCTGGCCGGAAAATGTGGCATTCTTTTGTGCCAGCGGCGTTTAGTGCTGGAAGTGTTCAGATAAATATTTTTGTTGATATGATACTTGCATCCCTTCTGCCGGTGGGCGCAATTTCATGGCTTTATTATGGTGATAGAATAACCCAATTACCGCTTGGAATTATTGGTATCGCACTTGGAACAGCATTGCTTCCGCATCTCTCTCGCTTATATGCAAATGGTGAAAAGCTGGAAATGGGTAACTCCCTTAGTAATTCCCTTTATCTTGGAAGTTTTTTTACACTTCCTGCAACTATAGCTCTGCTTTTATTATCGCCGGTTATCATTTCGGGCGTGTTTGGCTATGGGGCCTTTGATGATTCAGATGTTCATGCAACAGCGTCTGCGCTGAGTGCGTATGCCATTGGGTTGCCTGCTTTTGTGGCACAAAAATTATTTCAGTCTGTTTTTTATGCATCAAACAGGCCATTAATTGTTCTAAGGATAAGTCTTACAACCGTATTTGCAAATATAATTCTCAGCATTATCTTGATGCGGTTTTATGGTCATATTGGATTGGCATTAGGCACCTCAATTGCCATTTGGCTCGGGGTTATGTGTCAGGCATACCTGCTTTTCAGAGAGGATTATCTCGATATAAAGAGCTTTTTAAAACTGCTACCTATTATTTTTTCCTGTGTAGGAATGGGTGTTGTTCTAAAATTGTCAGAGAGCTGGCTTATGGAATTTCAGGTGTTAGATATATATATTTTAATAATTTTAGTAATTATCGGATTAGGTGTCTATTTCAGCCTTGCCTTCTGGACTGGATTTTTACCGTCAGGATTGATAAAAAAAGCATCTCAAAACTAGCAGAAATAATAATGAAACAGAGTTGTGTTATCTTTCAATAGGTGTATGAAACGTAATTAGAAAATAGATAAGAAAATAGGATAAAGTAATGTCTAAAGGTCGTGTTTTTTCAGGTGTTCAGCCAACCGGCAACCTTCATTTAGGAAACTATCTTGGCGCTATTAAAAATTGGGTTGGCTTGCAGCAAGATCATGAAACAATTTATTGTATTGTTGATTTACACGCAATAACAGTCCCGCAAGATCCTGCCGCCTTGAAAACGGCAACACATGAGGTCGCAGCATGTCTTATCGCATCAGGAATTGATGCACATAACTCTATTTTATTTAATCAGTCGCAAGTGCCACAACATGCAGAATTAGCATGGCTATTTAACTGTGTTGCGCGTCTTGGCTGGTTAAATAGGATGACACAGTTCAAAGAAAAAGCTGGAAAAAACAGGGAAAATGCAACAGTAGGATTATATGCTTATCCAACTTTAATGGCAGCCGATATACTTGCCTATAAAGCAACACATGTACCTGTGGGAGATGATCAAAAGCAGCATCTTGAACTTACAAGAGATATAGCGACTGCTTTTAATTCAATGTTTGAAGAGGATTTTTTTCCGCTACCTGAACCGATTATTCAAAAAACAGCCGCACGAATCATGAGCCTAAGAGATGGGAGCTCTAAAATGAGCAAGTCTGATCTGTCGGACTTCACACGAATTAACCTTAATGACGAAGATGATGTGATCTCTCAGAAAATCAAAAAGGCGAAGACCGATCCAGAACCTCTGCCAGACACATTAGATGCCCTTGAACACAGACCAGAAGCAAGAAATCTTGTGGGTATTTATGCAGCGTTAACAGATCAATCTGAAGCAGAGGTATTGTTAGAGTTTTCTGGAGAGGGTTTTGGGAAGTTTAAGCCATTACTTGCTGATTGCCTAATTAATACAATTTCACCTATTAGAGATGATATGAATAAACTTTTGGCTGATATATCAGAGCTAGATCGCATCTTAATTGACGGAAGTATAAAAGCAGAGGCCATTTCAGAACCCATAGTGTCTGCATGTAAAGGGATTATGGGATTCGTCCACTCTGGCAAATAGAGCGTATCAGTTATATGTTGGCACTTTTCAAGGTTGCGTTTAGTTGATACACTTTAACAAAGCTGTCAATTCTAATTTTAGGTTATGATGGCGAGGAGAAATGAATAACCATGTTTATACAAACAGAAGAAACACCAAATCCAGCAGCATTAAAGTTTATTCCTGGTGTTGATGTAATGGGAACTGGAAATGCTGAGTTTAATTCACCAGACGAATCTAAGAACGCACCGCTAGCTAGACGGTTGTTTCAGATAGATGGTGTTCAATCAGTATTTTTAGGGGTAGATTTTATTGCCGTTACAAAAATAGAATCACTTGAATGGTTTTCATTAAAACCAGCAATTCTGGCTGGCATTATGGAACATTATGCATCTGGCCTGCCAGTCATCGAGATATTAAACGAAACGGTGTCCCCCTCATCTGAAGAGGATAGTGAGACAGTACAGCAGATTAAACATCTAATCGATACTAGGGTTCGCCCAGCGGTTGCAATGGATGGCGGTGATATTATTTTCTCATCTTATGAAGATGGGGTTGTAACCTTGCAAATGCGTGGAGCCTGTCAGGGATGTCCAAGTAGTGCCGCGACTTTAAAAATGGGAATTGAAAATATGCTTCGTCATTACATTCCCGAAGTCAAAGAAGTAAGGCCAGCTGTGACCTAATTCTTAGATAATATTTAGTATGATTACGGGAAAAATTGAAATGATACGGTTCTTTCAGCCCAGTTTTTTAGGTGCTCTTCTATTAGCTGCGTTTGCAGGACTATTCGCACCCCTTTATTTTGAAAAGCCCCGTTTTTTTGTTAAACAAACACAAATACAAGCTCAACCGCAATCAAAACAGCAAGAAGATTCAGCTCGTTCTGTTTATGATTACAAACTGGCTAATCCAAATTCGAATAAATTTAGTGAAGATTGGTTTGAGCTAGTTTCAAATGATACCGTTTTAGAATTTCTTCCATCAGGTTTTCAGAAATTTAGGTACGGAACATCTGGTCTTTTGGAGGTTCCAAACCTGTTTGTAACTATTGTTCCTCAGGGACTAGATACCCTACCCGCTGGAGATAAAAAAGCAATTTTCATTAGGTTTATGTTGCCCTTGATTTTGAATGCTAATCAAGAAATCTGGGAACAAAGAAAAATTCTTGAAGAAGCGAAAAATACAGCCGATTACCAAACGATAATAAATATCGCAAAGATGTATCAAATTAATACAGACGCGGTGAACATTGATGAGTTAGTAAGGTTAGTAAATGAGCGCGTTCTTCCTGTTCCAACTTCGCTTGCTCTGGCTCAAGCTGCAATTGAGTCTGGATGGGGGACATCTCGCTTTAGTACTCAAGGTAACGCCATGTTCGGACAATGGTCTTGGTCACCTGAATCTGGTCTAAAACCCTTAGAAGCCTCAAACAGTCAAGCCGTAGTTCGCAGCTTCTCCGAAATTCAAGGCTCGGTTACAGCATATATGAAAAATCTTAATTCCCATTATGCTTATCAGGAGTTCAGAGAACTTAGAAATTCATATGTTTCTGATGGAAAATGGCCAGACGGATTAGATCTAGCATCTACTATGCACCCTTATGCGGAAATAGGGGATTATTATGTAGATACCGTCAAAAATATAATAATACAGAATAATTTAGGACGTTTTGATTATAGTGAATTGGTTAATTAACAAGAAACTGTCTGCCAAACCAGCGCCAACGTCCATTGTCTGCTGGCATAGTACAATTTATACGTGACCTTGGACCTTTCATTGCCCCTGGAAGCCGTATCTCAGCTCTGGGGCCCAATACTTCAACAGTTAGCTTACCATATTCGCCTGAAAAGCATCTAAGCTGGCTGATAGGCATGAGGGATTGATCTACTGTAAAACCGTATGACGGAGGATTTTCACTTAAAACCATATCTTGAGGGGCTATATCTGTTACTCTTAGCGGTTTGCCATCAAGAGCAAGTTTAAGTCTATCAATCGAGCCATAATTCTCATTAAAGGCAAATCTGGGTAACTCAAACATAGCATCGCTCGCAAATAAAACGCCAGAGTTCTGGCCAAATGCAGCAATGAACCCAGCATCCTTTACAGCTTTTATAACATCTAGTGAATATTCCCCATACGGGTATGCAAATAGCTGTGGATATTGGCCTATTTCCTCTAGAAACCGGTTATTTGAAAGCATGAGTTCTTGTTCCACCTTGATAGGAGATAATCGATGCATATGAGGATGTGATTTTGTTTGAGAGCCTATGGTCACGCCATTTTCAAGCAATTCGCGTATTTGATCCCAGCTCATATAGTTTCTCAGATTATTATCAACAGGATCAGTTGCAACAAAAATCGTAAATGGGAAGCCATATTCCTTTAATCTGGGCCATGCTTGTGTATAGACAGACAGATATGCATCATCAACGGTAATGGCTACTGTTTTATCCTTAACCTCACCGCCAGACTGAAGCGTTTCAATAATATCTATTAATGGAGCGACCGTGTAATCACCTTGCGCAATAAATTCAAGGTGAGATTCAAATTGTTCGATTGAAACATTTGTAGTTGGATATCGACTCTCGCCAAATCGATGATACATAATCACAGTTGCATAATCTTGCTTCTCAGGTGCAACTACCTGACTAAAGGCAGGCGTGAAAATAGTTGTATTAAATAGTCCGAGAGACGTTACAACACACAAAATTAGAATAAATAAGCGATAAATATACATAAAACACACAGTTTCTTTTAAAATTCTTTTTGCTTTATATCATAATTTATTGGCATAAAAACCCTTCATCGTAACCGATTGATAAACAAATAGATAAGTGAGACAAAAAAATGATTTTACTTGCCCTTGAATCATCAGCTGATTCGAGCTCCGTTGCTATTTGGCAGGATACAAAAATATTGGCTCACCAATTTGTTGAAGAAAAATATGGTCATGCTGAGAGAATAGTAATGCAGGCAGAGGCTGTTTTAAGCCAAGCAAAAATTAAAATAAGCGATATAGATTATTTTATAGGTGGAAGAGGCCCAGGCTCTTTTACCGGCATTCGAACCTGCCTGGCTGCAGTTATCGGTTTTAGCATTGTAGCTGGTACACCATGCTTTGGAATTAACGGATTATCTGCTCTTGGCTGTGCTTGTTCTGCGAGTCTTAAGAACACTGGTATCCAGAATGAAAAATTAGTTGTTTTAGCAATTTCAGATACCAGAAGAGGGTCCTTTTATTGTCAGGAGTTTAAAGCTGAAAATCTGATCCCAAGTGATATAGAAGATTTAACGCTGCCAAAATTATATGAAAAAATTAATGCATTGGCAAAATCTGGTTTTTTAGTAAGAATCTGCGGCGCCCTCTCAGAAGACACCCTTAAATTAGATGATACTTTAGAGAAACCAGAGCTAGTTCATTATTATCGTTATAGTCTTGCTGCCACGGATATAGCTCATTATGCAGCTTGGCAGATAGAAAATGGCAGAGAATTATCGCCTGCAACCCCTTTATATTTAGCGCAACCAAACATAAGCCAACCTAAAAAACCATCGAGCTGAAAATAAGATAGGAGAAATCAGCGATATGGTGGAATTTGAGACAATAAGCACAAAAAACAAGCAATCAGTTTTAGGTATTTATGAAAAAATTTATCTGGGCGATTGTGATTTAAAGGCGCTTTCAGATATGATGGATAAGCTGCCTCATATTGGATTTTGTGGATATAGCGATAATCAGCTAGTTGGGTTTATATCTGCTAATCAGGTTGTAGATGAATTAGATATTATTGAGCTTGGCGTAATAAGTGAGTTTCGAAGGCGGGGCATCGCACATAAATTCCTCACATATCTTCAACATTATTGCGTTAACCAAAATATAAAAAAAATTTTTCTTGAAGTTGCTGAAAACAATGCTGCAGCTATTAGTCTGTATGAAAAAACAGGGTTTAGTAAAATAGGTATTCGAAAAAATTACTATTTACGCAAGGGCACTTTGATAGATGGCTTAGCATATTGCTGGAATTCAATGGGTTAAAAAACCACATCACTATTTCAACTTGCACTGTTTTGCAACTTGACGTATTCACCCATTAAAAGTCTTATAATTGCTATGATATTGATTGTGTATTTATGAAAAACCTATTCGTGAAAACCTATGGCTGCCAGATGAACGCCTATGACTCTGACAGGATGAAGGATTCGCTTGCGCCTCTCGGGTATCAGGAAAATCCAGATCTGCAAGATGCAGATATGATTGTGATTAATACATGCCATATTAGGGAAAAAGCATCTGAGAAGGTATTTTCAGAGCTTGGTCGTCTTCGAAAAGTTAAACAACGTGCCGCTAAAGAACAAAACCGTGAGGTTAAGATAGTAGTTGCCGGCTGTGTGGCGCAAGCTGAAGGAGAGGAAATCACAAAGCGCGCCCCTTGGGTTGATATTGTGGTTGGCCCCCAAACCTACCACCGACTGCCAGATTTAGTTGCAAAGCTTGATCCTGTTCAAAGAACGCACTTAATTGATATAGAATTTCCGCCAGAAGTGAAATTTGATTTTCTGCCAGAACAATTGGGGAAGCGTGGCCCTGCCGCGTTTTTATCTGTTCAAGAGGGATGTGATAAGTTCTGTAGCTTTTGTGTGGTTCCATATACGCGCGGCGCTGAATTTTCACGCTCAGCTGAGACAGTCATTGAAGAAGCAAAAAAATTAATTTCAAATGGCACAAGAGAGCTAACGCTACTTGGACAAAATGTTAATGCATGGCACGGCAGTGGAGGGGATGGCAAAGAATGGGGATTAGGCAGATTAATCTATGCCTTAGCAGAATTGCCAAATCTTGAGCGCATTCGCTACACCACCTCTCACCCATTAGATATGGATGATGAGTTAATAAGAGCCCATGCAGAAGTAGATAAGCTAATGCCTTATCTGCATTTACCAGTTCAATCTGGCTGTGATAAAATACTTCAAGCTATGAATAGGCGTCATACAGCCTCCCAGTATCTTACCATAATTGACCGCTTGCGCTCTGCACGAGAAGATATAGCGATGTCTGGTGATTTTATAGTTGGCTTCCCAGGCGAAACAGATAAGGATTTTGCAGACACGCTTAGTCTGATTGATAAAGTAGGGTATGCATCGGCCTATTCTTTTAAATATAGCATCCGACCTGGAACCCCTGCGGCTGGCAAGATAGAACAGGTACCAGAAGAAATTAAATCAGAACGACTAACATCACTGCAGCAATTACTGGATTCTCAGCAATTTGCTTTTAACAAAACTTGTGAGAATACCGTTTTTGATGTTTTGGTTGAGCAAAAAGCAGGACGAGAGGGCCAGTTAAATGCCAGAACGCCTTATATGCAGTCTGTTTATTTCGAAGGACCAGACAGCCTAATAGGTAAAATTGTTCAAGTTAAAGTTTCGGACGCAAGACAAAATTCTTTGTCTGCAGATATTATTCCTGAAAAAGAGGCTATATAATTGGCTAATGTTGAAGAAAAATCTTTAAGATTATCCTTTGATGATAATGATATTTTACTATTGGTGTGCGGACAACATAATGTCAATCTTGCGAAAATTGAAAAAACATTAAATGTGAGCATTGATAGTTTTGGAAATCAATTGAGAATCAAGGGCGTATCTGAGCAAACCAAGCTTGCAGGAGACGTTGTCCAACGATTTTTCAAGCAATTATCATCAGATCCTGATCCTAAATCCGCCGCTGGTGGCCCTCTTATTGATGATATATTGCGGTTGGTTGATTATGGACATGATTTATCAAAGCCAG
>Ga0181602_10004688_pt1 | contig 10474 bp, 10 predicted proteins | sample 041ome_14_FD_148640 | JGI IMG/M metagenome (GOLD analysis project Ga0181602, IMG submission 148640) | Coastal salt marsh microbial communities from the Groves Creek Marsh, Skidaway Island, Georgia - 041408US metaG (spades assembly) | ecosystem: Environmental > Aquatic > Marine > Intertidal zone...
CGCTGTCGCGCATTCATGTCTCCAGTGCAATTGCCGCCAAAATTGCCGATTTGCCAACCCCGCCAGTGGCGATTGCGACCAGCGGTTATCAGGAACCATCATTAGTGTTCTTGCTGGGGCGTGATTTACTATTGCTTGACCCAAGAGAGGCTGCTTTGTTTCTGGTCGAGGCACCTGGCGGGCTGGCGCTAATCGAAGCGCGCCAACAAGCGGCATTTCTCGAGGCTGCCAGCCAATTAGAGCTTGGGCTAATGCCGCCGTTACAGGTGAACGGATTCAACATATCAAAGGGCCAGGACGTGCTTATTTTGCTATATCGCGCCGAGATATTTGACGCGAAAGCGAGCAAGGAGTAAAAGCGGGAAACGATAATGGCTGTTATGATTGTTCCCCTAATGGTATTCATCCAGCTTTAACGGCCGCAAAATTAACCGCTGCCAGAAAGAACCATGCCCAGACGATGACCGCCGCCAGCCAACCTGTTGATATCTCGATCTTGGTCCCCGTGATGAATGAGGCTGGCAATATCCGCCCGCTCATCGACGAGATTTGCAGCGTTTTTGACGGCCGCCGGTTTGAAATTATCTATATTGATGATGCAAGCAATGACGCAACTGCAGATGAATTAGCCGCAGCATTGATCGCGGTGCCGCAATTACGCGTGCTTCGTCATGCTCATCGCGCTGGCCAAAGTGCGGCAATCCGGTCTGGTCTGTTGCAGGCAAATGGTGATCTAATTGGTGTCCTAGACGGTGATGGGCAGAATGTGCCAGCCGATTTTCCGGCGCTTGAGGCGACAGTGATTGCAGCCAGCAAAGGCGGCCAGATGGTAATGGCTGCCGGTATCCGGCAGCTGCGTGATGACAGCCCCATGCGCCTTGTGGCGTCGCGTGGCGCAAAATGGGTGCGGGCGAGCCTGCTTGCCGATACGCATCCGGATTCGGGCTGCGGTATTAAAATTCTGCCACGGGCGCTGTTTTTGCAATTGCCCTTTTTCAATCATATGCACCGGTTTATGCCAAGCCTTGTGCGCCGTAATGGCGGTATCGTTCTTGGTGTGCCGGTGGCGCATCGGCCGCGGATCGCCGGAACGTCAAAATACCGAATTCTGGACCGGTTGCTTGTTGGCGTTTCCGACGTGCTTGGGGTGATGTGGCTATTACGCCGCGCCCCAATGCAAGGCGCAGTAGACGAGATAAACGCCCCACGCAGGGCACCAAAAAGAGCGGCTGGCAAGACGGTAACTGGCAAGACGGCAGCTGGCAAAAAAATGACCTCTGCCAAGAAAAAATCTGCCAAGAAAAAAGATGTCACCAAAACTGTTAAAAAGGCATCTGATAAGCCAAAATCGGCAAAAGGAAATGCGCGATGATAGCCTATCTGTCCGCATCAATTGAAATGGTGGCACGCGGATTTGCCAATGCGCTATTGGCTGTGTTTCCGTTCTTGCCCGACAGCCTTGCCACACATCCAGAACAGATCATGATCATCGTTGGATTTGCCGGACAGGGGTTATTTGCCATGCGCTTTATCGTGCAATGGCTGACCTCAGAGGGTCAGGGCCGTTCAGTGATCCCGATTGCGTTTTGGTATTTTTCGATTGGCGGTGGCGCGGTTCTGCTGCTTTATGCGATCTGGCGGCAAGATCCGGTGATCATCTGCGGACAGGGGCTGGGGCTGTTTATCTATCTGCGCAATCTGTTTTTGATCAAACGCCCGCGCAGTTCGCAATCGGCCTGTGAGTGATCGCGCCTCTAATGAGTAATCGCGTTTGGCGAAAAAAGGCTAAAGGCTGGTTTCGCCCATTTCCATAATAACGGCCCAATGACTGGCTGAAACCGGGGTTACCGACAGACGTGACTGGCGCACTAATGGCATATCGGCCAGGCGTTCATCACTCTTGATCTGGGCGAGGGTAACGGGCCGATTCATGGATTTTACCGCGCGGATCGTAACCATACCAAACCGGCCAGTGATATCCGTTGGGTCGGGATGATAAAGCGCGCATATTTCGGCAATGCCGACAATCTGTTTTTCATCGACCGAATGATAGAAAAAAACCAGATCACCGATTTGCATGGCTTTCATATTATTCGCTGCCTGATAGTTGCGCACGCCGTCCCAGCTCTCGCCAGCGCGGCCACGGTCAAGCTGATTTTGCCACGACCATGATGATGGTTCGGATTTCATCAGCCAATATTGCACCATGATCCTCGTATGATTTATCTGGTTCGTGATCTTTAATATGGCCGCGCTATTCGGCGCCGGCACGCCGCGCTAGCAGGCTTGCGACAACGCTATGCAAATCTTGCCCGTGATTAACCAGCTTGTCCACCGCATTGGTGATCGGCAAATCGACCCCTTTGGCTTTGGCTAATGCCGCCAGTTGCGAGACGGTACGGCTGCCCTCGGCAAGTTTTGCTGGTGGTGTTTCACCGCGCCCAAGCGCCATGCCAAATGCCATATTACGTGAATGTGGCCCGGCGCAGGTCAAGGCCAGATCACCGACACCGGCAAGGCCAAAAATCGTGTCTGGCTTGGCACCCATCAAGCTGGCGAAACGGGCCATTTCGGCAAGGCCCCGGGTTAGGATTGCGGCTTTGGCATTATCACCAAATCCAGCACCAACAGCACAGCCAGCGGCAATAGCAATGACGTTTTTCATTGCACCAGCCAGTGCGACACCAACCGGGTCATCGTTGCTGTAAAGCCGCAAATTACTGCCCTCAAACGCATCTTGAATGCGGTTGGTAATGGCGGTCTCATTGCTGGCAGCGACCAGTGCGGCGGGCAATCCGGCAAAGACTTCATCGGCAAAACTTGGCCCCGAAAACACCGCCAAGGGATGGTCTGGTAATGATCTTGCGGCAAGATCGTTCAGCAGCATGGCACTGCCATCATCGGCCTTGCTAATGCCCTTGGCGCACAGAATAACGGCGCCCGGCTGACGTCCGTTCTGACGTTCAGCGATGGTTAAAAAGCTGGCCTGATTCGCCACCACCGGAACCGCAACAAAAATCAGTGCGGCATCATCAAGACAGGCGGGATCAAGGGTCGCGGCAATCGGCGCCGCCGGTTCAGCATCCGGCAAGTGCAGGCAGCGGCCAGCGGCCAGCGCATCAACACTTTCCTGACGACGTGCCAGAACCATGCTGGACTGGCCAGCGCGCTGCAATGCGCTGGCGATGGCTGCCCCCCAACTGCCAGCACCAATAACAACAGCGCGGCTCATTGACGGACTCCTCGACCCGGCGGCGGGCTAGCCTCAGGATCAAGTGGCCATCTCGGGCGCGGCGCAAAGGCCAGATCGTCAGCGGCGTCCAGCCTTTCGAGTGCGGCCCAGGCGATCATCGCCGCATTATCAGTGCATAATTTGGCGGGCGGTACAGACAATCGAAACCCAGCGGCATCTGCAACCTGCTGCAAACAGGTGAAAATATGTTTATTTGCGGCAACACCGCCAGCGATCACCAAGGCGGGCTGAATTCCATCTTGCGGCGGAAAAGCGTCACGAAAGCGTGCCATTGCCATTTTGGTACGGTCGGCAAGACAATCTGCGATAGCGGCTTGCAGGCTGGCGGCAAGATCGGCCAATGGCGCGGCCTCGGGCCCGCCGAGCTGGTCAAGGCGGTTGGCAAGCGCGGTTTTCAGGCCGGAAAAGGAAAAATGGCAATTTGCGCTGCCCTTTAATGGGCGCGGCAGGGCAATTGATTTTGGATTGCCGTTCTTTGCCGCCGCCTCGATGGCAGGCCCACCCGGATAGCCAAGCCCCATCGCCTTGGCGCATTTGTCAAACGCCTCGCCAGCCGCATCATCCATGGTTGTGCCATAACGGTGATATTGTCCAGGGCCAACAACAGCCAGCAATTGCGTATGGCCGCCTGACACTAGCAGCAGCAAATAGGGAAAAGCCACATCATCGGCAAGACGCGGGCTAAGTGCATGGCCTTCAAGGTGATTTACCGCGTAATAGGGAATGTTTCGGGCTGCGGCGATGGCCTTGGCCGTAACCGTGCCGATAGCAACCCCGCCAATCAGACCCGGCCCGCCAGTGGCAGCAACCGCATCAATATCACCCATTGTCATGCCGGCGGTTGCCAATGCGTCACGGATCACCTGATCAATCATTTCAAGATGCGCCCGTGCGGCGACTTCCGGCACAACGCCGCCATGTTTTGCATGTGTGTCAATTTGCGACGCAATTTCATTGGCGTGAATGGTCTTGTCAGCCGCGACAATGGCTGCCGCAGTTTCATCACAGCTGCTTTCAATACCAAGCATGATAACGGGGCGTTGAGCCATGAATAATAATTCCTAAAACAAATTTGCCTCACCTTATCCGAAGCCGGATTGAGATGCCAGTCCTCTCGGTAAAGTGGCGGGGTGCGATGGTTTTTGTCGAAAGCGGGGTTTTTGGCTTTGCATTTGCCTTCCAGCCCCTTTAGACATGGCGTGCTATGAAAGTTGATTTCTCGTTTTTTGATGCCGAGCCGCTGAGGCTGGCAAGCCGCGCATCGCAGTTGGCAATGGTGCAGGCTGAGATGGTGTGCGCTGCATTGAAACCTGCCGCCGTTACGGTGCGTCCGGTGACCACCAAGGGCGACCGGATTCTGGATCGCCCGCTTATCGAGGCCGGTGGCAAGGGGCTATTTATCAAGGAGCTGGAACGATCAATTTTGGCTGGTGTTTCCGATGCCGCGGTGCATTCGATGAAAGATATGGAAACATTCTTTGCCCCCGGCACCGAAATTGGCGCGGTACTGACACGCGAAGATCGGCGTGATGCGCTTGTTGGGCCATATCGCAGCCTTGATGATTTGCCGAAGGGCGCACGAATCGGCACCGCATCGGTGCGCCGTGCCGCTATTTTACTGAATTACCGGCCTGATCTTCAAATCCAGCTAATCCGCGGCAATCTAAACCGGCGGCTTGGGTTGTTAGCAGCCGGCGATTATGACGCTCTTATTCTTGCTGTTGCTGGTATCAAACGGCTTGGTGTCGAAATTGACTATACGCCGATTGCAGCCGAAATCATGCCATCTGCGGTGGCACAAGGTGCGCTCGCTGTGCAGATTGCCGCGCCTGATACACCGCGCGCGGTTGCGGTAAAGGCGCTTGTCGGCGGCCTGACCTGCCCTAAGGCGCTTGTCGAGGTGACTGCCGAACGTGCGCTTCTTAGCTTTTTGGACGGGTCATGCCAGACGCCGATTTCGGCAAGTGCGGTGCTTGATGAGGCCGGTCAGGTGACGCTTGATGGGATGATCCTGCGGCCCGATGGCAGCGCCGCACATCGCCGCCAAATCTGCGCCCCCGCCGATCAGGCAGAAAGGCTTGGCGCGGAATTGGGTGCAGAATTACTGGGTCTTGCAGGGGGCCGTGCGTTTCTTGCCTGATCACGATTGATCGGGCGGGCGGCAGTATTGGAGTGTTTTCGACCAAGCTGGTGACCGGCTGGTTGGCAAGCGCCGGCAAAATTCGCGGCAAGAAAGGGATGATGATGGCAAAATCCACCCTAATTATCCGGCCTCAGCCTGATGCTGATCGTGATGTATTATGGCTGCAACGTTATGGTGTTCCGGCGCTTGCCAGCCCGGTTATGCGCGGTACAGCACTGGTGCATGATTTGCCCGATCCAGCCGGTTATGATGGGGTTATCTTTACCAGCCGTCATGCGGTTGATGCGATCCGGCAATCGCCCAAGGCCGCGGCATGGATGATGAAACCGGCCTTTGTCGTTGGCACGGCAACGGCGGCAGCTGCACGTGATGCCGGATTTTCTAGATTGATCACTGGTAATGGCGGTGGGGCTGGCCTGATCGCGCCAATCCGGCAAGCTGGTGCGTTATTTAGTGCGTCATTTGGGGTGGCGACTGGCCGTCTGGTCTGGCCAAGCGCGGTTGACATCAGCTTTGATATGGCAGCGGCTTTACCGGATTTTGACGTCGAGCGGGTGCCGGTTTATCAGATGGTTGCGGCGGCCGGTTTTACACCAGCAATCACCAATGCGCTGGACGGCCAAAAAATTGCGGCGGTCATTGCCATGTCGCCGCGGTCAATCCAGCTGTTTCGGGCGGCGATTGCCGCCGCCGGACAGGATGCAGCTTTGGCGTCGATCAGTTTGATTGCTGGCAGCAATGCCATTGCCAGCGCCGCCGGTAGTGGCTGGAAGAAAGTCTATACGGCGCGCCATCCACGCCGCAGCCGGTTGATGGCAATTGCGGTTCTGCGCCATCAACGTGAACAGTGAGGCGACCACCGCCACGAAAATTTGCGCCATCATACTTTAGGTCATGCTGGTATCTTATCGCGGTGCTATGATATGGTTTTCAAGGGATATAGTTTGCGGGTGATCGAACGATATCACCGCAGGCCAACGGCAAACAGGACATACCACAGCGCATCATGGCAAAACCAAAGCAACCATCTGCCAGACCGGGCGATATGATTGACGGTGAAGCGGTCGAGAAACCCGCCCAAACCATCTCGCCAAAAAAGGCTGGCACAAAGAATGACACGGCGTCGTCTGATGCGGCCCCCTCTGATGCGTCCATGTCTGATGCGGTTTCGGGGGCACCAGACTCAAAACTTTTAGCGAAACCATTGCCAATGTTTCAGGCAATTATATTTGCAGCGCTGGGCCTGTCAGTCTTTGCTATCGGTCTAGCGGGGTTTGCAATCTGGCAGCACCGCCATCACGCGGCAGAAATGGCGGTAGCTCGGGCTGCAGTCGCCAATCAACAGAATCTCGAAAAGCGCCAAACGTCACCAGACATTAATTCTACCATCGATCAGGCCGCACTGGATGAGAGACTGGCCGCGCTAATGGCTCGGCTTGCGAGGGAACGTGAAAGCCAACAGGCGGCGCTTGCCGCACTGCAGGATCAGCTAGCCAAGATCGTCTCAAATGCGGCCCCAAATCAGGTTTTAGATCTGGCATCCTCTGATTTGGCCACGTGGCGCGCTGATATGGATCGCCGATTTGCCGCGCTTGAGGCCGGACTTGCCGATCGTGCAATTCGGAAAACCCCGTCCCAAGCCGCACAAGAAACGTCTGTTCCGGCTGATCCTGCTAACCGGTTAAGCACTAGCCAAGCTGGCCTGCCGAGTACCGGACAAACCGGTTTGCTGGTCGTCAGTGGCCTATTGGCGGATAATCTGGCGGGTCAGCCGCTTGATCGATGGGTACAGCTTCTTCAAGGGTTGGTCGATCGCGGTGTACCGGTGGCCGGTTTAGATCAATTGCGCCAGACGGCAAACCCGCTTCCCGCAAGCGCTCCACAATTGATCCAAGACGCCTATAATCTGGTGCCGCAAATGACTACAGCCTTGAACCGTGCCGGTGATAATGCCGGCTTTCTGGAAAAAATTGGCGCCAAGATTGGTCAGCTTGTGCAATTGCGGCCGATAGGGGATGCGGCTGACGGCAATGCAATGGCCTTGCGCCAGTTCGAGACGGCGCTGGCGGTCAAGGATCTTGCGGCGGCACTGCGGGCGGCTGAGCAATGGTCAGGTGTTGATCTGCCACCGCTGGATCGCTGGGTGCAGGCCGCCACCGCGCGGCAATCACTCGATAAGGCGGTTAATGTGCTGGTGACAAGCCACCTTGCCGCCGTGATCAAGCAGCCATAATGCCACCGGCCGGATTGTTATCGTATTATGTTTAATAGGCTTATTCTTCTTTTTGTAATCATTATCGCGGCAGCGGCAGCGGCGAGCTGGCTTGCGTCCCAGCCCGGTGAGGTGCAAATTGAGTGGCTTGGTTGGGAAATGGCATTGCCGACGAGCCTTGCGGTTGTGCTGATCGTTACTTTTGCGCTCATACTGGTATTTTTTGATCGTCTATGGCGCGCCATTCGGGACATGCCGGGCTGGCTTGGTGGACGGCTTCGCCAGCGCCGCGAAGACGCTGGGCATCATGCCCTGACATTGGGGTTGATGGCGGTATCGGCGGGCGAGCCAGCCGAGGCGCGAAAATATGCAAGCCGCGCTGACCGGCTGTTAAAGGCACCAAAATTAACCGGTTTACTGGCGGCGCAGGCGGCGCATCTGGCTGGTGATTATCAGGCGGCACGGCGTTACTTTACATCGCTGTTGGACGACCGTGAAACGGCGTTTTTGGGGCATATTGGGCTGATGCGGTTGGCACTTGACGATCAGGATCCGGCGATGGCTCGTGACGCGGCGAAGGCAGCGCTCACATTAAAACCAAATTCGGTTCTGGCTGCTGATCATTTATTCAGGCTGGAGATTGACCGTAATGACTGGAGTGCGGCGCTGCCTGCATTAGAGGTCATCAGCCGCCAGCAGAAAAAATCAAAGGCCAAAATGGCAGTAGCGGCAGATTCTTTCGCAGCAATTTTGCGCCAGCGTTGCAGTTTGCACGTTCTAAAGGCAAAAGACCTTGCCGATGATAGGACAGTGGCAAACAAGGAATTGAAGGCAGCATTGAAACTTGATCCGGCTTTTTTGCCGGCGGTCATGATGCTTGCCGATCATTACCTTGACGATAAGGCGCATTCAACTGCGGCAAAAATCTTGGAAACGGCGTTTCAGCTTGCCCCGCATAATGGGATTGTCACAAGGCTAAAGGCGGCATGGAAAAGCAATGACGGCCAGTTTATTGCCCGGCTGATCAAACTGCTTCAAAAGCTTGATCCAGCGCACCAAAAGACCGGCTATCATCTGGTTGCCGAACAGGCGCGCCTCGCCGGAATTGAAGGCGAGGCTGAACGGTTACTTGCCGAGGCAAGGGATTTTGATGGCAGTGATGAGGACAGCAAGCCGATATGGCACTGCACGGCCTGTAAAAGCCGGCATGATGACTGGCAGGCTTTTTGCCCAAGCTGTGACGAGTTTGCTGGCCTTGTTTGGCGTCGACCGACCGGAACAAGCCCGCTAATCAAACAGGCCCGCTAATCAAACAGGCCAGCTGGTCAAATGGGCATAAACCCGCTGGCGACGCGGCAAAGCCTATTGAAGCCAAAGATGAGAACAGGGTATAAAGGCACCGATCAGGATTTGCTGTTTTATCGGCAAACGCCACGCCATCCATGCCGCCGGATTAGTTAAATGGCATAACAGACCATTCGTAATGGTTAGTTGGGGGTTCGATTCCCTCATCCGGCACCATCTTTGATGTTTCACTTGATGTAACCAATTGAATTGCAACAGGTTAACTGTCTGCTGTTGGATTGGTGTGAAACACGATGAGAAACAAATGCGAAGCAAATCATGTGCTTTGTCGTGATGGTATCTACTATTATGTCCGGCGTGTGCCTCACGATTTAACCTCCCACTATAATGTTAAAAGGCTGTGCTTCAGTCTTAAAACCAAATCAGCTTCTGCTGCTATTCGTGTTAGCAAATCCATAAACCAACGCCTTGAGGACTATTGGCTTGGTTTGCGATTACAGAATATGGATATACCTGCCATTCAAGTGGTCAAATCAAGTGATGCAGTTGCAAATGACACTTTACTCATGACTGAAGCCTGTGAGTTATACCTCCGGCTGAAATCAATAGGCAGAGGTCCGGTGTTCATCAGCACAGCGAAGCGTAATACAAACTATGTGACACAGCTTTTGGGCGACAGGGCAATCTCATTATATTCTTCTGCTGAAGCAGGAAAGCTTCGTGACTGGTGCATCAAACAAGGCATGGGTGTTTCAACAGTAAAGCGTGTGTTTTCGTCTATAAGGGCAATCATCAACCTTGCCATCACAGAGCAAGGGCTAGAGTGTCGCAATCCATTTGCAAATACCTTCTTCCCCGATGATGACAATGTGCAATCACGGCAGCCAATATCCATTCAGGACATCATGAAGGTGCAATTTCTGTGCAAAGAGATAGACGATGATATGCGGTGGTTGATTGCTCTTATCAGTGATACTGGGATGAGGTTGGGTGAAGCTGCCGGGTTACTGAAAGAAGACATAAAACTGCATGACCGTATTCCTCATGTGGACCTCAAACCTCACTCATGGAGAAGTCTAAAGACCAAAGGCAGTCAGAGATGTATTCCACTTGTAGGTGCTGCTATGTGGGCTTCCAAACGCATCCTAGAGGCCAATAATGATAGTATGTTTGCCTTCACCAGATACTGCGATGAAAGAAGCTGCAAAGCTAACTCAGCTAGTGGTGGCCTCAACAAATGGCTGCATCAATATGTGCCAGAGAACTATGTCATCCATAGCTTCAGACATAGCCTTCGTGACAGGTTAAGGGCAGTAGAGTGTCCAAGTGACATTGTTGATGCTATTGGAGGTTGGAAGACATCTGGCATTGGACATGGCTATGGGAATGGGTATCCAATTGAGGTACTAGGAAAATGGATGAAAGAACTAGCGAAATAGCCATTTAAGCTAGCGTGTAGATTCCTGACCTTTCACTACCAATTTTCATAACAATGCCACACTCAATAAGGTTTTTAAGTGACCTATAAAGTGAGGGCGTTGGTATATCCTTTGTTAATTTG
>Ga0181602_10004689_pt1 | contig 10474 bp, 10 predicted proteins | sample 041ome_14_FD_148640 | JGI IMG/M metagenome (GOLD analysis project Ga0181602, IMG submission 148640) | Coastal salt marsh microbial communities from the Groves Creek Marsh, Skidaway Island, Georgia - 041408US metaG (spades assembly) | ecosystem: Environmental > Aquatic > Marine > Intertidal zone...
TCAACGGCTAAGTCAATGCCACGCAGCACTTGCTTTGGGCCAAAGGCCAGATGCACATCCTCAAACGAAATTTTGGGTTGGCTGCTCATTTGCTGAAGAAGCTTTCTGTCAGCACGTAGTTCGCGACAAGGATGAGGATGGCCGAGGATACGACCGCGTTCGTCGTAGCGATACCAACACCCTGTGCGCCGCCGCGACTGTTATAGCCATGATAGCAGCCCATCAGCGTTACGATAAATCCAAAGACGGCGGCTTTAACGAGACCAGACATGACATCTAGCGTTTCAACGAAAGCCCAGGTCTGCTGGATATAGGCGGAGGGGTTGAAATCCAGCCGATATACGCCGACCAGGTATCCGCCCATTACGCCAATGATATCGCCAATCAGCACGAGCAGTGGCAGCGTTAGCACACCTGCGATGATGCGCGGTGCCACCAGATACTTCATTGGATTGGTGGAGAGTGTAGCTAGCGCGTCGATCTGTTCTGTAACGCGCATGGTGCCGATTTCCGCGGCCATTGCGGCACCAACCCGGCCCGCAACCATTAGCCCAGCCAACACGGGGGCCAATTCGCGGGTCATGGACAGGACAACGACACTGGCGACAGCGCCTTCAGCGGAAAAGCGGGCAAACCCGGTATAGCTTTGAAGCGCCAGCACCATGCCACTAAATAGCGTTGTTAGCGCCACAACGGGCAGCGAGTAATAGCCGACATCAACCAACTGCCTAAGCATCTGTCGAAAATGCATGGGCGGTGTCACGACATGATACAGCGCGCGTCCGGCAAAAATCGCGACACGTCCAGTCGCCGTGAAAAACGCTAGGACAACGGCGCCGATGCTAGCAAGCGGGTTCAAGCGGGTATCTCCGGCATTGCGGGCAGATAGCGGCGCTCATAGCGGGCACCCAGACTTGTCAGAATTTCATAGCCAATCGTGCCAGCAGCTGCGGCAAGATCGTCTGCACTTTGATGCGGTCCGATCACTTCGGCCCAACCCCCAGGAATAACTTGGCTTTCCAGCATATGGCTGACATCAACCGCAATCAAATCCATGGATATGCGGCCTAGAATGGGCGCTGCTTCACCATTGATCCATACGCGACCATCGTCGCCGATACAGCGATGTAGCCCATCCGCATACCCTGCTGCAATCGCCGCGATGCGCGCACCGGCTTTGGCAGACGCTGTGGCACCATAGCCCACGCGTTCATTTCGGCCCAAAACGCGTGTCTGTAATATGCGGACTTGCAAGTTGACCACGGGGCGCATTGGGTTCGGCTGTGCGGGTGTTGGATTCAGCCCATAGAGCGCCATACCGGGCCGAGCGCTGAACGCATGAAACGCCTCATCCAGGAATAATCCACTGGAGTTCGGGAAGCTGCGGAGGATGGCTGCAGGAACAGTGGCAGTTGCCGCCTGAAAGCGTTCCAGTTGTTCCGTGTTTAGTGGATGCGATGGTTCATCCGCGCAGGCGAGATGGCTGGCGACTTCGGCAATGGCAGCAAGTTCAGCATTCGAGAGGGCAGCGAATACAGCAGGAAACGCAGCGTCATCAAAGCCAAGACGCGTCATGCCGCTATCAATATGGAGCATTGCGGGGAGAGCAGAGCCGTTCGCTTTTGCATCATCCCGCCAGAATTGCAGCGCGTCCGGGCCATTCAATGACGGGATCAAGGCGGATGCGCGGCACCGTGTGAAGCCTTGGGGTAACACTGGGGCCAGAATGACAATTGTCGCGTCAGGTAAAATACGGCGCAGGCGCTCACCCTCACCGGATTGCGCTACGTAGAACCGTCTGGCACCCGCATTCCAAAGCGCTTTGGCGACGGGTTCCAGCCCAAGGCCATAGGCATTAGCCTTCACGACAGCGCCCGTTTCGGCGGCACCGTTGCGCCCGTTCAGAAGCCGCCAGTTTGCTTGTATGGCGGCCAGATCGATGGATAGGAGGCCGGGTTCGCCAGTGTCCGCCAAATCATTCATAGCCCGCGTAATCGCTGGCATGCTCTTCGCGGTCACTGAAGCGGGTGCGCGCACCTTCGAACGCCAGCATCACTTTGTCCGTTGGCCCATGGCGCTGTTTGGCAATGATGACTTCGGCAAGGCCATGCACACGATCCATTTCGGCCTGCCATTGGGCGTGCTCTTCTGTGTTCTCTGCTGGCTCTTTCCGGTCGAGATAATATTCATCGCGGTATACGAACATAACAACGTCCGCATCCTGCTCGATTGACCCCGATTCACGCAGATCAGCCAATTGCGGCCGCTTGTCTTCGCGTTGCTCGACGGCGCGGGAGAGCTGTGAAAGCGCGATCACTGGAACATTCATTTCCTTGGCGATGGCTTTCAGGCCACGTGTGATCTCTGAAATTTCCTGGACCCGGTTGTCGGACCGTGCCGAGCGCGGCGGCTGCATCAGTTGTAGATAGTCCACGACAATAAGGTCGAGGCGTTTCTCTGTCCGCAGCAGGCGCCGGGCACGTGTGCGCAGCGCCGAGACAGTAATCGCTGGAGTATCATCGATAAACAGGCTCAAGCGGGAGAGGTCTTCCGCCGCCTCAAACACTTTGTCGAAGTCGTGTTGGTCAATTTGACCACGCCGAACCCGGTCTGATGGAACGCCCGATTGTTCAGCAAGGATACGAAGCGCCAATTGCTCTGATGACATTTCGAGGGAGTAGAAGGCGACGACGTGTTTCTTCTCCGTTTCCCCTTCATCCAGCACGACGCTTTTTGCTGCATTGAAGGCAATGTTCGTGGCAAGGGCCGTTTTGCCCATCGCGGGACGACCAGCCAGGATAATCAGGTCAGAGGGCTGCAAGCCGCCCAGCAGCTCATTCAGGCGCTTAAAGCCTGTGGGCGTTCCGGTCAGTTGGCCTTCGCGCTTGAAGGCTGACTCCGCCATTTCAATAGCGCTAGCCAATGTACTCGCGAAGGACTGAAATCCGGAATCACCGATGCCAGAAACGGCCAGATCAAACAGCCGCTGTTCAGACGACTCGATCAGGGCATCAGCATCAAGGTCCGGGTCAGCACCGTAGGCGTCATTCACTGTATCTGTGCCAATGTCGATCAACTGCCGGCGGAGATACAGATCATTGATCATGCGGGCGTAGTCGGCAGCGTCGACCACATTGGCAGCACCGGCGGCAAGTTCCGCCAGGTAGCGCGCGCCGCCAAGGTCTTTAAGTGATTCCTCGTTTTCGAACTGGCGACGGAGCGTTGTTGCTGTCGCCTGGCGTCCAGCCTCAATCAGCCGTTGGATAGCTTCGTATATTCGTTGATGCGCTAAGTCTGCAAAGCAGTGCGGATCCAGAATATCCGCCACCCTGTCATAGGATGAGTTGTTGACCAGCAGCGCGCCAAGCAGCGCCATTTCAACGGCAACATCTGCCGGGGGCTCACGGACAGGCGGGCCACCGCCGCCACCGCCGCCGAATTCAGCATCGTGGCCAAATTCAGCATCGGGGCCAAACTCTTCATCAGGGAAGGCGGGATCGGGCAGGGCGGTGATGGAGGCTGTTTCATTCATTGCGGCAATCTACGCCGCTTAAGCTGGAGCGCAATCGAGTGAGATCCAATGAATCCCCATGCAATCGGTGGATAGCGTGGAAAAAGCTTTCATTCGGCAGCGTTTCGCGCCATATAAATGTATATCCCACATCATTCGGATCGAAGATGTGCGGCGGCGGAGGTGAAAACTCCGCCACGCAGCTACAGGCGCGATTCGAATCTGACAGATATTTTTGGAGGTTCCTAGCGATGACTGGCCCCTTGATGCCCAAAGCGACAGCCGTATGGCTGGTCGATAATACTGGTCTCACATTTGATCAAATTGGCGCACTTTCAGAATTGCACCCCCTTGAGGTGCAGGCGCTGGCGGATGGCGATATCGGACAAGGTATTAAAGGCCGTGACCCGATTGCGAATGGCGAACTCACGAAGGAAGAAATTGACCGCTGTGAGGCAGACCCGAACGCCCGCCTCGTCATGTCCAAGCTCGCTGTGCCGCGCGCGGCGGAGCGGACCAAGGGCCCACGCTATACACCGGTTGCCAAACGCCAGGACAAACCTGATGGGATTGCGTGGCTTGTGCGGAACCACACGGAACTTTCGGATTCGCAGATCATCAAGCTGATCGGCACGACCAAGACCACCATCGCTGCCGTCCGCGATCGTACGCATTGGAACAGCGGCAATATACATGCGCGCCATCCAGTCGATCTTGGCCTTTGCACGTATATGGAGCTCAGTGGCGCTATCGAAAAAGCGCGTTCCAAGCTTTCGTCTGAAGACCGTGATGCGCTGGAAGCCAAAGATCGCGCACGCTTGCAGACAGACGATCAGCCAAAGGAAGAGGCCAAAAAGACGCCTTCCATTGAGGATCTTTTCCGCCACTAAGTGCGTTCTGCCTTCTATGCACACTTTGCTAACAGCGAATTAGGAGACATCCCATGGGATGGATTGCTTGGATTATCGTAGGCCTGATCGCAGGCTTCCTGGCGAAGCTGATTATGCCGGGCCGTGACCCTGGTGGCTTTATCGTCACTATGCTGATCGGCATTGTCGGCGGTGTGATCGGTGGCTTCATCGGTAAAGAGCTTGGGCTTGGTGCTGTTAGCGGCATCAACCTGTGCCAAGCATTCTGCTCGCGACAGGCGGTGCCGTGATCCTGCTGGCTATCTACCGCGCCGTTAAGCGGTAATTGCTGCGTCTCCTTTGATCTGCGTCCGGTGCATCACGCGCCGGACGGTTGGATCAAAGGAATCGCGGCGGTGCAAAACGCCTAAATTACTCCAGATCAGCACATCACCTGTGCGCCATTGATGGCTCCAGGTGAATTCTGGTTTGGCCGCGTGCGCCCAAAGCGCATTAAGCAGCGCCTCACTTTCCGCCAGCGGCAGGCCTTCGATATAGGCATGGGGGCGGCGGCCTAGGAATAAGGCGCGGCGGCCTGTGCCTTCATCCAATCGCACGAGTGGGTGCCTGGCACCTACGGTTTCTGTGGGATCATTCGGCTCCACATGCCCCCGACGCAAAATCCCGGCTGAATTATGCGCGCCATCATGGACGAGGCGTTTGCCTTTGATCTCAGTTCGCAAATCATCTGGGAGTGCCTCATAGGCGGCGAATTGATTAGAGAACCAGGTATCGCCTTGGCCTTCTGGGACCTCAATTGCAAACAGGATGGCGGTCTTCGGTGGCCGCTCGATATAGGTCATGTCAGCATGCCATACGGCTTCGCCAGCGCCCAAGTTACCGATTGGCTTGCCGTCTTTCACCACATTTGAAATCACGTTGATGTCTGGATATTCCGGCAGGAACGGCGCGCCATAGGGGTTGGGGCCGGGCGGATCAAGCTCACCAAAACCTCTTGAAAATGCCATCAGCGCCGGGTCAGGCAAGTTCTGGTCGCGGAGTAGCAGTACAAGATGTTCAGCCAAAGCAGTCCGCAACGCTGTAAATCTGTCGTCGGAATGATCGGATGCCGCATCAAACCCAGTGACCAATGCGCCAAGCGCTGCATCAAATGCTGTGATTTTCAAGAGATTCTGCCTCGTTTCCATATTCCATCAGGCGCATGCGCCAAAACCGTTGACCGATAGCGCCCCCTCCCGGATAGACTAAGGTCAGGACCCTAGACCAAACTTGCACCGTCTTTCGAGAGGCCAATATGCCAAAGTCGCCAAGCCCATATGACTTCGATCTGGATAAGAACCCCGCAAACTTCCAGCCTTTGACGCCGCTAGGTCATTTGGAGCGGGCGGCTTGGACCTATCCAGACCGGGTCTCGGTTATCCACGGCACCAAACGGTTCACCTGGAAGGAAACCCACACGCGCGCCCACAAATTGGCAGACGCTTTGGCAAAGCGCGGCATTGGGAAGGGCGATACGGTAGCCGTGCTGACAGCCAACACGCCTGAAATGATGGAAATGCATTTCGGTATTCCCATGACCGGCGCAATCATCAACACCATCAATACCCGCCTGGATGCGGCGATCATCGGGTTCATCCTGGACCATGGCGAAGCGGATGCTGTGTTCGTAGACCGGGAATTTGCGGGCGTTATGGCTGAGGCGCTTAAGGTCGCCAAGGTGAAGCCAATCGTGATCGACGTTGATGATTCGGAATACGACGGCGCTGGCGACCTGATCGGCGAGATGGATTACGAGGCCTTTATCGCAAGCGGCGATGCCAGCTTCCCCTTTACGCCGCCAGATGATGAGTGGGATGCCATTGCCCTAAACTATACGTCTGGCACGACGGGGGACCCCAAGGGTGTTGTCTATAGCCATCGCGGGACCTACCTGAACACGGCCTCCAATGCGCTTGTGTGGCAAATGCCGCACCATCCAGTTTACCTCTGGACGCTACCAATGTTCCATTGCAATGGCTGGTGCTTCCCGTGGGTCATCGCCATGCAGGCGGGGACGCATGTGTGCCTGCGCCAAGTGCGGGCTGATGCGATTTATGCAGCTATCGCCGATCATGGCGTCGATCATATGTGCGGTGCGCCGATTGTGCTGAACATGATCGCCAATGCACCTGAGGACGAAAAGCGCGCCTTTAATCACACCGTAAAGGTGATGACAGCGGCCTCACCGCCGCCGCCATCTACTTTGCAGAAGATGGAAGAGGCCGGGTTTGACGTCACCCATGTGTATGGTCTGACGGAGACACTTGGCCCGTCAGTTGTCTGCGCTGCACATGATAGTTGGGCAGACCTGCCACCGGCAGACCGCGCTGCCGTTAAAGCGCGCCAGGGTGTGCGCTATCCAATGCTTGAAGATGTTGATGTGATGGAGCCTGAAACCATGGCCGCCGCCCCACGTGATGGTGAGACGATTGCGGAAGTGATGATGCAGGGCAATATCGTCATGAAGGGCTATCTCAAGAACCCGCGTGCGACCGAAGCCGCATTTGCTGGCGGATGGTTCCATTCAGGCGACCTTGGCGTGATGCATGAAGATGGCTATGTCGCGCTGAAAGATCGCTCAAAGGACATCATCATCTCCGGTGGCGAAAACATCTCCTCCGTAGAAGTGGAGCAAACGCTTTATAGCCACAAATCAGTGTCAGAAGCTGCAGTGGTCGCGAAACCAGATGAGAAATGGGGTGAAACACCCTGCGCCTTCATTGAACTAAAGCCCGGCGCTGCCGCACCTAGTGAGGCGGATATCATCGAATTCTGCCGCGCCAACATGGCCCGCTTTAAATGCCCGCGCGATGTGGTGTTCGGGCCATTACCGAAAACATCCACCGGCAAAGTCCAAAAGTTCGTGCTAAGAGAGCGTGCGAAAGAGATATAGGAGGCCGGTTGGCGGAGATAAGACGCCTCCGCCGTTGACAATAGAGGCCGCATTTCGCTATATCCGTGTCTCCTCGCGCTGGTCGTTTCGATCCGGCGCGCGTTTCCTTTGCTAATTTGCATTTTGAGGTTTGGTCCGATGAAAGTCGTGCGTTCGCTGAAAACCATTAAGAACCGCCATAAGGCGTCCCAGGTCGTGCGCCGTCGCGGTCGGATCTACGTGATCAACAAAGTGGTCCGTAAGTTCAAAGCACGCCAGGGCTGAGGCTACACCGTCATTGTTGGGCTTTGTCGCCCACATGACGGAAAGAGTGCTTGAATTCAGCGCTCCAGTCGGGTTCGATCATCCTTGCGCGGAACGCTAGTGCGCTAGAGGAATAGCCCGGCCATGCAGACGAATTTTACGCTTGCTCAGCTGAAAGACGCAGATGTTGCCGAATCGGAAAAGATTCTGCGAACCTGCGTCCATTGCGGCTTCTGCACAGCGACCTGCCCGACATATGTCTTGCTTGGCGACGAATTGGACAGTCCGCGCGGGCGTATCTACCAAATCAAAGACATGCTGGAAAACGGCCGCCCCGCTACAGCGACGGTTGTGAAGCACTTGGACCGCTGCCTGTCCTGCCTTTCATGCATGACCACCTGTCCATCTGGCGTGCATTATCAGCACCTGATTGACCATGCCCGCTCCCATATCGAAAAAACCTATAAGCGTTCATTCATGGATCGGATGCTGCGGCGGGTATTGGCCGAAATCCTGCCATACCCGAACCGTTTCCGCGCAGCATTGGCTGCTGCGTGGTTCGCGCGGCCAATCGCGCGTTTCGTGCCTGGACGGATCGGCGCGATGCTTCGGCTCACGCCAGCCTCCATCCCGCCGCGTTCTGCAATAGAAGGCGAACGTACGCACTTTACGACGGGCGAGCGCAAGAAGCGTGTGGCACTACTCGCAGGTTGCGCGCAGCAGGCGTTGGACCCTGTTATCAATGAGGCGACGATCCGTTTGCTGAACCGCCATGGCGTCGAAGTGGTGGTCGCCAAGGGGGCAGGATGTTGCGGCGCGCTGGTCCATCACATGGGCCAGGAGGAAGCCGGTCACGCGGCTGCCCGCCAGAACATCGCCGCATGGTCAGCGGAGATGGACGGCGAGGGGCTCGACGCTGTCGTCATCAACGCGTCGGGCTGCGGTACATCCGTCAAGGATTACGGGTTCATGCTGCGAAATGATGCGCTTTGGGCAGAAAAAGCGGCGGAAGTGTCCGCGATGACTAAAGATATTGTCGAATTCATGATCGAAATTGGGCTGGAAAACCCAAAACCGCCTGAACAGTTGACAGTGGCCTATCACTCCGCCTGTTCCATGCAGCATGGCCAGCAGCTAAAGGACGAGCCGAAAGCGCTGCTGGAAGATGCCGGGTTCCGCGTTACGACTCCGCGTGAGCCGCATCTTTGCTGCGGATCTGCTGGCGTCTACAACATCATGCAGCCCAAAATTGCTAACCAGCTTAAGGAACGGAAGGCTGGGAATCTAAACGCGCTCCAGGCTGATGTAATCGCCGCTGGCAATATTGGCTGCCTCACCCAGCTGAAAAGCGCCGTGCATGCGCCTGTCGTGCACACGGCGGAACTGCTGGATTGGGCCACAGGCGGGCCGAAGCCAAAGAAACTCGGCTAACCCTCTAATTCCGCCAAGATTTCAGCCCGGTGTGAATCCGTGTCCGGAACCGCGCTGCGCGGGTCATCCGTGGCCAGCTTTGCTGCACCAGGCACATTCACATACGGCAGCGGCGGTGCGCCGGGGATATCTTCAATCCAGCGAACGCTTTCAACAGCAGCGACGTGGGGGTCACGGGCTGCAGCGGGATAATCATTGACGATGGCGTGCGGGACGTCTGCTTTGGCGAATGCGGCTGAAAGGTCCTGCACTTTCCACGAGGCAATAGCGACACGGATCGCGGCGATAATATCGTCCGCATTGGCCCGGCGTCCTTCAACCGATTGCAGGCGCTCATCTGCGGCGAGGCCTGGCAGATTCAGCACCTGACAAAGACCCTGATAGAATTTCTCCCGCATGATGGAGATATTCACATACCCGTCTGCTGCCTGATACGTACCCGTCGGTGGTAAGGGGCTGCCTTTGGGTGGGCTTGGGTCAAGCTCCCGGGTAATCATGCCCTGTTGTTGATAGAGCAACATCGCCTGCATCAGGCTGACATCCAACCGCCGCCCGCCGCCATGCATCGCGCGCCCGAACAATGCCGTTACGAGCGTTTGATAAGCGATCAGGCCAGTTGTGTAGTCCGGCACTGGAAATTCAATCCGCTTCGGCGCGCCGTCCTTGTCCGGGTTGGAGACCATGAGACCGGAAAATGCCTGAAGCACTGCATCGGTTGCGGGACGGTCTGAATAGGGGCCTTCTTGGCCGAACCCGGTAATTGAGAGATAGACGAGGTCCGGGTTCTCAGCCTTCAAAGCGTCATAGCCGAGGCCCAGGCGCTCTGCGACGCCTGCGCGATTGCTTTCCATGAAGACGTCCGCTTTGGCCGCCAGTTTGCGCACCATATCAAGCCCATCGCTGGATTTAAGGTCAGCCGTGATGGCACGCTTGCCGCGATTGCAGGCGAGATAGGCTGCACTTCGCGCGCCGACAGGCACACCAATTCGTCTGGACCAATCACCTTCTGGTGGCTCGACTTTGACGACATCAGCACCATTCTGCGCCATCAACATAGCGCAATAGGGGCCGGCGAGGCCTTGGGTGAGGTCTACGACTTTAATGCCGTCGAAGGCGGGTTTGATCGTCATGCGGTCCACTCGTGAATTTTCAATTTGCTGCAATCTTTACCGGCGGGGGTGAGGGCACGGAAATCTGTGTCGCCAGCGGCCTGGAGGGTCAGTGCGTCGTCCCAGAAAATGGGCCGTGTGAACGCGGCCTCCACATCAAACTGGCGAGCAGCACCCATATTCACGCGTTCTGCGAACAGCAGCGTGAAGCCCATCAGACCTTGGGCGATTGGCGCGCGCATCCCAATTTCGGCAGCGGCAACGGGATCATGATGGCCTTCCAGGTGCGGAAATTCAAAGCTATAGCCGCTGACCATTTCGGGCGTCAGTTGAAGAGTGCGGAGCGTTCGAAACGCAGTGCTGTCTGGCTCAGGCGGCC
>Ga0181602_10004704_pt1 | contig 10461 bp, 7 predicted proteins | sample 041ome_14_FD_148640 | JGI IMG/M metagenome (GOLD analysis project Ga0181602, IMG submission 148640) | Coastal salt marsh microbial communities from the Groves Creek Marsh, Skidaway Island, Georgia - 041408US metaG (spades assembly) | ecosystem: Environmental > Aquatic > Marine > Intertidal zone...
CCGCGCGGCGTTGCAATTGATGATGCCAGAGATGCAAAAGAATACGATTTTTGCGCGAAAAGCTTCGACGAGAAGTTGTGCAATCCAGTTCTGGCTCGCATTTCATTTTTAAGCACAATGCTTTCTCCCAGAATCGCCGCTGTTGCTGCTCGAGAAGCCATGTTGAAACTGCTCGAAAACAAAGTGAATGAAGAGGATGAAATCACCGACGGTGAATTTGTTGATTCGGCAAATGCCTTGTTCACAGCCGCAATTCTTGCTGTCAAAAACGCAGCGATAGGCGAAGAGATCGAAATAGAAAGATTGGGCTCTTCGATTGCTGAGAACAGAATCAAGAAGTGCCACATAAAACTGCATCAGTATCGACTACTCGAAGATGTTTTTCATAGGGAAAAAGAGATCATGGCTACCGCCAGAAAAGAAGCCAAATCAGAAATTGAAATTTTTGCACTCGCGGCTTCGAAACACAAAGAAACAATCGAGCGATACACAGAGATGGAAAATAAAATCACAGCTCAAATCGCAAAGTTACAAGAAGCTACTGCTTTGGCTTCGGCGTCGGCGTCGGCTACTGCTGCTGCTACTGCTAGTGCTGCTGCTGCTCCAATTGCCACTGGGACTGCGACTCCTGCCACTGGACAACAACAACAACAACAACAACAACAACAACAACAATAATAATACGAAGAGAAAGAAGAAGAATAGGTACAAGATAGAGTAGATAAAAATAGATGCAGTAATAAAGGAACAATAGAGCAATAACAGTTTTTTCTAGCATCCACCGACGTTCATTTGTCCTTCAATATCTAACGTTGGATTCTTACACAATTCTCTCGCGTCTGACGAAGACAACAAAGCGCCTTCGAAGTTTGCACCTTTCATGTTTGCCCACTCTCCGTTGTACTTTCCAAAAGACGCGCCGGATAAAATGACGTTTTCAAAATTTGCATTTTCCATGTTACTCCCATCAAAACGAGTTGAGTAAGCGTTGGTATCTTTAAAGTTAACTCCTTTAAAATTACTCCCCCTCGCATCTGTTCTCGACATTTCCGTGTGCGTTAACTGTGAGTTCTCGAAATTCGCATTCCGAGCGATCAATCCGGACAGCACTTTCGCATCCAAATCTAAGTTTGAATAGTCGCACTGATCTAAATCTAAAATGGCTTCAGGCAACGCGCCGGTCGAAGCTTCCATGGAAAACTTTGCTCTCACGTCTTTAAACAAATCTAACTTGTCTGGGGTACATCCACCCAGCATATTTCTCACGAATTTCTTATCGTCGTCCTCGCCAGCGATTGCACCATCCCACGGTGCGGTTGTCGATAAAAACACAGCCAATGCGGCAGCAGCGATCACAGCCTTGGACGAGGACGTGGCTGATGCGGATGTGGAAGGTTCATTTTTTTCGTGAAGACGTTCTCGTTCTTTGGGATAATGATTTAGTTGAAGGTGTTGACGACGTTGGGCAGCACTCTGAGTCTGGAGAGACTTTGTGATCACGCGCGCCGAATGTCGCGTCGATTTGAACATTTTATTTATACCATTAATGGTGTTGTTGCTGCTGCAGGTGGTGGTGGTGGTGGTGGTGGTGGTTGTAGCAGTAGTAGTAGCAGTGACAAACATGTTTTTTTCTACACAGCGCGTTGATGCAAGTGTGAATGAAGTATGAGTCATCGTCGTTTTGTGAAAACAAAAGCAAGCCTGTGAAACTATATGAAACAGAAAAAAAAAGAGAACAAACTACAGAAACAACCGCGCTCTTCGTTGCGTTGCGCACACACAACAAACGTTAAGAATGTCGACTTTAACGCCACTGCGCTGTTGCATAGTCTCCTCTTCGTCTTACTCTTCTTCTTCCTCCTCCTCCTCTACCACCACCACCTCTTCTTCGGTTAAAAACAAAAACATACATCGTTTGGTTGGACGTCACCAAAGAGCCCAACGAACAACAACAAGATTACGTGCAAAACGAGACGACGAAGAGAAGAACGACGAGAATAATAAACTTCCTGAATTTGAGGTGCGCATCTTCCCGCCGTCTTTCGTCGTCAACAGAGATCACGTTCTCTCCCAACGATTTGCCTGAATGTTTCTTCTTCTTCTTGTTCTTCTTCTTCCTCTTGGAACTTCATCGTCACCAATCTTTTCTTCTTTTTTGGTCGTTGATATTTTTTTTTTTCGAACGTGTCGCGTATCTTTCCTTTCGCGCGCGCGACTGTTTACGAAGACTTATTGTGACTGACCTTTCATACTTTTTGCACTTCTTGAATCTCTCATCATTGAATCCTCTATTCTTGAAGGATGACGTTGCTCCTGCATTAGATGGTGACTGGAGAGAGTTCCGGGCAAAGCTCGTCGCTTCGCAGGCTACGGCGGAACTTCCAGACGAGCAAATCGACGTGGAACAGTTGCAACAACAGATGCAAGGAGCAAAGACAAACAACCAAGAAAAAGAAAAACGCAAAACGACGAAATCGGGATACGGTATCATCGATGATGCGATTGATAACGTGAAAATTGAAAGCCCGGAAGAACGCGAAAGACGCGAAAGAGAGGCAACGGAGGCGAATTTGGAGTTACTCAAAACACAAAACCCGGAACTGGCCAAAGACAAAGCGTGGGCGCACGTCATCGCCAAGCCGGAGAAAGGTTCGTTAATAGTCGCCGCCACGGACGATTTCGTAACTTCCCAGCAATATTTTAACCAGTGCGTAATTTTATTGCTCGAACACTCAAAAGACGGCTCGATGGGTGTCATACTCAACAGACCGACGATGTACAAAATGGCGGACGTTGTCAACGACGAAAACGGACCATTCAGCGAAAACGCGTTGTACTTTGGAGGCGACGTAGGGGATGGTACGGTATCGTTCTTGCACGGTTCCCCCGATGTTGCGGACGCTGAAGAGGTCTCTCCGGGCGTCTACATTGGTGGATTCAACGATGCTGGAAGACTCGTAAAGGAAGGGAAGAAAGATCCGCGCGAGTTCAAATTCTTTGCTCGTTACTGTGGATGGGCTCCCGGCCAACTCGAAGACGAGTGTGACCGCGGCGTTTGGTACCCAGTTGCGTGCTCTAGACAAATCGCTCTCAAACCTGTCATAGCTCTCCCGAAACCATTGTGGCGCGAAGTGTTAGAACTGTGCGGTGGGGAGCTTGCTTTGAAAGCCAAGCGTGCGTACGCTGCGGAGGACGAGAACTGAGGGATTTGAGTCACGTTCTCGCCGGCTCCGCGAGAAGGGGTAGAGGAGAGACGCGCACCAATTTTTGTACATCATACACGCACGACAAAGAGAAACACTGACCTTTTTAATTTCATTAAATACACAACTTTATACAAATTTAAAACTACATTGGAAATATATCCTTGATGGAACGTTTACTGACTTCCTCTTCGCTTTTGTCGTCGTCCAAGTCCTCCGTTGTCTCCCTTTCTTCGTCGATACTTGTCTTTCGCATAATGTCCAAACTCGTTTTGCGATTTTGCTTCTGTTCGACGACGACTTCCTCAAGCTCTGTCGCGACTTCTTCTTGTGGATGTTGTTCATCCCTTGTCTCTTCGCTAAAGCTCGTACGCGCGCGCGATGGCTGCTGCTCAGTGAACCGGAACACGTCTTTCAAAGATGGTACCGCTCGCATTGAGGATACCATGCGCCCTTGCGATGGCGTCTCCTTTGATTCTGAAGACGGGACTTCCTCTTGTTGCTCCTTTTCTTTTTGCTTTGCTCGCTCGGATACCGACCACGTTGGAGAAGCGAGTGGTTCACCTCGAAATCGACTGCTACTTGGCAACTGCTGTGAATCCGTCATCTCTTCTAGTCCTAAATTTAGTGTTCTGCCGGACATTGTACGTTTAAGTGCAGCTAAAGGTGAATTGGAGTGTGGTCTCAGTTTAGCTTTCTGCGCCGCGCGCGCAGCTTCTTTCGCTCGGATTTCACGCATTTGTTTCGTTAAAATCGCACCGAGCAAAGCCGTCATTGACCGTTCGTTATCCAGGGAATGATCAAATGGTGCAACTGGAACTTCATTACGTCTGGCCATAGATTTATCCGTTGGAACGCCGACGAAATGCGATAAAATTTCTGGAGCTTTCTGTGATTTCGTTTTGACGTGCGTTTGCGATGGTGACATAGAGGAAGCTGCTTTTAAAACATCATCAAAATCTGGTGTCTGCGTTCCGGAGGAGTCGTACATGTAGCTATCGGTGTCGTCTCTTTTATAGTCAGATCGACGACGGTACGCTTCTACCGCTCGTTCATTCGAGATACCCATTTTTTTAGCATATTGAACCAAAGACATTGAGCAGTGCGTGCCGACTACCGAGGATATCGCATACACCGGCAAGATGAAATACGCGGAATGCAAAAGAACTATAATATCGACTATGAAAAGCAGGATAGACGCATTTGCTTGCACGTTTGCATTTTGCGATAACCAATCCGGATCCTGCCAAGTTGAGAAAACTAACATTGCAAGCGACATAGCGTTTTCAAACAAAACGTACTGGAAGATTGTGAGTAAAATCTGAGGTCTTCCACGCCAAAAATAATTTTTTGAATCAATCTCTGCCCGCAGCGCACGCCGTCTTTTAGAGCGTTCTTCACTCGTCAACTCTTTGTGTTGATGCATCGAGCCTTTTCCTGTGACTCCTTTGAAGAAATCACCGGCTCTGTCGCGTATGAAACTGCTGAACGTATTTTTGCTTTGAGATTTTGCAGTTTTCTCCTCTTCTTCGGTTATCGTTTGCATGCCTCTAGAAAGTTGCGTCCCATTTTCTTCAGTATCCATTCCGTTCTTCTTGTTCTTCAGCGGCGCTGGAGAATAATTATTATCGCCCGTATATTCGGCGTCGCCGTCGTCTTCTCCATTTTCACGCATTGTTTTGGATGTTTGAGCCGCTTCGCCTACGAATCGTTCGTACGCCGCTTGCGCTAATCTAATATTTACCGCTTCTAGCATCGTTCCAACAAAAAGCATGATCGCTAGCGCTGCGATACCACCCGGTAAGAAGACATATCTCGGCACCGTGACCCATAACGCGGCTAAAACCCACATGAAGACTTTCGTGTCGATGATACTCGCGAAATCCTCCTCCATTGCTTCTACCAGAAAATCGTGGAAATGGAAATCATCCGGCGTGCCCAGGCGTTCGACAAAAAGTCTTCGCAAAGAAAGATACACCTCGCGATTGACCGAAAAGCGGAATTGCGCCCAGAATGCTCTCCATATGAGCACGAATAGATTCGCGTCTATAACTACTCTTGGATTGATGTGGGGATTCAACGGTACGATATCGTGGTCTCCCTCTTCCCACTTCTTCCACGAGTTCAATTTTAGAATGCAGACGAACATTGAAAGTGAAATGTACGCCACGTGCGTCACGGCGAGAATGAAGATGAAAATATGCGTCTGATGAATCGTAGTCGCCGACCAGAACGGTTTTTTGCCTTCACCGCAATCGTGCGTGTATTGCTCTGCTGACGAACTTTCCCCGCTGACGCAAATTTTCAATAACGGTTCCTGCAGCGCGATGAGCGAGAGAGATATGAAGCCTAAAAGCATAATCTCGTGCTGCAATTTATGCAAAACGTGCCGCAACGCTCTCAATTTCTTCTCCTTCAAATAGTTCTCGAGTTTTGCGTTGAATTCGATGAACGCGTACGAGATGACGACAAAGAGAAGAAAGAGCACTCCCAACTTCCAGCCATCGGTTTGTGAGAAGCCTTCGGCGTACGTGCCTCCCATTACGTATCTTTTTTCTGCGAGACGGGATAGAGAGAGAGACGGAGGGAAGAAGTTACGCCGTCTCGACTCTTCTCAGGTGGGTGTGATTGCGCCGATGATGATGATATTAGATTATCGCGAGTGTTAAGATGACCAAAGAGGCAAGCGCGTTTATTTTTTATTTGTGTCGTTCTTAATCGTGAAATCCCCTACTTTCAAGACAGATGAGAAAAACACGTGTGCCGGTGTCGCGGTGTGCTGTGTGTGCGTGCGTCCAGCACAAGGGTCGTGTTTCCAGGCTTTTCGCACGACGCCACTTTTTTTCCCTTTGAAAAAGAACGATGAGGAAGCGAGGAGAAAGCGGAGCAGCATCGACGGTCAAGCGTAAAACCAAAAGCCTTTCGATGATCATCGCGTGTGTAATCTTTTTCCTGCTCAATGTCTTCGTGAAAACGTCGAACGCTTTGCGGGAAGACCAACTCGGCAGCACTTGAAATTCGTCGGCGACGTTCGTTTCGTTTCGTTTCTCACCGGGACGAAAAACGATCGGAATAAAGTTATCGCCACGACGCAAGATTCGAACATAGTCGCCGCGCTGGATCAAAAAGATGGAACAATAGATTGGAGAATAACGTTTGATGAGTCTGATGCGGTTGATTACGCTTCGCTAGTCTCCGCGACAGCAAATACGAAGGACGACCAACGATTCTTGCTCGTGCAGTCGTCGAATGGGAAGTTCATCAGAGCGCTCGATATCGAGGACGGCTCAATGATATGGGAGACCATCACATACACTGAAGCGGCAGCTTCTGAGGAGTTATACTTGGAATCAGCAAAAGACATTGGTATCGATATTTTACCTCTTGGCAAAGATGTTGATGGTGACACAGTGCATGATTTCTTAGTGCTCGCGAAAGGCGCGGTGACGCTGCGTTCGCTCGCCGACGGCGTGACTCAGTGGAGGGCGAACGCAGCCGAAGTTATCGAGACGGAAACAAACCAAAAGTGTCACTTGCAGAGAGTATGCTTCGAAGAAGGTTCAAAAACCGTATATGCGGTGGGAGTTACGACCAGCGATTCGAACATTTGTGGAGCGTCACTCCGGGTTTCTGACGGGCACGTGACACAAACAGCTGCGGGCGGTTCAAAAGTTTCCGGTATTGTAGGCGGAGACGGCAAGTATTCCGTCTTTTGCGCTGGAGGAGAGGGTGATAAAGTCTTTGTGGCGTTGAAAAACAATTCCAAGTCAAGAAAGCAAATGTACTCGGTCGTTACGATTGATGCGTCACTTTTTTTTGAGAAGAGAGGTGGGGACGCTTCTATACTCGCTGATGTCCCGGTAAAGAAACTCGGCATTAGCAATGATGTGAGCGAAAGTAATCTCAACGACCGCGATGGAGGCAGTGCTAATTTAATCAAGTTAAAGGCCATAGCTACAGCTGGAGATGAGAAATCATATCGCAGCGCTCGCTCTGCTGGAGCTTTGCTACTATCAAGTGACACTGGGGAACTGGCGCTGCTTCGCTTTCTCGATTCTTCGAAGCAGTTAACTTCCGTGCGTTCGTTTACTGACAGGAACAAAGTAGCGGTGTCGTTTCACAACGACGAAATATTTGTCGTGGAAAGTTCTAAGCTCTCGACGTCCTCGCCGGTACTCAAGGTTACGGCGCGAGCTCTGATTGGTAACGGCAACGACGTTCTGCAAGTCGCGGAGTGGCAAATTGGCGACGACAGCAATCTTTTGAAAAAATACGCGCACATCAAGAGTGTCTTCGTAGACCCGAAGACCACGAATGCAGTGGTTGTGCATAGAGACGCCTTTATGACTTTTGTGGATAAGAAAACGAAAACCAATCCGGTTTGGACACGGGAGGAATCGATAGCTACGGCGACCGAATCCATTTTTGGATATTTACCTGAAACTGTTTCGGTCTATACGGACGCTCGTGAACGAGCCAATTCGGTTGTGGTGAAGAGCTCACTGAAAGAATCTGCTCGAGTGCAGTACTTAGCACTTGCAGCGCGCTTGAACCGTGCGGATGCTGAAATGCGCGCAGAATTGGCGAAACTCCGCAGATCAAGAGGTACGAAGCTACTGCCCACTCGCGATGATATTGGATTTCGACGTTCACTGCTTTTTCTCACGCCTACTGGATCACTGATTGCTTTGCATAACGGCGACGGTAGAGTGCTATGGCGCACGCACTTGGGATGCGCAAAGAATGAATGGAAATATACGGCGTTGATTCCGTGGATGGTTGACGGGAAGGAGGCCTTGCTCACTGTCGCAAAGAATGCATCGACGACTATTGTGCAATGTGTGTATCAAGAAAATGGCGCTAAAGCAGAAGAAACGGCGTATTATGATTTTGCAGCCGTGCGTTTAGTTCCATTGGAAGTTTCTGGGGAAGCTTCGCGGATTCTTTTTGTGGATGATGGTGGGAAAGCGTCCGTGTATCCTCCAGAAACAGAAAATCGAAAAAGCACGTCTTCGAGCGCAGTGAGAGGCGCGATTTCACGAAATTCGTACTATGTCGTCGATCAAGAGCGAAACGAAGTGCGCGGATACACTTTTGCATTGACGGATAAGGAGGTAGGTGCGAGAGGAGTGCATACCTGGACTATTACGTTCCCGCCAGAGTCTGGGATTATTGTAGGTTTCTCTCGGAAAGCGGCACGGATGGAACCCGTCCACGCGTGGGTGAAAGTCCCCGGCGATCGTTCCACCATGTTCAAGTACGTCAATCCCAACGTATTTTTTATCGCGACCGACGATGGGCGCGGTATCCACGCGCATTTGGTCGAGGGTGTTTCGGGAAGAATTATTTATAGGGTGTATCACGCAAAGGCAAAAGGTCCAGTTCATGCCACATTGTGCGAGAACTGGATAACGTATTCCTATTACGACACAGACGCGCAAAGACACGCACTCAGCGTTTTAGAAGTCTACGATGACTCCGAAACTCGAAAAAACAAAGCAGTGTCTGAATTGGTGTTGAAATCTTTGTTTGGGAGGAGTAAGAGCTCTGCCACCAAGAAGAATATAACATCTTCTATGTCTGGAACGCACCAAGTGACGGATGATGATGAAACAATATTATCATCCTTTACGCCGCCGCCGCTCCGTGTGCTGGGGCAATCTTATTTTATTCGACCGGGAACAAAGTTTATGCGAGTCACGTCATCAGCTCGTGGAATTACTGGACACCAAGTTCTTCTTGGAACGGACACGGATCAAGTGGTTGCGCTGGATAAACGCTGGCTCGATCCCCGCAGACCGACAAAGCCATCTGAATTCGATCGTGATGAGGGTTTAATTCCGTATATGGAAGTGTTACCACTTTCACCATCTTCTTGGGTAACAAACAAGAATGTCGTAGCTCGTTTGAAAGATGTGGTAACGGCGCCCACTGCACTAGAGAGCACTGTGCTTTGTTTCGCCCGGGGCGTAGATGTATTTTATACACGTTTGCACCCATCACAATCGTTTGATGCGCTCGATGAGGAATTCTCGTACGGTTTATTGATTATTAGTTTGTTAGTTGTTGGCGTCACGGCTCTAGCTACGCACCGCATGAGTGTGAAGGCAACATCAAAGAAATTGTGGAAGTAGAGGGAAGGGTTTGGACTCGGTTGTGGTATATTAAAATCTAGTATAATACCTCTTTAGATGTGATTTGTACTATTTGATATTTTCATTGCATGTAACATTAAATGACGCGCTTAATTTGAAAGTCTAACTCTGGACGTTCGCTCTTAGCTTTCTCGGCAGCTTCGGCAGAGCAGACCGCGGATACTTTAGCGGACGGTGCGCGTACCGCTTCGAGAGCCTCCGCAAAGTCGTTGAAGCTCTTGTTCGTCGTCCCTAAGATTTGTTCGCGACGCTCTTGACGTTCCTCCGGAGTAATTTTCAGTAAATGACGCATGAGAGAGGTGTATCCTTTCGCATCCGGTAACTGGTACGAATCGATTTCACCAATCGTACCAATGATAGATTTTGTCAATTCGTCCTCATCCACGTGCAAGTTACGCAAAAACTCCACGGTACCGTCGTAGTTGTCCAAAGTCTTCAATAAGTTTGGATCTCTGTATGATAAGTACGTGAACATGCCGGAGTGCGAATCAAAGTCGGAAAACCCACCGTAAGCGCCACCGGAAACGCGAACACGATCCCAGAGCCACGTCGTTCCAAGCAATTTGTTGATTACGTAAGAGGACCCGTTCAACTCGTATCCGCTCTTATATAAATTGGCCGCTTTACCGACGTAGTTTACCGTGGTTGGAACAGTCAGAAGTTCGTTTACGGCCGGATTCATACTCTTCCACGCACTCGTCGAAGAAGCAGATGCGCTTTGATTTAACGAGCCTAAAAACTTCTCCGCACTGCTGAGCGATAAATCTAACGTTTTTGAGTCTCCCGTCAAGTTAGTGATGCTGTTGTTGCGCGAAGACACGCACTTTCGGATCGTCTCCAAGTCAGCAACCACAGAATCCCAGTCTTCATCCACGCGTTTTGCCAATTTTCGCAAGTACTCTAATTGGTCCAAACCACCCATTTGCTCGTTCACCCACCCAGCCACGGAATCCTGCGCTTCCAGTCGGGAGGCTGCGATGGAATGTCCTGCTCCCTGGACTCTTCCTTCCATTCCAGACCGCGTTTCGAGGACGAGCTGCTTGAAGATCTTTTGATCGTCGAGTTTCGAGTCGAATAGCATTTCAGTCATCAAGTCATGCATG
>Ga0181602_10004705_pt1 | contig 10461 bp, 12 predicted proteins | sample 041ome_14_FD_148640 | JGI IMG/M metagenome (GOLD analysis project Ga0181602, IMG submission 148640) | Coastal salt marsh microbial communities from the Groves Creek Marsh, Skidaway Island, Georgia - 041408US metaG (spades assembly) | ecosystem: Environmental > Aquatic > Marine > Intertidal zone...
GGTAATAAAAATTCATATAAAGATAATCAAAACATATGCATATCAGGAATTAGTAAAGACGATAGTCAAATCATAAAATGGGAAATTACTAAAATATAATGAAAAAAATAAAAACAGCTCTTATTTCGGTTTCAGATAAACAGAATTTAAAACCACTTCTTAGTTGTTTAAAAAAAAATAATATAAAAATTATTAGTTCAGGGGGCACTTATAAAGAAATAAAAAAATTAAAATTTAAGTGTTTAGAAGTTTCTGATTTTACAAATTCACCTGAAATTTTAGAAGGTAGAGTAAAAACTCTTCACCCAAAAATACATGCCGGAATTTTAAATAAAAGAAAAAATAAAACCCATTTAAGAGATATGACAAATCATAATTTCGAAAATATAGATTTAGTTATTGTAAATTTTTACCCCTTTGAAGAAACATTAAAAAATACGAAAAATCACCAAAAAATAGTTGAAAATATTGATGTAGGTGGACCTACAATGGTCAGGTCAGCCGCTAAGAATTATAAAGATGTAACAGTTATTACCTCCTCCAATCAGTATGAAGAATTAATTCAAGAATTAAAATCAAATAAAGGCTCTACATCCTTAGAATTTAGAGAAAAATTATCTAGAATTGCATTCACTGAAACTGCATATTATGATTCAATTATCTCAAACTATTTTAATAAAAAAAATGACATAATTTTTCCAAAAAAAAAATTAATTCATGCAAATCTTATTCAAACACCACGTTACGGAGAAAATCCTCATCAATTAAGTGCGATTTATTCAAAAAACGGCTCGATAAAAATAAATCAAATTCATGGAAAACAACTAAGTTATAATAATTATAATGATATATTTTCAGCTTTAACTATTTCAAAATCCTTACCCAAAAACAAAGGTACCGTTATAGTAAAACATGCAAATCCATGCGGGGTTTCAGTTAAAAGTGATCATTTAATGAGTTATAAATCAGCACTTGCATGTGATCCGATTAGTGCTTTTGGAGGAATAGTTTCATGTAATTTTAAAATTAATAAAAATCTTGCATCAGAATTAAATAAATTGTTTCTGGAAGTTATTATTGGAAATGGTTTTGAAAAAGATGCTTTAAGATTATTAAAAAGGAAAAAAAATTTAAGATTAATTGATGCAACAAATTATTCATTTAAAGAAGTATTAAGGTTTGTATCTTATAACGAAGAATTATTAGTACAAACAGAGGATTTTAATAAATTCAGTAATAAAGATTTTAAAGTTGTTTCTAAAAAAAAACCAACTTCTAAACAAATGAAAAATCTAATTTTTGCATTTAATATTTGCCGATACGTAAAATCAAATGCAATAGTACTTGCATCAAATGAAACAACTGTAGGAATTGGATCTGGTCAACCAAGTCGTTTAGATAGTTGTCAAATTGCAATAGATAAAATGAACAAATTTATTAAAATGAAAAATGAAGTAGTGGCTGCATCAGATGCATTTTTTCCATTTATAGATGGTATTGAAAAATTAGTTCAATCAGGTGTTACAGCAGTTATACAACCATCAGGATCTATTCGAGATAAAGAAATAATTAATTTTGCTAATGAAACAGATATAATTTTAGTTTTTTCTAAAACTAGACATTTCCGACACTAATGAAATTAAGTTACTATCTCAAAAAAATTCAAAATTTAATTTTAAAAAAAAAATTTAATTACCCAAAAACAATTATTGATTTCTTTTATAGTAATAAAAAAATTACAGTAATATCTTTTTCAAGTATTGGAAGAGGAAGAAAATATATTCAGCAAAATGAATTTTTTAATTTAACAAAAAAATATAATGTTATGTTTGTTAAAGATATAACTAGATCTTGGTTAAACCATGTTGACATAAACCAAATTAAAACATCTCTTAAAAATAGTGATAATAATTATGCGATTGGTCATAGCATGGGTGCCTTTAATGCTATCATTTATTCTACTCTTAATCCTGTTAAAAAAGTAATTGCATTTTCTCCACAATATTCAATTCATCCAAAAATATCAAAAGATGATACTTTTTTAAATTTTGCTGCCAATATTACTGAATGGAAATTTAAAAAATTAAAATTTTCTGATAAAACAGATTATTTACTAATTTTTGGTGATAGTGATAAAGAAAAATATCATATGAGCATGATACCTAAGCTAAAAAATATAAAATTAATGGTGCTAAAAAACTGCAATCACAACACTGCTCCACATTTAAAAAAATTAAAAAAACTTGATAAAACTATTAATAAATTTTTTCTTAATTAAAATTGATTTATTTGATCTATTTTAGAAGCTAAGATGAAATCATTTTCAGAAAGACCCTTTATGGCATGAGTTGTAATTTGAATCTCTGCATAACCCCATCCAAATTTTATGTCCGGATGATGACCTTCTTCTTCAGAAATTTGTGATACAAAATTGATAAATTTTTGACTTTCTAAGAAATTTTTGAAATTAAATTTTTTATTCAAATAATAAATTTCATCTTTATCTTTCAATATATCCCAACCATCTACTTTTTTTTGGTATTTGTGTATTTCAGAAATATCAAAAGGTATTACACCACCCTCACATGGAACACATTTTTTGTTTGAAAGATCAGTCATAAACAATTTTGGAGCGGGCAAAGGGGGTCGAACCCTCGACCTTCTCGTTGGCAACGAGACGCTCTACCACTGAGCTATGCCCGCTTATTATCTAAAAAACTAAATTAGTGGTATTTTAAAAATTAAGCAAGCAACAAATTGATGATATTTAGACTAAGCTACATTAAAATATTTTTATCAAAATGCAAAAAATTTTAAAATATATGCTTGATGAATCCTTTGCAATTGTCTTGGAAACAAAAGGTGAAAGTTAAATGATTAAAGAAGGTTTAAAAAAACTTCAAGAAAGAAAATTTTGTGAGGCATTAAGTATTTTACATAAACTTATGAAATTAAATCCCAATGATGGAGATGTATTATTTACTCTTGGAAATATTTATTATGAATTAAATGATTTAAAAAAAAGTTCTTTTTACTTTGAAAAATCTCTCAATATATTTAACAATTCACCAATAATTATAAACAACTATGCTATAACACTCCAAAGTGTAGGTGAAATTGAGAAAGCAAAAAAATTATTTAAACATCTAATTAAATTAAATCCAAATAACATAAAAGCTTATTATAGACTTTTTAGAATTGACCAAAAAGACTTTGAAAATAATTATTTAGATAAAATAAAATTATTTAAAGATAAAAATAATTTAAGTTTAGAAAATAGCAGTCTAATAAATTTTATCATTTCCAAATATCAAAAAAGTAAAGATAAAAAAAATGAAATTGCATATTTGCATAATGCACACAAAAATCAATTTGACTCAAATCCAGTACATAATTCTAAATTAAATGAATATCATATAAAAATACTAATAAATAATTTTAATAAATTTGATTTTTTAAATAATGATAAAAAATTTTATCAATTAAAAAATAAGAAACCAATTTTTATTATTGGATTGCCAAGATCAGGATCTACATTAATCGAAACGTTGTTAGTTCAAAATGAAAAAAATTCCTATTCTTATGGTGAGTCAAGCGCCTTTGAGACATCAATATATAGTCAGATTAAAAAAAATATTTTAATTAAAAATTATGATTATCAAAATTTTAAATTTTTAATAAATGAAGAGATATTTCTAAACTTTATAAAAAATACATATTTATATTCAGATAATGATTTAATAATTGACAAATCACTCGAGAATTTTTTTTATATAGATTTAATATTAAAAGTTTTTCCTGAAGCTAAATTTATTCATACATTTAGAAATAGATTAGATAATGCTATAGCAATATATCAATCAATGCTAATTTATCTACCGTGGACACATTCTATAGATAATATTATCAAATATATTTTTAATTATGAAAAAATTATGAATTATTTTAAAAAAAAATATCCAGATAAAATTATAGATGTAAATTTAGAAGATTTTACAAATGACCCAAATATTTATTCAAAAAAAATATATGATTTTTGTAATCTCCATTTTACTGATGATATAATGAAATTTTATAATAAAAGAGATTTAGTCAGCAAAACCACTAGTTTTATGCAAGTTCGTAACAAAATTCAGAAATATGATAAAAATAAGTATGAACCATATTATTTCTTAATAAGAAATAAATTTGCTTAATCTACTCATAACCCAATTCTTTAAATTCATTTTCAAAAGAATCATAAATTTTAATTTGTAATTTTTTAGGTAAAATTTCTTTCCAATTATTCTTGGGACCAAGATAGAAAAAAGGAATTTTTTTTTTATTTTTTTTTGAAACTACAGATTCAGAAAATCCATTTTTTTCTTCATCATCTTTCAACTTATCAAAAAATGTAGTTCTGACTGAATTCTTTAATTTATTAAGGTCAATCTTCTGCTTATTTAAAGTAACTGTATTAATAAATTTTACAATATCCTTAAAAACTACAAAAGTTTCATTTAATAAATCTTCATATTTTATTATCTTTATTGGTATTTTCTTTTGAATTTTCCAGGATTTATAATTCATGTTCCATGACCCAATAAATTGAAAATTTCCATATCCATCCTTTTCAAAATTTTCAATTTCATATATGTAGTTTTCTTTATTTACCATCCATTTCAATGCCTCATCATCATCAAGTTCATAATGATTTTTAAGAGATGTAATTACATTTCTTGGATCTCTAATTATGTAAATTGCACCAATTGAATTTTTATTATCTGTAAACTGACTATTATTCAGTGCTCCAAACATATTATGCGTTTTAAAAAATTTTAAATTTTTATCTAAATTTATTTTTTCTTGAGCTTTTAACCAGTACTTAGTTGTGCCAGTAATAATATTTTTATCATATTCAAAATTTTCAAAGTGTTTTTTTTCAGGGAATTGACCAATTTTTTTTATAAATCTTTGATCATATTTTCCATCTTTGGTATAATAATATGAACTTAGTAATGCTCTAAGCCAAGTATTTCCACTTTTAGGGTATGAAGCTATCCAGAATATCATTGTATAAATATTATAGATTAATAATATTAGTTTTGTTAAAAAATATGAAAAATCTTCCAAAAATAATTCCTGTTTTTCCCTTAAGTAATTTTATTATTTTTCCAAAAACAACTGTTCCACTAAATATTTTTGAACCAAGATATGTAGATTTGGTTAATGACAGTATGAAATCAAACAAATTTATTGGAATGATCCAACCAAAAAAAATAGTTCGTGATTCAACACCTCCTCTTCTACATAAGATTGGTTGTCTCGGAAAAATAACAAGTTTTAAAGAAACTGAAGATGGAAGGTACATGATTGAATTAAAAGGTTTAATTAGATTTAATGCAATTAAAGAAATTAAATCAATTAAAAAATATAGAGAGTATGAAGTTGATTTTAATGATTTTAATCAAGATCTTGAGAACAAAAAAGAACAAGTTAAATTTTCTGACTTGGAGTTAATTTTTAAAGATCTGAAATCATTATTTAAAAGAAGAGGTTTTATAATAAATTGGAATGAGCTTGAAAAACAAAGTTTAGATGAAATAATTAATGCTTTAGCGATGGCCTCTCCATTTTCTCTTGAGGAAAAACAAGCGTTGTTAGAAGCAGAAAATCTTAATTTAAGAAAAAATAAGATAGCTGAAATTTTAAATACTTATACTTATGATATTTTTAATAATTCAACCCTTCAATAATCAAAATAAAACTCCTCTATCAGCAATTTCAGTAAACATTTTATTAAATTTGGGATAATTACCGATAACCTTAACATATTTACTTATAAAATTAGAATTTATTTTTCTTTCAACCTTAAAGAATTCATGAATTAAATCTACACCATTAGAAAAAATAAAATTCTTATGTTTTATTTTATTTTGAAATTCCAAATTTACAGAGCTATCTAACGATAAACCAACATCAGTTCTTTTTTTAATAATATCTAAAAGAACTTTAATATCTCTAATAGTCATATTAAATCCTTGACCCACCAGAGGGTGAACTTTATGCAACAAATCTCCGAATGCCAAAATATTTTTATAGTAGTAAGATCTTAGATTTAATGAATTTAATTCAAAACTATTTATTTTTTCTATGCTGTTAATTCTATACTTTAAATTTTTATCTTTTATTAATTGTTTAATATTTTCATTTTTTTTATCACTAGAATTATGAATAGAATATACAACAGACGTTTCTCGATTAGAAGTTGGCAAAAAAGCTACAGGACCTTTTTTGGTAAAGATTTGAAATGCTGTATCATTTAAAATTTTATCATGCTTAATAATAGTAGTATGGGCAAAACTATTATATTTTTTAATAATTTTTTTACTAAAATATCTATTTGTAATAAAATTTGATGAGTCACAATTTATTACAAGTTCATAGTTATTTAAAAAGGAAAAATTTTTTTCATTTGAAAATTTTGAATTATAAAGTTTATTTTTTGATAAATCTTTCTCTAATAATTGATACAATTTATTATTCTTTAATATTGAAAAGAGATAGTCCTTATTTGCTTTAAAATTTATTAATCTTTCCTTTTTAAAGTTATCAGAAAAAATTTCTATTCTTTTTAATTTCCAAATAATTTTTTCAATATTAATTATATTATCATTAAAAAAATTAATATTGTTCTTTGTAATACCAATAGTTCTGGACTTACCTATCTTATAATTTTTTTTATTAAAAAATAGATCAACATTAATTTTTTGGTTAACAAGCGTTTTTGCTAAAGTTAAAGCTGTTAAACTATTGCCAAGTATACAAACTGTCATAATATTTTTAATTTTAACAATAAAAATTAGATGATACAAAGTGATTAAATTGATTCATTTATATGAATATTAAAAAAACTGCTAATTTACTGCTTAATTTTGCCCTGAGAAGATTGGCAGAAATATTTGGAATATTAATTTCTTTAACAGGTGTAATGTTATTTTTTGCGTTAATCACATATTCTCCAAATGATCCTAATTTTATTTTTTCCGATAATACAAAAATTGAAAACTTGATGGGTTTTCAAGGTAGTTTTGTGTCTGATTTATTTTTTCAATCAGTAGGACTAATAGCGTATTTAATACCATTCACACTGATATTTACAGGTATTAATATTTTAAAAACAAAAGATTTTTTTTTATTCATTGAAAATAATTTTTTTACAATTTTATATTTAATATTTGGCACACTTTTTTTTGCATACTATTATCCAGATACATATGCTCTGTATGTAAATGGTAATAGCGGCTTTGTTGGAGAATATTTAAATAATACATTTCTAAAATCTTTAATATTAATTAATGATGATATTTTTTTTTATATTTTGATTTTAATTATTATAATTTTATTTCTAATCAGCATTAATTTTAACCCCAAAAATTTACTTTTATTTTTTAAAAGAATTTTTAGTATTATAAATAAAGATAATAATAAAAAATTATACAGATAAAAGCGAGATAATTAATGAATATATTCCGCAAGATGAAATTAAAAATCTAATTCAAGAAGATCTTCCTTTTATTAAAAATGAAAATAAATCTGAAACGAAAATTAAATTTAAACTGCCAAGTCTTGATTTATTAAGAATTCCAACAAAAAAAGAAAGGGATAATTTTGATAAAAATGAAACTCACGATCCAGTTTTTTTAGAAAAAATACTAATGGATTTTGGGGTTAGTGGAAATATAAAAAAAGTTAGCCATGGGCCTGTGGTTACTCTTAATGAGTTTGAGCCTGCTGCTGGAGTAAAAGTTTCTAAAATTATCAATCTTTCTGATGATATAGCAAGAAACACAAGCTCAGAATCTGCTAGAATCGCTACAATTCCTGGAAGCAATACTATTGGAATTGAGCTTCCAAACAACATTAGAGAAAATGTTTATCTGAGTGAAATTTTATCCAATGCAGACTTCAAGAAAAAAGAAATTAAACTACCTATAGCTCTTGGTAAAAGTATTTCTGGTAAACCAATTGTTGGTGACTTAACTTCAATGCCTCATCTTTTAATAGCTGGAACTACAGGTTCTGGAAAATCAGTCTGCATTAATACAATTATTTTATCTCTTCTTTTTCGACATACACCAGAAAAATGTAAATTTATTTTAATCGACCCTAAGATGCTTGAGCTATCAACATATGAAGGTATTCCGCATTTGCTTTGTCCAGTGATTACCGAAGCCAAAAAAGCAGCATCTGTTCTTGGTTGGGTCGTTAAAGAAATGGAGAGTAGATATAGATTGATGACGAAAGAAGGTGTGAGGAATATTGATGGATATAATGCCAAGCACAAACTTCCGATGCCCTATATAGTTGTTGTGGTTGATGAGATGTCTGATTTAATGTTGGTAGCTGGCAAAGAGATTGAAAATTATATTCAGAAACTATCTCAAATGGCACGAGCCGCTGGAATCCACATAATAATGGCAACTCAAAGACCAAGTGTTGATGTCATTACTGGTACCATTAAAGCTAATTTTCCAACAAGAATATCTTTTCAAGTTACATCAAAAATAGATAGTAGAACTATTCTTGGAGAACAAGGCGCTGAACAACTGCTAGGCAAAGGAGATATGTTATATATGTCTTCAGCTAATAGAATAGTAAGGATACATGCTCCTTTTGTATCTGATAATGAAATCGAAAAGATTAATAATTCTTTGAGGATTCAAGCTGAGCCTGATTATATAGATGAAATATTAAACTTTGCAGATGAAAAAGAGATTGGCGATAGTCAAAATCAGGGTGATAAAGATGAATTGTATCAACAAGCTCTAGAAATTATTAGATCAGAAGGAAAAGCTTCAACATCATTTTTACAAAGAAAACTTCAGATTGGTTACAATCGTGCAGCAAGAATTATAGATACGATGGAAGCTGATGGTATTGTCAGTAAAGCAAATCATGTTGGTAAAAGAGATGTGCTTTAATGTTTAAACACTTTCTATTTTGTTTTTTTTTGATTTTAATATCCAGCGTACAAGCAAGTAATAAAGATAGAATATTAGAAAATTTGCAAAATACTGAAAACTTAAATTTTAATTTTGAACAAAATATTAATGGGAAAATAGAAATTGGAAATTGTACGATTCAATATCCTAAAAAAATATTTTGTGAATATAAAAAAAATAATAAAATCTTAGTTTCTAACGGCAAGTCACTAGTCATTAAAACTATTACCAGTTTTTATAGATACCCTTTAAAAGAAACACCACTTAACTTGATATTAGATAAAAGTTTTTTAATACAAAAAATAGAAAATTTGAAAGAAAAAAAATTAGGCAAAACAGTTGTAAGTTTTGAAATCAAAGAAAAAGAAGGTGAAATAAGTATATTTTTTGATAATGAGAATTTTGATTTAGTTGGATGGCAAACAAAAGATATCTATCAGAATGTAAATGTTACTTACCTTTCTTCAATTAAGAAAAATCAAAAAGTTAGTAAAGATTTATTTAAACTACCTACACAAAATTAAATTTTTATAATTTCAGTTTTAAATATTTTCATACCTCTTGCAATATAATTATGTAGGGCATTTTTATGATCTAAAGAACATGTATGAACCCAAACTCTATCGATACCCACATTAAAAGATTTTTGGATTGCTTGATATAATAAATATGACCCCAACTTTTTATTTTGAAATTCTTCTAATAATCCAAAATAAGCAATCTCAACTTCTTTTTTTTTCCCATGAGATATCAATTCAAAAAAACCAGCTAAATCATTTTTAAATTTAAATACGTACGTTTTAACATTTTTATTCGAGACATAATTTATCCATTGAGATTCTGTCCAAATTAGACGATCAATCCATTGATGTTTTTTTCCAATGTTTTTATAAAAAAATTTATTTAGTTGAAAATTTATGGGTTCTAATAAATCTAAAGAACAATCTTCATTAGGTTTGATTACCTCATTCAGATCTTGAATTGATTTAATTTCTAAATAATTTCTTTGAACCTCTTGTGTCACTCAACCATTTTTCCAACTTTTTCACCTCCAAACAAATGAAAGTGTAAGTGTGGAACCTCTTGACCACCATCATCACTTATATTGGCCAATGCTCTATAACCTTTGCCTACTTCTGTTGAAATACCTAACTTTTTGGCTACTACATTTATACCCTTAAACAACCCAACCATCTCCTTGGTAGTAGCATTTAAACTAAAATCATCCAGATCAACATATTTTCCTTTTGGAATTACCAAAGCATGAATTTTTTTTTGAGGATTAATATCATGAAAAGATAAAACAAATTCATCTTCATAAATTTTATTACAAGGTATCTCTCCTCTTAATATTTTTGCAAAGATATTGCTATCATCATAATTCATTTTTTTCTTTTTTCTAATTCCTTCATAACTTCTTCAATTTTCACGTTATTAGCCTCTAAGTACATTAATAGATGATAAAAAACATCTGCAG
>Ga0181602_10004710_pt1 | contig 10454 bp, 6 predicted proteins | sample 041ome_14_FD_148640 | JGI IMG/M metagenome (GOLD analysis project Ga0181602, IMG submission 148640) | Coastal salt marsh microbial communities from the Groves Creek Marsh, Skidaway Island, Georgia - 041408US metaG (spades assembly) | ecosystem: Environmental > Aquatic > Marine > Intertidal zone...
CGAGAGTGCTGCGGCCACCGATCCCGAATCCGTCACATCGATAAACCCTGCCACGGCATTGTGCTGAAACGGCGCTGCGCCTATCAACCGGTTGACCTCCGCCTCGCTTTTGTCATAGAGGCCGACCAACCATCCTTTGCTGGCAAACTGTCTGGCGATAGCCAGGCCAATGCCTCTGGCAGCGCCAGTAATAAAGACAGACTTCATAGCGAGACACCCTCACTTTTTTGTTATGGTCAGCGGCCACCATGGAGCTTTTTATATCATTCGGCAAGACAACGCCCCGGGAACCGCTACCGCCATGGGAAACCCTGAAACACCACCACCGCGAATCGCCGCCATTGAAGCTGGCGGCAGCAAGTGCCTGGCCGTCGTGGGATCGCAAGTGACTGCCCACCATCCGTATCACAGCATTGCCACCCATGACCCTGAGATCACGCTTCACTCCATTCTGTCCTTTCTCCGCCGGGAATTTAACCAGCGACCTTTTCAATCCATCGGGGTCGCCACATTTGGCCCTGTGGGTATCCAAAAAAAACAGGCCGATTACGGCGTGATAGGCCCAACGCCGAAAGTGGGGTGGCAAGGCGTCAACTATGTTGAAGCGCTGGAGGAATTCAAGGTGCCGATAGTGGTCGACAGCGACGTCAACAGTGCCGCTCTCGCCGAGTCCTGCGTGGGCGTAGCACGGGGCTGCCCCAGAGTAATCTACGTGACGGTGGGAACCGGTATTGGCGGCGGCATTATCCTCGAAGGTCGGCCAAGCAACGGATTAGGGCATCCAGAACTGGGACATATGACCATCGCGGCACATCCGGATGACCCCAGGCCCAAGGGCAGTTGCAGCTTTCACGGACACTGCCTTGAAGGGCTGGCTTCGGGAGCCGCCATTCTCAAGCGCTGGGGCGCACCGCTATCCGAGCTGCCGCCCCACCACCCGGCCCATGCCCTGACGAGTTACTATATTGCGCAAATGTGCCTTAATTTAACGCTGACCTTGATGCCTGACGCGCTGGTACTCGGGGGGGGCGTCATGGAGACTCCAGGCCTGCGGGGTGCCGTTTGCCAGCAATTCAGGAACCTGATGGCAGGTTATCTACCCCGGTGGAACAGCGCTGAGGCAGTGGAGCAGCTTATTCGGCAACCCGAACTGGCGCCGATATCCGGACTGGTGGGGGCTGCCCTGATGGCTGAGGCCGCACTCGATTTGTAACGTTGATGGAATGCAAGCGATGACAGGCAACCTGAGCGATGAAAACCGCCTCAAAGGGCTGGCGAGGCAGCTGTCAGGGGTGCGGGTGGTTGACCTCTTTGATGATGAGGCCGATCGAGCCAGCAACTGCCGGTGCGAGGCTGCGGGCCTGGTGCTCGATTACAGCAAACACCTGTTAAACAAAGAAGCCCGGAAAGCCCTACTGCAGCGCGCCGAATCCGCCGGCCTGTCGGACAGCTTTGAAAAGCTGACAGGTGGCGCCCATGTGAATGTTACGGAGGACCGCCCTGCTCTCCATACGTTGCTGCGAGGCACTCGAGCCGGCGAGTTGCCCTCGCTCTGGGCCGAAGTCGAGAAGGTTAACGCGTCCCTCACCACACTCGTGACAGACATTCATGGGGGTAAGCGATGTGGATTTGCCGGCACGCCCTTTACCCACGTGGTCAACCTGGGGATCGGCGGTTCCGATTTTGGGCCCCGCATGGTGTGCCGTGCCCTGCGCAGCCCTGAGGACAGGATGACCGCACACTTTGTCGCCAACGTCGACCCTCAGGACCTTGATGAAACACTATCGCAACTGAATCCTGCCACAACGTTCTTTATCGTTTGCTCGAAGTCATTCACAACAGAGGAAACGCTCACCAACGCCCTGCGTGCCCGGAATTGGCTTCTCTCATCCGGAGCCACGAAAGAGGACCTGGGCCAGCATATGGTTGCGGTGACCACCAACATTGCCGCAGCGGGTTCTTTCGGTATTCGGGAGGCGGATTGTTTTCCGATCTGGGACTGGGTCGGGGGGCGCTATTCATTGTGGTCAGCAGTGGGGCTCTCGGTCGCACTACAAGGGGGTTGGTCTACTTTTGCCAAGCTGTTGGCAGGCGCTCGAAGCATGGATGAACACACCCATCAGTCCAGAGGCAAAAACAACCTACCGCTAATGCTGTCGCTACTGGAGTACTGGAACACCCTTTATCTGCACAGCGACAGTCACGTGGTCTTGCCCTACTCCCAGCGATTGGAGCACCTGCCCGACTTTCTGCAGCAACTGTCCATGGAGAGTAATGGTAAGCGCGTCGACCTTTCAGGCGCCCCTATATCAGAGCCCACAGCACCGGTACTTTGGGGTTCCGCTGGTACCATTGGACAGCACAGCTACTACCAGCTGCTCCATCAGGGTAACCGACGCTTCACTGCAGACATTATCCTACCGTTATCGAATGCCGGTGTAGATCGCGACGCCCATCGCAAGCTCGCGGCCAATGCGCTGGCCCAAAGTCGGGCACTGCTCACCGGGCGAGATGCGGCCGCCGCACAGGCTCTCGCCCAGGAGCGAGGTCAGCCCGACGCCTTTGGGCCCCATTATGAAATGCCAGGGAACCACGGCCACTCCCTGATCTACTTCAACGCGGTGACACCGAACGCTCTTGGCGCATTGATCGCCGCCTACGAGCACAAAACCTTTTTCCTGTCCCGCCTTCTTGGCATCAATGCCTTCGACCAGTGGGGCGTTGAACTGGGCAAGGTCATTGGTCGCAAAATTCTCAAGATACTGGAGACCGGGGAAGGGTTTGACGCTGTAGATGACGCCACCGCTGTCATCTTGCGCGCCTGGCGCGACGCCAACCCTGAGCCCTGAGCCCTGAGCCCTGAGAAACTTTATCCGGGACGGCACAAGCCAACAAAACCGTTCCCGACGTCGGGGAACCGAAAACCACTGTCGGGTCCGGCGCTCACCGGGTCTTGCCTCTGGGCAGGTCGCGGGTACTATGCTCATCCGGACTTCTCTACGCCTCTTTCAATGGCGCCCCCTCATGCAATGGAGCCCCCTCATGAATCGAAGCCTAATCGTCGTTCTTTCACTTCTGCTTTCGCTAAACAGCCAGGCGGTGGATAACGATGCCGACGCCTGGAATGTCTCCGAACCACCCGGACCATGGCGCGACATAAACATCGAGACAGAAACGACGACCTGGTCTTTTGTCGACGTCAGCCCCGACGGCCAGACCGTCGTCTTCGACATGCTCGGGGATATTTACAGCATGCCAATCGCGGGGGGCGAAGCAGCGGCACTGACCAACGGGATCGAGTGGAACTTCCAGCCCGCCTTCAGTCCTGACGGAGAGCAAATCGCATTCATATCCGATCGGGATGGTAACGACAACATCTGGGTCATGGACCGGGATGGCAGTAACCTGGAGCAGGTTACCCATGAAACCCAACACAATATTCACAACCCGGCGTGGTCCCCGGACGGCCAGTGGCTGGCGGCGCGAAAAGGTACCATCTCCAGACGCAGTATCCCGTCGGGCGAAATCTGGCTGTACCACATAAAGGGTGGATCAGGCGTGGAAGTGGTGGACAACCCCGACGGCACGCGGGCGCAAAAGTCCATCGCCGAACCGGCCTTCTCACCCAACGGCTCGTTTCTCTATTACAGCCAGGACACCTCACCGGGGTGGGTCTGGCAGTACAACAAAGACGCCACCGCCGGCATTTTTGCGATCAACCGACTCAATCTGGATACGGGCGAAATCGAAACACTGACCGGAGGCCCCGGGGGCGCTGTGCGTCCGACACCGTCGCCCGATGGCAAGAAGCTGGCCTTTGTGAAGCGGCTCCCTGACTTCAATAGTGCCATCGTGATCAGAGACCTCGCGTCGGGACAGGAAGACATAGTCTATGCAACCCTGGAACGGGATGAACAGGAAACCGCGGGCAGCCACGGTAACACCACGGCCTTTGAATGGCTCCCAGACAATCGCAGTCTGGTGTTCTGGACCGCTGGGCGCCTGCACCGCCTGAATACCGAAACCGGAGATGTGGAAACTCTGGCCACTCGCCTATCAATTACCAAGCGAGTCCGGGATACCGTTCGCTTCCCTGTGGAAGTCGCTCCCGATAACGTGACCTCGAAAATGTTGCGCTGGCCCCAGATGACCCCGGATAAAAAAGCCGCCATTTTCGGCAGCATGGGCTATCTCTACCGAAGCAAACTAACTGCGGATGGCCCGCAACAGCCCGAACGCCTCACTGACCAGAATCAGCATTTTGAATACTGGCCTTCACTGTCGCAGGACGGCCGTAACGTGGTCTATACCACCTGGGATGATCAGGAGCTGGGCACTGTCCGATGGGTCAGTGCAGCTGGCGGCCGGTCCAGGACACTGGTCTCGACGCCCGGGCACTACGTTCAACCTCGCCTGTCACCCGACGGGAAGTCAGTTGTCTACAGAAAAACGACTGGGGGCTATCTCTTATCGCCGCTCTGGTCCGTTGAGCCCGGAATTTATCGGGTGGCCGTCAAAGGCGGCCAGCCTATTAAGGTCAGCAGTGAGGGCAGTAGCCCACAGTTCTCAGCTGATGGCAGTCGAATTTTATTTACGACTCGCGGCGAAAACGGCTTGGAACTTCGCAGTGTCGACCTGAATGGCTTCGATGAGAGAACCATCGCCACAGGCGATAAGGTCACGAGTTTTGCCGTTTCACCGGACGGACATTGGCTGGCTTTTACCGAACACTTCACGGCATTCGTCATGCCGCTGACAGCAACCGGCGCTCCGTTGACCGCCACTCGACAGGGGGGCGCGGTACCGGTCCGGCGTGTTTCGGAGCATGCCGGTGAATTTCTGCACTGGTCCGCCGACAGCGCCGAGCTTCATTGGTCAAACGGCCCCCATCTATCAACACGGGACCTGACTGATGCGTTTGCTGCTGTGGAGGGATCTGGCGCGACGGATGAGACTTCTGAGCCAGCGCCTCCCCTCATTACGACAATAGACCTGAGCTTTTCAGTGGCAGCGGACAAGCCAGAAACCCGGGTGGCACTGGTTGGCGGCTCGGTCATTACCATGCGAGACGCAGATAACCAGCAGGAAATCTTGCATAATGGCGTGATCATCATTGAACAAAACCGCATTACGCAGGTGGGGTCGGCCGACGCGGTAGAGATACCTGCAGGGTTCACCGTAGTCGACATCCAGGGCAAGACCGTTGCACCGGGATTGATCGACGCGCATGCCCATGGCGGCATGGGCAGCGAAGAAATTATTCCGGAACAGAACTGGATGCAGTACTCCAATCTGGCCTTCGGCGTGACCAGCATTCACGACCCATCCAACGACACCAGCGAGATATTTACCCATGCGGAAATGCAGCGCGCCGGGCGGGTGCTGGGACCCAGGACCTGGTCAACCGGAACCATTCTTTACGGGGCGAATGCCCCGGGTGCGACCTCTGAAGTTAACACCCTTGAAGATGCCAGTTTTCACGTTGAACGACTGAAATCCGCGGGAGCCATATCGGTTAAAAGCTATAACCAACTGGCGCGCCGTGCCCGACAACAGATCATCGAGAGCGCTGATCAACAAGGCATCATGGTGATGCCCGAGGGGGGAATGAAGTTTCAGCACAACATGAACCACCTCATCGATGGGCATACCAGCATTGAACACTCCCTCCCCATCGCCCACATTTACGATGACGTACTGCAACTGTGGTCACAGGTTAACACCGGGTACGTACCGACCTTTGTTGTTTCCTATGGTGGACTGATGGGCGAGGAGTATTGGTATGACCGATCCGATGTCTGGCTGAACGAGCGCCTGATGCGATACTCGCCCGCTCAATTTGTTGAGCCCCGCAGCATGCGTCGCCCCAAGGCCCCCGATCATCATTACAACCATATCAATGTGGCCCGTACCGCCAAGAGACTTCGCGACAGCGGGGTTCGCGTCATGATCGGCGCGCACGGGCAGCGGGAAGGGCTCGCCCCCCACTGGGAGATGTGGATGATGGTGCAGGGTGGCTTCACACCCTGGGAAGCGCTGCGCGGCGCTACCTTTGACGCCGCAATGCACCTTGGCATGGAGGATGACCTGGGCTCCATAGAGGCGGGCAAGCTCGCCGACCTTGTGATTTTCGATGGCGACGTACTGGACGATATAAGGCGCTCAGAATACATCGACTACACAATGCTGAACGGCAGGCTATACGACACCACCACCATGAACGAAGTTGTTACTGGAGACCGAACCCGAGCCCCCTTCTTTTTCCAACGGCCGGGTGGCCAACAATTACCCAGCGCCACCCTTGAAGCGCTGGAGGCAAAACAAGAACGCCATCATTGGCGTCACTGAGACCGTGAGTCTCTCTGCCCTCACTGGTATGCCGACTGTGAACAGGGGCGATACCTCTCTTTGGCTTGCGGCATTATGTTTTTAATTTACTTTTTTTCTTTTAAATTCCAGTAATTTTAATTTTTATGTTATTTTATTACATTATGAGATTGCGAGAGCCCTCCAGTGCAAGCTGATCTTCACCCCACCGTTGCCGAAGTCACCGCCACGATTGAGGCCCGCAGCCAGGACCTCAGACAGCGGTACCTGGAGAGCGTGGGCCTTATGGCGAGAACCAGTCCACGGCGCGAAGAATTGAGCTGTGGCAATCTGGCCCATGGTTTTGCTGCCTGCTCTGAGCCCGATAAAGCGACCATCAAACTGATGGATGCCGCCCATGTAGGCCTGGTCACAGCATTCAATGACATGCTGTCCGCTCACCAGCCCTATGAAAGCTACCCCGCAGCCATCAAGGAAGCGCTTCGGCAGGTGGGTAGCACCGCTCAGGTGGCCGGCGGCGTGCCCGCGATGTGTGATGGCGTTACACAGGGCCAGCCCGGCATGGAACTCTCTCTGTTCAGTCGAGATGTCATTGCACAGAGTACGGCTATTGCACTCTCCCACCAGATGTTCGATGCCGTCCTGTTACTGGGCGTGTGCGACAAAATCGTACCCGGACTACTTATGGGGGCACTGCAGTTCGGTCACCTACCCTGCCTGTTCATCCCCGCAGGGCCAATGTCTACCGGCTTGCCAAACAAAGAAAAAGCCAGCGTACGACAGCGCTTTGCCGAGGGTAAGGCGACCCGGGAAGAATTACTGGCGGCAGAGAGCGCCTCCTACCACAGTGCCGGCACCTGCACTTTCTATGGCACAGCCAACACCAACCAGCTTCTACTGGAGGCCATGGGGTTACAACTTCCCGGCACCTCCTTCGTCAACCCCGATACGCCGCTTCGCAGTGCACTGACAAGCTATGCTGCCCAGCAGGTAACCCGACTGACTGCTGCGACCTCCAACTATCTTCCCCTCGCCGAACAGGTGGACGCCAAGTCGCTGGTGAACGCGATGGTAGCACTGGCCGCATCGGGCGGCTCGACCAACCATTGCATCCACCTCGTGGCCATAGCGAGAGCGGCCGGACTCATTATTAACTGGTCCGATTTTGATGCACTTTCCCGCGTCACGCCCCTGCTCGCCCGGGTCTACCCGAACGGAGAAGCTGACATCAATCAGTTCCACGCCGCCGGCGGCACCGGTCTTCTATTTCAAAATCTGTTGGCTGCCCGACTCATGCATGCTGACGCCCGTACCTGCATGGGTGTCGGCTTCGCTGAATTCGTCCGTGAACCGCGGCTGGATGACAGCTCGGTGTACTGGGTAGCTCCCCCCGCCGAGAGCCTCGATAACGCGATCATTCGAGACGCAACGGCGCCCTTTGCCACAGAGGGTGGGCTTCGCGTACTCGAGGGCAACCTGGGACGCAGCGTGATTAAAACCTCGGCTGTTGATCAGGCCCATCGCAAAGTGACTGCACCCGCCGTCATTGTGGACTCCCAGCACAGCTTAAGCTCGCTGTACGAAGCCGGCGACCTCAATCGTGACTGCATTGTGGTTGTCCGCTTTCAGGGTCCGTCAGCCAATGGAATGCCGGAACTTCACAAACTAACGCCAATTCTGGGCAATCTTCAGGATCAGGGCTATGCCGTCGCCTTGATCACTGACGGACGCATGAGCGGCGCTTCGGGTAAAGTCCCGGCGGCCATACATGTCACACCAGAAGCGGCCAACGGCGGACCTCTGGCTTATCTTCAGAATGGCGACATAGTAAGTCTCGATGCCAATGCCGGTCGACTGGAAGTACAGATCAGCGCAGCGGAACTGGCCCTGAGGGCCCCCGCTCCGCGGCCAGCCACCGCGCCCAATACCGTAGGACGGGGTCTGTTTGAAATGGCTCGCAGCCATGTCGGTCAGGCGGAACTGGGGGCCAGCTTTCTTTTCGCTGATGAACTCATTCCCCTCTCGGTGGTCACCCCTGTCGCGGTTAACCACAGTGCCTGATAACTGGCATCTCCTTGGAGATATCGGGGGCACGCATGCCCGGTTTGGCTACTGTGAAGACGGTGAATCCGGCTACCAGCCCATAGGCACCTATCAGGTTGCTGCGTTTCCAACGTTTCAGAGCGTCCTTGAACAACTGAAGTCTGACATGGATGGCCTCTCCCTTGCCCAGGCAGCGGGGGGCGAGGCGTGCCTGGCTGTTGCAGGCCCGCCGCATGTTGACACCATAAGCTTCACCAACAGTGCCTGGCGATTCGACCGGCCAATGGTTTTGGACATGCTCGGCATTCGCGCTGTAAAAATTATCAATGATTTTGCAGCGGCTGCCCGTGCAGTGCCGCTGCTGGACGCGTCCCACCTCGAAAAGGTCGGGGGCGGCGTACCCGAGCCGGGCGCGCCCTGTGTCGCACTGGGGCCGGGTACCGGTTTGGGCGTCGCGACACTCGTCACCTCCCACGATGGGGAGCCGCTGGTCATCAGCGGTGAAGGGGGGCACGTTGATTTTGCGCCCGTCACCAACGTTGAAGCTGCAGTTCTGGACTTTCTCAGGGCACGTTATGGTCGCGTCTCAATAGAGCGGTTGTGTTGTGGCGATGGCATTACCAATATCTATCAGGCGTTAGCCCACCACCGCGGCCTAACGGTTGAGCATGCTTCAGCGGCGCAGATCGGCGCCGCTGCCACACAGGCCGAGGATGCACTGTCCCGGGAGACCATGGCGATGTTCTTTGCCGTGCTGGGCGCTGCGGCGGGCAACTTTGCCCTGACACTGGGCGCTCGTGGTGGCGTCTATATTGCCGGAGGCATTGTGCCTCGCTACCTGGACCTCCTGCGTCGAAGTGACTTCAGGGCGCGCTTTCTGGCTAAGGGCCGGTTTGCCGACTATCTCTCCGGTATCCCCACCTATGTCGTCACTCACACAGAACTGGGTTTACTGGGTGCCGCAGCTTCCCTGAATGATCCCCCAAGCGCGAGATAACCATGCTTAACGACCCCTATGGCTTTCTGGAGCTGTCACCTGTGATACCCGTCATGGTGATCGACCGTGAGGAAGATGCAGTCCCGATGGCAAAGGCACTTGTTGATGGCGGCCTTAAGATACTTGAGGTCACGCTGCGCACCGGCTGCGCACTGAATGCGCTCAAGGCCATAACGGAAGCCGTGCCCGAAGCCTGTGTGGGCGCCGGCACCGTCTGCAACGCTGACGATTTTTCTGCGGCTATCGGGGCGGGTGCGCGCTTTGTCGTCTCTCCCGGCCAAAGTGATGCCCTGTTTGGCATGAGCCGCAAGCACGGCACGCCGCTTCTACCGGGCGCAGTGACAGCATCAGAGGTGATGACGGCTGTCGCTGCGGGCTTCAGGGTTCTGAAATTTTTTCCGGCAAGCACCAGCGGGGGTGCAGCAGCCATCAAGGCGTTAGGCGGTCCGTTCCCCGGAATAGGCTTTGTCCCGACAGGGGGCATCAGCCCAAAAAACTACGCCGAATATGCGGCCTTGGACAATGTCACCGCGGTCGGGGGCTCATGGATGATCCCCGCAGAGAAAGTGCAGGCGCGTGACTGGCAGGCGATAGCCCAACTGGCAACCGACTGTGTGACCGCTGCAGAATCCCTCAGGGCATCGGGAGGTGCAAAATGACAGGTGTCGACCTGATAATTTTTGGGGCGTCGGGCGATCTCTCAGCGAGGAAACTTTTCCCCGCCCTGTTTCAATTGGATCGCGCCGAACTCTTGCCCGCGGATCTTCGTATCACGGCGATCGCGCGGGATACCGTAGACGTCAGCGTGTTCCTAGAGGGACTCAGGGAACGAATGAGCCACTACATGGGGAGTGAGGCGCCAAGTGACGAAGAGTGGACGCACTATTGCCGGCACTTTCAGTATGTGGGCGCGGACTTTTCAGACGGCAACAGCTACGGTGCACTGAGGGAAACCCTCGATGACGCACGGATCAGCCTTTTTTATCTCGCCACGCCACCCAGCCTGTTCGCCCCTATCTGCAACAATCTGGCTGAGGGTAACTGCCTAACAGGGGACTGTCGGATTGTCCTCGAGAAACCGATAGGT
>Ga0181602_10004715_pt1 | contig 10447 bp, 10 predicted proteins | sample 041ome_14_FD_148640 | JGI IMG/M metagenome (GOLD analysis project Ga0181602, IMG submission 148640) | Coastal salt marsh microbial communities from the Groves Creek Marsh, Skidaway Island, Georgia - 041408US metaG (spades assembly) | ecosystem: Environmental > Aquatic > Marine > Intertidal zone...
TCTTGATCCTGATGAGAGATCTACACGTGGTTTGTTTTTGGCTTTTCAATACCCAATAGAGATACCAGGTGTAACTACAATGACATTTTTAAAGAGTTCTCTTGAAGCTCATTATAAGGCAAATGGCAAAGAAGTTTTATCAACGCCCGATTTCATGAAGTTAGTTCGAGAAAAGGCTGCTGAATTAAACATTGATGACGACATGATAAGAAGGCCATTAAATGTTGGCTTTTCGGGTGGTGAAAAAAAACGAAATGAAATCCTTCAAATGGCGCTTTTAGATCCAAAAATTTGTATACTGGATGAGACTGATTCAGGTTTGGATATAGATGCTTTGAGATTAGTTGCTGAAGGTGTTAATAAACTTAGAAGCGAGAGTCGTTCTTTTATTGTAATAACCCATTATCAAAGGTTGTTGGATTATATTAAGCCTGATTATGTACACATAATGTATAAAGGTAAAATTATCGAGACGGGAGATAGTACTTTGGCTCTCGATTTAGAGAAATCCGGTTATAATAACTATATCAAATAGATCTATGAGCACAACAGATATACAGATTGGTGCGGAAGAGCAAATCTTATCTTACTGCAAAAAAAATATTGCCGCACAAGATAAAAAGCATTGCTTTTATAATTCAAGATTAGACGCTTACGAATTATTCAAAAGGGATGGACTTCCTGGTGTAAAAAATGAAAATTGGAAATACACAAACATCTTACAAAAATTAGAAAGTATTCCTGTACGCTCTCAAACTCATTCTGCGCCACTAAATGTAAATAATTTTATCAATAATTTTGATATCATGAGAAAACTTAGGGATACAAATGATACAGTTCTTGTTTTTATGGATGGTAAGATGCAGGAGCAATTATCTTTATTATATGAAAAAAGAAATATAGAAATATCTTCTCTTAAAGATGATGTAATTCCAGAGTGGGCAAATAAAATAAATAATAAAAAACATTCTGAAAATGAAGATGAATTATTTAATTTGAATACTTTACTCATGGAAGATGGTGCTTTGATTAATGTTAAGAAGAATAATACTAGAGTAGAAAACGTTTATATAGTTCACGTTGGTAATAATAATGGATTTTATAACTACAGACATATAATCAATATTGAAGATCATGCTCAGGTAAACATCATTGAACTAAAAATATCTAATAAGTCTGATATTGATGCTCTGTATACATCATCAATAATTTGGTCCATTGGAGATCATTGTGTGGTAAATAATGTTAAATATCAGGCACATAATCAAATAACAATTGGGTTTAATCAACAATATGCCGATATAGGAAGTAATACGGAATTCAATAGTTTTACAATATCATCTGGTTCAAAGTTACTAAGAGAATCTAGAAATATTAATTGTAACGGATCCAATAGTAATATTTCTATCTCAGGCGTAAATCTTTTAGATGGTAACAGCCATATAGATACGCTTTTATCAGTTCGACATAAGGCTCCAAATACAATTAGCAGAGAGAAATATAAATCAATTATTAATGACAATGCAAAGGGTGTTTTCCAAGGTAATATTATTGTGGATCAAATAGCGCAAAAGACAATTGCAAAACAATCAATTGATGCTTTGATATTATCCAGTCATGCTGAGCACGACGCAAAACCTGAACTTGAAATATATGCAGATGATGTCCAATGTGGGCATGGCGCAACAACTGGGCAAATAAGTCAAGACTCGCTATTTTATTTAAAATCCAGAGGTATCCCTGAGGATGAAGCAAGAAGATTACTTATTCATGCATTCCTAACTGATGCCCTTGATGAGATTAAGGATAAAAAAATATTAGAGACTTTTGGAGATGTAATGAATAATATGCTTAATCGTGTCTCAAAAGGAAACTTTAATGTTTGATATAAATGCAGTTAGAAATGATTTTTCATTTGTAAATCAAAAAATAAATGATGGCTATTCAGTTTATCTTGATAATGCGGCGTCTTCTCAGAAACCAAGATCTGTGGTTGACGAAATATCACGTGTATATCACGAAGAATATGCAAATGTGCATAGAGGAATACACTATTTATCTATGAAAGCCACAGAAAATTTTGAGAATGCAAGGGCTGAGGTCACAAATTTTTTAAATTCTCAAAATGAAAATCAGATAATTTTTACCAAAAACGCAACTGAGGCTATTAATTTAGTGGCGTCTTCCTTTGGGTCTAAATTTGAGAAAGGCGATGAAGTGATAATATCAATATTAGAACATCATTCAAATATTGTTCCATGGCATTTTCTAAGAGAAAGAAATGGTGTAGTAATCAAATGGGCTAATATTGATGAGAGTGGGTGTATTGATGTTGATCATTTAGAATCTCTAATTACTAAAAAAACAAAAATTATTTCTGTCACGCATATGTCAAATGTTTTGGGAACAGTCCAACCTTTAAAAGAGATAATTAATTTAGCTCATCAAAGGGATATACCAGTAATGGTAGATGGTACTCAGGGAGCAGTGCATAATAATATTGATGTAAGTGATTTGGACGTGGATTTTTATGTGTTTACAGGACATAAATTATATGGGCCGTCAGGTATTGGAGTTCTTTATGCAAAAAAAGAACAGCTAGATAATATGATCCCCTATCAAGGTGGTGGAGAAATGATTGCCGAAGTTACAAAAGATACAGTTGTTTATGCAGATGTACCGCAGAAATTTGAGGCAGGAACACCTCCAATAGTTCAGGCTATTGGGCTTGGTCATGCCATAAAATACATTAAACAGATCGGAATTTCAGAAATACACAAACATGAAAAACAAATATCAGATTATGCAAAAGAAAAATTGGCACAAGTTGATGGAATAAATTTCTTAATAAACCCAGTTAAAAGCAATGGAATTTTTTCTTTTACTATGGATGGGACTCATCCCCATGATGTTAGCACAATAATAGACAGAAAAGGTGTTGCTATTCGAGCGGGTACACATTGTGCAGAACCACTACTGCAAACATTTAATGTTACATCAACATGCAGGGCTTCAATTGGAATGTACAATAACGAGAAAGATATTGATAGTTTGTATGACTCTTTGTTATATTGTAGAAAGTTCTTTTCATAGGTTTTTTTGTAGAATGAATGAGAAATTAACATTAGATGAAGAAACAATATCCGATTTGACGGATAAAATAGTGACTGCACTCAAAACAGTTTACGATCCAGAAATTCCAGTTGATATATATGAGCTTGGTTTGATCTATAAAGTTGATATAGATGAGAATTTTCATGTGGATGTTGAAATGACACTAACGGCTCCTGGTTGCCCAGTTGCAGGAGATATGCCTAAGTGGGTAGAAGACGCTGTTTTATCAGTAGGTGGTATCAGTTCAGCAGCGGTAAGACTTGTTTTTGACCCTCCGTGGGATATATCCATGATGTCAGAAGAAGCACAAGTTGCTCTTAATATGCTGTAATCGAGGTAGGTAATATGAAAGGTAATATTATAACATTAACACCAGCTGCAGTTGAAAGAGTTAAATCTCTCATAGCCAATTCAGCAGAACATGGAACTATGCTCCGTGTTGGAATAGAGAAGGGTGGTTGTGCTGGACTTCATTACTCCATGGAATATGTTTCGGAAACACTTATCGGCGATGAAGTCGTAAACCAGGATGACGTTACCATTGTCATCGATCCAAAAGCAATTTTATACTTACTTGGAACTGAAATGGATTATGTAGAAGATAAGTTTAGTTCTGGTTTCAAATTTAATAATCCAAATGAAACTTCTGCATGCGGGTGCGGCGAGTCAGTTGAGATAACACCAATTGAGTCTCTAGATATCCTTAATTAAGACTTTTTAATACAATATCCAAAACCGTGTACGGTTTCTATTTTGCATAGTCCAGAATAGTTGTCTTTGAAAACTTTCCTAAGTCTACTCATATGAACGTCTACGGTACGATCATCTACCTCTAAATTATTATTCCAAACATGATTTATAATTTGTTCTCTAGAAAATACATTTTCAGGACGACTCATCAATAAAGCCAGAATGCTATATTCAGTTTTACCAATTTTTATATTTTTATCAGCTGCATGTAGAGTTTTTTTGTTTTGGTCTATCAGAAGATCTGCGTATTCAATCATAGTTGATTTATTCGTTGATTTTACTCTTCTAAGCAGTGAGTTTATTCTGGCAATTAATTCAATTGGAGAAAATGGTTTTGTAATATAATCATCTGCACCAGAAGTTAAGCCATGAGATGTATCAATATCTTCACCACGGGCGCTTAGGATAATGATTGGAAGCTCAGAAAACTCTTTTGATGCTCTAATTTTTCTACAGACTGAGATACCTGATGAATTTGGCATCATCCAATCTAATATTGCAATATCAGGGTTGTTATCAATGATTAAATCAAAAGCATCATCACCGTTATTGGCTGCTAATACTTTAAAATTATTTTTTTCTAAATGAAACTTAATCAGTTCGATCTGATTGACTTCATCATCTGCAATAACAGCAAGCATTTTATTCTCAGAATGTAGTCATCGCCTTTGGGCGTTTTGTTTCAGGGACTTTTCCTTCAATTAAAAAATATGTCTGCTTTGCAATTGAAGTTGTATAATCGCCAATCCTCTCTAAATTTTTGGACATAAAAATTAGATGTGTCATCATTTTAATGTTATCTGAGTCCTCAGTCATAACTTGTAAGGTTTCTTTGAAAATACTCAAATATAGACGATCTGTTTCTACATCTGATTCCCATATTTTCATAGCTTTTTCTATATCTAATTCCATGTAAGCATCAAGAACCTGATGAAGTAATCCTTGGACGTGCGCACCTAAACCAAGAATATTCACAGGCAACCTATCAAATTCTTCTTCTGTAACAATTACTTGACTTCGTCTTGCTATGTTTTTGGAATAATCTCCAACCCTTTCAAGGATTGCACCAATCCTATCTGCAACAAGCAAACTTCTTAGATCATAAGCAATTGGTGACCAGAGGGCCAATAACTCAAAAACAGATGAACTTATCTCCTCTGTTATCTGGTCTAGTTTCTTGTCGCGCTCGATTATTGATTCAAATTTTTTAATGTTTTTATCTTTTAGTGCATTTAATGAATTATCCAGTTGTGTTTCTGCTAGAGCACCAAGTTTTGCTATCTGCTTATTCACATCTTTTAAACCATCATCAAATGCTGAATTAATATGATTAGTCATCTTTTTCTCCTAACCTATTCTACCTGAAATGTAAGCCTCCGTCATTTCATGTTTTGGATTTGTAAATATATTGGATGTATCGTCATATTCTATCATCTTCCCGAGGTGAAAATATGCTGTTTTTTCAGATAGCCTTGCTGCTTGTTGCATTGAGTGCGTTACTATTACAATAGTATAACGTTCTTTTAATTCATTAATTAATTCTTCAATTACCGCTGTTGCGATTGGATCTAGGGCTGAACATGGTTCATCCATCAGAAGAACATCAGGATTCACTGCAATTGCTCGAGCTATGCAGAGCCTTTGCTGTTGACCGCCTGATAATGATAGTCCAGAAGCATCAAGTCTTTCGTGAACTTCATCCCACAATCCTGCTCTTTTTAGACTTTTATGAACTATGTTATCTAATTCATTTTTTGAGTCAGCTAAACCATGTATTCTTGGTCCATAAGCAACATTATCATAAATTGATTTAGGAAAAGGGTTGGGTTTTTGAAACACCATTCCAATTCTTGCTCTTAATTCGACAATGTCAGTATCCGGTAAATTGATATCGGTACCATCAATCAGAATTGAACCTTCAACCTTACATCCAGTAATTAGGTCATTCATCCTGTTTAAACATCTAATGAAAGTTGATTTACCACAACCCGATGGACCAATTAAAGCGGTAACCTCTTTTTCTTCAATTTTTAAATCAATTCCGTGAAGTGCTCTCTTGTCTCCATAGTCAACGGTTACGTTATTAGTAACTATCTTATTTTTCTTTTTCATCAACTTACCAACGTCTTTCATATTTTCTTCTAAGTAGTATAGCTAATAAATTCATTATTATCAAAATGAGTAGCAATATCAATATGGCAGCACTGGTCAAGTACTCAAAAGATCTCTCTGGATTATTAGCCCACATATAAATTTGTGCAGGCAGTACTGTAGCTTTATCTGTAATTTTTGATGGAACATCCACAATAAATGCCATCATTCCTATCATAAGTAATGGAGCGGTTTCTCCTGCAGCCCTTGCTATTCCAATAATTGTACCCGTCAATATCCCCGGAAGAGCCAGTGGGACTACATGATGAATAATTACCTGCATTTGTGACGCACCAACACCATAGGCTGCTTCTCTAATTGACGGTGGTATGGATGCTAAAGCTGCTCTTGTGGCTATAATTATCACCGGTAAGGTCATAAGTGCTAGTACAATACCTCCAACTAAAGGTGCTGACCTAGGCATATTTAAATAATTTAAGAAAACTGCTAAACCTAGAAGCCCATATACAATTGATGGCACTGCAGCTAGGTTATTTATATTTACCTCAATGATATCTGTAATTCGATTTTTGGGTGCAATCTCTTCCAAATAAATTGCGGCTAGCACACCTATTGGAAAGCTTATTATCAGGGTCACAAACATTGTTAGTAGGGTTCCAATAATACCTCCTTTTAGACCGGCAAGTTCTGGTTCGCGGCTATCACTGTTTTGAAAGAGTTTCCATGATATTTGTTTCTTGATTCTATTATCTTCGCTTAAAAAGCTTATATATTCTAGTTGGTCGTCTGATACTGTTCTCATATTTTCCGGCAGCGTTACATCTATAATTTTTTTGAGAACTAAATCCACATCATCTGATGCAGTGACATATATTGTATTTTTTTTATCGAGTAGTTTGGGGTTTTTTAAATAAAAATCTTTTATTTTTATGTATCCAGCCGTAGATAAAATTTTATTTAATTCTTTTTTCTGAGATCTGCTCTCAACATCTGGGAAAAGTTCATATAAGGAAGATTTTTGGATGGATCTCCAGGATACTTCGTTAGGATCATCTCGGAATTGTTGTATATCATCATCATCCATTTGTACATCAAGCCCGATGCTTGTTTGAGTAAATGCAGGTATGGCACTAATTGTAATAGAAGAAAGCAGCGTTACAAGAATCATTATCCCAATAATAAGAGCAGACATGCTATAAATTTTAAATCTTTTTTCAGCTTTATATCTATTTTTAAGCCTTTTTGATGTATTAAAATCAGTCATATTGCTCTCTGTATTTTCTAACTATGTAGATTGACAAAATATTCAATAAAAGTGTGATAATGAATAGAGTAAATCCTAAAGCGAATGCGGCGAGTGTCTTTGCGCTATCAAATTCTTGGTCTCCAACTAGTAAAACAACAATTTGAACTGTTACTGCTGTAACAGACTCAAAAGGGTTAATCGTAAGATTAGCGGCGACACCAGCTGCCATAACCACAATCATAGTTTCGCCAATGGCACGCGATAATGCCAATAATATAGCGCTCACAATACCAGGCAGTGCAGCGGGAAGTATCACTTTCTTTACAGTCTCAGACTGAGTTGAGCCAAGCGCTGCTGACCCCTCACGAAGACTCTGTGGAACAGCATTTATAACATCATCAGATAGAGATGAGATTAACGGTATGATCATAATCCCCATTACAATACCTGCTGCTAACGCTGATTCAGAAGACAAACTAAGTCCCAATGTTGCTCCATTATCCCTGAGAAATGGCGCAACAGTTAAGGCTGCAAAAAATCCATAAACAACAGTTGGAATACCTGCTAAAATTTCAAGCATAGGTTTCGCTACAGCCCTAACTCTTGGGTTTGAATATTCTGATAAATATATTGCAGATAATAACCCAATAGGAACAGCTACAAACATTGCAATTAGTGTAATTAATATAGTGCCTAAGAATAACGGAATAGCACCAAAAAGACCCTCATTGGCGACTTGATCTTCACGCAGGGCAATTTGAGGGCTCCATTGTAGTCCAAATAAGAAGTCCGATACTTTAATGATTTTGAAAAATTCGATTGTCTCAATTATTAGAGATAATACGATGCCTATTGTCGTTAGAATTGCAACTAATGAAGCTACAATCATTGTGTTCTTTATAATATTTTCAACTTTAGTTCTTGCATTAAATCTGATGTTTATTTTTCTGTAAGCATAAAAAAATAAAAACAGAGATGAAATAGAACTTACAACCAAAATCAGATTAACACTCAATTGAGATATGTCATTATAATAACCGACAAGTGATAGGATATCTTGGTTGTCAGTGTTTATGATACCTTCAGATATTGAGATCACCTGTGATCTTAATACTCCAATTTGACTATTATCTTCGAGCAGTATTGTATTTTGTATTTTTTGTTCGAGTAATGAATGGATAATATTGGGTGAAATCATAACCCAAATGAGTATTAAGATTGCGGAAGGTATAAGCAAATATAAAGCTAGGTAAAAACCGTGATAAGTATCTCGTGAATGCTGAGGAACTTGATTTAATGTTGTTTTTTTTTGTATAGTTTTTTTTCCAAAAAAATACGAAGCAAAACTTAAAAATAACAATGTTAATATATAAAAATTAAGCATTTCTCTTAATTATCCAATTCATACACAAATGAGGTCTTCGATGTACTGGGACTCGAAGACCTCAAAATAACCAAACTGATATTACTATTACATGATTAGTTTCGGCATATCAGTTGCAGCCTTACGATATGTTACTCTTTCATCTTCTGGTAGAGGGATTAGTCCTTTGTCAACAAGATAACCATCCTCACCATAGGCATCTTCAGAAGTAAATTCTTTTGTAAATTCTTTAATACCAGGAACAACGTCTATGTGAGCGTGTTTAACGTAAAAAAATAAGGATCGTGAGATACCATATGAGCCATCAGCAATATTCTCGAATGTTGGTTCAATATTGTTGACGACTGCTCCTTTTATTGCATCGGAGTTTTGATCCAAGAAACTAAAGCCAAATACGCCAATCGCATCACTGTTGGCTTCTAGTTTTGATACCATGAGGTTGTCATTTTCTCCTGCATCAATCCAATAACCATCTTCTCTTATACCATATACAATAGCTTCCCAAATATCCTTATCTTCTTTTTTAAGAGTGTTTAGGCATTCTATTGCCTTTGCTCCACCTTCCATTGCAAGTTCTGACCAGGCATCTCTTGTGCCAGATGTTGGAGGAGGTCCAAGAACTTCTATTTTTACATTTGGAAGTGAGGGATTAATTTCGCTCCATTTTTCATATGGGTTGTCAATTAGTTTGCAATCTTCATTGGTTGCGTCAGGTCCAGGAACTTTTGCAGCAATTGCCAAAAATATCTCTTCCATCGTTAAGTCAAGATCTGGTCCTTGATTTGAATTAGCGACAACAATTCCATCAAAACCTATAATAATTTCTGTCATATCAATGCCATTTGCAGTACAGTTATCATATTCACTTTTCTTAATTCTTCTTGATGCATTTGTAATGTCAGGATGTTCAAGTCCAATACCAGCGCAGAAGAGTTTCATTCCTCCACCTGATCCAGTTGACTCGATAACTGGTGTATTATTATCGGAATTTCTTCCAAATTCCTCAGCAACAACTGTTGCAAAAGGAAATACAGTAGATGATCCTACGACTTGAATTGTATCACGGGCATCTGCTTTACCAACTGGAAGCATAATTAACCCGCCAAACATAATAAATAAAAAATATTTTAAAACTTTCATTTTTAAAGGCTCCCTTAATGAAATTAACAGTTTAACTGTTCTCTTAATGGGCGTTGTATTTTAAAATATTGTTACCTAAATGTTACAAAAATATTACAAATTTATATTATCTATTTTATCCACAGTTACATAGAGTGTATTTTTGTTATCCATGAGCACCCAAAGAAAAATTTGTAATGAACTTTTTATTTCTTATAGACCAGGCTACAGATTACCAAACCAAGAATTGCACCTGAAAACTGAGCAAGTATAAAATATATTGTTCCGGAATAGTGTATTCCAGAGAAGGTGTCTGTGAAGGTTCGTGCAACTGTAACAGCTGGATTTGCAAATGATGTTGAGGCGGTGAACCAATAAGCTGCAGTGATATATAGCCCGACAGACATTGCCACAGATGAAGGTCTTTCCTTAATTGTAAATAAAATAGTTGCGATTAATCCAAATGATGCAATAAATTCAGAAAACCACTGGTTAGGCCCAGTTCTGATCTTTGACGAATATTGAAGTAATTCATAATCAAACATAAAATGTGCAATCATCATCCCCAATAGACCACCCAAGACTTGCGCAATAATATAAAAAACAAGGACACTAAAAGTAATTTCTTTTTTGATAAAAAATACAACTGATACGGCCGGATTAAAGTGAGCGCCGGAAATGGATCCAAACATTGAAATCAAGACATAAAGTATAGCGCCAGT
>Ga0181602_10004719_pt1 | contig 10440 bp, 1 predicted proteins | sample 041ome_14_FD_148640 | JGI IMG/M metagenome (GOLD analysis project Ga0181602, IMG submission 148640) | Coastal salt marsh microbial communities from the Groves Creek Marsh, Skidaway Island, Georgia - 041408US metaG (spades assembly) | ecosystem: Environmental > Aquatic > Marine > Intertidal zone...
GCGATTCGCGCGTCGCGACTGCTCGCGTCGACGCGACGCGACGCGGCGCGCGCGCGCGTCGTCGGCGCGCCCGATCCAACGCGAAACTTACCTCGCACATCGCGACTGAGCGCGGATCGACGGGCGACGGTGATTTGCGTGAGCGCGAGCGCGACCATGGTTCGACGCGAGAGTGCGGCAGTGCGGTGCGGGCGACGACGACGACGCGGGGCGGGGCGACCGACCGCCAGACCGCGGCGACCGACCGCCTGCGATCGGCGATCGTCGACGCCCCGCGTGTGACGACGGAAAAAAAAGCGTCACACGAAGATACACGAAGATGTTGGAGACATCGACCGTTCACGACTCAACGACCCCGAGGATCGATCAACGCAGGGTGTTACAAAATAAACGCGCGCGGGTCGCCGCGATGCCGCGCGCGTCACCACGTCGCGCGTGACGAAATCGATTTCGGCGACGAGATCGGGCTGGGTGGTGACCAGCCAAAAGTTCGTCCGTATTTCCGCGCGCGCGCGCGTCGATAACGGATCGCACGCGCGCGACGCGACGCGACGCGACGCCGATTTGTTCACGCCGCGCGAGGGTCTTTGAAGAATCGGATCGCGGCGTCACACAGCGCGCGCGAACGACGCGACGAGAGCGACGCGCGGCGGCGGCGCGAGACGCGAGCGGCGACGCTCGACGGTCGATTTTCGTGCGCTTCGGGAACACGGGACGCCGCGCGCGCGTCGGCGACGCGTCGAACGCGCGAGACGGGACGCGCGGAGGGAGGAGAGGGATGGTGACGCGATGCGTGAGACGAGATCGCGGGACGCGCGCGGCGCGGGACGCGCGCGCGCGGTGTGGGAGGCGCGCGCGAACGTTGGTCGCGGCGCTGGCGTGCGCGGCGGCGCTGGCGGCGACGCGGGCGGAGGCGAGCGACCCGGAGGTGGCGCGAGTGTGCCAGCACGATTATGAACGAGGCTGGTGCCTCGATGCGGGGTATGACGAGGCAGACGCGGCAGACGGGACGTGGACGTCGTTGTGGTACAACGAGGCGAGTTCGTTGCTTGTGCGAGACGGGTACGAAGCCATCATCACGGTGTATCATCATGAAACGCTAAATAGGGGTCAATACGGCGCGGGGCCCGGCACTTACAAGGATTTCTCGCACCAGGACGTCTGTAAGACAATGGTCTATAAATCTACTTACGAAGGCGAAACTAAGAACGCTTACGGAGTAGATTTCACGCAAACGAACGGCGACTGGTTGAATAACAACGCCGATTGGATTGGGATTAAGCTTCAACAAGGTTGTCCGGGAACATGGGACAGTTGGTCGGCGTGCTCCTCATCGTGCGGACCGGGCACCCAGACAAGAACTTACGGCATTCCAAGCGACGCCAAATCGAACTGGAATTTTGCATGCAATTACGCAGACGACGGCGTGCCAGCGTACAACGGGTGTAAACCCTGTTCCAACAATCGCGGCAAGGTGGAAACGCGAAATTGCCAAGTCGCGCCGTGTCCGCCGCCACCGAGTCCACCGCCGCCACCTGGATCGTCGATGCCTCCCGTGGTGACCATCTCAAACGCCCCGAACATCGTGACGTCGTACAAGTTCAACTTTGGCGTCAAAGTGGCGCACGACTCGTGCGAGGGGCACGAGAGCGACTGTTTCGACTCCGAGGTTGATGTAGACGAAGTGATGAACGACGTCGGTCTAAAATGCGACGCGAGCGTGAGGAGCGAAGGTGCAGATTGCTCGTCGGGCGACGGCGAGTTCTTGCCGTGCATGCAGTGGAACAACTTCTCCCCGCGCGAAATTCCGATGACGGATGAGCACGGAACGCTCGCCGTGGGTACTCACAAGATCGCGTATCGGTGTTATTTCAAGTTGGAGGACGGCTCGACGGTGCCGCATACCGACGTGACCGAGGTGCTTCACGAGTTTGTCGTCAAGTACGGGTGCGACGACGTGATGCCTGCGGGCACAGCCGGTAGCGCAGCCGATACGAATTACGAAGTGGCCAAGTACTTATTGCTCACATCGGACATCTTGTCGAACGTCGAGTGCACGGAAGAAGCCATTTACGACGCCAAGGAGGCGATTTTCAGGCGGCACGATAATGACCCGGAGGATGGCGTACTTTCGTACGACGAAATCGTCGCCGCGGCGATTTCGCAAAGCTCGGATACGTTCGTGCTGGAACGGTGGAACGCGATGAGTGGAGGAACTCTGGAACTGCACCCTTCGCAAATGTTGCGAGTCGACATCGACCCTTTACACTGCGGCGACTCCGACAAGGGAATCTTGTCGTATACCGAAGTGGTGTACCCGACGGCGAATCCAAAGGTTGGGGAAACGTCGGCGACGGATTGTGCCAAAGACGCGGCGGGCGTGAAGGTGAAATGGACGTACGGCTCGGGCTTGGCTTTTCAGACGGGTGACTACCTGTGCTCGTATATTGACGGCATACTGTACGACAAATTCGTCGTGCATTCGTCGAGCTCGGACTCTTTGCCGGAGGGATACGCGCCTCTGTCAAATCAACCCGAGCTGAGTGCTTTGCACGAAATTAACGATGTACGCCCGGTGGCTGGATCGGCTTTGGACTCGCAACAAACTCTCGAAGCTTACTTTCTGTTCAGCCAACAGAACTCCAGCGACCTCATCGCGTCGTTGTCGACTTCGAGCGAAGGGTTCACAAAGACGGTGCCCACACTGAAGGCCGTGAACCAGGCGCGAAACATCGGCGCGTGCGAAGGCGGTTCGGGCGGCGCTTGTCTGCTCGCCGCCGACGCGTCTGGGAATTTCGAATACGAATATACCGGTGAACCACTTTTAGACGACGTTGGTTTTTCAGCGTGGATCTACGTGCCGTGTGGTGCGCTTGCATCAACGCCCGACGACGCCAAGCGCGCGTCCATCGCGTACTTCGCGGGCGAATACGCGAATCGTTCTCAAATCTTGAACTTTTTCTTACGACGCAGGTCGAGCGACACGAGTTCGTTCGACGTCGTGGCGACGTTCGAAAGCGGCGATGCGAACGCGAATCGTGAGATTAGCATCGTCGACGCAGTTCGCTGCGAACAGTTCTCTTACGTTGGGTTCGCACTCAATTACGCGCGCGGCATGCTTTTACGCGCGGATGACAAGTCGGAAGTCGACTCTGCGTGGTCGGTTGACAGTTTGAAGTATACGAAGACGCTGCGGATGTTCGGAGCGAACGAAGTCGAATATGATGACGTGCGCGTATATTCGGGAACCGTTTCTGCTGGTACTTTTGACGACGCGTTCTCATGCGGACACAGAAGCGCGTGCACACCACGCGCTCTCGCGACGCCCGCCTCGCGTCGCGTCGTCTGCTCCGTCGCCGTCACGCAGAATGGCGATGAGTCGTCGCGCACAAACTATGTCTGCGCCACCGGAATGTATTACGACGGTTCTGCCATCGATATCACGATGAAGATGGATCTCTCCGGCGTAAACTTTGCATTTCGCGACACGTCTTGGAACGAGAATTCTTTCGAAATTCTGCGGCGGACGGCGAGCACGTCATCGGCAACGTCGACGTTCGACACCGTCATCATAATCAGCAGTGGGCTCAAAGGTTGCGCGAGCAACTTTGCCTCCATCACGTACGTCGATCGCGACGCCGGCGCTGAACCGAACCTTGAATGGCACTACAAAGTGCGCACCAAGACGTCGTCTGGCGACGACTTTGTTTCCCTCGCGCGCTACTTCAAATCGCCGTGGATCGGTACTTTCGAGGGTGACGTGACCGCTGGGTCGTCGCAAGTTGGTGTGCCTTATATCCGGGTGTGCGCAAACTTTGCCTCTCTCGCGTCGCCCGCGGTCGAAAATGGATATAAGACTAACAACTTGGCGCTCAACATGCGAGCGACGATTTCAAACGACATCGCCAAGACGGCGACGGAGAAAGCGTACGTCATAACGAATGGTGACGCGAGCGGCGATGAAGGGAGCGTGCGCGTGTCGACTGATGATTACGTCCGCGTCGAGCTCGCTGACTGGAGTAGCGTTGAGACTGTCAAAGTGTGCGGTAAATTTGGCTCGTCGACGCGACCGGCGCTCACCGCGTACGTTCAAGACTACGACGCCGGCGACTCGGTCAACTATGGAAACGTGTGCGAATTCAGCGCGACGCAGAACGCGGGGTCTCCGTTATCGCAGAGTTGCTATCATTACGATTGCCGAGGAACTCACCTCGCGTCGTTTCACGGGCAATACGTCGCGGTGGAGTTTGCGGAGCCGGCCGAGGTGACGGAAATCGCCGCATACGGCTCAAAGACGGCGTGCAAATTTTCCACAGTCACCGACGATAGCGGTGAGTTCATTCTCGCATTAACCGACACGTCGGGCACGATCGCAAAGAAACCGCAAGTCTTGATCGGCGTATACAAAGCAGAAGTGTCCCAGACGACGGAAAATATGCTGATCAACGCGTCGTTGACTGGCGATCCAAGCGATGTTCGACCCGAGGATGTGCTCTTAGTCGTGCGCGAGACTCAGAGCGAGGGATCCACACAGCAACCGAGCGAGTCGTCGAGTGTCGCGACGAGTTTCGCGCAAGTCGACGTCGATGAATCGGGCGATGTCTCAATGGACGAGTTCGTGACATTCGTCGCGACCGCCGTCGGCTTCCCGACCAAAGGTCACGCCGTCGTCTCGGACGCCGTCTGGAGGTCTTGGGACACCGATGGAACCGGCGAATTGGACAAAAACGAGTTTCAAGGCGTTGCGTCGAAGATGGTTTCCGGTGCGCTCGTCGCCGAACCAATCGTCGTTTACCCACCGATCAACGTGACGTACGACTTCGCGTTCAAGACGACCAGAACGTCGGCCAAATGCGAAAACTTTGTCTTGGCGCGCCAGGCGTCGTCGATTCTTCCGCGCAACAACACGGGGTGGAGCGAGTTTTATTCGAATCTCGTCGCGATTGGAGCCGACCCTATCGAACTGGTCCAGGGGTGTGGGGATTCAATCGTCGACGCGTTCGATCGCGGTGACGCGCAGCTCAGAGTAGTCGCGCCCATGCTCGCCGCGCCCGTTGGAGCGAAATCAATTTCCCTCGCTGTGTGGCAATCGAGCGATGAAGCGGACGTTTTGCGTCGATTTTTGTCCATCAACGACGCATCGAATAACGGCTTGAAGCTCGTGTCGAGCAATCGTCCCTTCGACGTCGTGCACGTGTTTAATCAGAAGGAGGACGAGCAGAATCCCCCTGGCGACGACGAAGACTTGAGTCACGCGTTCACGGAGACGGCTTCGATGCGCGTCGAGAAGTCACGCATGAGTTACAAATCATCGATGAATCAATTGTTCACGGATGACACCATGACGTACGTGAAAGGCGCTGTTCTTTTCCCGAAGAACCGCGTCGCCGGCTCCACGCGATGTGGGCTCGAAGAAGCCACCATCACCTTGACAGACAGCGCGGGAGCGAGTAACAATTATACGACGGATGAATCGGGCTGGTTCGAAATCGCGGTGACGCGCGGAAAGACGTTTACGTTTGAAGCGCATTTTCCTTCGCATACGCTCTGCTATGCCGGTCGAACGATCGCAGACGCCGCAGGAACAGAATACTGCGCCGAGAAGCCTTTGTCTGTGACGCTGAACCAAGTCGTCGACGATTCGTTTATTTTCTTCGCGGACGTCACCGAGGGGAACGTCGACTTGGGATTGTACCACGGCGACTGCGAAGACACGTATACGGGCGCAAAGTTCAAAATTACTCCCGTGAACGGCTGTCACGCACCGGTGTACGTCACGAGCGAAGAGGTTGACGGCTGGCAATCCGACGTGAAAGGCGTTCCCGACGCGGTGGACCCCGTCCCACGGACCGCCCGCGTCTGGCCGTTTGCGGCGATGGACTACTCCATCATGCTCGACTCTGGACCGGACGGGAGCGTCGTCGACGCAATCAGAGACGAGCCGTGGTACGACCAAGACGCGTGTCAAACCGAAGACGGCAGCATCCTCACGTACTTTCGCCGGCGCAATACGCTTGAAAGACTCGCTCTGATGCGAGACGACAACTTGTGGAGTCAAATTCGTTACCGTTACCACGGGTACATATGCGCATACATCTCGAATATCGCCAAGATTTCTAACGATCAGGACGTGTGCTTGGGTGACGACGATGGACGACTCAAAGCCGATCACTTTTTGGGCGAAACAAGCGTCCAAGACGTACTCGGTTGGCACGATAGTACGAAACAATCGTTCAACATGAACCTGCAAGTGTTTGAAATACACGCGGTGGCGGGCGGCTACAAGAAATGCTTCAAGCTTCCAGGAAATGATGGTAACGAAGGAAGCACTCTCGCCAAAGTTCGACAAGACGTCACCGAAGCCGGGAACAACCCGTGTCATCCGAACAGCGGCGGCGGACCTGGGTGCGATTTCCAAGTAGAACTCACGGATGAAGACTACGGCAACGTCGATCTCCCGCCCGAGAGCGCCGTGGTGAATCGCGGTTTACCAAATCTGGCGGGAAATCATCGACGCCAAGTGAGCGTGCAAGTCGCGCGCAACGACGGCTATCGCACCGTCACCGCGACGACGACGCGTAATCTGATCTCTCTCGGCAGTAAGCAACGTGGCGGTGACGGCTTGAGCGATGCCACGTTTTGGGCCACCGTGCCGCTCGACGGGTTGGTGTACACCGTGGTGCATGATCCACCAGGGGGCGATTCGTACGCCGAGTTGAGCTCGGGGTCGACGGTTTCGATCGAGTACACGCTCGCGAAAACCCGCGCCGGTGGAAATACGATGGACTTCAAACTCGGTCTGTATTATAAAACAGGCGCGGAGAGTACAACAGGTGTTTCCGTTGGCATGGGAGCGGAAGTACAGTCTTCGAACACTGCCGTGGCGAAAGTCTTCGATGAAACGACCCAAATAACCGATTTTGAAGTCCCATCACTCAAAGTGCGTAGTCGAACCAGAGACGCTTGGGACATGAGTTTGACCACGGAAAGAGTCATTCGAAGCAGCGACGATCCTGCTCTTCCCGGTCGCCCCGGTTCTACGATTCTCGGCGGCGGTATCGAGCTCGTGTATGAACTGTCAGACGTGCTCGATCTCACGGGAAAAGACGCGGCTGGATCAGCGAACTCTCACTGCCTGGAAGCGTTCGTGGAGACCACCTGGTCTGCGCGTAAGCCGACGTCATACGCGTTGACGGTGCAGTCGATTGAGAAGCAAATCATGCCAAATTTACAGTTTTTACTTCGCGCGAATGAGGCCAAAGGTGATTACGAGTGGAATAATACGCTTGATTGGAAGCGGTACATTCAAGGCAGAATCGACGCCTGGAGTCGCACGCTTGAATGGTCGATGCCGACGAGCGGCGTGCCGTACATCGGCGATTCGTCCGTTTTCCAGCACAACATCGACGCAAAGTTCGGGCACTACGACGACGAGTACGAGGCCAAGTGGACGGGGGGTTCTTCTGGCGTGCTCTCGGACCTGCAACGTGAATGGGCCGAAGCGTCGGCCTTAGACTTGAAAGCCAACGGGATCAGTAACTTCAATATAAATGCCGCAGTCGTAGCCTTCAAGGCGGCGCGTCAATTTACGCCTGCATCCATATTCGGAACAGTATTTACGGCGTTTACCAGCCTTGCTGCAACAAGTCTGCTCGGTCCCAGCAATTACTTATCTATTGGAGAGGGAATGTTCGGGGTGTTGGACACCGCCTCAGAAGACGAATACCAGGGGGGCATGTGGAACTACTTACGCAAGGACGACCTAGAACCAGACTACGACACACTCTTGAAACACGACGCCGACGAAGTGTATTACTCTTTTGGCATGTCGAATGAGGCGGTGGACAGTATGGAATCTGCGGGTTTTGATTCGTCCAAAATCGGCGAACTCGACACGGACGGCGCCGAGCGTTACATTTCTCCAACGGATAATACGCGTATCATGGCGTCACTCATGGGTGGTCAGGGTCCAACCGGCTTCGACGATTCGTCGGGTGAAGTTTTGCTCACGTTTAGCGGCGGCGGCGCGGCGCTGGACTTTTCGTTCTCTTCGAATGAGGTACTGCATGACGAAGCGTATGAAGTCGACTTGGGCATTGAAGGTGGTGTGAAAACTACCTCGGATAGTCATTGGGATACGGAGGTGACAGCGATTGCGTTTACCAACGTAATGCACCTGAAGGGTCCCGACATCGACGGGCACTATCATCGCGAATTCGGCCGCGAGCGCGCGTTCATGTGGAACAAGCGCGGTCTTTTGACGTCTCATTACACGCTCGGCGATCCTGAATATGGCGATAAATTTGTCGTCAGCGTCAGTTCTGACGCTCGCTTTGGGACACCGCTCTTCATCACAAAAGGCGGTCGCAGTCTATGTCCCGGAGAGTTGGGCACCGTGTTTCGAGATTCTGGCGTCACGTTGGAACTCGCTTCTCGACGTTCGATGGAATCTCTCAACCCGGGTGAGCGCGCTATTTTCAGTGTCGTGATTCGAAACGAGTCACCTTACAGAGAAGCCCGCCCTTATTCACTACACCTCGTCGACGGTCTCGCTTCGTCGTTGGACGCAATCGTCGACGCCGCCGACGCCGCCGCCGCTGAACCTGGCGCGACGGGTACGAGCGTGAACGACGCCGTCATCCTTGCCGCCGGCGAATCCATCGCGCGGGCATCTCCAGAAGTCGCCTCCGTCAAACAAGCGGCGAGTGACGCGGCCGGAGGCGGTCAACCTCCGATGGAAGTTGCGAACGCGGCGTACAAGGCGCGAAGCACCGCCGCGCCGTATCAAGACAAAGCGATGGGCGACTCGATGTTTAGCATCAACAAGAACAAGCTTTCTCTCGGCGATTACATGCCGTTTAAGTTTGTCGGCGGCGACGCGCTCGGTAGGCAGCAGTTCATCGCGCAACAGTACTTGGACGTCGCCGTCAATCCCGGTTTCGCGACGCGCAACATCGAGTACGTGCAGCTGCGCGTGCAAAGTTTGTGTGAGACGCGAATATGGGAAGAATCCAATCTCTACCGCGATCCCATTGGATTCTCGCTCAACGTGGAAGAAATGAGCTGGCTTCAGCGTTGCCCGCGAGTGCAGTTCGATGAAACCACCATCGCGGGTTACTCTTCCTCTCGAGTTTCGCAGCAGTCTGATGCAACGCTTCCGCTCGTCGTCGTGAATCCGAATCCGGACGTGCTGTGGCCCGACGCCACGAACGCAACCAACCCGTCGATGAACACGAATTTGGACAAGGTTCGGTTGCAGTACCGCCCTGTTACCGGCGGCGAATGGATCACGGCAAAGAGCGAAGACGGTCGACTTAAAGACGACAACTACAAGTTCAATTTGTTGTGCGAAGATTCGCGAACCGTCGGATGCAAGTTTGATTGGAACTTGAACAACGCCTACGATAAATTGCTCAGTGGTTTCAAAGATGGCGCGTACGAGCTTCGCTTGAAGAGCTTTTGCATTAACGCTCCCACTCTTGCGGACATTTCCGTGCAAGAGTATGTCTCAGACACCACGCTCGCGCTCTTCGTCGACACCAAGGCTCCGATGAAAGTGAGAACCGCTTCGGGCGAGGAATTCTTCAGCGTCGCTTTCACGGAAGAAATCGACTGCGGCGCGCAAACGCTGCGCGTCACAAAGGTCAATTCGATGTGCGACGGCGCACAAGCTACCGCGACGAACGAACCTATTTCGGCAGAAAAAGTGCAGTCCTCGTACTCGGTGACGTGCGTTTCAAACGCCGGCGCCGGCACGTGGGTCATCGAGTTTCCCGACGACGCCGCTGGACTTTACCGAGTCACCGTCGACGGCATCACGGACTTGGCTGGCAATCCCGCGAAGACCATCGTGGACGTCGTCCAGGTGCGATGCGCGTCGTCGCCATCCGTCGCGCGATTGGGCGCGCGCGCCGCCGCCATCGTCGCGCGCGCCGGTCCCGTCGCCGCCGATCTCCGCGGCGTCGCTCTCACCGCGCTCGTCGCGATCGCGCTCTTCATCGCGCATCGCCGTCGAAGCCAGTTTTCGACGATTCGCGTCGCGCTCGAGTCCGACGCCGTCGTCCCGCCCGCGTCCTCGGCGTCGCCGCCGTCCTACGGCGCCGTCGCCATCTGACGCGACGCGACGCCCGGCCGAGTCCTCCGCCGCCGACGCGCCAATTTTCCAATCCTTCGCGGCGCGCGCGGTTATAATCCGAATTTTCGCCCTCTACGTCGTCGGTTCGCGTTCGCCTCGCGACCGTTCGCGACGCACCCGAGGATCGATCGCCTTTGTCGCGCTTTGCGACGTTCGATGCGTCGCTTTTGAAGGATGGTCGAACGTGATTCGTTCGATGCGTGATCGACCGATCGTGACTCGAGATTTGACCCCATGCCGCGCGCGCGTCGGGAAAAGCGCCCTCGCGCGTTCGGCGCCCTCGCGCGTCATTCCGATGCGTCGTA
>Ga0181602_10004720_pt1 | contig 10437 bp, 10 predicted proteins | sample 041ome_14_FD_148640 | JGI IMG/M metagenome (GOLD analysis project Ga0181602, IMG submission 148640) | Coastal salt marsh microbial communities from the Groves Creek Marsh, Skidaway Island, Georgia - 041408US metaG (spades assembly) | ecosystem: Environmental > Aquatic > Marine > Intertidal zone...
CCCTCCAACGCCGCCGCGCTTGAAGTGATAGCCGAGGCGGTTGCAAGTGCCGGTTATGCGCTAGGTGAGGACATCACCCTTGCGTTGGATTGTGCCGCGTCTGAGTTTTATCGCGACGGGCGATATCATCTGGGGGGAGACGGTCGTGATTTCGACAGTAGCGGTTTTGCGGATTATCTGTCGGGCCTGGTCGACCTTCATCCGATCGTCTCCATTGAGGACGGGTTGGATGAATCTGATTGGGCGGGGTGGCGGATACTCACAGAAAAACTGGGCCAGCGCGTGCAGTTGGTGGGTGACGATTTGTTTGTCACCAATACCGAGATCCTGAAGCGCGGTATTGATGAGGGCATCGCCAATTCCATACTCATAAAATTCAATCAGATAGGCTCCCTCACCGAGACCCTTAACGCGATTGCTATGGCAAAAGCCGCGGGGTACACGGCGGTGATTTCTCATCGCTCTGGCGAGACTGAGGACGCCACTATTGCCGACCTCGCGGTGGGAACGGGGGCCGGTCAGATCAAAACGGGATCCCTCTGTCGATCCGATCGAGTGGCCAAATACAACCGATTGCTCCGCATCGAGTCGGAGCTGGGATTGACAGCCCCCTATCCGGGTCGAGATATCCTCATGGGGCGCTAATGCGCTGGCTCGTTGTCTGTTTGTCAGGGTTATTCCTGTTGCTGCAATACCGACTGTGGTTTGCAGAGGGCGGCCTAGCGGAAGCAAATCGCTTGCAGACCCAATTGGAACAAGCCGAGCAAGAAAATCAGAAGTTGCTTGAGCGGAATGCTGGCTTGACGCGAGAGGTGGTGGCGCTTCAGAACGGAGACGAAGCCGTTGAGAAAAATGCCCGGGAGAATTTGGGGCTGATCAAGGACGGTGAGGTTTACTACCAGTTCGTCGAAGAGCAAGCAGCGCAGTGAGCAGCATCTGGGCAGTCGTCCCCGCCGCTGGAACTGGGCGTCGGCTGGGTGGTGAAATTCCCAAGCAGTATCGAGAGATCGCGAGAATCCCACTGTTAGAGCACACGCTGCGAGCGCTGCTGCGCTCCCCAGATATACGCGGGGTTATGGTGGCGCTGGATCCCTCTGACCGACGCGCAGACGGCATTCCGAGTCTTACCGATGTACGAGTAGAGACGACTCCGGGCGGCGCTGAGAGATCAGCATCTGTGCTGGCGGGCCTGAAGGCCCTTGCCGACAGGGTGACGTCGGATGACTGGATTTTGGTTCATGACGCGGCAAGGCCTTGTCTGGACTACCCGTCACTCTGCGCATTGATTGAGCACGCGCGTGGCTGTGGTGAAGGGGTGATTCTCGCGGAACCCGTTGCGGATACGCTAAAACGTGTTGATGGGGAGGGAGCGATTACCGCCACGGTGGATCGGAGTGCGTTATGGCGTGCGCAAACGCCCCAGCTGTTCCCCTTTCACCAGTTACACCATGCCCTTGAAGCGTGTCTGGCTGATGGCGTGAACGTGACTGATGAGGCGATGGCTGTAGAGTTGGCCGGTGGACGGGTTCGGGTGCTGCCAGGGCCACCGAGCAACATTAAAGTCACGCTCGAGGCAGATCTCGCCTTCGCAGAGCTGCTTTTGCATCAACAAAATAGGGAGGACGCGTGATGCGTATTGGCCACGGCTTTGACGTTCACGCCTTTTGTCCCGGTGATCACATCATGTTGGGTGGAGTTCGCATTGACTGTGACCGGGGCTTGGAGGCGCACTCCGATGGTGATGTCGCTTTGCACGCACTCTGCGATGCGCTATTGGGCGCAGCGGCGCTCGGGGATATCGGTCAACACTTCCCCGATACAGATCCCGCGTTTCGTAACGCGGACAGCCGCACACTGCTTAGATCCGTGATGGAAAAAATTAGTCAAGCGGGTTGGCGGGTCGGTAACGTTGACGTGACCCTCGTCGCTCAAACGCCCCGCCTGGGAGATTATTTGCTGGCCATGCGCGCCTGTGTCGCCGCCGATTGTCGGGTCGATGAGGGGCAGATTAATTTTAAGGCGACGACCACGGAGCGGCTGGGTTATATCGGTCGCGAAGAGGGCATCGCGTGTCACGCTGTGGTGCTACTGCAGAATGAGGCCCACGCCTAATGAGTCAATTGGGTATTGGCATGACCTCCCAGCGCACGCGTGAGCGATTGATTCAGCGGCTGATGGAGCAGGGCATTACGCGCTTCGAGGTGTTAGAGGCTATTCGCAGTATGCCGCGGCATCTGTTTGTTGATGAAGCGCTGGCGCATCGCTCCTATGAGGATACGGCATTACCCATTGGCTATGGACAGACGTTGTCGCAACCCTACATGGTTGCGAAAATGAGTGAACTGGCGTTGGCTGCGGGTCGGCCGAAGCGAGTGCTCGAGCTGGGGAGCGGCTCTGGTTACCAGACCGCGATTTTGGCTTCTTTGGTGGATGAGATTTGTGCCATAGAGCGGATTAAACCGTTACTGGACCGTGCGCGAAAACAGTTACGGGCACTTAAGATTCGTAACGTGCGCTGGCGACATGGCGACGGGCTTGAGGGATGGGCATCCGAGGCGCCCTTCGATCTGATTTTGGGAGCTGCGGCGCCAGAGCATCTTCCGCAGACGCTGCTCGCTCAGTTAGCACCGGGCGGGCGCTTGATTCTGCCAGTTGGCGGGCGCAGACAGAAGCTGATAATGGTCACCGCAACCGAAGAAGGCTTCGCGGAGGAAGTGATTGAAGAGGTTAACTTCGTGCCCATGATCAGCGGAACATCTCGTTAGTGCAGGGTCCAACCGGCATATTTCTGCGAGGTTTGGCCATGGGTGCGGCCGACGTGGTACCGGGCGTTTCCGGCGGCACGGTTGCGCTGATAACGGGCATTTACGAACGGCTGATCAGCGCTCTGGTGGCGGCCGACAAGGAAGCGCTTATCCTGTTGTTGCACGGCCGGTGGCGCGCGCTTTGGTATCGACTCGATGGACCTTTTTTAGCGTGGCTTCTGGCGGGCATTTTGACGGCGGTTTTCTCCTTGGCGTCAGCCGTGCATTGGCTACTTGAGTATTACCCGCAGCCGCTGTGGGCATTTTTTTCGGGCTTGATCTTAATCAGCGGCATCGTGCTGGTCAGGGACGAAGTTAACGTCGCAAAGCTTGATCACCTCCTGATATTTACCCTGGGTGTCGCACTGGCAGTCGTTATAGACACCTTACCGCCGTCCGGATTTCTGGCTGGCTTGCCGGGGCTGTTCTTTGCGGGGGCGATTGCCATTTGCGCCATGATTTTGCCCGGTATTTCGGGCAGCTTTATTCTGGTGCTACTCGGGATGTACGCGCCCGTGCTGGCGGCCATCAGGGGGCTGCAGTTCGATCAGCTAGCCGTGTTCGCCTTGGGCTGTGCGCTGGGTTTATTGTGTTTTACGCGATTACTGGGTTGGCTGTTAAAGCGTGCTCGTCTCAGATTATTAGCGCTGCTCAGCGGTATTCTGTTGGGATCGCTGATAACGGTCTGGCCCTGGCAGAGCGCTGTATCCGTTGGCGCCGGCCAGCCACTTGAGCATTGGACCCGGCCGGTGTTGCCCACCCATTCATCGATCGTAGATCCGCAATGGCTGTTGTGTGGCGGCGGGTTTGTTCTCGGAATATTCGTGGTTTGGTTGCTGCACAGATGGTCGGGGCGAGCCCATCGATAAGTGCTTAATGCATATCATCAGGACATGGCTGCTGGGCTGTGTCGTGGTGTCCGGGTGCGCCGAACATCCCCCCGCGGCGATCGAAGACCGGTCCAGCATCGCGGAAACGAGCGCACCCGAAGTCAGACGCGCGAGCCAGATCTCTATGACTGACAGGGGTGAACTGCCCACAGGGCCTGATTACATTGTTCAGCCCGGCGATACCCTATACGCCATCGCCTTTAGGCTGGGTATGGACTACCGATCGCTGGCAGCGCTCAACCAGATCGACGCGCCCTACGTTATTAGGGTAGGGCAGTCCCTGGTCACGGAAGCGCCCAAGGTGGCGATCGCGGCGGCACCTGCCAGTGCAGATGGTGATGCGGCGGCTACCATTAGCACGCGCGAATTGGCATCCGCTGCGGGTGCAAATGGTAAGGTGGCGACCGACCCTGCGACCGTGGGCAAGGGGTCAACGACCTCGACTCGTGGGTCGGTAGCGTCTGCCAGCCATTCCCCCGCAAAGGCCGCCCCCGCCGAACCGCAACCTGTTGCCCCCACCCCCAAGCCTGTTGCATCGCCGAAGCCCAAGCCGCCGCCGGCGGCAATCGCCAATGCGCCGGTGGACCGATGGGGCTGGCCCGTGAAAGGACGGATCATTCGTTCATATGCTGAAGACGTCCATAAAGGTATTGATTTGGCCGGTGCCCGAGGCGATCAGGTTCGCGCCAGCGCAGGGGGCGTCGTTGTTTATGCAGGTACGGGAGTGACGGGGTACGGGGCACTGATCATCATCAAGCACAACGACACCTATCTCAGTGCCTATGGGCACAACGACGAGCTCCTCGCCGCCGAGGGGGAGCAGGTGTCTGCAGGAAAGTTGATCGCGCGAATGGGCAGCTCGGGTACCGATTCAGTCAAACTGCACTTTGAAATTCGTCGTAACGGGCGTCCGATCGATCCTGCTACGTTACTGAGCTCCCGCTAAGAAGTCGCCGCTGCGGCGCCAGATTATCGCTCGAGCAATTCCAGCTTGCCCGGCTTGCCCGCCCAGTCTTCAGCATCTGCGGGCGGCTCTTTGCGCTCGGTAATGTTCGGCCAGATCTCAGCGAGCTCCGCGTTGAGCTGAAGGAATTCTTCCTGATCTGCGGGTAGCTCATCTTCAGAAAATATGGCGTCGACCGGACACTCGGGCTCGCACAGGGCGCAGTCGATGCACTCGTCAGGATGTATCACCAGAAAATTCGGGCCCTCGTAGAAACAATCTACCGGGCACACTTCTACACAATCCGTGTGCTTGCATTTGATGCAATCTTCGCCAACAACAAATGTCATACTGCTACCTCTCTCATCCCACGGCGAAGGATACTGGTTAGCGGGAATTTTGAAAACCGTTCAGCTTTCGTCTTCAAGCTTCTGTTTCATGGCGTAGATCCAATCCAGCGCCTCGCGCGCACTCATCGAATCGGGTTCCAGCGTCGCCAAGGCGTCGAGAATGCGCGATTGCGAGGCCGGAGATGGGGCGACAAACAGCTCGGCCTGTGAGGGCGCAGGTCCCGATGCCTGACCGCTCTCGAGTTCGCGCAGTTTTTCCTGGGCGATGCCAAGGATAGCGCCGGGGATACCCGCAAGTTTGGCGACCTGAATCCCGAAGCTACGGTTGGCGGGACCCTCCTGAATCTGATGCAGGAACACCACGTGCTCTTCATGCTCGGTGGCATCGAGATGAACATTCGCCATGGCGCGATGCTGCTCGGGTAGCGCTGTAAGCTCGAAATAGTGTGTGGCAAAAAAGGTCAGCGCGCGAATTTCGTTCGCCAGTGCCAGTGCCGTGGCCCAGGCGATGCTCAAGCCATCAAAGGTACTGGTTCCCCGGCCGATCTCGTCCATGATGACCAGGCTTCGCTCGGTGGCGTTATGCAGAATATTGGCTGTTTCGGTCATCTCGACCATAAAGGTCGATCGCCCACTGGCGAGATCATCGGACGACCCGATTCGGGTAAAGATCCGATCAAGGCAGGATAAGGTAACGGCTTGTGCGGGTACGAACGCGCCCACGTGTGCCAGCAGCGCGATTAGCGCATTCTGTCGCATGTAAGTTGATTTACCGCCCATATTGGGTCCGGTTATCAAGAGCATGCGGCGTTTTTGATCCAGGTGCGTATCGTTAGCGATAAAGGGGGTATCGCGGGCCGCCTCGACCACCGGGTGTCTGCCTCCTTCTACCCTGAGTAGCGTGGTGTCGCTGAATTGAGGGCGGCAGAGAGACATCACGCAGGCTCGCTCCGCAAAGCACGCCAGCACATCGAGATCGCATAATGCGGTCGCCGTTGCCTGGAGTTCACTCAGGGATTGCCCGATTTTTTTAACCAGCGCCTCGTAAAGGTATTTCTCTCGGGATAGCGCACGGCTTTTGCTGGAGAGCGCCTTGTCCTCAAAGGTTTTGAGCTCGGGCGTAATGAATCGCTCAACATTTTTCAGCGTCTGGCGGCGTTGGTAGGTCGCGGGCGCTTGCTCGGATTGCGCCCGACTGATCTCAATGTAGTAACCGTGTACGCGGTTGTAGCCCACCTTCAGCGTTGACAAGCCGGTTGTAGCGCGCTCCCGCTGTTCGAGATCCAGCAGGTAACCGCCCGCATTCTCACTGATGCTCCGCAATTCATCGAGTTCCTCGTCATAACCCTCGGCGATGACGCCGCCATCTCGGATTAATACGGGGGGATTCTCGACGATTGCTCTCTCAATGAGCTGCGTGAGTTCATCGTAGTCGGGCAAAGCGTCCGCCAGCTGATCGAGCAATTCAGCACCGCTCGGCAATCGGCTTCGAATCAACGGTAATTGCATCAAACTGCTACCCAAACGGCTGAGGTCTCTGGGTCTCGCCGAACCCAGTGCTACCCTCGATAAGATTCGCTCCAAGTCCGCTATGTCTCTAAGGGCTTCGCGCAGCGGCTCAAAACCGTAGTCATCGACCAGTCGTTGCACGGCGTCGAGTCTTTTTTCAATGACGAGCCGATCGTTGATGGGACGATGCAACCAACGTCTGAGATGGCGCGCTCCCATAGCCGTCATGGTGCTGTCGTAGACGGCATAGAGCGTGTGTTCTTCACCGCCGTTCAGGGTGACATCGATCTCGAGGTTACGGCGCGTGGCCGCGTCGAGAATGACGGCGTCGACCTGTGATTCGGGATGAATGGCGCGGATATGCGGCAGTTCTCCGCGCTGGGTATCTTTGACGTAGGTGAGTAGCGCGCCAGCAGCGGTAATGGCCAGACCCATGTCAGCGCAGCCAAAGCCCTCCAGGTTATGGGTTTGGAACTGTCTTTGCAGATCTTCCCGCGCGTTGGTTTCGTCAAAATGCCAGTCGGCCTGCCGGCGAATTGCGCCCGGCCAGGAGGCATCTTCGAATGTACTGGATTCGGGAATCAGAATCTCGGCCGGCGATAGGCGCGCCAATTCCGCGTCGAGCGTGCTGTCGTCTTCAACTTCCGCAATCAGGAATCGACCGCTACTGATATCCAGCCAGGCGAGGCCATAGCTAGATTTTGCGACGGCGATGGCGAGGAGAAGCGCATCGTTTCGTGCGTCGAGCAGCGATTCCTCAGTCAATGTGCCGGGCGTAACGATACGAACAACTTCGCGCGCGACCGGCCCTTTGGTTGTGGCTGGGTCACCGGTTTGTTCGGCTATGGCCACCGACCGACCCGCCTTGACTAGTCGTGCCAGATATCCCTCCGCAGCATGGTAGGGCACCCCGGCCATGGGGATTGCTTCGCCCGCTGATTTGCCGCGGCTGGTGAGGGTGATGTCCAGTAATTTGGAGGCAATCTCAGCATCGTCGTAGAACAGCTCGTAGAAATCCCCCATACGATAGAACAAGAGCTCGCCCGGGTGGGCGCGCTTGATCGCCAGATACTGCTGCATCATGGGCGTATGCGGGTTGTCGTCAGTCGAGGTATTCATCGGGCTTCGGGCTGGGTTTTCCTCATTATATTCGGCTTCGATATCTGGTGTGTCTGGCATATCTGAAACATCTAGCCCAGCATCGTCCAAGGGCACCAGCGCACGGCTATCTAGCCATAGCGACAGACCCACAGCAACATGCAGCCTCGCTGGAGCTCAATGATTTGCCGGCGACACAGGGCGCCGTGATTCGAGATCTGAATCACATGTTCAGTGCCACCGCCGCTCAGAATATGAGGCGGTTTAAGATTGAGAATGCGATCGGTTTTTTTGTCGCCAGCGATGCACTTCACGCAGTGTCGGCCTTGGGCGCACTCGATATTCGAAGGCAGGTGAGAGGGTTCGCTCGGTGCTGAATACCTTGGCTTTTTAGGCGCGACGTAATCCCGTGGTAATGCTCACGGCACAAAGCCCAGCCAGAGGATCGTTTGAGTCGCGAGGAAAAGTGCGATGCCGGCCCAGATGACAAAAAGCACTACGAGGGCGATGCCGTCCTGTAACCAGCCGGGCCGCTCAATGCCGAGTTTGGCAAAAATCACCCAGGGCCCTGCGATAAACGCCAGAACGATAAGCATATCGGCAATTAACCAGATGAATTGTTGCAATCGCCATTTCCTTTTACCCGCGTGTTTGCAAAGTCTACACCCCCGCGGTGGGCATATTCGAAATGATCGAACCGGTCTGTCCGCTCAGGATAGATGGGCTCGGTTTGTGGCCCATTCATTTTTATTGATCATCACGGCAAATATAAGCGGTCGCGATCCGTGTGCCTCGAACAGGGACGACAGCAAGATCAAAGCTTACCCAATCCTAGTGCGGGTTGCGTGATCATGGGCGCGTTCCACTCCTTGTAGTTTGAGTGGAGCGTTGCAGTCTGAGTGGTGCGCTATCCCTTCTGGCTGTGAATCTTCCTCTTGCCGTTGTAAGGTCGTCCAGCGTGGCGTCATAGCCTTTTCATTAGGGCGCCGCCCGAAATTTAGACCTCTAAAAGGACCAGGGTTCTGAAAGAAGTCCGGGTTAAACCTTGTGAACATTGCGGCTTATCAGTGGGCCAAACACGAAGGCACTGGGAAGGAAGATGACTGCAACCAAGACCGCGTCTGACATCATTGAGTCAGCTCCCATGGGATTTAGGCAGTGGGGGATTGTTGTCATTTGCATCGGTGTGCTCGCACTCGATGGCTACGACGTGCTCTCAATCGCCTTTGCGGCGCCTGGCCTTGCCGAGGAGTGGGGGCTATCGAAGGCGGCGCTCGGCATTATTTTGCCTCTTGAGTTGGTGGGCATGGCGCTCGGTTCTGTTGTCCTCGGCGGTTTCGCGGATTCCCGTGGTCGTCGCCCAACCCTGTTACTGGGCTTGTTGATTTTAACTTTGGGAATGGCCGCGGCGGGCATTGCGCCCAATGTCTGGGTGCTGGGACTGGCGCGCGTCTTCACCGGTTTGGGTATTGGGGGGCTGTTGGCAACGGCCACCGCTACGTCCTCGGATTTCTGTAATGCCAAGTATCGTGCGGTTGCGGTAGTGCTGGTCGCGGGTGGCTTTCCGCTTGGCGTTTACATTGGCGCAACTTTTCTCGCACCACTGTTAGCAAGCTTTGATTGGCGCATTACCTTTTACCTTGGTAGCGCTATGAGCCTGATCTCTTTGCCGGCGGTGTATTTTTGGATACCTGAGAGCATTGCGTATCTGGAAAGGGCGGGGGGGGTAAACGCTCAATCGGAGACGCGACGGGTTATGCGGTCTCTTGGGCATCCCACTCCAGATAATTTGGCTACTCATCGTGGGGGAGTGCTCCAGCCGGTCGGCATGAAATCGCTATTCGCCCCAAGCTTGATATCGATTACCGTGCTGTTGAGTATTGCTTATTTCGGTACCGTGGGGACCTACTATTATTTTGTGAAGTGGATGCCCACCATTATTGCCGATCTGGGTTACTCCATTTCTGAGGCAACCCGTGTTCTCGGGTTCGTGAGTCTTGGTGGTGTGGTGGGCTCGGTTGGTGTGGGGCTATTAATCAGGGTGGCATCGATAAGGCCGGTGTTGATCGTGTGTCTCGTCTCGGCCGCAATCAGTATCGTTGGGTTTCCTTACTTCACCGATACGCTCGAGAGCATGAGATATGTCGGCTTTCTTGCGGGTATTTTTATATTTGCGGCGCTCTCGGGATATTTCGGCCTGTTTGCGGTTTCTTTTCCCTCCTCTTTGCTGGGCTCAGGTTCGGGGTTGGTTCTCGCTATCGGTCGAGGTGGCGCTGTTCTGGGTCCATTGATCCCGGGCTTTCTCTTCACAGCTGGATTTACCATCAAAACGGTCGCTCTTATCATGACGTCAGGCGTGATTTGCGCGGCTTTTGCCGTTGCCTTGTTGAGGTCTCAAAGCAGCGCATTCGCTGGGGCACAACTCGCTGACTGACAGCCTCGGGTTGCCTGCCTATTCGCTGGGTTTCTCCAGCGGTTAATCGTTTTGAGCAATAATAAGGCGGTTTTGGCGGGTCGGGGTCTGCAGCATCGTCAGAGGCTACAGGCCGCGTTTGTGCCGCACTTTAGACTTAGGGGACAAGTTCCATGCTCGATGCAAAAACGCTTCAGGAGGCTGTGCGCGCGAACGTCGATGCAGCGCTAAGTGAAGATGTGGGCGCCGGCGATATCTCCGCGCTGTTGATCCCGGAGCGGGGGTCTTCGGTTGCCCGCATCATCGCGCGCGAGAGAGCTGTCATTGCCGGTCATCTGTGGGCGGAGGCTGTATTCCAGCGTTTGGATCCGGCCGTAAAGATAGAATGGCGGGTGCAAGAGGGGGACTGGGTAGAGCCAGATCACACCAT
>Ga0181602_10004731_pt1 | contig 10428 bp, 8 predicted proteins | sample 041ome_14_FD_148640 | JGI IMG/M metagenome (GOLD analysis project Ga0181602, IMG submission 148640) | Coastal salt marsh microbial communities from the Groves Creek Marsh, Skidaway Island, Georgia - 041408US metaG (spades assembly) | ecosystem: Environmental > Aquatic > Marine > Intertidal zone...
AAGGCAACATTGAGCCCAGCAATCAAGTCCCCACTACTTGGGTTTCTAAAAAGAGAAGTTTTAAGACCAGGTGCTTTGGGGAAAAATAAGTTTTTACCCAGTTTTAAAATACTCTGATTCATCCAAGTAAAAGCGATGACTTAGTCAGCAACTCGGTACAGGGAGAAAGAGGACTTACAGGACATCCAGCGAAGGGTTGCATCTTCATATTGAGCTTTTGCTTCCGATACCAGTTCTTGCATTTTGGAGAATCGATTCATCTGGATGTTTTTGGATTTTAATAATCGTCCATCCGAAAGGTGATCAAAGGCACTTTGCTGAAGGGTTTTCTTTCTTTCCAGTAATCGGGCAACACTTTGCTTGATTTCGTCGATTGCAGAGATGACTTCTTTTTCGAGTTCTTTACTATTGATCAGAATATTTTCTTCGACCTGATTTCGGGTAAATTCATTGAGAGATTTATCCGATCGCATCGATTTTAGCTGAGCCAAAATATCTGCAACCTGTGCCACTTGTCCATAATCCCGAACAGGAGGGATATGAAGGTATTCAGTTGGACTTTGTCCATTTTTGTGGATCTGGTCGATCCTAAGTAAATGTTGTTTTATCTCAGCAATCTCTTGATCCACTTGCATGATTTCTGAACGGATGGCCATAACCTCGACACTTTCTTCAGGAGAATCACCCAGTTCTTCCTGGATGATGACTTTAAGATCATCCAGCTGTTTTTGATAGTCTTTCACGATCTTTAGTTTTTTCACCAAGCTATCGGGTAGGGGAGATTCAGTGCTTTCACCCGTTATCAATCGATTATAATTTCGAACAATAAGTTCAGAAAGTAAATTGGCAGCACGGGACGAGTGCCCTTTGCAGATAACATCAAGAGACTTTTTTGATTTTGGACGAACCAGGATCAGAGAAGAAAGAATTTCTAATTTATTTTCAGGAAAAATTTCATTGGTGAATGGACCCAAAATCATGTCAAAAGCCACAGGACTCTTCTCCAGTTCATGGAGTATTGTGCTCAGCAAAGGCTTCGATTCAAGAGCCTCTTGGTGAAATGAAATGGCGTAATCCTCATCGATCGCTGAATCGAGGACAAGCAAAGCCTCGGCCCAGGATGAAGAGAAATTACGATCAGAATCTGAATGCTTTTTTTCCAGATTGGGTTCAGAAAGCTCAGGAACTGAGAGCAGGGATGTTTCTGCAGTCTTATTTATTTCATCCACAAAGGAAGCATAGAGAAATACTGCAATGCTTAAAATAATCAGGGCGATACAGTGCCAAGTCTGCATGGTGTGGATCAAAGATTAGATTTTGGATCTTGGCAACTAAAGGGTTCATCGAAAATGCATCCTTGTTGACTTACAGAAAAAACCTTCATCGTATGTAAGGGTGAGTGATAACTCAGTATCTTTCGAATTTTCCCAAAAGCTAGTGGGAATCCAGAGAAACCTCTATGCTTTCATACTCAGTCTCCTTCCAAATCGAAGTGATGCAGAGGATGTTTTGCAGGAGACGAATCTAATTCTTTGCCAAAAATCCAAAGAATATGATCCCGCTGGAAATTTTCGATCTTGGGCTTTCCATATCGCACGGTTTCAGGTGCTTGCTCATCTAACCAAGAAAAAAAGAAGCAAAATATGCTTCAGTAATGAGCTCGTAGAAACTCTTGCAAGCGAAGAATTTGATGCCCAAAAACATCATCTCACCCAGCGTGCTTTACAAATTTGCTATGATTTATTACCCGAACATATGAGGGAAATTTCTCGGATGCGATTCAAGGAAGATCTATCGATGAAAGAGATTTGCAAATCTTTGAATCGTCCGATCGGTGCCATTTCAGGTACTCTTTTTCGAATAAGACAAAACCTCATCCAATGTGTAAGGGAAAAAATTCCTAAGCTTGAAGCAGATACCGAATTTTAAAAATTTTCAAAAAACTGGTATCATTTTGTGAATAAGTGCTAATCCATGGTAGATAGCATGATTCAATCAGACACATACGAAGAACTCACACGCTTAATTTCAAGCCTGTTGGACGGGTCCATATCATCGCATGATCATGGTAGGCTCTCTCGTATGCTCGAAAATTCCTCACAAAATAGGGAAATATATCTGGAATACATTCGAATGGAATCGTTGCTGCATTGGGAATCAGCCAATTTGGTGGACATTGGAAATCAAGTTGCCCCCACAAAATCTCGTGCTCTTATTTATTTTCCTGCTTGGGTAGGTGCAGTCGCCGCCATACTGCTCGCATTTTTCGGGGTTATTTGGTTTGTGAATGATGTCAATCAACCTTCGATTGCTTCATTGGAACAAAATATTCTGCCGAATGAGTCCTCAATGAAAACTCATGTTGAAGATATTGAAGGGGTAAAATCTCAAAAAATTCTTTTAGGTAAGCCAGATGTTGAACCGAGAGGATACGTCAATGTAGCCATTGCCAGTCTAAACGGGAAAAACCTACCATCCAACGAAGGTTTAATTGAATATTTTGACCAGATTAAGAGATGGAATCGCTTGCCAGCCTTATTAAAACCTACTGAAAAAGGGATTTTACCAGCCTCAGGTACGAGTATGATTGGGTTGGGCAAAATGGCTTTGGATGTGGATTCTCAAAGGGCAGAGCTTGAAGAAACCGTCCAAGTATTGGATGTACGGAATATGATCAGTAAAACTTCAGGGGAAAAAGCAAAGATCTTTGCTGCGGTGAAAGTTAATCAGAGCTTCGGGAATTCCCATGAAGGAGCAGAATTTGGTATCACCCTCAAAGCAATCCGAGCGAATACAGAAGAGGAAGAACAAGAGCTATCCAATACCCATAGTAAAATACCTGCAGATTTAGATCCCAGTACCTGGGACGAATTGAATTCAGAAATGGAACTACCCAATGACACTCAATTCATTGTGGTTTCCCTGAGTGCCCGTAAGTCTGGACCCGATTCTCTCCTTGCGAATGCCTGTAATTACTACGCGGATGACTTGGAGTTGTACTTATCTTTCGATCAGAACAATTTGATCGGCCCGATCTAATCATTGATTTATTTTTAGTTAGAAAATTTTCAGTCTGGATAAGTTGATTTGCGTTGTTCTTTCGCAAGTGCCAAGATTTCTGGATGACCATTCGCCTCTTTTTGCCGTTTTTTTTCTTACTATCTACCCTATCATCTTCGGCGATTGATTGGCCAACTTATGGTGGGCCTGACCGAAACCATCGTTCTAAGGAAACTTCTCTCCGTACTGATTGGGGCTATAATGAACCTGAGGTTCTGTGGCAGCATGAAGTAGGCCTTGGCTATTCTTCGGTCATTGAAGTCGGAGGATTGGCGTATACGCAGGGGTACAAAGACAAGGAAAACACCCTATACTGTGTAGAGGCTAAGAAGGGCGAGATTAGCTGGACCTTTTCCTATCCGTCGAGTTTGGGAGACAAGTATTTCCAGGGAGGCAGCAGATCGACCCCCACATTTGCCAAAGGGAGGATTTATTTACTGGGGCATGAAGGCCCCCTATTTTGCTTAGAAGCAAAGACTGGTAAGCTTATTTGGAAAACTCACTTAGTGGAGGACCTAGGCGGGCGTTGCCCGACCTGGGGATATTCAGGTGCCCCCTTATTTTACAAAGATACAATCATTGTCCAAACTGGAGGCAAGGACGGGTCACTGCTTGCACTTGATGCCGAAAGCGGTAAAGAAATCTGGCGTGGAGGAGGTGCTGAGGCTGGATATGCAAGTCCGTATATTCGAGCTGCCAACCTCCTGGAAGTGGTCGTTTTTAATCAAGACGGCATATCGATCCATGACTTTTCCAATGGCAAAGAGAAAAGCACCTATCAGCATCGAACCCGATATGATGTCAATGCGGCTCAGCCCTTAGATTTAGGAAACAAAATGCTCGTGGCCAGTGGATACGGGAAGGGAGCAGCTCTGTTGGATTTAACGGAGCCTCAACCCAAGGTTCTTTGGGAGTCGGATGAAGTGGCCTGTCAAATGGCTAGTTTAGTCTATGAAGGTGGATTTGCTTTTGGTATCCATGGGCAAGCCGGAGCAAATTCGAATCGAGCCACGCTCTTCTGCCTAGACCTAATGGAGGGAAGAAAGATATGGGAAGAGCGGGGTTTTGGTGTGGGAACGGTAATTTTAGTCGACGATAAACTGGTCGTTCTGAGTGATCGTGGTGAGTTGGCCATTGTGGATGCCTCTTCCACAGGCTTTAACGAGATCGCACGATTTCAGGTGCTGGGCGGAAAGAATAACTGGACGCCGCCCACTTACACCAACGGAAGAATGCATTGCCGCTCGAGCTCTGGAACCTGGGTTTGTCTTGATATGGCAAACCCCAAATAATTTCTTCCACTTTTTAAATTATTGCTAAATCAACCCAAGCGAGTTTGACGTTCCTTGGTGGCTGGTTACCAATTTAACCATAACTTGATATCCAAAATTTTCTAGTTTTATGAAGCCTCTTACCGCCTTGGCACTACTTGTTTGTACCTGTGTCTTACTCAGCTCTTGCATTCGTTTTTCCTCTCCCCGAAAAAAAACCCTTACAGCTACCAGTGTCGTTCACTTGGAGAATAAATCCTCAAATTGGTTACATGCCCGAGGAGACAAGGGGGTTGGAGTTTCCACAGAATCAGGTTTGCCGGACGAGTTAAATGGATCGGAGCTTTGGACCTATGAGATACAGGGTGGGGGAATACCTGTGGTTGCTGGAAACAAAGTTTATCAATTTGGCTATTATGGAGGGGGTGAAGAGGTGGAGGAAAGCCTTACCTGTTTGGACTTGGAAAGTGGGCAAATGTTATGGGATAAAAGAAGGAAAGATTTTATCAGCGACATTGTCTATGATCGCTACGGAGTTGGTTCAGCATGCGTTGACCCAGAAACGGGAAATATTTTCTTTCAGACCAGCCCAGGTATGCTGATCGGATATTCCCCGGACGGTTCCTTATTGTGGGAGAGATCATTAATGGAAGAATTTGCCCGCCTTACTTTCCCCAATGGCAGAACTGGAGGGCCATGCGTAAGCGAGAACCTGGTGATCTTACATGCCATAACTGCGAATTGGGGAACCAATGGCCCAGCAAGAGACAGGTTCTATGCTTTCGATAAATTTACCGGTGAACTCGTCTGGACATCCACTCCCGGTACGACTCCGCAAGACAGTTCATTTGCCCCGCTTGTCTTTGAAGAGTTGGAAGATGGTAGGCTTGTGTTTTACAGTGGTACGGGTTGTGGTCATGTGGTTTGTGTGGATGCAAGAACGGGCCAACCGCTGTGGCGTTTTAAAATGACACACGGTGGGGTAAATGCAGGGGTGGTCCTTTATCAAAACCTCGTCATTGCGGTTCATGGCAAAGAAAACACCGATAGCTCCAAAATTGGGAGAATGGTGGGGATAAAGAAACCAGGTACACTTCCTGCAATCGGAGAATCGATCTTAGAGTTGGACCAAAACGCTGAGGCTTGGAGGAATGAAGAACTGGAATCTTTTACCAGTTCACCTGTTCTTCATAAAGACAGGGTTTACACCACGATCAAGACGGGTGAGTTGTTTTGTAATGATGCTGAAAGTGGCAAAACGATCTGGACATTAAAACTGGCTCCGGATCAAATCCATGCAGCACCTACCTGGGCGGACGACAAACTTTATGTGCCCATGTTTGACGGTCATTTGTTCGTGGTGGAAGATCGAGGTGAATTCGGAGAAATCTTAAATGAGATCGATCTTGGTCATGCCAGTTTGGCTGCACCGGCGATTGCTCAAGGTCGAATTTTAGTCCAGTCCAAGAAGAAACTGCATTGTTTCGGAAATTCGAAAAAACCTTCATCTTTTAAAAGGAGTGAACTTGATTACAGTGCCAAAACGGATCAAATCGCATCTTTGCAAGTGGTTCCCTCCGAATTTTCATTGTCTGCGGGAAAAAAAATAGACTTCCGGGTTTTTGCATTGGATCATACCGGGCGAAGAATCCGTCAACTTGGTGATGGTTTGTCTTGGGAAAAATGGATTCCTCCAACTGCGAAAGTACAGGCTAAGCTGGATGGCAATCTTTCGGTCACCGGCCCAGGGACTCTTACAACCACTCCGAGTGCCCAATTATCGGCGGGTGCAGTGCGGGTGAGTTTTCAGGAGTTATCTGGATTCGCTAGGGGAAGGATTCTCCCTGCCTTACCTTATCACGAGGATTTTCAGGCGGGCTATGCTTTAGATCAAAAGGCTTCCGATGGAGTGGCCTTCTCCTATCCGCCACTTCCTTGGTTGGGGGCAAGGATGCGTTGGCAGGTCCAGGAAATGGACGGGGAAATTGTAGCAGGTAATACTTTGGACCGGGTTCTGTTTCAGCGAGCCATGAACTTTGTGGGTTCCTGGAAAGAGAAAGATTATATCATAGAAATGGATGCGATGGTGGATGGAAATCGTAGAGTCAAATCCACCGTAGGGGTGATTAACCAAAGGTATATTTTTGCTCTCGTTGGAAATGCGAATGCTTTGCAAGTAGTGTCAAATTATGACCGCTTCCAAAGATCTGTGCCCTTTCCTGTGAAAGCCGGTGAGTGGTACAGGTTAAAAACTCAAATTGATATTCAAGAAGATGGGTCTGGTTTGGTTCGGGCCAAAGCATGGCCAAGAGAAGAGGCGGAGCCTGAGCAGTGGACCCTTGAAGAGGTTCACCCAAAGCCCCATCTCTTGGGGGCTCCTGGAATTTATGCAATGTCTCCACAAAGCCAAAAGAAGGTCTATTTCGATAACCTAAAAATTTACCAAAAGCCTTAACTTTCTTTTTCTTATTTATCCATGAAATCTTGCCACTTTCTCATCTCCATTTTCACTTTAGCTACCTTTAGCCAGCTTCTATCTGGTGCGGATTGGCCGAGTTGGGGAAAAGATCAATCCCGCAACATGGTATCATCTGAAAAAGGCATTACTTTTAAATTTAAACCAGGTGAATTCAATGAGGATGAAAGTGTCGATTTATCTACCACAGAAAACATCAAGTGGGTAGCAAAGCTAGGTTCTCAATCCTATGGGAATGTTACGATTGGAGAAGGAAAAGTAATCGTTGGCACCAATAATGAATCGGTACGCGACCCCCAGAAGAAGGGAGACCGTGGAGTGGTGATGTGCTTTGATGAGGTAAGCGGAGCATTTGAATGGCAGTTAGTCATTCCCAAGCTTGGGGCGGGTAAAGTAAGTGACTGGGAGTATATAGGGGTATGCTCTTCCGCCGCTATCGAGCAAGGAAGAGCCTATGTCGTAACCAACCGTTGTGAAGTGATTTGCCTGGATTTGAAGGGGTTGAAAAATGGAAATGATGGTTCTTATAAGGATGAAGAAAATTATGTCCGGCCCAAGGGAGCCATGGATTTACTCAGCCCTGAGCTCGATGCTGATATCATTTGGAGATACGATATGCGGGATGAGTTGGGAGTTTTCCCCCATAATGTGACCAGCTCTTCGGCATTGATTGTGGGGGATCGTATATTTGTTGCCACTTCCAATGGGGTGGACTGGTCCCATACCAATATACCAAGTCCACTTTCCCCGAGCTGGATCGCTTTGGATAAAAGCACGGGGGCTCTCATCGGAGAGGATGGTTCCGAGGCAAGTAAAGAATCCCTTCACGCAGCATGGTCCTCCCTAACCTATGGGGTGATTGATGATGTCGAAACTTTATTTTGGGGAGGAACGGATGGCTTTCTCTATGCCTATCCCAACCAAACCAAGCAGGATGAGGAGGGTTTCGATCTCTTTCTTCCAAAATGGAAGGTTGATTGTAATGAGCCTGGCTATCGGATCGATTCTGAGGGAAGAAAAATTCCTTATGCTACACCTCCAGGACCTAGTGAACTCATTGCCACTCCTGTGCTCTACAACAATAGGCTCTACTGCTCCATCGGGCAGGATCCAGAACATGGGGATGGAGTTGGGCGACTATCCTGTATCGACGCAAATTCAGGTGAGGTACTTTGGAAAAATACCGATATTGGAAGAACGATATCAACACCCTCGATTGGGGATGGTCTCATTTATCAGGCCGAGTATGCAGGGATTTTGCATTGCCTGGATGCTGAAACTGGGGAGGTGTATTGGACACACGACTCGTACAGTCGCATATGGGGGTCTACCTTGCTTGTGGATGGCAAAGTACTTTTAGGAAATGAGGATGGGGATTTACTAATATTTGAACATGGGAAAGAATATGCAGAACCCGAGGCAATCAACTTAGGTGCACCTATTTATAGCTCACCAGTGGTGGCCAACCAGACTCTTTATGTTTCCACGCAGACGCACCTTTATGCGGTTGGAAAAACAAAAAAATAGACGACCTGAAAGTTTCGATTTCGATTAGTATATGAAAATATTTTGGATGCTTTTCTTGGCCCTGCTGTTTTTACATCAGGATTTCTGGAACTGGCAATCTGAGGAGATGGTTTTTGGGGGCGTTCCCATAGGTCTGTTTTATCATGCACTTTTTTCTGTGGCATGCTCTGGCCTTGGAGCATGGGCGGTTGTACGGGCTTGGCCAAGCGACTGGGAGGAATATGCAGAGAAAGAGCCTGAGGAAAGTAAGTATGGCGTGAAATCTGACTTACAAAACTAATTGGTATGGAAGTTTTGCTCATCATTGTAGGTTATCTTTTCATATTATTACTTCTCGGTGTGGGAAGTAGCCGTTTGTTTCGTGGCACAAGTCAGGACTTTTTTGTAGCGAGTCATAGTATTGGGCCCTTTCTGTTACTCATGAGTGTATTCGGGACTACCATGACAGCGTTTGCCTTGGTCGGCTCGACTGGAAAATCCTTTGAGCGTGGAATTGGTACTTATGGGTTAATGGCCTCGATCAGTGGACTGGTGCACATGGCGATTTTTTTCCTGGTGGGTATCCGCCTCTGGGCACTGGGTAAAAGAAATGGTTATCTTACCCAGATTCAATTTTTTCGAGAACGGTTTGAGAGTAAGAGCATCGGATATCTGCTTTTTCCAATCCTAGTCCTACTGGTGGTTCCTTATTTACTAATCGGAATCATAGGGGCAGGAAAAGTAATCGAACCTGTTACTGCAGGAGCATTCCCCGAGCTTTTTACTAATCCAACAATTCCTGCATGGGCAGGTGGCGTGCCCCCATGGTTATCTGGGCTGGTTATTTGCGGGGTAGTGCTGACCTATGTTTTTCTTGGTGGTTCGCGTGGGGCCGCTTTCGCCAATGCCTTTCAGACCCTTGTGTTTATGGGTATGGGAATGATTGCTTTTTATTTTATTGTTCAATCCCTGGGCGGTTTGGAGCAGGCGGGCAAGGTTGCAATGCGTGTAAACGAGAAGGGCGATGTGGTTCAGGATTATCGTTATGAACCGGAAGCTGGTGGGTTGCTCGAGAACACGCCGCCCAAAATAGTTGGCAAAGTCCATAACTTTTCAAAGGCTGATCTTACCAGTACGCATCCTCATCTCGCTCGTGAAACGGTCCGGGCGGAATTCAAAAAGAAAAACCCTAAAACCGGAGAGCTGCTATCCTTTGAACGTGAGATTGGTATGCCCTTTATCACCTTTGTCACCTATCTTTTTATCCCCTTGAGTGTGGGAATGTTTCCTCACCTTTTTCAACATTGGTTAACCGCTCGGAATGCCCGTGCCTTTAAGCTGACGGTGGTGGCTCATCCCATTTGTATCATGATCGTATGGGTACCCTGTGTCTTGATTGGCAGCTGGGCGAGCGGCTTGCTTGCACCGGGCATACCTCCACCGGCAGTTTTGTCTGCTATGCTCAATCTTCTGGTAGGAGACCCGCTGCTTACTGGCTTATTAACCGCCGGGGTGTTAGCTGCGATCATGTCTTCTTTGGACTCCCAGTTTCTCTGCCTGGGCACGATTTTTACCAATGATATTGTGGTCTACAGAGCAGGAGAAAATAAACTGAGCGACTCTCAAAAACTACGAATCGCGAGATCCTTTATCGTGATCATTGTTGCTCTGACCTATCTGTTGGCGATGGCACTCAAAAATGCCAATGTATTTGATTTGGCAATTTGGTGCTTTAGTGGATTTGCCGCACTTTTCCCCCTCGTGTTTGCGGCACTTTACTGGAAAAGGGCAACGAAAGCCGGAGCTATCGCCTGTGTGTTAAGTGCCCTTTTCTCTTGGTTGTATTTTTTCCACAAATCTGGCTACGGAGGGGAGTATTTTATTGGTCCGGGTATCGTGCCAGCTGCAGTGTGTTTTTTGGTCTCAAGCACTGCGATGATCGGAGTTTCATTACTGTCCAGCGCTCCCTCTTCTTCCACTCTGGAGCGGTTTTTCCCTAAGCACTCTTGATTGCGAATCCCCTCAATGGAGGATAGAAGTTTACCCAGTATGGCTAGCGAAGAACAAATTAAACAAGCTGCACAATCACTCGACGAGCATGTGGCAGAAATCATC
>Ga0181602_10004738_pt1 | contig 10422 bp, 5 predicted proteins | sample 041ome_14_FD_148640 | JGI IMG/M metagenome (GOLD analysis project Ga0181602, IMG submission 148640) | Coastal salt marsh microbial communities from the Groves Creek Marsh, Skidaway Island, Georgia - 041408US metaG (spades assembly) | ecosystem: Environmental > Aquatic > Marine > Intertidal zone...
GCACTCTGGAACCTCCTTCTTCTTCTTCTACGACGTTGTTTTCTCCTAGAAAGAAAGAAAGAAAAAAGAAGTTATCGGGGTCAGTTTATAAAAAGAAAAACGCAATTAATGATATTGAGAGCATATTCCAGACGATGGTGATCCAGGACGATTCTCAGAAAAGAGCCGAGAGAGCTAAAAGAGGGATAAGCGCAGTCTCTTTCTTGCGTGATGAGATTTCTCTTCTTTCTCTTGAACTCTCTTCCCCGATTGGATAAAATAAAGCGCAAACAAAATTTCACTCATCATACATAGGTTCTTCTTCCTTGTCGTCTGAATTGAAAAGGAAAAGCCTCGAAGGGCAGAAGAAAAACGACGAACACGAACGTCGATGCACTAAATGCTACTACTCACCATCGTCTCCTTCACTTTGTACTCTGAACGTTCTCAAAGAGTTCAGCTTTTTGTTTCTATCATTCATTGTAAGACACAAAGACAACGACGACGGCGCTTTATGTTGTTGCTGTTGTTGTTGAGTATCTCTGCTTCGTGGGAAAAGATTCGCTCGCACCGCCGCTCCTCGTGTCGATCGTCTCACGCTGCTCGGACGATGACAACGCGGAGCGGTGGTCGATGGAGGTATGTTTACGCAAGACATTTTGGTTCTTCTTTTCGTAAAAAATGAAGAAGCTTTTTGACTGAAAATCACTCATCACTCAGACGAGATGGATGAGTGAGCGAAAAAGAGAGAAATTTACTCGTAGAGACAAAAATCAAACAACACTCAAAAAGTTGTTTAGAAGAAATATAATACTGTATCATAATACACAGTTCTTCTTATCATCAAAAGGAGTAAGAGTAGTAGTACTTGGAGTAAAATGCTGTTGGTGTTCTTAATCGCGTCGTAGTTTCCACGACGACAAAAACAAGAACAAGAACAACACACTTTACAGCGTTTCAAAATTAAAGCGTATCTATTTTTATGTATCAGTCTCGTAGTGAGTAAAGAAAGAGGAGTACTCGTATCGATATATCGATAAACCCGACGAGAGGAAGAAAACTTAATCCATCTCTTCCACGCGGCTTTCCTTCGGCGTCGGCGTTCCCTTGACCTTAGACTGCACTGTTTGCACGACTTCGTTCACCGATTTGGTCGCCTTCTTGACGTAAGCGTTGTTCGAAACCTCCGTTGCTTTGTCGTGCACTTTTTGGGACAGATCTTCCTTCGCTTTGACCACCGTTTTGACTTGCTTCAAGTTCAAGGTAGCTTGCCACAATTCGTCGACTTTTTTCAAAAGTTCGAACGAATCGAGTTTTTCGCGGGCGTTTTGGATGGCGGTTTTGATGGCGTCGTACGCTAATTGCGGCACTTCCTTCGTCGCGCTTTGCAATTCTTGGATTTTGAGTTCGATAAACTTCAAGTAGTTTTCTCTCTTCTCCTTCGTCGTCAACGACTTCAAATACGCGATATTTTCCGGAAACTGTTCGCGTTGCGTTTGAATCGCCGTGGAAACAGAGGTGACCGCTTTAGCCGGGTACGAAGCTTTGACTCTGTTCTCCCAAACGCTTTGAACAGCCGTCAAGACGCCGTCGACTTTCTTGTCGACGCTCGTAACCACCTTCGGGTACGTCTTTTGCACGGTCGAGACGACCGGCGTGCCGTACGAAGTAATCAACCCCTCGATGGTGTTGATAGATCCCTGTATTTTTTTGTTATGTATTTGTTTCAAGCGCGTCAGTAACTCTCGTCGCGTTCTGCACATATGTGCTTGAATAAAACGAGTATATATTTTTGCACTACGTCCTGCTACGTACAAAAGCGACGACGACGGTTCGCGTCCTCGTTTTCCGAAAAGTACGAGTACGTAAAAAAAAAGGAAAAAATTTCGAAACTTCCGAGCGGCTTTTTAGGAAAGAAACTCGTCGCGCGCGCGCGAACGATCAGAGATCGAACCACAGAGGAGGATCATCAACGACGATCTCACTCAAAATCATCTGATTCGTTCGTTCGACGAGAGAAGAAAGAAGAAAAAAAGTTCTCGTTTACGACTCATATTATATACGAGAAAGGCACCGCCTGAGAAAAGTTTTTTATACCTTCAAGAAGGATTCTTTGCCTTTGCTATACAAATTAGTCAACGTCGGCGTGACGGATCCGTGCGCGTAAGAGATGACATCGATCGCGAGATTCTCGACCGGTGCTAATCTCTTGAGATCGGGAGTAGCGTCCATAAGTTTTGCTGACATAGTTGCGGTGTTTTGTGCGCGTTTGTGCTTTGTGCTTTGTTTTCTTTTTCTGTGTGGAGAAAATCCTGTGTGTGGGGGGTCGTTGTTCCAACTGTTTCTTTGGAACCCAAAAAAAGAAAATGCAAAAAAAGAAAAAAAATAAGTGGCTCTCGTCGCTCGGCCGGCTCTCGGAGGGAAGCTTTTTTTGCGAAATCTTTTTTTGTCCCTGTTTTTGCAACCCCTCCTTTCATCCCTTCTTTTTCTGTGAAGCACACACTCCACTCTCTGTGCTGCTGCTGCTGCTTTTTTTGGGGTGGCAACCATTTTATACAAAAACTCGTTATGTGCTTCATATATGTAAGAAACCAAATATCATTCCTCACGACCCGTTCCGCACCGTCTGTCGCTCGCTCGCTCGCGCACACAGTTGTAATAGAGATGTGTTCATAAAAACACAGACCTTCTCACGATGAGTAAAGAAGAGAGAGAGGAAACCGAGAGGTTGCTCCTGGAAGAGCTCGCGCGACGAGAACAGGGCGTGTCAGAAACAACAGCAACAACATCTTCTTCGTCGTCTTTATTGCTCGCCGGGGCGTCTGGTGCGAACAAAGTCGTCAGCGCGACGTTCTCGGCGTTTAACGAAACTCTGAACACGATATTGGACACGAAGAGAGATCAAGAGGAGGAGGATAAGTTCTGGGCGTCCGTGCCGGTGTTACCACTCGAAGAAGGAGAAGAAGATGAGAGAGAAAACAAAGGAGATGTCTTGTTGTACACGGGGGAAGACGACGCATTCATCAATCACAATAGCGTGCGAGGAAAGAATGAGCAAAGCGAAGAGAATGTTTTGTTGGCCGAAGAAGAAATAGATGAGGAAGATGGTGGTGGTCGTGTTGGTGTTGGAGGTAACTTCGTATCGGATTTGCTCGTGAACACCTACAAGCAAGCACAAGAAGCGGAGGAGATGTTGTTGCGCAGGAAGCGAGAAAGCGTATTAAACGAACTCGAGAACTGGACGACATCAACAACGGCGGCGGCGACGACGGCAACGACGAACAGAGTTTTAGATTTTGACGATATCGGCAACGAAAAGAATTTGAGCAACAACATGAACAGTGACACAAATTTTAGCTCGGCAAAAATGAACGCTGACGGTCAAGTCGGAGTAACCGAGAGGTACGCCTCGTATCTAGCGAAAGTTTTACCATCCTCAAAGAGAAGGAATAGTCAGAAGAAGAACAATACTTTCGATTTGGGGGCAGACATTAACGACGACGATGACGACGACGACGACGACGATAAACAATTCGAAAAGGTAAAGAGCACGTTCATGAGCGATGCCGCGCAGCGCGAGCTTGATAAACTCGAGGCATCGTTTACGCCGCATAGAAAGAGTAAAAAATCATTCTTTAGAGACTTTTTGCAGTTTGGAAGCAAAGGTTCAAAAAACACTCAAGAAAGAACGCGAGAAGGAGGAGGTGAGCTGCTTTTGGACGACCCGGCTTTATTAGATGCGGTTTCGAAAGAAATGTCGAAGATTGACAAAGTGCTGAACGATCTCAAAACCGACGTGGCGATCAAGAATCTAGCCAATGTTGCCCGAAACACCGGCGGAGGGAGACTGAATTCGTTTGCGGATGCGTTAGATGCGCTCGCAAGACACCCCATGTGGGAGTACCAAATAGTTCGGTACGCGGCTATGATTGCTCTTTTGGCATTGTTTACGTTTGGCATCTACTTGAAGGTATCGATAGAATCGCGGGAAGAAGTTGGCGGTCTCATCGACGTCGGTATTCAGAAGTCATCCGCCGCTGGTAGAAAAAAGTTCCTGGGAGGGTAGATTTAAGGAAGAATATAGAAGACGTAGCAATTTCGGTTAGTTAGTCTTAGTACTTAGCGACTAGATTTAGGTGAGAACGTAAATCATAGAACAACATCTACTTCTAGAGTATTTTTTTCAGCGTCCAGTTCCCTTTCCCGTCCGCTTTGAAATGCAAATGCTTCTTGTGGAAGCGTTTCAATTCCATGCGATGCGCTATGGAGAACACCGTAATGTTATTTTTCTCAAACTCTTCGTACAAAGCTCCTTCTTCGTCTGGATTAATAGCGCTCGTCGCTTCGTCCAAAATAGCAAATTGGGGTGCGTGAAAATACAGTCTCGCTAATCCTATTCTTTGTTTTTCACCTCCAGAGAGAACGTCGTTCCAGTCGTGCTCTGTTCTATCAAGGCCTACGTTGCGATCGCCTTTTTTCAAAAGTTTCACTAGATTGACGCGCGTCAAGCATTCGAGAATTCTTTCGTCGTCTTTGTCGAATTCATCCTCATCGCTTTTTTGCTTTGCTGGATACAAAATTTGATCTCGCAACGAACCAGTCACCAAATACGGTCGCTGGGGCACGTAAAATAAGGAAGAGACGGCGTTATCGTCTACCTCGCCGCCCTCTGATTTTATCGATTTCAAACCGTTTCGCGGTCGAAGCACGACGCCTTCAGACGCTTTCCACAACCCAGCGAGTACACGAAACAAACTCGTCTTCCCAGCACCATTTGCTCCTGTGATGAAGAGTGACTCGCCCCGCTTTATTTTTAAACTCACGTCTTTGATGAGCAACCTGTTATCCGGCGAAAACACCGTGACGTTTTGAAATTCTATCTCGTCGTCGTTGGAAGACGTTTGCACGATACCGTTGCTTTTTGCTTCCATTTCTTTTCCTTCTTCTTCTTCTCCCTCACCCGATTCAACGGAATGCAGCAAATCTACGACGCGAGAGGTAAATCCAGAAAGCTTTTGAAGCTTTTTATAAACCATCAGTAAATCACCGATTGAGCTCGACGCGTTTTGAATTAACGTATCCGCTTCTCGGTATCTCGCGACGAGCTCTTTCTCTTCCATATCTTTCGCGAGCAAAAAAGGGAACGCTAAGACGGGCCATCCAATCATAGAGGCACCATATTTGATAAAGTATTGATCCAAAACGCCTTGAATGAATTGTCTGAAGAAATAGTATTGCGACCACGCCGTGAGTTGATTCAGTTTTCCGTTCAAAATTTCTTTCTCGCGTTCGGCGCCGTCAAGAAACGCAACTTCTTCCGCGTGCGAAATCAAGCGCGAATGCGAACGTCTAAAATCTCCTTCTTTCTTTTGCGTCTCTTGGATGTAATTCGAGAACGGCGGCGAAAAGAACCGAATAACGTGTCCAGAGAAGAAAAAATAAGAGTACAAAATCGTCAAGCCTTTGTATCCCATGGACTCGCTCATGCGTTTGGTGCTCAAGACGACGTCCAAGAGTGGTTTGAACGTTCTAGAAAATAAATCCGCAGACGTCGCACACCACATGTTCAAATCATCCGTTATGCGTTGGTCTGCATTATCTAAATTGCCTTTACGCAAAACCGCGTGCTTATAATACTGCCGGTTCGAAAGATACTTCTCGTGCACGTGCTTCGTTAAGTTGTGGCGGAAGTTCACCGTGATGGAATTCGTCAAGTATTTCAACGAGGAATTCACGACAGACGCGGCAATTCCACAGACGTAAAAATCTGCCAACACGAATAAAAAGTGGTTCCAGCTTCGTTCCATGACAGCTTGTAAACCTTCGCCGCCTTTCCGCGCTATTCGAAGCGAAATGTACGACCGAGATATCAACATCACCGTTTGCGTCGATAATAAAAATACCGACTTACATCGCCAAGAAGGTAAGACAATCTTCCCGAGCTGTGCGAGGTTATTCATGAATTGTGTATCTACCGCAGCGCTGCTTCGTTCTTTCTTCTTCATGTTCGTCGTTGTCGTCGTCACAGCATCATCCTTATTTTGATTCTTCTGCTTCATCTGTTTGCTACTCTTTTTGAAATCCCCTAATAACGAACTGTTGTTTCTCATCAAACCCGTCGGAGCGTTCGTCTCGTGCACGACTAACGCGGTCACCCCAGATAACGCGACGAGAAAAGTGTAGCACAACTTTTTGTCCTTTTTGTACGAGTCGTACACCCGAGAAGCGACGCTGATGACATCTTTCGACGAGATGAACTTTGCGTTTTCAAAGAGGATTTGAGAAGAAGAAGAAGAAGGTGTTGACTTTTGCGCGAAACCCATTTCTTCCGTTTATAGTAGTAACAACAAGTGAATGCCGTTAGCTTTGTGATGAATGGGAGACCGTCGAGAGAGATCCTCGATTATAGCACACTCCGTTTCGTTTGCTCGTATTCTTGATGCGTGTATTTGTTTTCAACGCGCGCGTCAGTTCGAAATTCTTTTTTTCTGCGGTTTTTTTCAGAAAGACAAATCCCTCCACTCTCCTTACTCCATAATCCACTCTCCGTTCTCTTACGTATATATACATGTAGTTCAACTTGTCTGAAAGTTGTCTGAAAGTTGTCTGTGGTGTATATATATACAAAGATATAAGAAGAAGAAGAAGAAAAAGATGAGCAGCAGCGGTGGAAGAGGAGGTGGAAGAGGAGGAGGCCGCTACGGTGGAGGAGGAAGAGGAGGGAGAGGACAAATTATTCGACCGGTTTTGGAAGGAACGCGCATCGCCATCGATAAACAACTGGCAGAGTTTCGCGCGAACGTGGATTGCGATGAGATTGTTTTCCCCGCCGATTTATCCAATCACGACAGAGCGATAGTGCACACGGAATGTAAGAAGTTAGGACTGAAATCTAAATCACACGGCAAAGGGGAGGAGAGAAGAGTTCACGTGACGAAACCGGATAAATTCGTAGCCGTCGATGCGGACGAGTCTCGGAACTTGACTCTATCGGACAAAGGAACGAGACAATTGAACGAGTACTTTGCCAAGTTCCCACCATCCTCGAACGAGCTCGAAATGGCATCGCGTGGAACGTTAGATATCGCGTGGGAAGATGAAAATAGCAAAGCTCAAGCCGAGAACAACAACAATGCTCCCGGGAGGAAACCGTACACGGATGCGTTTCTAAATACTTTTGACGCGAACGTCGATTACAAACGTTTGCACGATGAGTTGGAACACAAACGAACGCACGTCCACGAACTCGCCCAAATTTCTATGAAGAGACAAACTCTCCCGGTGTTTAAATTTAAGGAAGAAATAATTGAAAGAGTAAACGCGAACCAAGTCGTTCTCCTCGCCGGTAGCACAGGATGCGGAAAGACGACTCAAGTGCCGCAGTTTTTACTCGACGATTGTTGGTCAAACGGGAAACCGGCGAAAATTATATGCACTCAACCGCGAAGAATATCGGCGATGACAGTTTCTGACCGCATTGCGAATGAGCGAGGCGAAAATATCGGCGAAGGAACCGTGGGATATCAGATTCGGCTCGAATCGAAGATTTCAAAAGCGTGTAGTCTTTTACTCGTCACGACGGGCGTTTTGCTCAGGCGGTTAACATCTGAAGGCGCGGATGCGTATTTATCGTCCTTGACGCACATAATTATCGATGAACTTCACGAACGCGACCGTTTCGCTGATTTTCTGATGATCGTATTGAAAGACGTGTTGCCTAGGTATCCAAACTTGAAATTGATCTTGATGTCCGCGACGATGCGCGAAGATTTGTTCTCGAAATATTTTGACGACTGTCCGGTTATAAAAGTCCCGGGATTTATTCATCCAGTTTGTGAATACCATTTGGAAGACGTTTTAACGTTTACAAAATGGGGCGGAGCAGACAACGCAGCGCTCACGAATCCTCAGCCGTCAAAGCACAGAAAAGTAGATGCTTCTACTCTATCTTCTAGACAACAACAACCTTCAACATCGGAAGCTTCGGAGATGATGCGAACGGCGATTGAAAACGCATTCGTTGCGCCTTCGGATGAAACTTTCGATTGGTTGATTCAGTGCGCAGCGCAATCAAAGGACGAAGATTTAGTGAACGTGCAGCACTCCTCGACTGGTGCGACGGCTTTGATGGCTGCGGCTGGCAGGAATCGCGCGATGGAAGTTAGTCAACTTTTGCAACTTGGCGCGAATGTAAACTTGAAATCTGAAAACGGTATGCTCGCATCGGATTGGGCGGAGCGATTCGAACACGAGGATTTGGCCGCACAGCTTCGCGAATTGGAAAGCGCGCCAGGTAGTAACAACGATGTTGCCATGATGGAAGAAGACGGTGCGACTGGTGGTTCGTTCGATGGACCGGTAGTTTTAGACGAAGCAGCTTTGATGCGATTATCAAAGTATCAGTTAGAATCTGATCCAGATGAAGTAGACGTGCATTTAGTTTGCTCGCTCGTCAAATACGTACACGAGAAGAATCGCGCGAAACCGGACGGCGCCATACTTGTATTTTTGCCGGGATGGGATGAAATCTCGAAGATTAAAGATGCGTTGGGCGACCAAGCCGGTTTGAGCGACGTGCAAGTCATGCCGCTCCACTCGATGGTATCTCCTCAAGACCAACGCAAAGTGTTTCAAAAACCACCTCGAGGCGTTCGCAAAGTTGTGCTTTCGACAAACATCGCAGAAACGGCAGTCACGATCGATGACGTCGTATATGTTATCGATTCGGGAAAACTAAAGGAGAAAGGATACGACGCGTACACCGCCGTGTCGACGTTACATCAAACGTGGATTTCCAAAGCCTCCGCGACGCAAAGAAAAGGTCGCGCCGGTCGGGTTCGTCCAGGAGAAGTGTATCGCTTATTTTCAAAGTCGCGATTCGAAGCGTTCGCGGAGTTTCAGCTCCCAGAAATGCAGCGCTCGCCTTTGGAGGAAATTTGCTTGCAAGTTAAGATGATGCAGGAAAATCTTCGCGGTATGAACGGTCACGGCGTGGGCACGAACGCGTCGTCGCCGACGTGTGCCTCGTTTTTGAAGCGAGCGGTGGAAGCTCCTTTACCACAAGCCGTCGATTCTGCCGTCACACTTCTGATTGATATTGGCGCTTTCACCTCCGCTGAGAAGGGAGAAAGAATAACGCGATTGGGTCGACATTTAGCGGATTTGCCTTTACACCCTCGCGTCGGAAAGATGTTGTTGTACGCCTCACTTCTTGGTGTTTTGGATCCAATCTTGACCATTGCGTGTGCGGGCGCGTACAGACCTCCTTTTATCATCGGAACGGATAGTGGTCGTCAAAACGCAAATCGCGCCAAGAAAGCTTTTTCCGACGCGCTCGGTGGGGGGTCGGATCACTTAGCCATCGTTCAAGCATTCAAAGAGTGGGAAGTCGCTTGTAGAAACGGACGCCAGGCGGAGAATCACTTTTTGTGGAACAATTCTCTGTCGGGTTCTACTTTACATATGATTAAAGGGATGCGCATGCAATTGATCACAGCGTTGACTCAGCGAAGTTTCATTCAAAACTTACAATCTGCGTCGTTTAATGCAAACGCGACTTCGTTGGTTCGTGCTGTTTTGGCCGTGGGCATGTATCCTCTCGTTGGGAGAATGCTTACCCAGTGTCGAGCGCCAACGCTTGGAACTTTGAAAGGCGAACGCGTGCGAATCCATCCAGGCTCGGTGAACGCGCGCTTTGAATTTACGGAGGACGAATTAGAGAACACGTCGTCGTCAACGACAACTTTAGCGTGCTTCGAAGAGATTACGCGAAACGAATCGAACATGTACGTTAGAGATTCAACGCTGATGTCTGGAACGAGTTTAGTTTTGATCGCGAATACGGTAAAAGTTGAAGCCGATCCTCCTGTGGTTGATCCGCTAACTGGTGAATCGTTTCCGAAACCGGGCGTGCCGTCGGCTCTTTTGAACGTCGACGATTGGATTTCTTTTCGGGTACCTTTGACGCAAATCGCGCAATTATGCACTTTGCGCTTGCGGTTATTCAAAGCGTTTGCTTCTCGAGTCGAGCGCGCGAAAAAGCCTCTCGCGGCGAGTTTGCAGCAGTGTCTCCACACAACATCTGTTGTATTAGCGGACTCAGACCACAGTTTGCTCGGTGCGAGACGGCAATTCGTGCCGAGAGGCGGCGGAGGAAGAGGAGGACGGTTTCCGCCGCCTTCGCAATATGACGGTTCCGGTAGAGGACGGGGAGGCAGTCGGGGTGGCGGTCGGGGACGGGGACGAGGTAGATACTAGAAGAATGCATTCATCAGTAGGAAGTTGTGTAGCATACGTCCATCTGCTCACTCTGCTCATTCTGCTCGTCTTTCTGCTCACAAACTGAACACCTAATACAAATTTACACTCTTCGTTTTTTTATCGATGTTCTGATTTCTTCGATCAAACGACTAGATAACTAGATCCGTATGGATGTTATTGATG
>Ga0181602_10004784_pt1 | contig 10357 bp, 8 predicted proteins | sample 041ome_14_FD_148640 | JGI IMG/M metagenome (GOLD analysis project Ga0181602, IMG submission 148640) | Coastal salt marsh microbial communities from the Groves Creek Marsh, Skidaway Island, Georgia - 041408US metaG (spades assembly) | ecosystem: Environmental > Aquatic > Marine > Intertidal zone...
AAATTACGGGGGGTCATCGCCTCCGCGGCGATGTGCACCCTCAGGGGGCCAAAAATGAAGTCCTACAAATTCTGTGTGCCGTCCTTCTTACCGAGGAGACGGTGCGCGTGGCCAATATCCCGGACATCGTGGATGTCAACAAGCTGATCGAAATCCTCGGGGATTTTGGTGTCGAGGTCACCAAGCATGGCCACGGCGATTACAGCTTCTGCGCCAAGAACGTGGACGTCAATTTTCTTTTTTCTGAGACCTACAAGAAAAAAGGGGCATCCCTTCGCGGCTCCATCATGCTCGTCGGTCCTTTATTGGCCCGATTTGGCAAGGGCTACATTCCCAAGCCGGGCGGCGATAAAATTGGACGACGTCGTCTGGATACCCACTTCTTGGGCTTCATGAAATTGGGTGCCGAATTCAAATACGAAGAGAACTCCCATTTCTATGGCGTCGAGCGCCCTGAAGGAGGCATGCGCGGAGCCTACATGCTCTTGGATGAGGCGTCTGTGACCGGGACGGCCAATATCGTAATGGCCGCTGTGCTCACCCCCGGCGTCACCACGATTTACAATGCAGCCTGTGAGCCCTATTTACAGCAATTGTGCGCCATGCTCGTCCGCATGGGGGCGAAGATTGAAGGCATTGGGTCCAACTTGCTGACTATTACCGGTGTCGAACGCCTGGGCGGCACGACACACCGTTGCTTGCCAGATATGATTGAAATTGGTTCATGGATTGGCCTCGCCGCCATGACCCAAAGCGAAATCACCATTAAAAACGCGGGAGTGGCCCATCTGGGTGTGATTCCCGAGGTGTTTAAAAAATTGGGCATTCAGCTCGAGATTCAGGGGGACGACATCTACATTCCCGCCCAAGAATCCTACGAAATCGGCGCTTACTTGGACGGTTCGATGGTTACGGTGGCCGATGCGCCCTGGCCCGGCTTTACGCCTGACTTGTTGAGCATCGTACTTGTCACGGCTACCCAAGCCAAGGGATCCGTGTTGATCCACCAAAAGATGTTTGAGAGCCGATTGTTCTTTGTCGACAAATTGATTGATATGGGCGCCCAAATCATTCTTTGCGATCCCCACCGCGCCACCGTCATTGGTTTAGACCGAAAGGTGCCCCTGCGAGCCACGGTGATGACTTCGCCAGATATTCGAGCGGGCATCGCCTTGCTTATTGCTGCCCTCACGGCCGAAGGAACCAGCACCATCCACAACATTGAACAAATTGACCGCGGCTACGAGCGCATTGACGAGCGCCTCCGAGCCCTCGGTGCCCACATTGAACGCATTCCTGCCTAACTTGCACCCATCATGAAATACACATTCCTTTCCCTCCTTATTGTTTCGAGCCTTGTTTGGACCGCGGCAACGCCTTCCGAGACGAGCCTCCGCCCGGATATGGCCCTCCAGTTGGCCAATGTCAATGTGGGCGATCAAGCCCCTGAATTGGCGTATCAGAATCCCAACGGGGATATCATGAAACTGAGTGACCTCCGCGGCAAAGTGGTTTTGATCGACTTTTGGGCTTCCTGGTGTGGCCCATGCCGGATGGAAAACCCCAATGTCGTCCGCATTTATACGGAGTACAAAGACAAGAAGTACACGGCGGGAAAAGGATTTGAAATCTATTCGGTGAGTTTGGACCAAGCGAAAGACCGCTGGGTTCAAGCCATTGAAAAGGATGGCCTTGTTTGGGCCAACCATGTGAGTGACCTACGAGGCTGGAAGGCCCAGGGCGCCGCGCTATATGGTGTGAATGCCATCCCTATGACATTCTTGGTGGACGGTAATGGCAAGGTGATCGCCAAAGGCCTTCGCGGCGCTCAATTGGAAGCCGCTCTCAAGTCCCTTTTGAAATAATCCCGACAAAAGGTCGCCTGACGCGTCCGACCTGTCTGCTCACTTCCACGCAATCTGCCATTCTGACACATCGTGCAGTTTGGCAGATTGTTTGCTTTGAGGGGAGCATAGTTTTTATCTGACATGGCCAAAGAATCCACCCCCCACGAACCCCAGGTTCCCGAATCTGAACTCGAGTCTACCGTAGATACGCCTGCCTCCGAGGAGACGGCTACGGAGACGCCTTCACATGAAGAAGAAATTCAGGCACTGAAAGACCAAAACTTACGCCTCTATGCCGAGTTTGAAAACTTCCGTCGCCGCAATGCCCGCGAACGTCTGGACTTGATGGCAACGGCCAATGAAAAAGTGCTCAAGTCGGTCCTCCCCATTGTGGACGATTTTGAACGCGCGCTTAAAAACATTGGAGAGGACTCGCCCGAGCGAGTAGGTATGGAGTTGATCTACACCAAATTGATGAACACCCTCAAAGCGGAGGGCTTGAAAGAAATGGAATCCACGGTCGGCCACGTGTTTGATGTCGAGACGATGGAAGCCATCACGAACATACCCGCCCCAAGTCCTGATATGGCAGGCAAAGTGGTGGACCAAATTGAAAAAGGCTATCTCTTGGGTAGCAAAATCATTCGCTACGCCAAAGTCGTCGTTGCGGACCAACACCCCGCATAAGTATGGCCAAGCGCGATTATTACGAGGTTTTAGGCGTGAATAAGTCAGCTTCGGCGGACGAAATCAAAAAAGCCTACCGCAAACTAGCCATCCAATACCACCCGGATAAAAACCCGGGAAATGCGGAAGCAGAGGATAAGTTCAAGGAAGCGGCGGAAGCCTACGAAGTCCTCTCCAACCCCGAGAAAAAACAGAAATACGACCAGTTTGGCCACCAAGCTTTTGGACCTGGTTCCGGAGGCGGTTTTGGCGGCGGCATGAACATGGACGATATCTTCAGCCACTTTGGAGACATCTTCGGAGGCGGTGGATTCGGTGGTTTTGGTGGAGGCGGTGGACGAGGTGGCGCAGCACGTGGAGCCAACCTTCGTGTGCGGGTCAAACTCACCCTCGAAGACATCGTAGGAGGGGTCGAAAAGAAAATTAAAATTCGCCGCGCCGTTCCTGCAGAGGGATTGACATTTAAAACCTGTACCGTTTGCCAAGGCTCGGGCCAAATTACCCGCGTTCAGAACACAATCTTGGGCCAGATGCGGACCGCGTCTGCCTGCCATGGGTGCAATGGATCCGGCAAGATGATTGACAAACGTCCAGACGGCGTTGGAGCAGATGGTCTAGAGCGCGTGGAAGAGGTAGTTAGCGTCAAGATTCCGGCTGGAGTCCAAGATGGTATGCAACTCCGCGTGGGCGGCAAAGGCAACCATGGCCCTGTGGGGGGACCTGCGGGCGATTTGATTGTTAGCATTGAGGAGGAGGCGCATCCCGAATTGGTGCGCGAAGGACAAAATCTACACTACGACCTGTACCTCTCCTTCCCGGATGTGGCCTTGGGAACGACGGCTGAAATCCCGACGGTCCAAGGCAAGGCGCGCATGAAAATTGATGCGGGCACGCAAAGTGGAAAGACGCTGCGACTCAAAGGAAAAGGCTTGCCCAGCGTTGAGGGCTATGGTACGGGTGACTTGTTGGTCCACATTTCGGTCTGGACCCCCAAATCGGTCAGCAGTGAGGAAAAGGCTATGTTGGAAAAGCTGCAAGAGAGTGCGAATTTCCAACCCAATCCTGGAAAGACGGACAAGGGTTTCTTTGATCGCGTCAAAGACATGTTTCAATAGACACCAAGTTGTCGAAATAAAAAAACCCCGGCCTTTTGGACCGGGGTTTTTTATGCGCTAAACGCGCGGCACGGAGAATCTATCGAACGATGGTCACTGGACCTCCGTAGCGCAGCTCCTTCCCGCAATGCAGTAAGATGTAGTAGGTGCCCGGAGGCAAAGGATTGCCATTCGGGTTGGTGCCCCCCCAGCTGTCGTCGTACGACTCTTGGTAGTAGACTTGTCCACCCCATCGGTTCAAGACGCGCAGGGTGCATTGATCCCCAAAGGTTACCTCGGAGAGATCCAGGACATCATTCATGCCGTCTCCATTTGGCGTCATGGCGTTTTGAACATTCGAGAGGTCTGGATCCACCTGATCGGGTGAATAGTACACAAACACTGTATCCATTCCCTGGCACCCAACGGAGTTGGTCACAATCACATAGAACGTGGTGGAGTCCTGGTACGTCCAGGCTTGTGGGTCCTGGCGGCGGTAGTTGTTAAAGTAGACCGGTTTATCCGCGAACCAACGGTATGCGGAACCCGCGCTCACATTCAAGTAGGCGGTATCGCCCCGTGCAATCACGGTGTCATTGCCTGCAAAGACGGGTAAAGACCACTGAACCACGTCAACAGTGTCGTAGGTGGTGTCCGGACAGGTTTTGGACGAGACAATCAACCGCACTGGATATTTTCCAGGCTGCGACCAACTGACATGGTGGACGGTATCCCCCGTGGCTCCGAAGGTGTTCGACAAATTGCCGAAATCCCACGAGAAGGTCGCGTCGTGCGGTGTGGTTCCGTTCGCATAGAACATGAGATCTTGCGCTTCAAAGCAGCTTTGCCCATCGTAGGCGATGACATAGTCCGGGGCATCATAAATATGAAAACTCTCATACACGGTATCCGTACAGACCAATCCGGGATTGATGACCAACATGACGGTGTATTCTCCGGTATCCGGATATGTCCAAGAGGGAGAGGGCGAAGAACTGGTATCCTGCGTGGTTGTCGTATCCCCAAAATCCCATAAGTAGGAAATGGCTCCGGAGGTCTGAGCCTGGAAAGGCATGGTACGACCGCCACAAAGTAGACTGGGCTTCTCAATTTGGGTCAACATGTCTGCCACGACATTGCTCACGCAGTTCGTGATATTGAACTGGTAGTCACGACGCACGGTGGACTGTAGGACCCCATTGCGGTACTCGCTCACGCAGATTCCCACCACAAATTGCCCCGTTGTATTGGCTGAACCAGTTATGAAGCCCGTGTTAGGATCGATGGTGAGCGCCGGATTCCCTGGGATGGGGCTGCTGCTCGTCTGCGGTGCGATAAAAGAAATGGCCGAGTATGGGGGCGCAGAGGCCGGATTGGGGGACGCATTTCCGCTCGATCCGCCATTGAGAATATCGCAGAATTCATAGTACAGGGAATCCCCATCGGCATCGGTCGCCGATGCATTGATATTTTGCTGGTCATTCAGGCAAAGCACAATCGGAGGGACCGTGGTGAATTGGGGAGAATTGTTGCAATTGTCCATCGACGGGATTTGCACCGTGTAGGTGTTGCCCTTGCCGCTCGCGGAGATATTTGAAATCGTGGCATTGCGGCAGCAACGCTGGTAGGAAATAGTGTATCCACCGACCCGCGCTGGCAGGTTCATCGTATGCACATAGTCCGCATACTCCGTACAGATGTTTGGAGGCGTCGTCAAACAAGGGTTGCCCGTACCCGCAGGCACCGAAATCGTCGCCCCCTTATTGACCGTGGGATTGTAGAGTTGTGCTCCCGTATTGTCAAAAATGGTGAAGGTCACTGTGTTGTCAAATTGGGCCCCGCCGCTATTGCAATCGCGGTAAACCCGTAGACGGATCGTGTAATTGTTGCCACCATTGCAGGTATAGGTGATTTCTCCACCCACCAAGTGCGCAGCCTGCGCCGAGGGGCTCCAGAAACCCATCCCTAGGACGAGCGCAACAAGCGATAGAAGCCTACGCATTATTCAACCACCTTGATCCACAGTTTGCCGGAGTACTGACCGTTTAGGCCGGTACTCTTTGCGCTCTCTGCCCCTTCGTAGTTGCGGAACTTCAGCAAGTACACGTAGTACATGTTGTTGCGGGAATCGCGGAAGACCTTCGCAGAAATGCCCTTTTTCGCCAAGCTGCTGGCCATGCGGTCGGCATTAGCCTGCTCGCCATATACCCCCGCGGTCACATAGTACCCCGGAGAACCTGGCGCCACATTGGAGGCATATTCGTCGTTGCGGTAGCCCTTGATCGCCCCATCATTGTTGATAGCGCCTCCGTTGGACATGCTTCCACCTTGGTTACCTCCTTGGTTGCCTCCTTGGCCCCATGCGCCGTCGGCAAAACCATCGTTGCCATTGCCATTTTGGTTGCCGCCATTACCGCGAAGGCCGCCATTTTGGGCACCTGCCTCTTGGAGTTGCAACCCTTCTGCCTTGAGGGCTTCTTTCTGCTTCTCGAGTTCAGCGGCTTGGGCTGCCCCCATCTCTTCCTTGAATTCTTCAAAGCGCTCGTTGAGCAACTTCTCCGTTTCTTGGCTGGATTGACGCTGTTTGTCTTTGAGGCGCTTGATTTCGGCCTCCATGCGCTCATTGCGCTTGTTGTCGCCAAACTTATACGAGAGGATGAACTCATTGCTCATACCCAGATAGGAAGCAAAGGTGTTGGTGCTAAACTCATGCGCATAGCCCAGCGAAAGCACGGGAGTCAGGTGAACACCCACATTCATGGTCGCCGCATAATTTGAACGGTACATGGCTCCGATGTACCCGTATTCCTTCATATCAAAGAGCAATCCCGCATCGACTTGGGGTTTCACAAAGGCCGCAGCGCGCACTGTCACCATGGGCGACAAGACCATGCGGTCCTTTTGAATGTTTATGTCATATTGGGTGCGTGCCACATAGTGGCGAATCAGATGAAAGGCCACCGGACCGTCGTAGTTGTTGCTGTAGGTGATCGTGGGGTTCAACAATTGGGGAACACTCAAGCCCAAGTTGAAGTCAGAAACGCGGAGGTTTACGCCCAAGGTCATGTCCAGCGTACCGTTTTGGTTGGCGGGAAATAGGAAGGGGTCGCCCTCGTTCTTGACCCGAACCGAAGCCATATCAAAGGCATTGTTTACGTAGCCCGCGCCGACGCCAAAGCTCAACACCGAATTCTCGGAGAGCTGGGCGTGGTAGGCATAGTTGCCATAAATACCAGAACGGCTGACGATATCGGTCTTGTCGGTGAACGCATACACGGAATATCCAATGCGCTCCTTGTTCAACGCTCCGTTGAAGACCAAGGCCGATGTTTCTGGCGCGCCCTCCATTCCCTGCCACTGCTGGCGGTGCATGGTGGTCAATTCGCTAAATCCATCCGCCCCAGAGGTCGCCGGGTTGGTCATTTGCGGGGCGAAAAAATAATTCGCGTAAAGGGGAAGTTGTTGGCCTTGCGCCATCCAGCTACCCAGAGCAAATACAAATAGAAGTGTTTTTTTCATGGATTCAGGGCGATTAATTGCGAATTACAGTGATGGCGCCGCGGTAACGGGGTTCTCCGTTGCAGAGCAGCAAATAGTAGTAGGTCCCGTCGGGAAGTGGGTCTCCGCCGGCGTTGCGGCCATCCCAACCACTGATGTAGCGGGCTTCCTCATACACTTTGGCTCCCCAGCGATCCAAAATGACCAAGTCACATGAATCCGCTTGGACGACCTCCGACATATCGAAGACGTCGTTGAAACCGTCTCCATTCGGAGTGATCACATTCATGACATGGCTCAGATTGGGCAACAGGGTCGCGGGGTCAAACTGCACCACCATCATGGAATCGATTCCCCAACAACCTAATGCGCTGCGGACTTCAACGTAATACCACGTAGTATCGCTCGTAGGACGGGTCTGAGCTTGGGGATTGTAGGGGTCACTGAAGTATGCGGGCTTGTCGGCATACCAATAATACTGAAGGCCCCCTGATGCATTCAATTGCACCACATCCCCTGGCATGACCACTTGGTCTGGGCCTGCGTTCGGCGTGACAACAATCTGGGTGATTTTCAAGGTGTCGTAGCTCATACAATTGTTTGGGCCCGTGGCTTCAACCACATAGGTACCGGGATCTTTGGCGTAAAACGAGACCCCCGAGTAGGCACCTGTAGCCCACGTCCATTGGTAAGACAGTCCATTGCCGGTCGCTCCGATCAGTACGGAATCGCCCGCGCAGAGGGCCAAGCTATCCTTGGGCGCTACAGTCACTGTTGGCAAGGGAATCACGTTGACTTGCAAGGGGGCCGTGGTGAAGTCACAGTTTTCGCTGTTAATGACCAAGCGGTATTGTGCGGACCCGGGCATCAGCGCCGTATCAACCACCAAATCTTCCTGGTCTTGGCCGGGCAACGCTTGCCAAGTACCCGTAGAAATGGGGTATTTCACTTCCCACTGGTAGGTCCAATCGTTCGTGAAACTTGTGGCGTTGGGTCGCAGCAGCGTGGAGTCGCCAGGGCAGATATCCAAAGAGGCCGCGCTCTGCCATGACCACATGATGTTTTCAATGAAGGTATCAGGGACGGTGTCGACAAAGAGCTCAACGGAATAGCTGGTATCGGGGCATCCGCCAGGGAACCACGCGGTGACCAATGAGTATAGTCCCGACTGATTGGTGGTAAAATCCCGGTTGGTCGCTCCATTGATGGCCACCTTGAGGGTTTGGCCAAATTGGTCAATGGAATCCTTCACCCATTGGTAGGTTACGCTCGTACCCGTTGCAAAGGAAATCGGACCGCGCAGCACGATGGACTCTGTTTCGCAGAAGGCCAGCGAGTCTACTTGGCTGTCCTTATCCAGTACATTGAGGGTGAACATTCCCGTTGGAATGTGGGTAATAGTCGTTTGGGGAGCAAAGATGTTGATAACGGTGTCCACGCTCATTACGTCACAGTTGCCTGAGGAGCCGGTAACCCCGTAGGAGCCGCTCGCAAAGACGAGCAAGGAATCGGCGGTGGCTCCAGTGATGGTACTGCCGCCATTGGTCCAAACATAACTGTCCAGCCCTTTCGTGGCATGTAAGACAATGGTATCGCCTTCGCACATTCCCCAATCCGGTCCACCACTGTAGAGATTTTCAAAACCACCGGAAATCGATTCAATGTGCACTTCAGGCGCCACATTGACGGTCATTTGGATGGTATCGGACCAAAGACCGGGAGACGTCGATCGGACCGCTAAACTGTAAAAATTGTTCGTGGTAATGGTCACCGGAATCACCACCCAGGCGTATTTCACCCCGGCCGAAATAGTATCTGCGACGGTGCCAGTGGGTGCCGGAGTAATGGATTGCCATTTGACGATGTCCAGGGTATCACTGGCGGCTTGAGTGAAGGCCGCCTTCATGCCTGGGGCCAGCAGCACAAAAAAGTCATTGGTGGCCGACATGCCTGGGGCGCCAATCGTCATGGTCAAGCGCAAGGAGTCTCCGGTACATTTGGAGAGGTTGGGCGCTTGAACAAGATCAAGGGTTTGGGCTCCGAGCGAGGCGGAAAGCAAAAACAAGGATGCTAGGGTGATTCGGCGAATCCAAGCCATGAGGAGATTTCTTTAAGGATAATTAAACAAAGGTAGGGAGTTTGGGTGGCAAAGTGTTTTGTTTTTCCCAAGCGACCCCCCTCAATGCCTCTGCGTTCAGCTCCAATGAGATTGCGGAATGAGGCTTTGGTTTAAGCGATGGATTTCTTCGAGCGTACGACCTAGTTTGATCCATTCTGAGCGCTCAGAGGGCTACCTTTGAGTCATGAAACCGAACGAACCGCTGGCCTTTTTTCGCCACGCCCTCCTCCGGATACGTCAAGCCCTCAACGGTGTTGCATTGACCTGGGAGAGCGAACTCACCATGCGGGTTCATCTCCTGGCCGCGGTGGTGGTCAGCGGACTGGGGGTTTGGGTCGAATTGTCCACGACGGAATGGGCCATCCTCTTCAGCCTTTATGGATTGATTATGGGGCTGGAATTAGTGAATTCAGCCATCGAAGCGCTGTGCAATTATATCCAACCTGAGGACCATCCAGCCATCAAACGAACCAAGGACATCGCCGCCGGCGCAGTACTCTTGGCCTCCGTTTTTGCCGTAGCGACGGCCGTCGTCCTCTTCTATCCCAAAATAGCCTCTCTCCTCGCATCTTCCTACTAGTTTGGAACCACTATGAACTGGAAAACTCGCATTCACGAAGCTTTTGCCGACCATTTGGCCATTTGCCAAACGCTCCAAAACGAAAACCCTCATTACAATTGGGTGGGATTTTATTGGATGGATTCTGACGCCCGGATGCTCGAACTTGGGGCCTACGTAGGGGTAAGCACGGACCACACCCGCATTCCATTTGGTAAAGGGATTTGTGGGCAAGCGGCGGAAAGCGGAGAGGTCTTCGTCGTGCCAGATGTGCATGCGCAAGACAATTACTTGGCCTGCTCCATCGAAACGCAGTCCGAAATTGTTGTACCCATCTACAAAGACGGGGATCTCATCGGTCAACTCGACATTGATAGCCACACCAAAGGTGCTTTTGGCCCTGCGGATCAAGCCAAATTGGAAGCCGTCTGCCGGGCGGTGGCCGAAGCCTTGTAAACGCCTTATTGATTAAATCGGATGGCCTCGACTGGATCAAGTCGGGCCGCCATGGAAGCAGGCGCAAGGCCGGACAACAGACCGATGGCCGCGGACA